>JABAOH010038163.1_pt1 | contig 20531 bp, 16 predicted proteins | sample 7062181 | NCBI WGS metagenome assembly JABAOH01 (sample SAMN14538630, study PRJNA623070) | marine sediment metagenome | biome: marine biome [ENVO:00000428]; feature: marine pelagic biome [ENVO:01000023]; material: deep marine sediment [ENVO:00002113]; isolation source: pool of 5 deep marine... | reverse complement strand
GCTTAGAGGAATTCTGATGGACACGATTTACGAAGTGGAAAGTGCTTACTGGAATTTTGTCCACAGCATCGAAAATCTTAAAGTGAAAAGGCAGTCCTTAAAATTGGCCCAAGATCTTTTAGCCAAGAGTAAGAGGGAAGTGGATGTAGGCACCTTGGCACCCATAGAGATACTGAGCGCTCAGACTGAAGTGGCAAGCCGCGAGGCAGATATCCTTCAAGCAGAAGCCATGGTCAAGAATAATGAGGATTTTTTAAAGACAATCATCAACCTGGCTGCTGAAGAAAAGGGGATGGATGTAGATATTATTCCTGTTGACAAACCGGCCTTCGCCAAAAAGGAGGTGAGCCTTGAGGAAGCCCTTCTTACAGCCTTAGAAAACAGACCTGACTTGCAGGCGAGCAGGATTGATTTGAAGAACAAAGAAATAAACCTGAGTTATGCTAAAAATCAGCTTCTTCCTAACCTAAGCCTTCGGGCATCATACTGGAGCCCTGGCATATCAGGAACTCAAGTTATCTACGACGAACTCGATCCTTTCGGCCCTCCGATTATGACTATTCCTGGGGGGTCTGCTGCTGCTCTTAGAGACGCCTTTGACTTCAAATACAAGAACTGGTCTGTAGGATTAACGCTCAGCATTCCCGTAAGTACTGTTCTCTCACGTGCAGAATATGCCCAAGCGAGAGTTAATCTTGATCAGGCTTTGTTTAGGCTTGAAAATCAGGAACAACAGATTTTTCTTGAAATAAAAAACGCAGTAAGGGCAGTTCAGACTGATTATAAGAGGGTACATGCTTACAAAATTGCTAGGGAACTGGCCGAGAAAAAATTGGAGGCAGAGGAGAAAAAATTAAAGGTAGGTTTAACAGCTAATTATGTTGTTGTACAGCATCAAAGGGATTTAGCTGATGCTCGCAGCGCCGAACTCCAAGCTATGATCGATTATAATCTCTCTTTAGCAAGTCTTGATAAAGCGTTAGGAACAACCTTGATAAACAAGAATATCAGATTTTCTGAAATCTCTGAGGATATTAAGCGGAAAAAATAAATAAAATTTCCTTATAATTGGGTGGCGAATCCGCCACGAGCCGTTAGCAAAGGGAAATTTCATTCAGAAGTTTTTGTGTATTTTGAGGTTTATTTAGATTTATGTCTCCTAGTTTTGAGTCGATTCAATGACAAAACAGCAGCGATTTCATTCACATAAAAGAAATGCTGGAGTTTTCCCTGATGTGATGGTATTGTGAAAAAAATCAGAAGAAAGGCCGAGTTTCATTACTGAGCAGACCAAGAAGCTTCTAAAAAAGGCTTCCAGGAGGAATGAAGGGTGAATGAAATAGAGATAATCGATACCAACGTAGATAATATTTATGACTACGGATTCTGCGGCATCAAGAACATTAAGCAGGAAGGGTACAAACGAAAAACTGACTGGCTAATAAAGCGTTTTTCTGAAGGCATGAGATTCAAAATTCTTCATTCAGCCAAAGAAGGATTTGTCGGAATGATTGAATATATCCCAGGAAGATACGCCTGGAGAGCAGTTGGAGCCAAAGGCTACATGGTCATTCACTGTTTATTTGTTTTATACAAGAAATATCAAAGAAGAGGCTATGGGTCACAGCTGATAGAGGAATGTATAAAGGATGCAAAAAGGGAAAAGATGAACGGAGTAGCGGTAGTCACGCGTAAAGGTCCCTGGCTGGCAAAGAAGGAATTATTCTTAAAAAATGGTTTTGAGCTTGTTGATAAGGCGCCCCCTGATTTTGAGCTGCTTATGAAAAGATTTAAGAAAGGCGCACCTTCACCCAAATTCAGAGGAGATTGGAGAGAAAGGCTGAACCGATACAGCAAAGGATTAACGATTATTCGATCAGACCAGTGTCCCTACCTTGAAAAATGGGTTAAAGAAATCAGCGAGACGGCGCGGGAAAAATTTGGTTTAAAAGCAAAGATTGTAGAGCTAAAAACTTGTCAGGATGCCCAGAGCGCTCCTTCTGCCTACGCGACTTTCAGTATAGTATATAACGGAAAACTCCTAGCTGATCATCCAATTAGCAACAAAAGGTTCATCAACATCATGAATAAAGAGGTAAAATAATTTATTATAATAATTTGAGAGAAAAATGGTTGAATCAAATATCTTAAATGAAGTTTCCAAAAAAGAAATTAACGCAGAAATCTTAGCAAAAAAAGTGATCAAAAATCCAAGATCACTGCCGGATATTATGGAAGGATTCTTATCTGATGCTGCAAATATAAGATTTAAATCTGCAAAAATTCTAGTGCTGATCAGCAAAGAAAAATCGGAATTGCTCTTACCCTATTTTAATTTTTTTGCTGGGCATTTAGGTAACAAAAACACTATTCTCAAGTGGAATGCCATGGATGTCATTTCCAATTTAGCTCCAGCGGATTCAGAAAAGAAATTTGATAAGCTGTTTAAAAAATTCTATTCGATGCTTTATGAGGGGAGCTTGATTACTGCTGCCCATGTGGTTGAGGGCTCAGCAATAATCGCCAACACTAAACCATATTTAGAGGAGAAAATAACTCAAGAAATCCTGAAGATCGGGAAAATCCCTTTACCTTCTGAAGAGTGCCGGAACATACTCAAAGGTCATGCCATTAAAGCGTTTGACCAATATTTTGACCAAAGCAGAAGCAAAGATAAAATCATTGATTTTGTGAGAAAAGAACTAAATAACACTCGCAACGCAACAAGGAAAAAAGCAGAAAAGTTTTTAAAAAAGTGGGAGAGGTAAGAAAAGAACACAAGAATTCCTGAAGAATCAATTTCAGCTTATCGGGAAGAAACTACAGGTATTTGTCGTCCAAATCTATACAGTGCTAAGACACTAAATGAAATTTAGATATTAGAAATTAAAAAAGCACCTGATTCTGTGCTCTCTTATTACCTATGAGTCTCTTTGAATGATGAGAATGGAGGATTGAATTGAAAAAAACATTTAAGCTTGGCTTTCTGGTTTTTTCATTATGTTTTTGCTTGTGCCTGCAGCTTGTTGTTTATGGATTCGCTGCCGAGACAGCAGAAAATCAGAGCCTTGATGATAGAGTCAGAAGTTTTCTTGATAGCCACAGATACAACTGGAGAGATATGAATATATCTGAAGCGGACGGAAAAGTCCTCTACGATATTATCATCAAGAATAAATACAAGAAGGCGCTTGAAATCGGAACCTCCACCGGACATTCTGCGATATGGATTGCCTGGGCACTCAGCAAGACCGGAGGCAAGCTGATTACGATTGAAATAAACGAAGGGCGTTATAAACAGGCTTTAGCGAATTTTGAAGAGGCCGGGCTTTCCGCATACATAGATGCCAGACTTGCCGATGCCCATGAGCTCGTCCCGAAACTCAAAGGCCCTTTCGACTTTGTCTTTTGTGATGCGGATAAAGGCTGGTATAAAAATTATCTTATAGCAGTTTTGCCCAAGCTTGAGGTTGGTGGATGTTACACCGCTCATAACGTGTCGGGAAGGCGCAGAGGGCGTGGGTGGGGAATAGGAGAATTTGTTGATTACCTGGAAAGCTTGCCCCATATGGAAACGACATATGAAGGCTCTGGCTGGTCGGGCATGTCAATCAGCTATAAGAAGTCTGAAAAATAAGTTAGGCTACTTTAAAAAAACTAACTCGAGAACAATTCCCGCTAATAAAGAGGAACTAAAGCGTAACCTTTAGTTTGATAGCCTATCAAAGATACCACGCCATTGTCTTCATGCTTGATTTCTGGCAAGACCGTAGCTGGATCTACCTTAAACATTCTGGCAGCAAACAGACAGATCTCAAACTTAATCCCATCTTTGGCCATTTCAGAAATTCTTTTAGCAACGTCATCGAGAATTTTATGATCCTCAGGCGCCATACCTTCTCTGCTTTTAGATATTAACTTCACTGAGGGACCAATAAAGACTACAACAAACTCAGGTTTTTTTGTTACTGCAGCAATATCCTTGCCCTTGAAAGTATCGTGTATCAGGCCAAGCAATACTTCAGCGCTTTTTGCACTGCCTGTCCTGAAATCAAAAACTGCCTTAATCGATTTTAAACCTTTCAGGGGACCGGCCTCTTGACTGGCAAAACCGATGCCACTTGTGGCGAATAGCCCGATCAGAAAAATTAGAGCTGCAATTATTGATTTTGCTCTTTTTTTCATTTAATAACCTCCTTTATTTATCCTTTTTAATGTAGCGGCATTTTATTAATCCCATAAAAACTATCGATAATATAATAATATAATAATAAAAAAAAATCAAAAGATTAAAATGCATTGAAATTTATACAGAAGGAAGCTATCTTTCTTTGAACTCCAACAAGAATGATCCTTCAAGAAAAGGATATGAATCCTGTTTCGCTTTTTGACACCAAAATTCCATGTTGGTATAACTTAATTATGAGGAAAACACTCCTGGCGCTGTTGCTCATTCTTCTTATATCCTCTTTAGGAGTTTATCCCCACGTGGCCTACGGGATAGTTCTTGAAAAAGGGAAGATCATTAAAAAGGTCATTTGTCTGAATGAACCCGCCCAAAGCTATGCACTCTATTTGCCGCTTGAATATACTCCTGAAAAGAAGTGGCCAATCCTGTACGCTCTTGATCCGGGAGCGAGAGGAAGCCTCCCTTTGGAGCAGTATAAGGCTGCAGCCGAAAAGTATAATTATATAGTCGTAGGCTCTAACAATGCCCGGAACGGACCCTGGGAACCTATTATCCGTTCCATTATAGCCATCTGGAATGATACCAATGCTCGTCTTTCTATTGACCAAAAAAGAATCTACGTGACAGGTTTCTCTGGCGGGTCAAGGGCTGCCTCTCTTTTCTCCAAAATCATCAAAAGACCTGTCGCCGGAATTATCGGATGTGGAGGTGGCCTGGCATCAATGTTGAAAACGGAAGAAATAGCTCCTGCATTCTATTCTGGGGTCGTAGGAATCGAGGATTTTAATTACGAAGAGATGTTGACTCTTGACAAGCAGTTTGACAAACATAATATCTCACATCGATTTTTCGTTTTTAAGGGGGTGCACTCCTGGCCTCCTGAAGATGTCTGCCTGAGAGTGATTGAGTGGCTGGAGATACTCGGGATGTCAAAAAAAATAAGGCCATCTGATATCGAATTGATCAAAGAAATTTATGATAAGGAATTAGCAAAAGCAGAGACACTTGAAGCATCGGGACAGCTTTTGCAGGCTGTATCTGATTATGAAGCGATAGCCTCAACTTTCAAAGAGTGGCAGGCCACCGACGCTATTGAAACTAAAATAGAGATTATTAAAAAGAATAAGGAATATAAGCGCCTTATGAAGAAAGAAAAAAAGCGCAGGGATAAAGAACTGTTCCAGAGAACTAAATTTAGGCGCATATTAACTCAAATAGAAAATGATGAATCACCGTATCAGAATCTAGAGAATATTTTGTTTGACCTTGGTCTAAATATCCTGATCCGAGAGACAAGTAAAAAGAAAAACTTGAATGACAGCGCTCTCGATATAAGAATCCTTCATCGTTTAGAAATAGATTCAAGCGGAAAAGGATGGGATTATTTACGAAAAAATGACCATAAAAGAGCGATTCTCTTTTTCGAGATTGCCGCTCGTGCAGGTATTCGATCACACAGACGTTTATACTCGTATTATGGTCTGGCCAGCGCTTATTCCCTCAGCGAGAACTCGAAGCAAGCTTTGAAAAACCTAAAGGTGGCTGTTGAATGCGGATTTGAAGACATTGCCTTCCTCGAGCAGGACGAAAGGCTCAAATTCATCAGGGAAACACCGGAATTTCAAGAAATCCTTGAGACTTTGAAGAAAAAACAAACTCCTTAATAAGGGGCAATCATATTTTCAGCAAGGGTAGACGACCTTAATTTTTCCTTTCTTTTTCTTCTTTATACGAATTTTTTTATTTTTTTCTTGAAAGATGACTACTGATAGCAAGTCAACGAGATATGAATAATCAAGAATTTATTATTGATGCAATCAATTTTCTTAGTCTATTCAAGAGCAGTCTTAACGGCATCTTCATATGAGCGAGGGGAAATATGGGGAAAATACCTTCTGGCATTGTCATTTTGGATAATGGTTTCTGATTTTAGCCCATCCACTAATGCTCTTGCTATCCGATATGAAACGGGGGTCATGAGTATCAACCAATAAGATGAGAGTCTGGGTGTCAGCAAAGGAACAATAATCAAAGCCCTTTTTAATCCCATTACCTTGGAGGCTCTTGTAAGCATCTCTTTAAAACTCATCTGGTCAGATCCAATATCTACGATAAGATTTTTCTTTGTATCGAGATCTTTCGCTTGAATTAGGTATTCCAGCACATCGCAAATACTGATGGGTTGGGTTTTTGTGCGAACCCATTTTGGTGTTGTCATCAAAGGAATCTTCTGAACAAGATTGCGGATGATCTCAAAACTTGCGCTGCCTGAACCGATGATAATTCCGGCTCTAAACCATATGGTCTGGATGGATTCAGGGCGGCTGCTTAGGATTTCTCCTGTTTCGATTCGGCTCAAAAGATGCTTGCTTGCAGTATCCTTTCTTCCCAATCCACCAAGATATATGATTCTCTTCACCTTGGCATTAATGCAAGCATCAAGGAAATTTTCAGCGCTTATACGATCGAGCCTTTCGAAATCACCTTTGGTTCCCATAGAATGAATCAAGTAATAGGCGACATCTATGCCTTCTAAGGCTTTTCGGAGAGATTCTGTATCAAAGGTGCTTCCCTCGAAAATTTCCACCCGGTCTCTATACTTGTCCCGGACCTTTCTTTCGTTCCTGACGAATAAGCGGAGTTGAAGATTTTTATCTTCTAGGAGTCTTTCCTTGAGCCTTCTTCCGATATAGCCAGTGGCACCTGTTAAAAGTACTTTCATGATTACAACTCACCTATTGTACCCATATCATCCTTTTCTTTTTCTTAAAAATCCATGGGTTTGAGATCAGAATCGGTAAGTTGCGCCAGCGATTATGAAATGGATTAGGGCAAAATTGTATACCTCTTCCACGTTGGCGCCTCCTTCTAGGATTCTGTAGCCAGCTTTCAGCATAAGTCCTTCATTTAAACGGAGCTGTAAAGCAAGCAAGACATCTTCGGCCCGTCCTTGAGGTGCCGCAAGGGCATCGCCGTCCAATAGCAGGCTCAATTTTTTGGCAAGAAACCATTCAAGACGAAAGTTTATGAGCGGCACAAAGCCTACATTTGTTTTTTCTGACTTTAGGTTATTTCCTTCGACACTGATGGCAGCGTCCCTTATCTTGGCAGTGAGTCCGAAGCCAAACCTCAAATTTTCTTTTCTTATAAAATCATATCGATAGGTCAGACGATAAGAATTAAATCGGTAGATAGCCTTTAGTGGTACATCAGCGGGAAAATCTTCCTCAAAAAATCTGATTGATTTGTTAACAGTGCCCGAAGCATTAAGACTCAAGGGAGCCAAAAGAAGAGATATGGTGTGTTTTTGACCTATTTGATAACCCAGCCGCAAACGGAAGAAAAAGGCGGAGTCTGTTTTCAGATCCTTGGAGAGGGAGAATTGGGTACCTGTATCTCTAGGTATTCTAACATTATTATATCCGCTGAACGCCGCTCCTGTTTCCACGTCGAAGAACCACTGCGAATAGGCATTTGAAAATGTTAATAACAGGCAAAAAATAATAACAATATAAATATTTTTTCTTATTATCTTCATACACGAACCTCTCTGGAATATAATACCAAAAAGTATCTTTTATATTAATGCGACGCTGACCAAAAGAACAGCATAATGAAAAATCATATTATACTTTCAAAACATCAATTAGTATATAATTACTAACAAAAAAACATGAAAAGTGAACGCGTCAGGATACTAAAACAAGCAGAGGAGAAACCCGGTCCTATAGTCTATTGGATGAGTCGAGACCAGCGGGCTCATGATAATTGGGCACTCTTCTTTTCCCAGGAACTTGCTTTCAAACAAAGGACATCTCTGGCGGTTATTTTCTGTTTAGTCCCTCAATTTCTTGGAGCGACTATCAGACAATACGCTTTTATGCTCAAGGGCCTCGAGGAAACAGAGAAAAATCTAAGAGCAAAAAATATTTCTTTTTTTCTTGTTTTGGGCTCACCCGAAAAGGAGATAGCGAAATTTGCGGTGCAAAACAAGATAAGTGCTCTTGTCACTGACTTTGATCCGCTGAGGTTGAAAAGAGCGTGGAAAAAAAATGTCATGGACGGGATTGATATTCCTGTTTATGAAGTGGATGCCCATAATATAATTCCCAGCTGGATAGCCTCGCCCAAACAGGAATTTGCTGCCTATACTTTCCGACCAAAAGTGAAACGCCAGCTGAGTGAATTTATGGATGACTTTCCGAATCTCAAGAATCATCCTTTTTCCTGGAAAGAAAAAGTAGAGGAGACAGATTGGAAGAGAGCGAAGAAGAGTTTAAAAGTAGATAAGAGTGTTTTGGAAGTTGACTGGATTAAGCCCGGGGAGAAAGCAGCAAAGCAAATGTTGAGCCATTTTATACAGAATAAGCTTTCAGACTATGATGCAAAAAGAAACGATCCAAACCAGGATGGCCAATCAAACCTATCCCCTTATCTTCATTTTGGTCAGATCTCCGCCCAGCGAGTTGCTCTTGCGATCAAAAAAAGCAGCCATCCCGCAAGTAGGCGACAAGCTTTTCTGGAAGAACTCATCGTGAGACGGGAACTCGCAGATAATTTCTGTTTTTATAATGAGCACTACGATAACTTTAAAGGCTTTCCGGATTGGGCAAAAAAAACACTCAACGAGCATCGACATGATAGAAGGGAATATCTCTATTCGCTTGAACAGCTTGAAACTGCCCAAACTCATGATGACTTATGGAACGCTGCTCAGAAGGAAATGATGAAAACAGGGAAAATGCACGGCTATATGAGAATGTATTGGGCAAAAAAAATATTGGAGTGGACAGAGACACCGGAGGAAGCCCTAAAAATTGCGATTTGTCTCAATGACAAATACGAACTCGATGGCCGAGACCCAAATGGCTATGTAGGCGTCGCTTGGTCTATTGGCGGAGTTCATGACCGTGCCTGGTTTCCAAGGCCCATTTTTGGGAAAATCCGTTTTATGAGTAACAGAGGGGCCCAATCAAAATTTGATGTGAAAGCTTATACTAAGAGAGTCAATCGTCCGTAATTATCCGGAATCAATAAAGGTTTTTATGCTTCTCTCCTGCGCAAGCCCAATAGCCTAAGAAACTTAGCTTTTATATCCTCTAAGATNNGGAAACAGCCATGGGAATGAGGAAACGCGCCTGTAAGCTTCGCTCGAGCAACAATGGCGTTAGCCCGGCAAAAGTTGTGATAGATGTCAGTATGATCGGACGGAATCGGATCACACCGGCCTCCCGGATGGCTTTTTCAGTGCGCTCACCTGAAGCTCGGAAGCGATTGATAAAGTCCACTAGAACGAGGCTGTCATTGACAACTACACCGGCTAGGGCAACTATGCCGAAAAATGACAGGATGGTTAGATCTATTCCCATTATGATATGGCCCCAGATAGCTCCCACCATTCCAAAAGGAATAACCGCCATGACAAGAATTGGCTGAATGTATGATCTAAACGGTATTGCCAGTAAAGCATAGATAATAAATAAAGCAAGTATGAAGCCATTTCTTAAGCTGCTCAGAGCTTCACTTTGATCCCTCTGTTCACCTTCTAAAGAATAAGAAACCCCTGGATAATCTGCCAATAAGGGGGGCAAAACATTTGTTGTTATGTCCGTGAGCAACTCATTAGCATTGGCTCTGCTCTCATCCACATCCGCTGTAATGCTAATCGTTCGCCGCCTGTCTGTTCTCTCTATGGTGGAATATCCCCGTCCCAATGTTGCCTTTGCAGCCGCCGAAAAAGGCACAGCAATTCCTCCAGATGTCCTAATTCGTTTATTTTCCAGGTTTCCCAAGGAGCGCCTCTCTTCGAATGGATAGCGGACCATTACTTTTATTTCATCCCGGCCGCGCTGGATCCGCTGCACTTCTTCGCCATAAAATGCCTGTCGGACCTGCCGCCCCAAATCAGAAAGAGTTAATCCTAAGGATTCAGCAACTGGAGTTATCTCTAGCTTAACTTCTTGCTTCCCTAATCGAAAGGAGTCAGCAACATCGAAAACACCTGGATAATCCTTAAGCTTATCTTTTAAACGTTCTGCGGCTTCTCTCAAGGCTTTGTAATTCGAACTTGCTAGTTGGATGTTAATCGGTGCTCCGGCCGAAAAAAGCGAACTGGAAAAAGTCAGCTCAACCGCATCGGGAATAGGGCCTGTCAATTCCCGCCAGCGGTTTGCAACCTGGATACTGCTGATTCTCCGTTTTTCGGAGGGAATAAGCTCAATATTCACCTCACCAAGATGAGAGCCAGCAAAAACACCGGTAGCCACATTCGGCCCGCTCGCCTGATTTCGGCTGGGCTGTTCGCCGATCGAAGAGAGCACATGACGGATGATGGATTGATCGAGTTCAAGCTCGTCCTGTAATCTCAGAGCTGCTTCTTCCAAGCGGTGCACAGCATTAGCCGTCGCTTCTACAGGAGTTCCAAGTGGCATGGTCAAATCAGCAATAACATTATCCGCGTCTATCCGGGGCAAGAAAAGAAATTTGATCCAGCCTCCGCCAACTAACCCGATTGTTAAAAGCAAAACTAAGATGAAGCCAGCAACCGTGATATACCTCAATCTGAGCCCTAATTCTAAGCTAGGTCTGTAGACACGATCGATGAACTTCTTGAATAATTCATTGAATTTATCCTGGAATCGACCCCAGATGCCTTTCCAGCCTTGAGGCGATGTTTTTTTAATCTTTCTCATATGGGAGAGGTGGGAGGGCAGGATAAAAAGCGATTCAAACAGTGAAAATAAAAGAGTGGAAATAACGATGACAGGAATGAATCTCATAATTTTCCCGATAATTCCTTCAACCCTCAAAAGCGGCCAAAAAGCTGCGACAGTGGTTAGCACCGCGAATACCACAGGAACAGCAACTCCCCTAACACCATCTATGGCAGCTTGAACACCTGTTTTACCTTTTTCATATTCCGAGAAAATGTTTTCACCCACTATAATTGCATCATCAACGACAATGCCTATGACAACGATGAAAGCGAAAAGAGAGATCATGTTAACTGAAACATCAAGAGAAGGCATTAGCCATATGGCCCCGAGAAAGGATGCGGGAATTCCTAGTGCTACCCAGAATGCCAGTCGCAATCGTAAAAAAAGTGCGAGCATGATAAAAACTAATATGAATCCGCTTCGTCCATTTTGGAATAACAAATCAAGGCGACTTTTAAGAACTTCTGAATCATCACTCCATATCGTCAGCTTTATGCCTTCTGGCATTCTCTTTTGAGCTTCACTTACGTATTGTCTAACTGCTCTAGCAACCCGGATAGCATCTTCATTGCCAACTCGAAACACCTGGATAAGAGCGCTTGGCTTGCGGTCAAAACGAGCCGCTTGATCTGTCTCAGCAAACCCGTCAATAACCGAAGCTACATCGCCTACTTTCAATCGAGTTCCATCGGGTCGAGTCCGCAGCACAATATTTTCAAAATCTAAACCTACATAAGCCTGGCCTTTGGTTCGTAATAAGAATTCCCCGCCCTCTGTTTTAATGGAACCGCCGGGCAAATCCAACGAGCTACGGCGGATTGCCTGCGCTACTTCATCAAAAGTTAAATCAAAACGGCGCAAATCTTGTTCGGAAACTTCAATAGAAATTTCATACGGCCTGATATTGGCGATTTCAGCCTGGGTGATCCCACGCAACATTAAAATATCGTCACGAATCTGCTCACTGAGAATCTTTAGGGTCTTCTCGTCCGTTTCACCGGAAATAGCGAGGTTTATCACCTGACGTCTATTCAGCAACTCTTGGATTATCGGCTTTTCTGTCTCTTCTGGAAAAGTATCTATTGCATCAACTCTAGCCTTAACATCATCAAGGAGCCTCCGGACATCTGTTCCCGGAATAAGTTCGATTGTAACAGAGCCAATTCCTTCCGATGCACGCGAAGTGATTCTTTTGATTCCCTCCAAACTCTGAATTTCTTCCTCAATAAGGACGCACACGGCTTCTTCAACTTCTTCTGGAGCTGCCCCGAGATAAGGGACAGAAACCGTGATTAAATCAGAAGCAATTTCTGGGAAGACTTCCTGCTTGATTCCCGATATAGTTATTAGACCACCGGCAATTATTAACAACAAAACAAGGTTGGCAGCAATCTGATTTCTTGCAAACCACTCCATAATTTTAATCATTGCTAATATCCAGCAGAGCTACTTGAAGCGTTAGACTCATCTTCATTCAAAACTCGTACTTTCATGCCTTCAACAACAGCTTCAAGCTGGGAGATACAGATGCGTTCTCCCGGTTCGAGACCTGAGCTGATGACAACTGTCTCAGAATCTTTCCTTAGAACATCGACAGTTCGAAAATGAAGTTTATTTTCATCATCGATCTCTAGTACACTTTCAGTTCCCCTGAGAGCTGATCGCGGAATAACTACCACATCTCTCACTAGCTTTCCTTTGATTTCTGCTTCTACAAACAAGCCTACCGCCAGAGGTGGCCTGTCGCTTCTTTGATCGCGTCCATAAGGATCTTCGACTCTAGCTACTAAGGTGATCATATGGCTCAAAGGATCGATTTCTCCCTCTACCCGAACAATTTTCCCACTCCATCTATAATCCCTTCCGGCATAATTCGCTTTCAAAGTCACATCTATATTTAAAGTGGCAGGATTCTTACTTCGATAATCCAGGCAACAATCCAGATAACCCATTTCGTTATCCGGAACAGGCAAGCGAACCTCTGCATAATCAACTGCATATACCGTGGCAAGCGCTGTCCCAGGGCTTATGTATTGTCCTAAATCTACTTTCTTTGTCCTGACTCTTCCGTCAAAGGGGGCCCGGATCTTTGTTCGTTGCAAATCCAGTTCAGCCTGCTTCAGACTCGCTTGAGCTCCATCCAGAGAAGCTTTTGCTTCTGCCAATTGGGGTTCCCGCAAAACCAACGGATTGGCTTGCTCCTTCTTACCTAGTCTCTTCCATTCTTCCTGCGCGATACTGGCTTCTTCTTCCTCCTGTGCTAATCTTAACTTGGCCTGTGCGACTTGAGCCTTCCATCGAGATAGAGCTAATTCGTAATCAAGCGGATCGACTTTTAACAGAATTTCGCCCTTCTCAAAAAAACCGCCAGAAGCAAATTGAGGAAAGACTTCGATCACCTGACCGGACANNGTTGAAAATCCTGCAGTGTAACTACGCTTGCACGAACCAATGGAGCGGGAAAAGTTACAGGTTTCGGCTGGACCTTCGGGCGTGACTTGATCATGATAAAAGCCCCGATAAGACCGGCAACAATGATAATAATCGGGAGGAAAAATTTAAGTTTTTTATTCATAAGATTTTGCCTCCTTAGCCATGGGAGACTGAGTTATTGAATCTGCATGAAAGTCACCGCCCAGCGCCAGAAAAAGATCAATACGGTTTTCTAATCTCTGGCGACGGACGCTTAGAAGCTGGCTCTGGGAATCAAAAGCGCGCCTCTGTGCTTCAAGAACTTCGATTAGGTTTGTTAGTCCCCTGGAATAGCGATCCTCTGCTAGTTTTCTTGCAGCAACGGCCTGTTCGGCTGCAATCTGCAAAGCTTTCTCGACATCTCTTAATAATTTCTCTGCGGCTAGTGCCGTTTCGACTTCAGCATATGCATTTAATACAGTTTGAGCATATTGAGCAAGAATTTCTTTCTCTTTTGCTTTCGCCAGATTGACGCCGGCGCGGAGCTTTCCACCCTGGAAAATGGGTTGGAACAAGTTTCCTACAAGATTCCATACAGAATAATCTCCTTTGAGAAGGTTGCTGAATTCATCGCTTGAAGTCCCCGCTGAACCTGTGAGACTGATGCGCGGATAGAGTGCCCGGCGGGATTCAGCAACACGAAGGTTTGCAGCGGCCAATCGCTTTTCAGCAGCAATCAAATCTGGCCTGCGACTGATTATATCCGCGGGCAGACCTGCAGGAATCGCATCAGTGATTTCTGGCAGTTTATCACTAACTGATATTCTGTCTGCGGGATAGCGTCCGACTAAGATTTCTAGCTGCCTTTTAATACGATGAAGTTGATCCTGCTTCTGAAATAGCATAGCTTTGGCAGTGGCCAAATTTGATTCAGAAAAGCGCACATCTAGGGAAGGCCGCAACCCGCGTTTATAACGAGTGAAAACCTGTTCGTTCGTGTTTCTATAATTTTCAACAGTCGCTTCGGCCAGCTTGACCTGATGCGTGGTTTCAATCGCGGCAAACCAAGCTTTCGCAGTTTGGCCTGCCAGGGAAAGTTGAATTCCGATTAAATCGGCTAGAGAAGCTTGAAAATCTTCAGTGGCCGCTGATTTCGCAGCGCGGATTCTTCCCCAAAGATCGACTTCCCAGCTCACATCAAGCGAAACACCAAACAAGTTTGTTGTTAAACTCGGGACGCCGCTATCGGGTTCAGGAAAAGGGAATCCAAGGAAATTTCTCTTCTGACGGATTGCGTTAAGACTTAAATTAGCCTGAGGGAATAGATCTGCTCCAGCTAAGCGTGCTAAAGCAGCAGCGGCCTCAAGTCGAGCACTAGTAGCTTTAAAATTGTAATTTTCTTTAAGAACAATGGGAATGATAGAGTTAAGCTGAGGATCATCAAAGCGAGTCCACCATTGAGAAATATTGCCTTTAGCTGTTAGTTCCGAGGAAACCCACTTGTCCGGAACGTTGAAGTCAAGCTCCGGAGGCTCCCTTAACTTAGAAACGCAAGATAAACTGATTAAAGCAAAAACAAACAGGAATAATATTTTTTTCATAGTAAACAGTATTTAAGAAACTTAGCAATTTAGATTTTATCTCTTCCCTTTTGAATAAGGATAAAATTATCAGTAATTTTCTTGCTAATAAGATCTTTTATCTGTAAAGGCAAGAATTAGTGTCAGGTACTGACTAACACTCAATTTGAGAATAATGGCCTTTTATGAATTAAAATGATACAAAATTCAATCTTCTATTTCAAGAGTTGATCTATATATTCTAGTATTCAAATAATTAAGATTGATTTTATCCAAATAACAAAAGCTCCGCTAGATGCCCCTAGTATCGGCCCCCAAATAACTTCAAGAACGGTTAGCTTCAAGCTCCAATCTTTAAAAAGAGCATAGTTTGTAAGTCCATAAACGGTAATCGCTAATATTCCAGCAATCGCGCCAATTAACAACGCTTCCTGATAGTTTACTTTTTGAACCTTGTATAAAACCAAAAATACAATACATGTTACCACCAAGACTTGAGCCAAAATACCAGCAATCGGATTAATTGCCATTTTGTCGCCACTCATGCGGGCAAGCGGTTTTATGCCTTCAGAATATGCCTTCTTGAATATTACTAGATGCCAGATTGCATCTATGATGCTTGTGAAGGCAAATGATAAAAGCCAAACCAAAAAAAAGCGAACAATGTTCATTTAAAGCCTCCTTTTTTATATAAAAAAAGCATGCTTGAATTACTCATAACCACAAGAAAACTAATAGAATTGAAAATATAAATTTCAATATCTACCTTTTTTGACTTAGCCCGCGTCCTAGCCTTGTTCCGGAAATTCGGTGGCCACTCTGATGACAACTTGAAACTCTTTGAGTTCACCATCTCTGATGGCTCCTCGCTGTTCAATAACCTGGAAAAAATGGACTTTTTCACCCGAAGCTAAAACTTTATTAACTCCATCTTTTACAGCCTCAGAGAAGCCTTTCGGAGAAACCCCGACAACATCAACCATTTTAAGCATAAGATCACTCCTTTTCTTTAATAAAATCCATAAAGAATTTTACTGCTTTTTAGTAAACCACGGAAAAAAAGCGCTTGTCCTTTTCGTATATTCCTCAAACTCTTTATTGCCAACATATTTTTTTTCTAACATCGTAATGCCTGAAACTCTCAAAAGAAGAAATGTTATGAGCAAAGGGCTTACAATAGCCGTCCAACCGCCTTTCACAGAAAGAGCGATCAAGAAGATTCCCCACCACATGGCAGTCTCTCCAAAATAATTAGGATGACGGGTGTACCTCCATAAGCCCTGAGTCATAATTTTTTCCTTATTTTCTGCTCTCCTCTTGAATTTCGCTAGTTGATAATCTCCCACCGCCTCGAACACAAATCCTATAAGCCAAATTATCAGCCCCAGTATATCAAGAAAAACAATTCCCGTTTCTTGAGAATGATTAATTAGCATCACCGGATAGGCAATGATTAAAAGGACGAATCCTTGAAGCATATAAATCTGGAAAAAGCTTCTTATAAAAAACCATTTTCCCCAGTCCTTTCTCCATTGAGCATACCGGAAATCTTCGCCTCTTTCTTTATTTCTAAGAGCTATATGTGTTGCCAGTCTCGTTCCCCATATAAAAATCAACGCCGTTACAAGAACATGGCGCGTAACGAAAGCTATCTCTAGAAAAAAAGTCAAAATTGCGACCAAGATGAAGCCGATTCCCCAAGCAATGTCGACTATAGAGTTATCCTTCTTTATCCAGGCAAGCAAGAAAATAAGCGACATATAAAGAAAAACGCAGATGGCTGAATAAATTATAAAATTAAGCATGTTAAGAACTCATTTTATAAGTTGATAAAGTTTTTATTTCTCTCGAGTGAAATATTCGATACTTTGCGTTAAGTGAGACTTATTCAGACATAAGCGCAATTCCGACGGCACCGATTCCGTTGTGAACGCCTATCACGGGAGATATATCCACGATATAAGCCGGATTCTGGTGGATGGATTCCTTTATTTTTTCCGCATACATCTCAGCCCGCTCGAGGTTTTGGGCATGAACAATCGCGTAATTCCAAAGCTTTTCTTTATCGGCCATATCTTTTATCATCCGCATTATTTTTTTCATATTGCCTCTTCGACTGAATGATTTGCCGGATGCAATCCCTTTGCCTTCTGAATCAAGAGACACAATCGGTTTGAGGTTCAGAATTTTCGCGATTAATCCTTTCATAGGACTGACTCTGCCACCCCGAACCATGTATTTTAGTGTTTGGATATCCACAAAAATCTTTGTCTTCAAAATCCATTCTTCGACCAGTTTCACGATTTCATCATGTGGTTTTCCTTTGTCAATCTCTTCCGCAATTCGTAAGACGACGAGGCCTAAAGATACAGAGAGATGCCTGGAATCGATAACGCTGATTTTTTTATTTTGGACTATAGAGGAAGCTTCCTGACATAACTTGTGGGCTCCGCTCAATTTATCAGAAATATTCACCACAATGATCGATTCGTAGTGAGTTGCGAGAAAAGAGAATAAATTCTGGACGGTCTTAAGTGGAGGCTGTGCGGTTTTGGGGTGCTCTCTTTGGGTTTTCAGCAGAGTGTAAAACTGGTCGGGCGTGATGGTAACCTTATCCAGGAATAGGTTTTCCCCGAATGACAAATTAAAAGGAATGACATGAATTTGATATTCATCAATTATTTCCTGGGGCAGGTCGCATACAGAATCTGTTACCAGGGCGATTTTCGATTTTCTCTCATAACTCGCTTCATACTGTTTTTTCATATCATCGGCTTTTAGCTGGGCGATCGTGCCATAATCTTTCAGCCTATAAAACAAATCAGCAGGATGATCAGTATGAATATGGATACGGACTTTTTCCTCAGATCCTGCTAAAATTGCAGAGCTGCCAAACGGGATCGTTTCCTCTCTAAGTTTGTCTAAATCCATTCCCTTACCGACTAGCAGCGCTTCGGTACAATATCGTTGTTCAATCGCGTCTTTATTTTTATGAACATGAAATCCTTCGTCTTCTCTCAAGAGAGCTATGGGTTTGGGGATTTTCTTAAGCTTTCCCTTTTTTATAAAATTTGTGATCCCTTCGAGAAAATCGACAAATCCTTTTGCCCCCGCATCAACGACTCCGGCTTTGGCCAGTACGGGAAGCTTATAGCGAGTTTCAATCAGCGACTTCTTGGTGACTTGAAGTGAATAAGAGAGAAGATCGACAAAATCCTTCATTTTCGTCCTCTGCTGATAAACCGCTTCAGCCCAATCTTTCATAACAGTAAGCATCGTTCCCTCAACTGGGGAAACAACTGATTTATAAGCGTACTGAACTGCTTTCTTGACTATTTCGCCAAAAGAGGTTGTTGATATTCTTTTCACGTTCTTGACTTCTTCACTTATTCCGTGGACAAACTGTGCGAAAATCATTCCCGAGTTTCCTCGAGCACCGGAAAGCGCCATATCAGCAATGGAGTGCAGGGTTTTATGAGCAGACGGGTTGGAAACCGCGCCCTCGGCGATTGAGCGCATTGTTGAAGCCAGATTAGTTCCCGTGTCAGAATCTGGAACTGGAAAAACATTTATCTTGTTTAAATAGTTCTGGTCTTTTATGACTTCATTCCCCCCGACCATGAAGGCAGAATAAAGCCTGGGTCCATCAAGATAGCTTATCTTCACGACTGATTCATCCTAAAAAAATTATAATTAGCCTGTAGATTATATAAGATTTTTTAAGAAATATCTTGCTTTTAATTCCAAATTTTTAAAAGACCTTAACGATTCGTCAATATTCTTAACTAATTTTTGGTCTTATTGGATAATAACACAAAGGAATATTTTAAAGAGCTTGCCAGAGAAACGGGATTCTCCTACCCGACGCTTATTAATATATATTTGAAGAACTCTGCAGAGAATTATAAAAAGCTAAGAGTTCAGTGGATTGAACCCGGTAGTTGAGCAGAAACTGGATAATCAATCTAAAACAAATCGTGGGCAATACAGAATTTGAACCTGCGACTTCTTCCGGCTGTTTGTAGGGGCTTGATTCATCAAGCCCACCGGTTGTTAATTAAATGTCAAAAATCTTATTTTGCAGTCAACACTTTGAAGGGGGGCAGGTCACTATTTTGATTTCACTGGCTTTGTGTAAACTACCTCACCCCCGATAACTGTCATTTCTGGCTCGATTTTCCAGATATGCTCAGCCGGGATGGTCATGTAATCAACAGGAATTACCACAAAATCAGCAAGCTTGCCGACCTCGATGGATCCCAAGATGTCCTCAGCAAACATAACGTAGGCACCAGCCATGGTTGCAGCCCTTAAAGCCTCTTCTCTTGTCATGGCCTGTTCTGGGATCCAGCCACCAGGAGGATTATTATCCCGGTCCTGTCTGGTTACCGCTGCGTGCAAGGTGTAAAACGGGTTGTATGGAGACACAGAATAATCTGTCCCTGTTGCAACCACAACACCAAGATCCAATAAATCTCTCCAAATATATGCATACTTTATACGTTCAGGCCCTATCCTGGATTCAGCAAAGTGCATATCCTCAGTAGCATGCAGTGGCTGCATCGAAGCAACAATTCCCAGCTTGGCAAGTCTGGGCACATCATCAGCAGTAAGTACCTGACAGTGCTCAAGAGCGAACCTGGCATCTTTACCGTCTATGCCAGTTGCCTTCAGAGCGCTTTCGTAGGCGTTAATTGCGATCCGATTAGCAGCGTCACCAATGGTATGTATCCTCATATTGAAACCAATCTTTAGCAGTTCGGTCGCAGATTTAGCTAATTCGTCTTCACTTCGTCTAGCTTCCCCCTTATAACCCGGATAGTCGCTGTACTCCTCGAGGAAAAGCGCACCCCTTGAGCCTAAGGCTCCATCTGCAAAAGACTTGACTGATTGTACGAAGTATTTGTTATCATGGTTTAGGGGTTTGCCCAACTTTTTCGCCGCGTCCTCCCTGACCATCTCGTTGATCCTTATCCTGAGCAAACCCACATCGTAGAGTTTTATTCGTCTTTTAACCTCTTCGTAGCCTGTCATGCTGGATCCATGTATAGTCGTGAGTCCGCTGGCAATGGCCAATTGAGTCCCTTCTACGAGGTTGCGACTTCTTTCATAATCGGTCATTGGAGGTAAGGGTGGAATAAGACGTGTTAATTGTGAAGGTGCCCTTTCTACGAATTCGCCTGTAGGCTCCCCGTTCTTATCCTTCTTGATATGGCCACCCGGAGGATCGGGAGTGTCGCGGGTAATACCAGCAAGTTCTAAGGCTTTGCTGTTAGCAGCGCTGCCGTGCGTGTACCGGCTAATAAAAACAGGATTATCAGGGGCTACAGCATCAATCAGCTCCTTACGGAATTCTGGAGGATCCCAAACATCTGACATCCAACCGCTTAATACTAACCAGCGTGGCTCAGGCCCTGGCCGCATTCCCTCTCCAGTTGCTAAGCAACGCTTTATCACTTCCTGCATTCGCTCTACAGAAGCCCACTCACCGATTGAAGCCCTGATGTCTGGGATTCGCGGATACAACTCTCTTTCTCCGTAGCGAATGTGGACATGGGCATCATGTAAACCAGGGATTACGGTTTTGCCTTCCAGGTCGAAAACAAAGGTAAGAGGGCCAATATGGGCCTTTAC
>JABAOH010010762.1_pt2 | contig 20532 bp, 22 predicted proteins | sample 7062181 | NCBI WGS metagenome assembly JABAOH01 (sample SAMN14538630, study PRJNA623070) | marine sediment metagenome | biome: marine biome [ENVO:00000428]; feature: marine pelagic biome [ENVO:01000023]; material: deep marine sediment [ENVO:00002113]; isolation source: pool of 5 deep marine... | reverse complement strand
CAATAGGCCCATCGTGTTCCCGGTTCAAAGGTTAAAGATTTCTCTTTGACAATGGGCTTGCGGTCTTCCAATGTCCAATGTGTTCCTGCTTCTGTGAATTTATAAAATTCATCATCAAGAAACTCGGCGATTCCCGAAGTATGAGAAAGAAGATGAGAGATTTTTACTTTTTCACCCACCTCGGGTAGAATCCAATCTGCTCCCAGATATTTTCCGATCAGGTCATCATAAGACAGCTTTCCCTGCTCAACAAGTTGAGCGATCGAAACGGCAGTAAACATCTTGCCAATGGAACCGAAACAAAATTTGGTGTCCACCTGATTGGGAATATTCCGCTCTCTATCCGCTATTCCATAGGCTTTTCTAAAGATCGGCTTTCCTTCGCGAGCGAAAAGCACGACTCCTGAAAATATATCTTTTTCTGTGTTTGTTTGGAGATAAGCATCCAGTTCCCGGACAAACTCGGAAACACTCAGTTGGTCCGGTTTGGCAGTCTTTGGGGGCATCTTAAAAACAGAATCCTCCAGGCCTGTGTTGGAGATGACTTCTTCCCAAGTTATTTTTTGGGTTTCCTTGCCACTCGAATAAGTGACCGTGGAATGGGCTAGCAGCAGACCATTCACTTTTTTATAATCAGACTGGAATTGTTCAAACTCCACTTCTTCACCCGTCGGTCCGGATGTTTTCCCTTTCACTTTAAAAATGAGATAAGTTCTTGAGTCTACATAAAGTGTTGCCTTGAACCCATCCGAATAAGCCTGATCCAGGACAAAATACTCTTTCCCATCAATTTCTTCCTTCCCTTTATAGGCAAAGGTAATGCCGTATTGCTCAGGGTTCAGGACGGAGAGGATTGGCATGGCTTCTCTCTTTATGTCTGCAAGCTGCTGCCCACTCATCTCTTCAATGACCCCTGTTTGAGGATTGGTCTCCCATCCAGTCTTTCCATCGTAAGCTCGACTGAAAACCCTCCCTATCACTTCAACATCCATACGTATTTTATCCGGTTCTTTTTTGTACATAGTGATCGGACCAATCCATCCCTGCACAGCCATTTCAATAGTTCCGCTCCCAGTCATGTCTTTGATGCTTTCAGCGGCTTTTCTTCCACCTTGAGCCTCTATCATTTTCTCCAATATCTGTTGTGCGGTCTGGCCGGAATCCTGGCACGCAGTTAAAGTGATAAGAAAAAGACTTGCTGTTGCGAGTGAAAAAATTCTTTTCATGATTTTGACCTCCACCTTACTGATATCAATACATTGTACGAAAACTGAATGTAGAAGTTTAATAGAGAATATCCTTTATTTTATAATTTTGAATTGTCAAAAATATGCTGACATTTCTTCTTTATTTTTATTTATTATATTTACTATTATTATATTTACTATAAAAGAAAAATCAAAGAAGGAAACAGGAAGGAAGACAATGTTGCTTCAAACGAAAGCTATAGACACGTCAGTCCTTATTTTATGAAGTTTATTTTTCTGTAAATCTAATTAATTTCATTTTTTCAGGAAGCAAATATTTTTAGCTCGATCCAGGAGGTTGCTTACTTCTCGAAGATGTATTTCATGCTCTCGAAGTCGAGTGTCCAGGAAGAATACTGGCGCAGGAACTTATGGGAGATGAGCCCATCCCTGATAAAACCAAGCCTCCAGTAGGATGCATGCGTCTGCTCTCCATAACTTCCTTTGACTTCGAACTGCGTCAGGCTTCCCAGGCCAATGGTCTTGATGGGGAACAACCCGGAGGCCCATTTTCCTCCGCCGCCGCCTACAGAGTCCTCGCTTATCTTGGTCTCGGGTACTGGAATGCCGACGTATTCCAGAGTCTGAATCGGTGCGGTGAAACAGGCATCGCTTGCCAACCCGGAGTCCACGAAAAAGGTTAGACCATCTTTGTCGTTCAAGCTTCCCCTGGCCATCATCATATGAGTGGCGCTCAGCACAAAGGGCACTTCCGCAGCAATCCTGTCTTTGAGCTCCTCCCGCAACTTACTAGCGTTCTCTTTCGTCCTTTCCCGCAATATCAGTTGGCCGTTTTTATAATCAAGAGTTGACAGGAACTGCCGCAAGGCAGCTGTCCCGATGAAACCGCCCAGGATATACTTGCCGCCATCAAAGGCTGACGAGAACCGCTTGGTGGGAAGGATGGCGATTGGTACCTGCTTCAGGGTGACATCGCCCAGCTTAACGCTGTCCACTTTTCCGAATCCGACCTCAGCTTTCAGTCCGCCCCCAAAAGTCCCCATGGCTTTGGAATTCCATTCAATACCCATGGCCGCCGCAATCTCGTTATCGAGGATGAAGGCATTGGCACCGGTATCGAATATCACCTGAATCGGCACCCCGTTGAACTCGATAGTCAGTACGGGTAGAGGGTCAGTCATCAGGAAGGGCACGACCGACACCTTCTCCTCGTTGTGCCATTCCTTCTGATAAGGCTTTTCTTCGAACGCCTTCATCACCTCTAAATTAGGAAGTTTAACGCCTGGCGGAAATTTTAACTCTTTCACTCTATCATACTGATTGGTCTGATCATATGTGAAAACCAGACCAACTTTGGCCATGACCTGCCCAGACACATCGCCTGCCTTGGCTTCGATAAGCTGCTTATATAACTTTTCGGCCTCGCTGTAGTTTCCGAGGAGATACTCGAGCTTGGCAGCCAGGGATAACGCCTCAGATGAGGGCTCTGCGGCCCTGACCAGAGGGGTGATAACGTCTCTTGCCTGCCAGAATTCACCGGATTGGTAGAGCAGTTCTCCGTACTTGAACCGAACTTTAACATTGCTCGAATCTTTCTTGAATTTAGGCTCGAGCTTAGCAATCTCAGCCAGAATATCGGCCCGGGTCTTTTCTGCCTTGCGTGGTTCCTTGGCGCCCTTCTCGGTCTTCTTAGCAGCTACATCGCCTGGCTTGGGCTTTTTCTCCTCCAAACGATAGCCTGGGATGGGATTGCCCATTGAATACAAAGTGAATTCCACCTTGTCTCCTTTGACTTTGAACTTAAACATATTCGGGTGGTCTGGGTCGATGACAAATTTTCCATCGCCTTGACTGATTAAAGGCACTTCTTGACCGCTGCCCTCAAGGCCTCCCCTTTTCAGATACAGCTTCCCATCCTTTACGAAAAACCTAAAGGGCTCAGGATGCACGTCTACTTTGTAGTTTCCTTCAAAGCGCTTCAATTCTTCTTTGGAGATTTTGACTTCCTCGGCTTTGGCCGTTGAATCATTTGGTATGAGGATTAAAACCAGGCTCAAAGCGAATAAGAAAACAAGTCCTACCCTAAAAGCCGATTGTGCATTTAATATTACCAGCATTGTCTATTACCTCCCATCGTTGTCTATTCTTATACAGTTTTCTATCTAAAACCCATCTGAGGAAGATTTAGTTGCAAAAGGAAGTGAGGATTGTGTACCCGGAATTTCACTCTTTAGGCTGGCTGGTGAAGATGAATCTCCGTTTCGAAAAGTCTATAGTCCAAGCGTATTTTTTCAGGAAAGCATGGCTCAGCAGCCCGTGAATCTTGACACCTTCGAAGGGCCCAAACTCCAACGCTGAGGTTGTAAAGTAATGTCCGTCTTGTTGAAGGGAACCTAATGCCAGGGGATGACGCGCCTTAAACCATTTTCTCTTCACATCTTCTGAATCGTATCCCCATTGCTCATACATACTCGGATGAGCTGTGAAGGCTGCCTGGCGGGGCTTTCCCTTCTCATCAGAGCGAACATAGACTAGGCCGGAATCTATGAAGAAATTCAGGTTCTCATGCTCACCCACGGCTCCGCGGGCAAACATTTTATGAGTCTGAGCCAGGTAAAAGGGAATTTCCACCCGATCCGGTGAAAGCAGGGACAGATGCTCTTCCTGGAACTCAACATCATCCCGAGGAGACAGGATGAGCCGCTTGTTGGGATAATCGAGAGTTGAGAAGAACTGACTCAGGATGCTAGTTCCAAAGATAACATACTTCTTACCTTTAAGGGAGTCCAGCGTCACCACCGGCACATTCTCAAGAATCGCCTCGCCGAGGATAAAGCTCTCGGCTATCCCCTGATACAAATCTGTCTCTGTATCGGCTTGGAGGCCTTTCCCGAAAGGTATCAGCTCGATGCCGAGTTCTTCGGCTCTTTCTGGTGCCATGTGCAGGAAAGCACCTCCTGTATCTACATTAGCCACAAGCTTCTCTCCGTTGAGTTCCACCTCAAAATCCGGAAAATACTCGTGCAGGGAGCCTTTCGCAAAGGGGATCACTGTAAGAGTGTCGAGTCTTACTTTGAGCGGGTGTTCCCGCAGCTGCTTTAAACTCGCGATTCGGTACTCCTCCATATTCCGGGAGCGGGCAAACTGCTCCGCCTCCGTATATCTTCCGAGATAGAGATAGGTATTGACCACAGTGGTATCAAGTTCTTCGTATTCGGCATACTTGGGATCGATCTCCTCATAGATCTGGAGCGCTTCTCCGTAGTTGCCCTCCAGAAAATTCTTAAGAAACAACAGGTGGTATCCTGAAGAAGCCTCGCTTTCTATTCTAACCAATTCTCTAGCCAGCTTTCCGGCCTCCTCGATCTCTCCCTTTTCCCATGCTTCCCAGGCTTTAGCCTTCAGGGCTTCCGGATCCTGTTGTAGGCTTGGACCTACTCGGGCACTGCCAAATCCGATGAGCAACGCCATAACAGACAATAAAAGAATATAACGGAAATGTATCCTAATCCCGTTCATTCAAAAATCTCCTCTTTAACTTTTTGGCCGCTTTAGCTTATCGATAAAATTATAACACTCTAAATGATTCAGTCAATCCTGATGAAATTGAAAGTGAAGAAAGCCATAGACAGTTTAAACATAATAACAAACAAGGCATAATCACTATTGCTGGACATCTAAATGATGATCTGGCTAAAGGGACGCTCAAGAGTATATTAAAACAGGCTTGTTTAAAACATGGGAGGCAAGAAAGTGTTTAAATACCCTGTAATTATAGAGAAGGCAGATGGCAACTACTCTGCCTACAGTCCAGACTTGCCGGGTTGCGTAGCCACAGGACAAACTATTAAAGAAACAATCTCACGAATGAGAGACGCTATTCAATTTCATATAAAAGGATTGGAAAAAAAGGATTGGCAATTCCAGAACCCACTACAAGAATAAAATATATAGAAATATCAACCTAGAAAAGGGAGCCAGGTCTCTAAATTCCAGATTTAATAAACCCTGTCCATCTGTTATCTTGAATCTGGAGACCAGACTCCGTTTTTATTATCCCACTTATGCTTTCTTGAATCTGCAAACCTGACCCCTATTTCGTTAATCCCACTTTCGCATTCATTATGATAGGAGTGATAATGTTTGACAGAAATTTTTCCGCTGTGGTATAAGCACTTCACATCAGTCCTAAATTATTTTATTAATCTTGGAAGGAGGAAAAACATGCCTGAGGTCAGCATCAATTATCTAGCAGTTCTAGTCTGCGGTATTATTTATATGGCTGTAGGAGCCCTTTGGTACTCCCCTCTGCTTTTTGGGAAGATATGGACCGCTGCCATGGGAAAAACAGAGCAGGAACTCAAAGAGATGCAGAAAGGCGTCTGGAAAACTTATTTCCTCAGTTTCATCAGTGCCCTGGTCATGGCTTTTGTGCTGGCTCACATCATCGACTTTGCCCGAGCCGACACAGCTGTGGAAGGCCTGCAGACCGGTTTGTGGATCTGGCTGGGCTTTGTCATCACGACAGGACTTGCTGCTGTGATTTTCGAAGGTCGATCCAAGCGGCTCTACTTCATCTATAATGGATACATGCTGGTTACATTCTTGATCATGGGCCTGGTTCTCGCTTTATGGAGTTAGTCAAAAAAAATAATCTTAGTCTTTATCCATCTTATCATTTACTACAGAGCTCATACCGCCCATGACCTTCCATTTTCCTCCTCGCTTTATCCAAGTATGCGTAATCCGATACCTGTTTCCAACTCGATGGCCAGCTTCGTCTTTCCCATTTACAAAATAGTGAACGATAGCCACGCCGTCAATAATCTTGATGGCAATTGGCTTCATGTCAAAGCCAAAGAGTTTGACTTGGTTTCAGAAATCCTGGACAAACTCCCTGGCGGATTTCTTGCCGCTGGGCATTTCAAGTTGGGAAGGCCATCCAATAAAGCCATCATGAAGCAGAGATAGGTATCCCTCCATGTCCTTATTTATCCAGTGCTCCCAGTATTTCTTTTCAAGTTGCCAGATATTCTTCTCATCATCTGAGTATTCTTGATTTAGAGCGCCCAGAATATTGAATAATCCAAATCCCACAAGAATTGATATGACGATGATCTTTCTAAATGATTTCACCCTGTGTCCTCCTTTAAGCTCTTCCTTCGCTCTAATATATAACCTTATGTACCGAAGAAATTACTTAAATATTCCCAGAGATACAAGCACAAACATGGGGCCATTTAAAAGAGTGTGAATAAATATACCAACCCCCGTATTTTTTGTTTTGTATACAGCAAGGGGAAGAATAATAAGGATAGGAATAAGAATAATCAATAAATCAAATCCGAAACTGACATGAAACACTCCCCACAAAACCGAATTAATAAACCAGGCAAATTTAGGGTTTGCAAGTTCCTGTCTAGGCAAGATATATCCTCTCCAAAACATCTCCTCACCTGTAATATTAAAAAAGAACATTGAAAGCCAGACCAAAAGCATCCACCTCTCACCCGCCTTGAAGGCCTCAAATTCCATAAAACCAGGTGTGGTTTTCAGTTCCGGTATTCCGAAATTTTTGGAGAGTATGTCTGAAATCCCCATTATCATTCCAGTAAATAAAAAAATCGCAACGAGCCCACCCAGAGCCCATGTCCAATCCTTTTTAGTGAATTTCTTCAGCCTTAATCTTTCTGCAAGCGCTTTTAATGATCCTGAATGTCCTTCTTTTTTCGCAAAAACAACTGCTACTGAAAACAACGGAATAAATACCAGAAAGCCAGTAATAAACCAGCTCATAGCAGGATGCATTCCTACTGTGTCATTAAGATACGGCGTAAAATATTTTGTAAGCAACCAGAAATATACAGCAGGTATTCCAAAATATACGAATGATAATCCGAGAGGCATTGGTTTAATTTTATTACTCATTTTTTTCTTTTACTTTTAAAATATATCAGCGACTTTTTGTTTATAGTGAAATTACCCTATCACACTTAATTTGAAGCGGTCAATCGATGAGCAAAAGACAAAAGCAAGCGAAGGGAAATAAGGAATAATGCAACTTTTTCGCGCCATCTTTTATTTTAGATGAGTCCTAAAGCAACTCATGAATTCTCATACCGCTGAAAGAAAAAAATCTAGCAAAATAAAGCGATATTCGATAGAATATTTAGACAGACAGGCAGAGTGACCATAGCCAGAGAGAGGTTTGCTGACAGAAAGCAAAACATTGAAGGACATGCCAGCTCATCCAAGCCTGTTGTTTACTCTGTGTCTTTATCTACCAGCCCTCCTCATATTCCTTATGATACCCGGTGAAGCAGGGGGAAAAATGACAGAATCCAAGCCGATTCTTCCTAAAACTGTCGGGCTCTGGACAAGACCTGACTCGCCCCGTCTAGTGAAGCCCAAGAATATCTTTGATTACATGGACGGCGCTGGAGAGCTCTACCTCGGCTATAGCTTTGACCACCTCGAAGTCTACGAATACCAGGCACAATCCCAGAAGGATATTGTCGTTGAGCTTTATTTCATGAAATCATCCGACGATGCCTTTGGTTTGCTTTCGCTGGATTGGGGAGGCGAACCCACGGATCTACATCAAACCACACAAGAAAAAACAGCCCCTAGCCACATGACCTGGCCTTTCGCTCTTTACGGCGAAGGACTGCTGCGTCTCTGGTCGGATAATATCTACGCCAGGGTCATGGCCTATCAAGAAACTCCAGAATCCAAGAAGGCTGTGCTTTCTCTCAGCCGCTCCATCGCCAAGGAAAGGCAGAACCCTCCTCGACCAGAGCTGCTGAAAAGCCTTCCGGATTCTTTCCAGCCCAACTGGAACCTTCGCCAGGATAGAGCCAGCTTCTTCCGCTCCCACCTGGTGCTGAATTCCCTTTACTACCTTGGCCAGGAAAACATGCTCGACCTGGACCTCACCTCAGAAGCAGTCATTGCCCCTTACGAGAGAAAGGATCCATCAGGAGACCAGGCGCGCCTCCAGTTGCTGCTGGTGAGATATGCTGACGACGAGCTCGCCAGAAAAGCACTCGCCCATTTTCATAGATGCTATCTTCCCGAGCAACCTTTCCCTATAAAGCCCGGTTCTTCAGGAGAAATGGCGAACGTCTATCCCATTGAAGACGGCTGGCTGGGATATAAATTGCAAAAAAGGACTATAACCTTTATCTTTGAATGTCCTGACCAGAAGACGGCCAGGACAATCATTGATCAGCTTAGATAATATTTCATCCAAGAGGAGGTATAGTATGCATCATAAAGGAAGGCCCTTGACCCGAAGAGATTTTCTCCGGGGCACCATCGGAGCAACCCTCGGCGCGTCTCTACTGGGCCCAAAGTTCGTGACCGCTGGTGGAAAACCAGCCGGCAAAAGCCTGGTGACCATTGTCCGTGACCAAAAAGCTATGGATGCCAGCAACAACGTCAATCCTGAAGTCTTGAAGACCATGCTCGATCAGACCTTGATCAAATTCACCGGAAAGAAAACCGCCAAGGAAGCTTGGTTAAGCCTCGTTAAACCCGAAGACACCATCGGCCTTGTTCCCACACCCCACCTCAATCCCACTCACCAAGAAGTGGTGGATGCTGTCAAAGGCTCACTCATCGAGGCCGGAATCCCAGAAGGGAAAATCCTCCATGCCCAGGGCGGTCCTGATAAACCCAAAGCCTGCACAGCCTTGATAGGACTCCCCGCTCTTAAAGCCCACTGGCTGACAGGAATCGGCACCGTCATGAAGCTTTACATTCTCTACTCGGGAAAGCCTAGCTATTACCATGATGAAAGCAACGCTAAGCTGGGAGAGATCTGGAACCTGCCTTTTGTAAAAGGGAAGACCCGACTGGTCCTGGTCGATGCCCTTCATCCCCTCTGCGACAAAGGACCCCAACCTGACCCTCGCTACAAATGGGCCTACAATGGATTGATTGCAGGAACAGATCCAGTGGCAGTAGATTCAGTCAGCCTGCGTATCATAACCGAAAAAAGAAAAGCCATGAGAGGAGAGCCCTGGCCGCTCTCACCTCCCCCGTTATGCGTAGAGGCAGCTGACAAAGTCTACAAACTGGGAACGAGCAACTGGGATAAGATTAAAGTCGAGCACTACGGCTGGGAAAAGGAGCTACTCCTCGGATAAAACAAGCATAAATAAGTTTTATTTTTGTGGGTAATTTTCTTTAGCCCAATCTACAGGACCTTTTTCAAATCTATCTATTAGTCTCTGCAAGACGGCATCCCAGGCGTCCATGAAATAATCATAGGCCTTATCCCATTCGTCTCCGTCTCCCCATCCTGTATGACACAAGAATATCCGTGTTTTGTCTTTCTCAATTTCTTTAAACTTCAACACGACTAAGGTACGTTGTTGCCGTACATTGGGCATAAATGCCGGTGCATCCCAGGTAAAAGAAAACATCTTGTGAGGCTCAACAGCCATGACCCTGTTTCCTTCAGCACCGCGCTGCCCTGGTTCTGCATCTGGGTAAAAGAGTATCTCGTAGGTANNTAAAAGAGTATCTCGTAGATGCCGTGAACTTTCAACTCAACATGACATTCAGGAGCAAAAAATGTCTCCAGCCCTTCTTTGGTCGTCCAGGCTTTCCAGACCTCCTCGATACTCGCTGCAATGGTAACCTCCTTTAGGATTGCTCGGTTAATTATGAGATCTTGATTCATTTCGTGCTCCTCCTTAAAGCTAATCAAAAATACAATATTATCCTATTCCCAAACTGGCAAAGAAATCCAGCATGATCATGGTGTCCACGCCGGCATGAAACAGTGCTGGAGCCAATATGCTTCCTGTTTTCTGCATCATAAATCCCCACAAAAGCCCTAAAAGAAAGGTGGTAATCAGGAATAGGGGAAGATTCGGTGTGAATGTCACCTGGAGATGGACCAGGGAATAGATAAGCGCGGTCAAGACATTTGCCAACCCAGCCCCCAGAAAAGGTTCAAACCTCTTTAGGAATAATCCCCGGAACAAAAGCTCTTCCATGAATCCATCTGCCAGAGAGATGATGAGAAGCGATGGTGCGTAGGAGATAAATTTGGCCAGGCTTATGTTTTGACCTGTAGCCTGCAAAACAGACAATAAAAACAAGACTATAAAAGATGTCAATCCGATGATCAGCCCTAGCCTCAGATTTCCCTTGGTCACATAAATTGACGCCATATCATCCCGGGATATCTTGATCAAGACAATGATGGAAAAGATGATGAAGAGGTCTTCTATGAGTTTAGAAACAGTTATTCCATTCAGAGTACTGATTTCTAGATTCAGAATTCTGAGCCCCCACTTGCTTAAGAGCAGGCTCAAGAAAACAGCAGTGGAAGAGGCGAAAAAGGCAAAAAAGATTTTACCGTATTTCTCTTGGCGTNNTAAGACATACAAAGTTGTCAGGGGTAACAGCCATGGAAAGGATAGATTAACGAAATAGATAAGCAAACCGCACACCAGAAAAAGTACAAACAAACCTAAGCGATAAATTCCTTTGTCCATGGTAATGTTGTTCTTTTGCCTCGTTGAGAATTTAATTTATTGGATTACGGAAGATTTTTCAATTTCTTATTCTGTACGCAACGAATTACAATCTTCATGATTCATAAATGCAATTGGGATCCTTTTTAGGCGGAGGGATTATTGAACAGACCAAGACACCCCTTCAGAATGAGTAAGTTCTATTTAATCCAGAACCCGGAGATTTCGACGTCGTGACTAAGTCAACAAGGCAATAAACACAGAAATGAGTAGACTGCTCCCCTCAATAATAAGATGATAAGTATTCTATTCCAGTAAAGAGCTATCTATTGGGCCAGTGTGCCCAAATGCTGCAGTGGCCTCCGTTGTCAGTGCCGGTGAGCTCCTGCTGAATACCAGAATAGGCAGCATTCATAACTGCCCGAGGAGCAAAGTGTAACATTCCGTTGGCCTCTGTTCTAAAAATCCTGCCAAAGTGACCTTGACTTAGCCCATGTCCAGTCTCATGCAGAACAACTGTTTCAACATCGATAGGACTGTCGGTGTTAATGCCCCACGTAAAATCATTGTTGTAGTAGATTTCCCGGAAGGCTACGTCGAGCTTTTTGTTATTGTCGATATCTGTATATTCTCCGCCTGAGACCCAGACATAAGTAAATGTCACTCCAAGAACATTTCCCCAGCCAGCTCCAAAAACCGTAAAGAACGAAAACCAGCCAGCGTGTGTGATATCTGCATACCATCCTGGGATGCCTCCGCCTCCTACAATCCACTGTACGTAACCCCAATCAATACCAAAGTCCGGTAGCTGAACAAGGGGAATGCTCGAGCAATTCACGTCATCCCAGGTTTCCATTGCCCTAGCCATTGCAGCCTGCGTACCCGCCTGTGATACTGCTGTTGCCGCACCATCGACCTGATCAGACAGCCAGGTAATATTGGTTCCTCCTCCACGCCGAGGATCACCGGGAACCCAATGATGACCCAACTGTTTGGTTCGATTGTTGTAGTATACTGTCTGTCCTGCCTCGTCCTTATAAGTCAGGAAGTCAACAACCTCAAGACGAAAATCTTCTCCCATAGCTTCGAGATTTGCGTTGATCTTCTCCATCATTTTCTTGATCTTGTTTACAGACTGAGCGGAAGCCACTGGTGCAATGATCAGTGCTAAAATCACCGCAAACGCAAGCACGAAACTATAACATTTGACTTTTTTCATGTACTCCTCCTTTCAAATTTTAAACTCACCGCATAAATACGGTATATATTGTTGAAAAAACCTTCGCTACGACCCCTGAAACTTAAAACGACTAGATGGCTACTTACATCTTATAAGGCCATATCGAAAGGCTTGAAAAAGAGTGGAGCTAAAGATAGGTGACACTAAAGATGAGGCAACCCTTAACGTCTTAAGGGTAATTATATTTGAAAAGTCNNTTGCAATGAATAATGTATACAATATTGGATTTATTCTTCTAAAACCAGATTACAGGGACAAAATGCTGGTTATTAGTATGAGAACTCATTTTGAGCTAATAATTTGGTAATTAGATATGAAAAGGTTGATTTATATCCCTTCCTAGATCTTTGAAAATCCAGGGCAGGCTTTAACACAGACGCCGCAGACGTGCTGGCCAACTATCCCTGAGCGCTTGAATTCTTGGAGCTTATCATAACAGGCCCGATAATCAAAGTCTTCTCTCTGCTCCTTGATCGCCTGTGCCGGGCAGGGCTTAAGACAGGCCCTACACTTACCGCAGTCGTCCTCCAAAGGCATATCTGCAGCTAGAGGCATATCCGTCAAAACTGTCACCAGCCTGAACCTTGCCCCAAGCTCGGGACTGACCAGAAGATTGCTCCGTCCTCTCCAACCAAGACCTGCTAAAGCGCCAACGGTTCGATGGCAGAGATGTCCCCTGTGTTTCTCCCAATCAATGACCTGGGAGGCAGGGATGGGAAGAGCTTGATGGCCGAGCTCCTGGATATGGGAAGAAAGGAGCAAGGCAGCCCTGTCGAGGAAGAAATTAAGCTGGCGGTAATGATGGAAGTAGAGTTGAGTAGGTCTGTCTTTAATTTCATCTATAACAGGGACAATGAGCCGCTTTCCCATCGAAATTCCCCGGTCGAATTTCGAAGCCAATCCCTTGTCCAGGTAAAATTCTTTCCTGATTCTTGTAACATCAGCTATTCCAAATAGAGAAGCTCCCAGATCCTGAGAGAATCTCTTAAGCTTTTCGCTGTTTTCCTTCTCACGGCTCATGAAAGTCCATTTTAATGACACGTCCCTAGGCTGTCAATGGAGTCCTCCATATGTCATTTGAATAGCCACACGTAATTCGGAAGGACAAGAACAAGTCTCCGTAACATATAAAAGCCCCTTTTTTTCGTTTTTTTTCGCTAGCTATTGACCATGCCGATCTTTATGTGATAAATTCGCTCGGTTCTGTAAGAAAGCTGAGATAAAGCTATGTCGTTCGGTTTATGCTGCGAGCACAAAAAAATTTATAATTTATGATTGAACTCCTATTTTAATTTGTTTATGGAGGTGATCTGATGAATAAACAGACATTATCGATAGTGGCAGCTATTGCCCTTCTTCAATTTTTATTCAACCCCCTTCCTTTAGTGTCCGCCGACAGGGCCCGGGGAATTTCAAATCTTTATGCGTCCTATTATGATCTGGCGGATCTGGTTGAGAGTTCATTTGTTTTAACCAAAGCCTATACCGAACCCATTGATTTTGACCTTACGCAATGGGGAGGATCCTGGCCCTGGGAAAACCTAAAATTGACGGAAGAACTGGCGGATGGCTCGGATTACAGTGTCCGCTGGGAGGGGAAATTAATTGTGCCTGAAAATGGCACGTATACCTTTATACTGGATAACGTGGACGATGGTGCCCGTATTTATGTAGATAATATCTGGATTACCGATGTTGGCTGGCGCTGGCCTGTCCCCGATTTGAGGCCCTCGCCTCAGGATATTTTCTTATTAAAAGGAAACCATGAGATTCGCATCGAGTATGAACAAAGAGTGTATGCTCGGGCATCCCTGCGGGTCAAGTGGTCAGGTCCGGGTTTCAGCGAAGAAGTGATCCCTGTTACTAATCTTGATTTTTATATTTCGGAGATTAATCCAATCCAGGTAATCAATGAATGCGATATAGACAATGATAATAGAATAGATCTAGTTTCTGGAAAGAAAACAGTGACCATCGTTTCTTTCGAAATGGAAAATATCCAAACACTTAGTGAGAATGATGTTGTAGAAGTTCAACTTGAATGTGGAAGTTTTGATAAAACAATAACTAAAACAATAGCCCATTTCAAGCAGGATAAGCATTTGGAATTCTACTTTACCCCTTCAGATACAGGCGATCAAGATATTACGGTTATTGTAGACCCAGACAATAAGATTCTAGAATTCAACGAAGGAAATAATCAGACAGATAAAAAGGTCACAATAAAGGATACGAATGAGTTATATTTGATCTATTTTCCTGTAAATAGAACAATTTTCAATTCTGGCTATGGTCCGATAGACTTAACGAAATACTCAGAAACAGTCCGCAAAAATGGAGTATTTATTAAGGCCACATACCCAGTTGCCGAGAATGAATTTACTAATCAGAAAAAAAATGAAAAATATTACGGAGATCCCATTCCATGGCTAGGCTTAGCTCATGATGCTATTTACCTATGGATACAGGGAAAATTATTAACCGGAGGATCAGCTGACAGAGCCATCGGCATTGTGCCAGACGATTATATGGGATATCATGCCCATCCAGGTGCGGCGGGAATTTACGTGGTGGGTGTGCCGACAGCCCTAGTTGCGTTGGATTATTGGACAACCGCGGCTCATGAAATCGGACATTCATATGGTTTGCGTCTAGGCTGGCCCCTCGGACCTGGAGAAGAATACAAGACAGATCCTCCTGGAAATGAGGCGAATGGATTTTGGATTGAAGAAAAAAAAGAAATCTCAAACGGGCTCTGCTTTATGGGATTTGCTGGTCCTAGGCGAAGTTTTGATTATCATGGTGGTAGACCGATATGGGTCGGTGATGAGGACTTTATTGATCTTTTCAAAAAATTTAGAGTCAATAAGGCTGATCCCGAAATTCTTCTTTTAAACGGGCTCATAAACAAAGATAAGACAGTTGATCTCGGCAAATTATACTTCATAAAGCAAGGAAAGATTGATGATGTATTGGAAGGAGACTACTCAGTAGAAATTTTGGGTACTTATGGACAAATATTGGAAGAAATCCCTTTTCATACTTCATTCCAGATTCATGTCGATCCTCTCGGAATCGAAGAGACGGATACGGCAGCCTTCGCCTTCGCCATTCCCTATCCGGACGACGTCTCAACAATCCTAATCAATTATAAAGATGAGACGTTATTAGAAATCAATCCAAACACAAGACTTCTCCACGATGCTGTTGATTCAATTCCAGACCATGGCTTTGTCATACAGCCATGGCAACGTAGAAAATCANNCTGTAAACAAATTAGAAAAAGATATAAAGGATAAGTTCGAGAAATGGTTGTTGGATAATTATGAGAAAGAAAATCCAGTCCAGCTTTCAAAAATTGAGGTCATCGATTTAGTCGATGAAATAATCCGAAGGCTTAAACTCATGCTATAGGATCTAGCAAAAGATACCATCTTTGGCTTTATGAAAACCGCGTAAAAATAAAGAAGCTACGCCCTACCTTCTCCAAAGTACTGGATTTATTCTCTGACATGTCATAAAGTAAACCCATCTGCACTTGCCTGCTGCGGAGATACAATTAGATAAAGGAGATTCGCTGGAAACCTGCGAGATGGAAGGAAATTTTAATAATTGGCTTATAAGATAAAAAAAAGCACGCTTGTCCTCCTGACTAATCTCAAAATAATTGTTCTTCTTGTTTTAATAATAATTTGTTTTATCGCGGGTTTATGGATTATGGGTATGGTTTTATCAATATTTGCTGCACTTATTTTTTTATACCAAAAAGGATTGAAGCAGGGCGCAGAACAAAAAAAAGAGACAAAAAAGTAAGATTCGAGGCGACGGAAGGGCAAAGACTCTAAAATCCAGACCCCCTTCAAAAAACCGAACCCAGAAACGAATCACTTATAGGGTTGATAGAGTTAGAGGGGATTGTCATAAAACAAAACAGACAACCTATAAGAATTTTCTTATATATGAATTTCATTCATTTAAAGATGCTGACTATTAAATCCACTCTTGTTTATCAACCGTCAATTCACTCTTAACATCACCGGTGTGTTTAGTGCTTTTTGGCTCGAACATGAGAACGTGAGCTTCTTCTTCAACGAATGGTTTATGTTCAATGCCTTGGGGAACAATGTAAAACTCCCCTTCATCAAGCTCGATATCTCGGTCTCTTAATTTAATGGTTAACGAGCCTTTTACAACAAGGAAAAGCTCGTCTTCATGGTCATGTTTGTGCCAAACAAACTCTCCTCTAACTTTAACAAGCTTGACATATTGCCCATTAAGCTCACCTACGATTTTAGGTACCCAGTGTTCATCAAAAAGTTTGAATTTTTTCCTAAGGTTGACTTTGTCCATAGCTTAGTTCCTCATTCCTCTCTCATCCCTTAGATGTCTGAAAGTCCTATCAAGTATATTGTTGTTCCTCTTTAATTTCAATCCAGATGATCGATCGTATCTATGATCGCCGGCTGTCGTCAGCAAAAGGGGGTTGAATTTCCCTATATCCCCCTGTAAACTCTAAAGGAGAAGGGAGGTCAGAAATGCCTTATCATCTCTCAATTCATTTTCATGATAATCGGCACATATCCTTCGAATTGAACACGCTAGAAGAAGCAAATAATAAACTGAGCGAGATTCTTAGAGAAGGTGAAACAATCAGAGCAGAAAGAGTAATCACTCACTATCCAGGCCATTCGGTAATAAAAGCCAAAATTCAAGAACTAGACAAACCCCTAACACCATAAAGTACACTTAAGAGGATTTTATTTAGACGAGGTAGATAGCCAAGAAAAGTTTTCTGTTAAGATAGCTCTTATATCAATTCGATCAATTCGCAACGGTTTTCGCTTCCACACTCAAAACGTTAGCTATGATTTCATATCCTGCTTTTTTACCGATCTTAAGCATATCAACACATTGAGAACCACAGACCATGAAATTGAACCCTGCGAGGGAAAGAAAGACGGCTGTCAGGAAAATGGCGATTTTTGTTTTGATCTTCATTTTTCCTCCCCCTCTCCATTTCCCTTCTACATATATATATACGAAATAGAATCAAAAAGGATGCATTTTTCCAGAAAGAATTTACTCGCCAATAACTCATCTACGAGGATTGCTGACACCTTTAATATCTAGACATTTAAGCCCATTTATGATAGAAAAAGCCCAAGAGCACAATAGCAAAAAGGAGATATCAAATGGGGGCAAAAAGGGAATTCATAAGGCTAAAATTGAATGTGAGGGTTGACTGGAAGAAAATCCTTGAAACAACCGACGTTGTAGGAAAATTTCCAGATACGACCAGGGATATATCCGCCGGTGGTCTTTGCTTGAATATGGATGAAGAGCTGCTAATCGGAGACAGGCTGCAGATAAAAATGGAATTGCCGTCCAAAAAAGTCATCAACGCTCAGGGAAGAGTCGTCTGGGTCAAAGAGTTTGGAATAGACAGCAGAGGAGAGAAAAAGACCTATGATACAGGGATTGAGTTCACAGCGATCCGTGATGAGGATAGAGAAGAAATAAATAAATTTGTGACTTCATCTTCGCCCTCGAAGCAAAAATAACCAAGCCAGCTCAAAGCCATAGAGCATTACGAGAAATTTCTTTCCCTCTGGAAAGACGCTGACCCTGGTTTCCTTGAGGTTGAGAATGCGAAGAAGCGTCTGGCTGCCCTGAGATATCAGTGACTCGCTAAAACACTCAGTTTGATCTTTTTTCATAATTTGTGACATTCTTGCTATCCTAGTAAGAGGGAAAAAAGTGGCGATGCTATTATTCGAAATTATTCCGACTTTGTTGATCTAAATTGAGGCAGGCTATTTCCTGTCGTGAAGACCATCTATGAAGCCAACCATACCAGTTCGAATTTCAGCAGCATTGGCCTCGTCCGTATCCAGATGCATGGCGAGTTTAAAGTTAGCATTAACCCTAACGAGGACGTCTCCAAAAATTAAGGACCTTTCACCCTCCACTCTTATTCTTACCATATCTTTATCGCGCAGGCCGAAGAAGAGCGCATCTTCAGGAGACATGTGGATATGGCGCAGAGAGCAGATCACTCCCTTGGGCAGCGTTATTTTCCCTTTGGGGCCTTCAAGGGTAATTCCTGGGGTTCCCTTGAGCTCTCCTGAAGGCCGGATAGGAGCGTCTACGCCGAGTTTGAACTCCTCAGAGATTGAGACTTCTACCTGACTTTCTTTTCGAAAGGGCCCGAGAACTCGAACTCGATCTACATTTCCCTTTGGCCCTTTTATGTTCACGGTCTCGTTGCAGGCAAACTGTCCAGGCTGAGAAAGTTCTGAACGGAAAGTCAGCTCGTAGCCTTTGCCAAATAGAATTTCTGTATCTTCCCCGCTTAGGTGAACGTGATGGGCCGATACTTCAATTGGAATGTGCCTTTCTTTCCAGTGCTTGACACCCTCGGCCAGATCTCTGAAGCCCAGAGTACGAATGGTCTCCCTTGCAATCATGCGTTCTTCATCGGTCGGAACAATCAGGACTTTGACCAGGGAATCTTCATCCGAAATTTCCACGACCTCTCCACTCTTTGGGGCTGCGCTCTGGTTTCTTATTTCATCAAGCATAATCCCCATGTTATTCAATCCCTGACAGACTCTTGCCCTTACCCCGGTACTTCCTTCCCCAATGCCACCCGTAAAAATCAAGACATCCAACCCGCCCATTGCTGCGGCGTATGAACCGATGTATTTCTTGATGCGGTAGCAAAACAACTGTTTGGCCAGAAGTGCTCGGCGGTCTCCTTGGCTTGCTGCTGCTTCGATTTCGCGAAGGTCGTTTGATATGCCGGAAATTCCCTTGAGTCCACTTTGTCTGTTTATCAGGTCATCGACTTCTTCTGCTGAAAGGCCAATGTCACGCTGAAGGTAGAGTATGGCGGAAGGATCCATGTCTCCACATCGGGTGCCCATTATCAGCCCTTCGGTAGGCGTGAGGCCCATACTGGTATCCACAGAGCGGCCGTGGTCGATCGCGCATACAGAGGCCCCGTTTCCGAGGTGGCAGGTGATGAACTTCAGGTTCGAAAACGGCTTCTTCAAGAACTCGGCAGCCTTGAGAGCCACGAAATTATGAGAAAGGCCATGGAACCCAAATCTCCGGATGCCGTATTTCTGGTAATACTCATAAGGTAGACCATAGAGGTGGGCGAACATGGGTATCTTATAGTGAAATGCCGTATCAAAGACCGCAACCTGCCGGGTTTCAGGGAGGATCTTCATACTCTCTCTAATTCCCATCACATTCAGTGGATTGTGAAGAGGGGCAAGGTGAGAAAGTCCCGAGATTTCTTCCAGGATCTCTTCGGTGATTACAGTAGGCTGGTTATACTTATTGCCTCCGTGCACGACCCTGTGGCCGACGGCGCGAATCTCATTCACGTCCTTGACCACGCCTTTCTTAGGATTGGTAAGAGTTTCGACCATCGACTTGAAGGCGCTGGCATGATCTCCCTTTTCAAGATCTAAGCTGGTCTCAGCTTTTTCTGAGACATAAAGATGTCGTGTGTCTTCCTCTCCGATGCGTTCGATGAGTCCGCGTGCATTGTTGCTTGGATCTTCTGTATCGAAAAAATTGTATTTTAAAGAAGAGCTTCCGCAGTTTATCACGAGAAGTTTTATGGGTTCAGTGGTTTGCAGGGCAAAACCATAAGGATCAGGGTGCTTCCGCCATGCACTATCCAAGCGATCCTGAACATCTTCGTTGAATTCCCGGTGCTTGAGCCGTGTGGTTATAGTCTCTGCTATCAATCTTATAGTGGCGGGATTGGTGGCAAGATGTGCCGTGAAGCTCTCCTGCGAAACAAAAAGGATCCGGGTATGTTCATGGGCAACCACATGAACACTCGAGGGCTCTCCGGTTATCAGTGCCATTTCGCCAAAGAAATCACCTCGGTCAAGCCAATTCAGCCTGATCCTACCTTTTGTCGGGTCATCTACTACTGCTTCAGCGTATCCTTCAAGAATGATCCCTAAATATCTTCCTGGATGGCCGAATTCTATGATGACATCCCCAGGTTCAAAGCTCTCTTCCTTGGATTCCTTGATCAAATTATTCAGGTGCTCAGGCGGGACTTCCTTGAAAAGAGGCAGGCTGCTGAGGTACTCTTTCATTCGCTCCTCCTTTAAGTTGAATCAAATTGCGTTCAATCTGATTAATGAGTCAATTATGGGATTATAGAGAAATCAGCTATTTTTGGCAATTCGCTGACTCCGGACAGAAACCCGTTCTTCTTTGGCCTTAAATACTTCATTATGGAAAATTTTTTGATTTGAACCTTACTCTATATAGGGAAATTATGGCAATATTCTACAGTTATGATTCGTAGACTTAGCTTATGTTCTTCATCAATTTGACTCTTTCCTCACAAATTGATATTCTTTTGGCAACCTAGCCTAAAGGGATAACAGTGGCTATCAAATGCCCCAAATGTCAAACTGATAACCCTGATACTCTAAAGTTCTGTGGAGAGTGTGGAACACAACTAATCTCCACCGAGGAAGTTTCTGCCCCCACCAAGACTCTCGAAGCAGCCAGAGAAGAATTAACCAGGGGAACCACCTTTGCCAACAGGTATGAA
>JABAOH010009177.1_pt2 | contig 20556 bp, 15 predicted proteins | sample 7062181 | NCBI WGS metagenome assembly JABAOH01 (sample SAMN14538630, study PRJNA623070) | marine sediment metagenome | biome: marine biome [ENVO:00000428]; feature: marine pelagic biome [ENVO:01000023]; material: deep marine sediment [ENVO:00002113]; isolation source: pool of 5 deep marine... | reverse complement strand
CCAATAGGCAAGCGCCCGATGAGGATAGCGCCACTCAAAGCGCCAGCCGAAGTGCCCGTGGAACGGCCGAAGCCGCCAAAGGTTGAACGGAAAGAGATCAAACCCGTAACCCGCATGCTTGAAACAAACTGCGGGAAGATAGAGCGTCTTGACGAAATCGTGCTTACGATGCAGGTGCCGGGAGTGAAGAAGGAAGATGTGGAGGTTAGGCAGCTGGGTAACGCGCTCGAAATCATTGCGCGGAAGCCTAGTGGCGAGGCATATTTTGGGGCGTTTGAGCTTCCGCCTGATGCGGCGCCAAGCAAGCGAGAGGTTGAGCTGAAAGGGAAAATGTTGATTATCTCAATCCCGAGGAGAAGGCGCTCTAGCATGAAGTCTTGAGGGAAGTGAGGGTGAGGAAATGTTGATAAGGCTCGAAATGGAGCTCGAGGACGTCCCAGGACAGCTCGTCAAAGCGCTCGAGCCCATCTCACGCTACGGGGGAAACATTCAAAGCATCATGCACCAGCGCGAGCGAAAGACACCACTCGGGCGGCTACCTGTCATGTTGATTTTTGAGATTGGCGAGCGAGCGAGGCTGAATCGAATTTTAGCGGCACTTCGAGCGATGGGAGTGCAGATTACTCGGATTGGAGAACGCGAAGGTGCAGTGAGGACCACAGTTTTGTTGATAGGTCACATTATCCATACCGACGTTCGGGACACCATCGATCGCTTGAACGCTCTCAAGGGGGTAATGGTATCCGACTTAAGTCTCGCGATGGGTGCCCCCGGCCAGGAGTCGGCAGCTCGAATGACGATCGTGGCTGATGACGAGAAGCATACGAATTTGGCCCTCTCCAGAATGCAGCAAATAGCAGACAGAAAAGAGCTGCTTATGATAACTTCACTTGAGGCGGAATGATGCGCATAATACTCGTTGGATTCGGGAACTTGGGCAGAGGGCTCAGCCGTGCGTTAGTCCAAAAAGCCAGTTTTCTGCATAGGAGCCAAGGTTTGATCACACGTGTGGTTGCGGTTGTTGACGAGTTTGGCTCGGTGGTGGATGAAAAAGGGCTCAATTTGAATGAATTGCTAAAGGTTGCCGAGAAGAAGGGGACGGTAGCAGCGTATAAAGGAGGGAAACGGGGCAAACTCGCTCTCAAAGTGATTGATAATGTTGAGGCGGATGTTGTTTACGATCTCACACCGACAAACATCAAAACAGGGGAGCCTGGGCTAACCCACATCAAACGTGCGATGCTGGCGGGAAAGCATGTTATAACCGCAAATAAGGGGCCGCTAGTGGTCGCTTTCAGGGAGCTCGATTCATTGGCAAAGCGATGTGGCGTGGAGTTCAGGTATTCCGCTTCGGTTGGCGGAGCAGTGCCGGTGGTGGGACTTGCGAAAAAACTGTTGGCCGGGAATGAAATCCACGAAATCAGGGGCGTGCTCAACGGCACCACAAACTATATCCTCACACGTATGAGCACGGAGAACGTCCCCTTCGAGGTCGTTCTGCGGGAGGCCAAAGAGCTTGGGATAGCCGAGAAGGATCCGACGCTCGACATCGAGGGCATCGATACAGCATGCAAAATTACGATTCTAGCGAACTCCTTGTTGGGCATGAACGCAAGGCTCAAGGAGGTCAAGATAGAAGGCATCGCGCGAGTTAGGCCTGAGGCGATTCGGCTGGCACGAGATGCTGGGTATGCGATAAAGCTCATCGGCATCGCGAAACGTGGTTCGCTGGAAGTAGGGCCAAAGCTAGTCCCACTAGGGCACCCGCTCGCTGTTGGTGGCGCCCTGAATGCGGTAACCTTTAAGCTCGATTTGGCGCGGGAGATTTCAATCACGGGGTTCGGGGCGGGCCCAAAGGAGACTTCCAGCTCATTGCTTGGTGATCTTATAGATATACACCGAACGCTTGGGGGCTGAGAAGCACACTCCCAGCTTCGTTGCTTCCCTCGCTTCGAGCATATTCAATTACTAGCCTATGTGGTTTTTCGTCTCGTGTAAATTTACCGAAGGTATTTACTAAGCCCCCCGAATTAAAATCGGGAATCCCTGTGAGACTGGAATGCATCGAGTGCGGCAGCAAGTTCAAGATTCACGAGAGGTTTTACACTTGCCCAAAATGCGGAGGCTTGCTTGAGGTCGAGTTCGAGCTAAGCGAGCTGAAGCGGAAGCTCAATCGTAAGCGCTTGAAGGTCGAAGCGCCGAGCGTTTGGAAGTATCGCGCATTTATGCCGATTTTAGATGATTTGAAAATCATCAGCTTGGATGAAGGGGGGACGCCTCTCTACCATTGCAACCGACTTGCTAAGGAAGTAGGTGTTCGGGAGCTTTACGTGAAGTTCGAGGGAGCTAACCCAACGGGCTCTTTCAAGGACCGCGGGATGACGGTTGGTGTCACGAAGGCGCTCGAGCTTGGGGCTAAGACCGTTGCGTGCGCTTCGACTGGCAACACCTCAGCCTCGCTGTCGGCCTATGCGGCCAAGGCCGGGTTACGCTGCGTAGTCTTGCTCCCCAAGGGTAAGGTGGCGCGAGGCAAGCTGGCGCAGACGTTGATTTACGGCGCGCAGACGATAGCAGTAAAGGGGAACTTCGACGAGGCGCTGGCGATTGTGCGGAGGATATGCGAGGAACGGAAGGACATCTATCTTTTGAATTCACTGAATCCCTTTAGACCTCAAGGTCAGAAGTCGATAGGATTTGAGATAGCGGATCAGCTTGGATGGGAAGTGCCGGACCGTGTGGTGGTGCCCATGGGGAACTGCGCTAACATCTGGGCGATCTACAAGGGCTTCTTCGAGTTCGACTTGGTCGGGTTGACGAAGGGAATACCTATGATGACTGGGATTCAATCCGAGGGCTCAATGCCAATCGTCGACGCTATAAAGAAGGGGCTTGACAAATTCGTGCCAGTTAAAAAACCAGAAACGATAGCCACGGCGATTCGCATAGGCAATCCAGTGAACGGTCCAAAGGCAATTCGGGCAATCCGAGCCTCAAATGGCACAGCGGAGGCAGTGAGTGACTCTGAAATCATCAAGGCCCAAAAGTTAATGACCCGATTGGAAGGAATTGGAGCGGAGCCTGCTAGCGCGTCTACAATCGCTGGGCTCAAAAAGCTTGTGCGTCGTGGAACCATCAAGCGGGACGAGCGCGTGGTGTGCGTGGCAACAGGGCACGTATTAAAAGATCCTGAAGAAGCAATAACGGTCTCGGAACGCCCGCGCGAGGCTCCGGCGAGGTATAAAGAAATAATGAAGCAGTTGGGGTGAACGAAATGCGGCCGAGAGAAGCATACGATCGAACTTTGGGGCTGTTGCAAAAGCACCACGAGTGGTTCAAGACAGTTTTGCCCTTGATAGCCAGCGAGAACGTGCAATCTCCAGCGGTTCGAGAGACGCTCACCACAGATTTCGGTGGGCGTTATGCTGAAGGAATGCCGGGAGAGCGGGTCTACGCTGGGTGTATCTATATCGATCAAGTCGAGCTGCTCGCCATGGAGTTGGCCCGAGAGCTCTTCAAGGCGGAGCATGCGAACGTGCAGCCAGTTTCGGGGGCCGTTGCCAATCTAGCCATGTACACGGCGCTAACAGACCCCGGAGACACCATGATGTGTCTTTCCATAGCCGCCGGGGGGCACATCACAATGGGGAAGAAGAAATTTGGAGGAGCGGCAGGGGCAGTCCACGGTCTAGAGGTCGAGTATTTCCCCTTCGATGAGAAGCGCATGAACATCGACGTAGAGGCGACTGCCAAGAAGATAGCGGAGGTAAAGCCAAAGCTTGTGATGTTCGGTGGGAGTTTCTTTTTGTTTCCGCACCCAGTTAAAGAGATAAGCGAGGTGGCCAAAGAGCACGGCGCGCATGTGGCGTACGACGCCGCCCATGTCATCGGTCTTATTGGAGGCGGCCAGTTCCAGGATCCCCTACGCGAAGGCGCTGAAGTGATAACCTGCAGCACCCATAAGACCCTCCCGGGGCCCCAGCACGGCATGATTTTATGCAAAAAGGAGCTGGCGGACCCAATAAATCGAGGGGTATTCCCAAGCATGGTGAGCAACCACCACCTCCACGCTGTGGCGGGTCTTGCGGTGGCTCTCGCGGAGATGTTGGAGTTCGGGAAGGAGTACACGGCGCAAATAGTGAAAAACGCAAAGGCTCTCGGGAAGGCACTCTACGACCGGGGACTAGCAGTTCTGTGCCCAGATCAGGGTTTCACAGCCTCCCACACCCTCGGTATAGACGTCACCAAGTACGGAGACGGAGGGGTGATCGAGCGAAAACTTGAGCAAGCCAACGTGATACTCAACCGGGAGCTCTTACCTTGGGATCCCAGAGAAGGAAGGCACTTCAGGAATCCCGGAGGCCTAAGGCTGGGAACGTCTGAGGTGACGAGGATCGGCATGAAAGAGAGCGAAATGGATGAGATAGCGGAGTTTATCAAGCGGGTGATTGTCGATGAGGAGGAAAATAAGCGTATTGCAGCCGATGTGGCCGAGTTCAGGCGTGATTATCAAAAGGTTCACTATTGTTTTGAGTCCGCGACGCAGGCATACGAGTACGTGAAAATACGTTAGTAGTAAAAGGCAACTCCTAAAATTTAAAATTGGAACTTAACTTAGAACTCAAAGTTTTAGGACCTGTGTTTCCCCTGTTTTCGACTGTTTCCACTCGAACTCAGAGAATAAAGGGACGCTTTGTAGAAAAGGTGCTGTTTTAAGGTCATTTTGAAAATAGGTTACGCAAATTCAGTAATTTAGGATTGGGAATACTTTCGGTGACCTCTCCCCAAAAACGGCATCAAAAATTTTTGTTTTTAGGTTTTATTGGGGTAGCAAGGGTGCGTATTCAAATAGAAGTGCCAAGCCTGCCTTTTAGCATTAGTTGGCTCAATTTTTTGGATGTGAAAAATTGGAAGGTAGATGCTTTTAAGATGCGCACAAAAATTTCTCAAACTTTAAACTTAGAATTCAAAATTTTCACCACAGTTTCTAAATACACTTTATTGCATCTTCCATTTGTCGCTGTTGCTTGAGGTGAAAAATTGGAGGCTAAGGTTAAGGAAAAGTTGGAGAAGTTCCTGCACCGAAGGGAAATTCTCAAGGAGTTGCGCAGAACAGCTCCTAGAGTTCGACATGGAGCTCGCTAAAAGTCTTTTGGAATCTCCATCTGATTTTTTTGATTCCGCTGCCGCTGCATTAGAGGGCATAACAAAGGTTCCCGGAATGCAATTGCGCGTGATGGGTCTCGATAAGTCAACAGAAATTCGCAAAATTCGCGCTGAGCACGTGGGCAAGTTCATTCAGGTTGAGGGGATCCTGACACGGGCGGGCGAGGTAAAGCCGGAGGCGACGGAGGCGGTATTCAAATGCAGACGTTGCGGGGAGGAGAACAGGATACTTCAGGTCGGTGAACTCTTCAGGGAGCCTCTTATTTGTGAAAATCCAAACTGCGGTAGGAAGGGTCCGTTCGACCTTGTGATTGAAAACACAGTTTTCCGCGACTGGCAGAGCCTTTGTTTGCAGGAGCCTCCCGAGAGGCTGCGCGGCGGGCGGATGCCTCGAAGGTTGAACGGCATAGTCAGAGACGATTTTGTCGATAAGGCGGTGCCGGGGAACCATGTGGTGATTACGGGCGTGTTGCGCGTCTTTCAGGAGGGCAGGCGCCAAGAGCGCAAGAAGACGTTTCGGAAGATATTATTCGTCAGCCACATCGAGGTCCTGCAGAAGGGTGTTGAAGAGGCCGAGCTGACTCCGGAGGACAAGGCCAAAATTAAGGAGCTCGCGAAGGACCCTTGGATCAGAAACAAAATCATCCAATCAATTGCTCCGAGCATCTATGGCTACGACGCGATCAAGGAGGCGATTGCGCTGCAGNNCAAGGAAGCGATCGCGCTACAGCTATTCGGCTGCGAGGCAATCGACTTGCTAGACGGAACGAGAATTCGAGGCGATACCCACGTTCTCTTGACCGGAGATCCCGGAGTGGCCAAGTCCCAGCTACTCAAGTGGGCCGCGAACGTCGCCCCCCGCGGCCTCTATACCTCTGGCATGAAAGCAACGGGCGCCGGGCTTACGGCGGCTGCGGTCCGCGATGAAATAGGCGGCGGCTGGGCCCTCGAGGCAGGAGCACTTGTGATTGCGGATGGTGGCTTAGCAAGCATTGATGAATTCGAGAAAATGAGGTCAGAGGACTCGAGCGCGATTCTAGAATCACTTGAGCAGCAGACGATTAGTGTAGCCAAGGCGGGAATCGTCGCAACTCTCAACACCCGCACAGCTGTGCTCGCAGCGGCCAACCCAAAACTAGGCAGGTTTGAGAAGAATCTCACCATTGCGCAGCAAGTTCCCCTAGATCCCGTGATTCTCTCTAGGTTCGACTTGGTATTCATTATGCGCGACGAACCGCGCGCCGATCAAGATAGGACCATAGCTCACCACATCTTGGAAATGCACAGCGTCCGCAAGAAAATGATTAAGCCACCCATCAAATTGGATTTCTTGCGCAAAATCATCATCTACGCGCGCCAGAACCTCGACCCGAAACTCGACAACAAAGATGTCATGAAGACGATCGAGGATTTCTTCGTTGATTGGAGGAGGGTAGCCGAGCGAGGGGAGGCACCGCTCCCGATCACAGTGAGGCAACTCGAGGCTATTGTACGGCTGGCGAAGGCAAACGCTCGAATGAGGTTAAGCGATCGTGTGACCGTCGAGGATGCAAATCGCGCGATAATGCTCATCAAACGCTCCTTGCAGGAATCGGGAGTCGACACCGAAACGGGAAGGCTAGATATTGACGTGCTCATGACAGGCAAGGCGAAATCCCAGCGAGATAACATTCGCCGCGTGCTGGATATCATCAAGGAGCTTGAAGGTCAGTACGGTGGGGCGGCGCCGGTCGAGGAAATAAAGCGCATCGCCGAGTCTGAGGGGATCAAACAGTCATTTGTGGAAGAGCTGATTGAGCAAGAGAAAATGAGGGGGCACCTGTACGAGCCGAAACAGGGTATGGTCACACGAGCGGTGAAGTAAATGAGACGCGTTCGAGTCCTTAAGGATTTACCAGCGATAAAGTTGGTGGGCAGGCAGCTGGGCCCACTGGCGGAGGGGGAGGAAACACAGCTTGAGGCATGGGAGGCCGCAGTCCTTGAGCGTCACGGGATTGTGGAGTCCCTTCAGAAACTCACATCAACGGAGCTTCGGAAGCTTCTCTTGGCGGAGGAGCGTGAATCTGGGCTCACACCCCTTCCAGATGATTTTTATTCGTCGGTTGCTCAAAAGATAGCATTTGCACGGGCGGCTGGGCAGCAGGAGGAAGCCGAGGAGATCCAGAACCAGGTCTTAACCCTGATGGAAATTAGAATCCCAAAGTTGGTTCGTTTGGCGCTTTCTCCAGAGAGCGTTGGCCCCCTGCCGCCTCAAGAGCTATTCCTGATCAATCGCTTAGCAGTGGCACTCGACAGCTGGAGCAGGCGATTGAAAGAATCATTTGAGAAGGTAGGAGAGGAGGTAGGTAAAAATGAGGAGATCGGAAGGCCTGTTCGACATGCTGTTGGAGACGAGGCCGATATTCAAAAACCGGGAGTACCTGCGACCGAGCTACACACCCGAGGAACTACCGCACCGGGATGAGCAGATTCATCAGCTCGCGCGGATACTTGTTGCTCCCCTACGTGGGGAAACGCCATCGAATCTGTTCATTTACGGCAAGACGGGAACCGGGAAGACGGCTTGCGTAAAGCATGTGATGAAGGAGCTGAAGCGCGTGAGTGATCGTGCGCCTCGGATGATTGAGCCGGTTTATCTGAACTGCGAGATCGTTAACACCCAGTACAGAATTCTCGCAACGCTTGCGAACATTTTCTTGGATAAGCTCAGGGAGCGCTACGGTAGGGAGTACGTGAATTCCCTCGGTTTTCCCGAAAGCGTCCCGATGACAGGCTGGCCAACTGACGAGGTCTACAGATGTTTCTTCAGGGCACTCGATCACGACCCACAGCTCGCGGTAATCGTGCTCGACGAAATAGACAGGCTTGTGCTGAAGAGCGGAGATGAAGTCCTCTACAATCTGACCCGCATGAATTCCGACCTGATGAAGGCAAAGGTTAGCATCGTGGGCATCTCCAACGATTTGAACTTCGTTAGCTACTTGGACCCCCGCGTTCGGAGCAGCCTTAGCGAGGAGGAAATAGTTTTCCCCCCATACAACGGGCTTCAACTCAAAGAAATATTGGAAAGACGAGCGACAATGAGCTTTGCTGATGATGTTCTGGGTGAGGGTGTGATTTCGCTCTGCGCAGCCCATGCAGCTCGCGAACATGGTGACGCTCGACGAGCCCTCGATCTACTTCGTACAGCTGGAGAACTGGCCGAGCGTGAGAGTGTGGAGCTGGTCACTGTTGCCCATGTCAGGCGGGCCTTCGAGAAGATGGAACAGGACAAAATGGTAGAAGTCGTCCGAACACTGCCATCGCAGTCGAAACTGGTACTTTTCAGCGTCGTGTTATTAGCGGAAAAAAACTCGCACAAGATAGTGACGGGTGATGTGTACGCGGTATATCGCAAACTCTGCCTACAAGGAGGGCTGGATGTGCTAACACAGCGCCGCGTCAGTGATTTGATTTCAGAACTCGACATGTTAGGAATCGTCAACGCCCAGATTATCAGCAACGGTCGCTACGGACGGACCAAGGAAATAAAGTTGAGCATCCCGCCAATCCAAGCTAGGGCGGCAGTTCAGGAGGAGCATCCCCTCGGCATTGAAACGCTTCCAATTCCGCGGCAGTTGACTCTCGTGTAGTGGGTTTTATGGATGATTCCTCGTTGGTCCGCAAGTTCATGGATGCGGATATGCAGCTGACGCTGGATGCGCTCGACGCTCTGCGCAGGCGGGAAGACACGGAGTCCGCGGTTGAGCGAGTGTTAGTTAGCCTTAGAGAAATGGGGGGGAGGCCCTTTCTAATAACGGCTGACCTTATCTCAAAAATTTTGGAAGAAAGAAGCATTGAAACTGGCCCCACACCCACTGTTCCCCTACCTAGACCGAGCATGCCTGAAGAAGAGGAGGTGCCCAAAGCTAGAGAAGTAGAAAAATTGCCTGAGCTCACCCGCGCAAAATTTAAATCAAAGGTCAGTGAATTCGAACCCCGCGTCGAGGTGCTTAAAGATATTACTGGACGGAGCTACACGGAAGGAAAACTGAATGATTTCGTGAGCGTGTTCAGGGACCGTTATGAACGTTTAAGCCGTATCCTCCGGAAGCGCGTCGATCTTCACGACGCGGTACCGATTAGTAGCCTGAAAAACTTCGAGGGCAGGGAATTGGTAAAAGTTATTGGAATGGTGTCGGAAAAAAGAGAGACATCGGGGGGTCACGTAGTTTTAGAAATAGAGGATTTGAACGGTCGGGCATCGGCGTGGGTCTTCAAAGGGCAGAGGAAGCTCATGCAGAAGTCGGCTGAGGTAGTTGTGGATGAGGTAGTTGGGATTGCGGGGAATGTGCGGAGTGGGGACCGCGCCCCTCGATTATTCGTCAGAGATATAATCTGGCCGGATTTACCTATCGCGCGCGAAATCTCCCACGCTGAGGATCCTGCCTGCGCGGCGCTGATATCAGATTTGCACATCGGGAGTGAGATGTTTCTCGAAGATGTGTTCATGAAGTTTGTGAATTGGTTGCGAGGTGAGACTGGCAACGCCCAACAGCAGGAGCTAGCGAGTAGAGTAAAGTATCTAGTTGTCGCAGGCGATATAGTTGATGGGGTTGGAGTGTACCCCCAGCAGGAAGAGGAGTTACTCATCAATGATATCATCAAGCAGTACGATGCCGCAGCTAAACTCTTGGCTCAAGTGCCCGAGCACATCACTATCATCATAGCGCCTGGTAACCACGATGCTGTGCGCCCTTCCGAGCCTCAACCGGCGATCCCAAAAGATATCGCGGGAGGTCTCTACGATTTGAACTCGGTTATGGTCGGGAACCCGGCGTGGATATCGCTCCATGGTGTTAATTTTCTAATCTATCACGGCAGAAGCTTCGACGACTTAATAGCAACGATGCCAGGATTGAACCGGCAGAGATCCACTCCTTCCATGATTAAACTTTTGCAGAAGCGGCACCTTGCCCCGGTCTACGGGGGTCGCACGGCGATATCGCCAGAGCAGCAGGATTACCTCGTGATAGAAAAAATACCCGATGTTTTTCATTGCGGCCATATGCACGTTTACGGATACGAGCGGTATCGCAATGTGGAAGTGGTTAACTCGGGAACCTTCCAGGAAACGACTATCTTCATGCGGCGGTTAGGGGTGAAGCCCACGCCGGGAATCGTGCCCGTCCTCGATCTACAAACCCGCAAAGTTAGGGTGATTCATTTTGCGTGAGCTCACTCAAGTGGTCGATAGAATTTCGGTCTTTATCTTGGACATGGACGGTGTGCTTTATCTCGGTAAGACGCCAATCAAGGGGGCAGCGGAGACTATTAGATGGCTTCGAAAGAGGGGCAAAAGGATAGTTTTCTCCACGAATAGTTCGGCTAGAACCCGCAGAGCTCAAGCGCGAAAGTTGGCGCGCATGGGAATAGCAGCGCGCGAGTCAGAAATAATAACATCCGGATTTGTGGCTGCACTTTACCTCAGAAAACGCTCGCCACGGGCCAAGGTTTACGTCCTCGGTGAGAAGGGGCTAAGGTTAGAGCTCGAGCGAGCGGGTCTGAAGCTCGTGCCGTACGAGAGGGCCGATGAGGCGACTCACGTGGTGGTAGGCATTGATCGTAAGGTGAACAATAAGAAACTGACTGGCGCTCTGCGTGCTCTCCTAGCGGGGGCCAAATTCATTGCGGCAAATCCAGATGCAACTTATCCAACCGAGGATGGTCTCTACCCGGGAGCTGGGGCGATGATCGGTGCACTCGAGGGCTGCTCGGGCAAAAAGCCTAGCGTTGTGTTGGGCAAACCATCACCGCGAATGATAAAAATTGCGCTCGGAATCCTCCATTCAAAACCAAGCGAAACGGCAATAGTCGGGGACCGCCTCGATACGGATATACCTGCTGGCAAGCGTGCAGGAGTAACGACTATTCTCGTACTCAGCGGCGTGAGCAAGAGGCGAGATATCGTGAAAGCCAGGAGGATGAAAATTATCCCTGATTTCGTTATCGATAGCATAAAGGATTTGGTGCACAGATGATAGTCGCCAGCCAAGAGATGAAATTTTACTTCGAGGAACTCGAGCGGCAAATTAGTGAAATTTACGAGATAGCCAAGAAGGCCCGATCGTTAGGCCACGACCCAGAGCTGGAGCCGGAGATTCCCCAAGCTGAAGACCTCGCTGCAAGAGTCGAGAAACTTGTTGGACCCCCCGGAGTCGCGGAGGTTATACGCGGGTTGGAGAAAGAGATGCCCCGCGAGGAGCTGTCGCTGAAGATAGCTGAGATGATTGTAGATGGTCACTTTGGGAGATTTCAGGAGCAGCAAGCGGCTGAGCAGGCAGTCCGGACGGCGCTCGCGATAATTACTGAGGGCATTGCTGCAGCGGCGCCGCTCGAGGGCATAACCCACGTTGAAATAAATAAAAATTTTGATGGCTCGTGTTATCTTGCTCTTTACTTCGCCGGTCCAATTAGGTCGGCGGGGGGGACTGCAGCTGCGCTCGCCGTCCTCACTGGGGACTTCGTGCGGCGAAAGTTGTACTTGGATCCCTACAAACCAACCGATAAGGAAATTGAACGATTTGTAGAAGAAGTGGATCTTTACGCCACCGATGTTGCCCACCTTCAATATACCCCACCATCAGCTGACGACATCCGTGCCGCCGTGCGCAATATTCCCGTGGAGATAACAGGTGAACCGACCGAACGGGATGTTTCAGTTACCGCCTACCGCAACCTCGAGCGGATAGGGCACAACCTCATCCGAGGAGGGGCGATTTTGGCCTTAGTGGAGGGAGTCCTGCAAAAGGCGCCGAAGATAATGAAGCACGTGAGCAATTTGAACATTGACGGCTGGGACTGGCTCTCCGAGTCAATTGCCAAAGCACAGGCAAAAGAGGAGGCCGCGTTGTCTTACCCCAAGGGGGACAAGTATTTGGATGAGATAATCGCCGGCAGGCCCGTTTTTTCATACCCGAGTCGAGAAGGAGGATTTAGGCTTCGCTATGGGCATGCCAGGAATACGGGAATAGCTGCGGTCGGAGTTCACCCCGCGGCGATGACGATATGCGATGATTTCATAGCAGTTGGAACCCAGCTCAAGATGGAGCGTCCAGGCAAGGGTGGCGCTGTAGTACCCGTGGACTCAATCGAAGGGCCAATTGTCAAGCTCGACGACGGCTCAGTGGTTCAGGTAAATTCGGTCGAACAAGCGCTTGAGCTAAAGGATCGGGTTAGCGAGATTTTGTCGCTTGGAGACATCCTGATTGGTTTTGGTGAGTTTCTTGAGAACAACCATCCGCTCATGCCAGCTGGCTGGAGCGAGGATTGGTGGGCCCAAGAGGTCGAGAAAGAGCTTGTGGGAAAGAAATTCGACATGGACTTATCCCCTTACCTTTCACCACCCTACTTAAAGCCCAACCCATCAATAGCGGTGGAACTATCCGAGAAACTTGGAGTCCCGCTCCACCCCGCGTACACATACCTTTTCCACGATATCGGCATCGAGGAGCTCCGGGAGCTGGGTAGTTGGCTAGCGGGAGGTAATCCGGAGTTCGAGGATGGCAAACTCAAGGGGCTTCACTTAGGCCTGAATCAAACACCCAAGCGAGTTCTCGATGTCCTTGGGGTGCCGCATAGGGTCAAGGACGAGCATGTCTTGATTGAGGATTGTGCCCTTCCACTCTGCAGGTGTTTAGGTCTACTAGACGGGCAGCGTTTGACCAGCGAGCGCCTCGAAGAAACTTTGCGTGAGAACCCGGCGAAGGATGTGATGGAAATAATTCAAATTCTGGCTGGGTTCCCCGTGAGTCGGAAGGCCGCAACGCGCATAGGGTGCAGGATGGGTAGACCTGAGAAAGCGAATCCACGGTTGATGAGGCCTCCGGTGCATGTGCTTTTCCCAGTAAGCTTGCGCGGCGGGGCTACGCGCAGCGTGATAAAGGCGGCTGAGCGCGGGGAAATTTATGTAGATATGGCTAGGCTGGAGTGCCCGAAGTGCGGTACAATATGTTTCACACGAAAGTGCCCGAAGTGTGGTACGGTCGCAAATTATACGAAGGTTTGTCCCCGTTGTAAGCATCCGACGAACGATGAGCGTTGTTTTGCGTGCAACGTCCGCGCGGAGTACTTTGACCGACGGAAGATTGAGCTGGGGCCGCTTTTCAATGAAGCGCTGCAACGATTGCAGGAGGAAGCGCCACCGGAGGTCAAAGGCGTCAGGGGTATGACGAGCGCTCATAAAATTCCCGAGCCTATCGAGAAGGGGATACTGCGGGCGAAGCACCATGTCTATGTATTCAAGGATGGTACCGTCAGGTTTGATGCAACCGATGTCCCGCTCACCCACTTCAGGCCACGGGAGGTGGGCATGTCCGTGGAACGGCTGCATGAATTAGGTTACAAGCTGGATTACAAGGGCGAGCCGCTAGAGCGGGATGACCAGCTCGTTGAACTAAAGGTGCAGGACATCATCCTCTCAAACGCGTGCGCCGAGTATCTGCTTCGCACGTCGAAGTTTGTCGACGATCTCCTTCAAAAGTTCTATGGGTTGAAGCCGTATTACAACGCGAGCATGCTTTCAGATTTGGCGGGACACCTTGTCATAGGTCTCGCGCCGCACACTTCTGTGGGCATCGTCGGACGCATAATCGGTTTCACCGACGCGAATGTGGGGTACGCGCACCCGTTCTTCCACGCGGCGAAGCGTCGGGACTGTGACGGGGACGAAGATGCAGTCATACTTTTGCTCGATGGATTACTCAACTTCAGCAAACGCTTCTTGCCTTCGAAGCGCGGTGGAATGATGGACGCTCCGCTCATTCTGAACACCCGCATCAACCCTCGCGAGATTGACGAGGAAGCGCATAATATGGATGTGATGGAGCGTTACCCACTTGAGTTTTATGAAGCCACGCTTCGTTATGCGAGCCCGAGCGAACTGGCGCAGCTCATGGGGACCGTCAAGCAAAGGATAGGGAGTGAGGAGCAGTATTGTGGGTTGAAGTTTTCGTTCGACACAAGAGATATCGCGGCCTGTCCGCGTGTGAGCCGCTACAAGACACTCGAAACGATGGAGGAAAAGGCCTCGGCACAGCTCGGGCTAGCCAGAAAAATCATGGCGGTGGACGAACGGGATGTCGCCGAGCGGCTAATCGAGCACCACTTCATCCCTGACCTAAAAGGGAACATGCGGGCGTTCGCGAGCCAGCAGTTCAGGTGCACGAGTTGCAACTCTAAATATCGCCGCGTCCCGCTGAGCGGCCAGTGCGCACGATGCGGGGGGAAGCTCATTCTCACCGTCACGCGAGGGGGCGTCGAGAAGTACTTGCAGGTGGCGATGCAGATAGCGCACGATTACGAGGCGAGCGATTACACAAAACAGCGCCTAAGGCTGACGCAGCGAGATATAAAATCCGTATTCGAGAGCGATGCGCACAGGCAAATGAGTCTTGCTGATTTTCTGTAGCCAGCTGGCGAGGGGGTCACTTGAGGCTTAATCTTTATGATCAGGAGGGTCAGTGTGAGCCGTTGTGCTACTCCTCTGGGAAAACGCAAATCGACTTGGTGGAGGAAATCTTGGAAGCCTTCCGTGGTAACGAAATCGTTTTCCTCAAGGGGACAGTCGGGAGTGGGAAATCCGTTGTTGGGCTCAGAACCATCCTCGAGTTCGGAAGAGGGATTGTTTCGGTCCCCACTAAAGTCCTCTCGGATCAATATGCCGCTAGCTACGAGAGGGACAAGTACTTCACGAAAGATGATGAATCAAAAGCCAGGANNATGGGGAGAAAAGAATTGACGCCCTGCGGGAGTGCCCCTACTGGGGATTCATTTTTTCGAGCGGTTTGGCGGAGTCGATAAAGAACGTAGAAAAGGTGCCCTATCATGGAATAACGGGGAAGTGGACTTGGTGTAAGAGAGGTGAATGTCCCTACTGGAAGCAGTTCCAGGCCTACGTGTTTTCCGACGCCATTGTGATGAACTCCGCGAAGTGGGCCTCGGAGGTTAGCATAGGGAGGCTGCCAGAGGCGCCTATCACAGTCATCGATGAGGCGGATGAGTGGTTGGACTCGCTCGCGGTAAAGGTTTCGCTAACGGTGAAGACGATTGGAGGGGTGCGAGAGAGGATCAGACGAAATATAATGCCAGACTATGGTGATGAGGAAAAGGAACTGCAAGATAGACTAGAAGAACTTCGAGGCCTGTGGTCAGAAACCCTTGCTGGAAAGGGCGACCCTCTGAAGTTGGTTGAGTTTTTGACTGATTTGCTTGAGGAGATTGACGAGACCTCTGGAAGGTTGTACTGGAAACTGAAGTCGGTTTTGGAACACAGGGATTACGCGGAGTGGGATATCGGGGAAAAAGGAATTGTCTACTTCGTCCCAGACCCTAAAATCGTTCTCCAGAGAATTCTCGACAAGGTAGGTGGCAAGTGGCTCCTGATGAGCGCGACCACTCAGAGCGAGGATGTTCTGAACGATGTGTTCGGGATAGCGCCAACTTTTGTGGAGGGTGAAACCAAATTCCCAGGGGAACTCGTCCAGAGGAAGCTCGGCTCGGAAGAGGTCATAAATTATCGAAAATGGATGAATGACGGTTTCAAACAGAGATACTGGAATACTCTACGTGAAATCATGCAGGAGGCGAAGCTCCCGGGTTTCATGCCCGTCCACGCCCACAAGTACCTTACCCCGAGGTTGAGGAAAAAAGTGCTGGAAAGTGGTGATGTCTGTTATTACAAAGATATCATGCTCAGCACCAAAATGGACAGGGGCGCCGACCTCAAGGGTATGAAAAGCGTCATCATTTTGAAATTTCCTTACCCCGATAGTGAAGACCCGTTATTGAAAGGAATGCAGCGCCGCCTCGGTGCGGAACCTTTCCGGCAGTACTACAGGGACATGGCCGAGAGGGAATTCGTCCAGCAAATTGGAAGGACGTTACGCTCGGATGATGATGTGGTAGAGTTCTGGAGCACAGATAACATGTGCCATGCACAGCTGAGGCGGTTGTGGAAAGGTTCTATAGTTGTGGAGTGAAAGAGCGATGAGTAGATTTGAACGTGGTCTATCTACCACCTATTGATTTTTTACCACGAGGAACAAAAACTTGGTTGGGCCGGGGTGGCAGAGCCAGGCTAATGCGGCAGCCTCGAGAGCTGTTGACCCTTTGGGTCGTCAGGGTTCAAATCCCTGCCCCGGCGCCATCACGCTGTGGTTTCTGGTGAGAGGTTACAATAGACTCTATGCGATAGGTGTCGGGGCGTACATTAACTATCTAATCGAATCAGTAGGCCTCTCTTCAGTCCCCTTTCTTAGGATTTTTGTGTTTTCCCATTCTTCTCCTATCCAATATCAATGCAATCAGCGCCGGCAGGAAGAGCACAGCTGCTAGGAAACAGAGGATTAAACCCAGTACCGGGACCTGACCCAGTGCCCTGATTCCCGGATGTCCCCCGAACAGAAGTGAGGAGAACGCAAGACAGGTGGTGGCCGTGGTCAGGAAAATGGCCTTACCGGTTCTTTGAACCACCATAGGCACCGAGCCCTTGCCCTCCTCTTGGTACCTGTGGAGGATGTGGATGCCGTTGTCTATGCCTATGCCGATGATGAGCGGTATCATCATGATCGATAGCAGGTTCAAGGACACGCCCAAGTATCCACTGAGGGCTAGTATGCCGCCTATCCCGAACAGCACGGGTATCGGCGCCATTATGGCATAAATGGGGTTCCGCCTCCTGAAACCTACATAGACTATAACCAAAATGGGGATCGCCGCGAATATGCACACCCTGATGACATCCTCGGTCATCGCATCGATTAACGTGGGCCAGAGAATCGCCTCGGAGAATATTTCCGGATTGACCTCCTCTAATTGTTCCAAAAGTTCTCCCCTGTATTCCTCATCATAGATGTTTCCCCAAGCCCTGATGCGTATGAGGAACTTCACCTCTTCGGAACTCTCGGAGACCCAGTCCTTCCGGATGCTGGCCGGCAGTTCCTCCCATGTCATCTCGTCTATGTTCAACCAGGATATGTCGACGAACTCCGGATGAAGTGTTTTGGCCTGTTCGAATATTGCCATTTTATCCGACTGGTCCTGCGGGAGAAAATCGAGTACAGACTCCACCTGCATCACCTCGGAAATGGCCTTGAAACCCTCGACGGTCCGCACGAGTTCGTCAAATGAATCGACAACGCACAGTAGGTGATCCTCCGAGTAGTTGAAATTGCTCTTTATCTTCTCCAGTTGCTTATATGCTGGGACGGTCTTCGGCTGCAGTTCATGTATATCGGTGTTCAGCTCCGCTTCTGGCGCCCTGAGGACTAAGAAGCCCCCGATGAGGATTAAAATCAACACGAATACAACCGCGAACCGAGAGGAGAGGCCCCCAATGGCCCCCAACACCTTGAACCTGGCCCTTTTATGCAATTTTACCCTCAGCCTGCTCATCCTCAGTCTGAGGGTCGTCAATGCGGGAAGAATGAAGAATACACAGACCAGGGTGATCAGGAGACCTATGGCTAATGTCAAGCCCATCTCGTGCATTGCTGGGGTTTTGCTGAAGAAAAGTGCACCGAAGGCTGTGGCCGTGGTGAGGGCGCCGAGGACTACTGCCTTGCCCGTGTTGATGGAGGTATGCCTAAATGCCCTATTGATATCATCGTGATCTTCCATCTCTTCCATGAACCTGTTTAGCAGATGTATACTGAAATCGATCCCCAGCCCCAAAAGTAGCACTGCAAAAATCATGGCCATTATGCCCATTTCCCCGAACACGAGGTTGAACAGACCCGCCGTTATACCAATGCCGCAGACTAATGGAATGAGTGCCAGTAGCGGCAGTGATATGCTCCTGAACGATACGAATAGAAGGATCAATATTAGGATGATCGTAACGCTCCCAGCGAGGTATATATCACCCAACGCCATCTTGTCTCCCTCGTAATCCATGACAATCAAACCGCCGGTAAACCCGACCTCCAAGTCCTCGTAGCGGGGGTCCTTGTCCTGCACCTCATCGAGGATCTCGTAGAGGCCGTCGAAGATCTCAGTCCTGATATCGGCACTTTCGATGGCGACATTGAGAATCATGTTAAGGAGATATATGTTGCCGTTCTCAGAAACGAAATACGAGGGCTCGTTCATCGCTTCCATAACAGATTGGTAGGTACTTTCCACGGATTCAATGGTGGCATCGGGGTCAAGGAGGAAATACAGGTGTTCTTCTGGGAGGTATAAAATTGACTTCTCACCTGCGAAATCCATGTTCTGGGTATACCTGACGTCTCTGAACCAATCATTGCCCTCAAGGACATCCCCTAGGTCTTCGAGGAACATCTTCGCGATGGTGCCATTGCTTTTGGAACAGTCAACTGCAACGGTTACAATCCTGTGCTCACCGAACTCGCCCGTGATTTCTTGGTAACGTTTCATCTCCTCGGGTGGGTCATCCCCGAAGAATCCTTCTATGCTGGTATCGACCTTAAGTTCAGATGCGGGAATCAAGAAGATGAAAGTTATCACAAAGAAGATTAACAAGGTCTTTTTCGGATGTCTAGTGGAAATGTTGGCGATCAGTGCCAAGGGATTCCTTTTGCTCCCGTTATCGTTTCCTCGATGTTTTTTATTGATGGATCTCACCAGCCTGATATAACTAAAAAGTCCGAGAATTTGCCCATTTTGCCATAAATAAATGGTTTTTTGATAAATCACTATCTTTTAAGCAGTGCAAACTAAAATTTATCCATGCCGAGAAACGCGGTTATCGAAGTGGATATGAGCGGCCTTTTGGAAGACAGTCCAGTACATGTGAGCTTAATTGAACGCATGGAAGTTTTGAAGATTCTAAAGTTTGGGGAGAAGGAGGGTTCAGGAATAGCTAGGATAAAAATGAAACGGGGCAAAAGTCCCTCAGAACTAAGTAAAGATAAGAGACTTTTGAACTTCGAGATTTTGGAGAAGGATAAGGATGAGTATATTTGTCTGATCAGAAAAAATATCCNNAGAAAAAATATCCTAGGAATATTTTTTAAAACTTTTTCGAAATATGTAAATAAAAAAAATATCCCAGTAATGATTTCAAAATACCTGAGTAAAGATTTGTACTTCGATGTGCCGATGATCATGACACCGGGAAAAGCACAGGTCCTATTGGTGGGGACGCAAGAAGCAATAAATGGATTTCTTGCTATGCTTGAAAAATTACACGTACCACACTACATAAAATCGATAAAGGATTATAGTGAGTTCAAGAATCCTGCAAATTTAACACAAAAACAGGGGGAGATAGTTTCCACCGCATATAAACTTGGATACTACAACAGACCAAAGAAAATAAGTTCCAAAAAATTGTCGGAAATCTTCGGTATAAATCAGGCGACGTTGATAGAACATTTGAGAAAATCGGAACAAAAAATCCTAAAAGGCATGTTTGGATAAACCGCTAAATTTCGGGACTGAAGAAACAATGGCTACATTTTATCTCGGCTTGATAGAGCTTATCTTAAGAGTTTCTAAGTTAGATTAAACTGGGGCCGCCGTAGCTCAGCGGTGGAGCGATCGCCTCGTAGCCTGTCGGGATAGCGATAGGTCGTGGGTTCGATCCCCACCGGCGGCTCCACTTTTAAAGTGTGCTTGGTCATCTCGGGAATGCAGGCTCACACTTCACTCCGAGCTCTCTGCAGACCGACTCAACCTTCGAGCACACCCGACGCCAGTTTTCCGGGTCTCGGGAAAAGCTAGGATATCGTTTCACCGGTCCCGGACGCTTTTTTTCAAGCACTGGCGTAAGCCTATCAAGTACCCATCTTCTCAGGTTGAGTCGATCGTAGATGAGCCTGCTATTCGTTCGTTGGGCAACTTCAACTACTCGTCTGATGTTTTCTTCGCTATCGTTGATATCCGAGATGATCGGTCCTAAAAAGATCCACGTTGCAACACCGCGGGTCGAGAACTCTTCGAGCACTTGTGCACGTGCATCGGGTGGTGAAGCGTGAGGTTCAAGCTCGCTTGCTAGCTCGGTATCCATTGTTGTTATCGTTACCCCTACTTCAAAACCTCCGGGCTTGATCACATCCTTGTCACGCAACACCAAGTTGGATTTTGTCTGGATGCATACATCGAAACCCCTCTTTGAAAGTAGTTCGATGCATTTGCGGGTGAGTTCGAGTTTGGCTTCTAGCGATTGGTAAGGATCGCATATCGTGCTAACCCCAACCGTGCCGCGTGGTTTTTTCCGCAGCTCTTTCGCCAGCACCTCGGCGATGTTTTGCTTTGCCCGCACGAACTTTCCCCAATTCATCGCAATCCATTCGTCGCGAAGGGTTGAGGGCGAGTAACAATAGACGCAGCCGTGCTCGCAACCCAAGTATGGGTTCAGCGAGTACCTCAGCCCAGGCAGCTTGCTGGGGG
>JABAOH010015009.1_pt2 | contig 20560 bp, 22 predicted proteins | sample 7062181 | NCBI WGS metagenome assembly JABAOH01 (sample SAMN14538630, study PRJNA623070) | marine sediment metagenome | biome: marine biome [ENVO:00000428]; feature: marine pelagic biome [ENVO:01000023]; material: deep marine sediment [ENVO:00002113]; isolation source: pool of 5 deep marine... | reverse complement strand
TCTTGGAAAATGTCTTGGAAGCGGCCGATGGAAACAGCGGAGGGCTTCCACCGATAAAAGCGTATGGTGTTCGGCACCGTCTCCTCTATTCTGGCCCTTAAAATAGCCTCGTCAACAGCCATGTTCGTGAATGCTTCTCTAACCTCTAGTTTCAGCAGCCTCCAAGTGCTCATTTCAATCCCATGACATACGTGGCTAACTCGTTATTTTGGTTTCGGGTCAAGAAATTAATCGAAAATACACGCATTCTAGATTTGCTTTAACATACTCGCTCGAATTCTTTCAGCGACCACATCCAATTCTTTTCTATTGGGTTCAACGCCGTAGTTAGGACCAAATCTCACTCCGAAACCATCGCCTCTGAATCTCGGAATCACGTGCAAATGAACGTGAAATACGTCTTGGGAAGCGGCTTCCCCATCAGCCAAGAACAAATTTATTCCTTCACATTTTACGCCTGATTGCCTGAGAGCTCCAGCTACACGCATTGCAACTTTGAACATGTATGCTCCTAACTCCAGATCAAGTTCAGATAATTGCGCAGCATGGGTTTTTGGAATAACCAAAACATGTCCTAGATTGATCGGTTGAATGTCCAAGAGGGCCATAATTCTTTCATCACTGTAAACTATGCTTGCAGGTTCAACACCTTTGACGATGCGGCAGAAAACGCAATCATCCAACTTGTAAACCTCAAATTTGTCAATCTTCTGTAACTCTTATTCGCGCAGTCGTATTTTAGAGCTCTCTTCAGCTTCTTTGTTTCCTTCAGTCCCTTTACTGTATCAATTTCAATCATGCGTGCATTCTATTTCTTTTTTCGCGTGAGCATTCTTTCTAGTGTTGGTCGCAATTTCTCGTTTTCCGCTTGAATTCTTTCTTTCCCCAACGCCTTCATCTGTTCCGTCATTTNNACGCCTTCCGCTGCGGATACGTATTCAACTCTGAACCTCTCAGGGCTAAGCCCCAATTTTTCTAGCACCATTTTCAAGGCGTCCGTTCTCTTCTTCATCCACACGTTCCCTGAAATGTAGTGGCAGTCGTAGGGAAGGTGGCAAGCAGCTACAAGCACCATGCCCGCGCCCAACCTAAGGGCCTCTAGAACAAAATTCTTGTCCACACGCCCCGAGCACATAACCCGTATCGCTCGATGGGTGGGAGGATACTCGAAGCGACTGGTGCCAGCAAGATCAGCGCCCGCATAGCTACACCAGTTGCAGAGAAAAGCCAGTATCTTGCCTTCAGGGTTTTCCTCCAAGGCGGATCGAATCTGCGACAAGATTTGGACGTCGGTGAAGTGCATTTGGCTGATGGCGTCTGATGGGCACTCGGCGACGCAGGTGCCGCAGGCGTGACACATGGCTGTCGTGACTCGAGCAGGTTCTCCCTCAGGGGCTTTTATGGCTCCGTAGGCGCAACGTTGCGAGCAGATGCCGCACTTCACTTTCGTGTTTCTGCACTTGTCCGGGTCCACCACCGCTATGATGGGCTCGATCTTCCACTTCTCCTGGGAGAGAATTGTTGCGGCTCGTGCCGCGGCTCCGCTCCCCTGAGAAACACTGTAAGGAATATCCTTAGCTCCCTGACAGCATCCAGCCAAAAAAATTCCGTCCACAGGCGTGTCCAAAGGCTTCAGTTTCGGATGGCTTTCCATAAAGAAGCCGTCGGCTCCCCTAGTAAGGCTTAGAATTCTCGCCATCTCATCGGTGCCCTTACTGGGAACTGCGGCGGTGGAGAGAACCACCAGCTCCGCCCCTATCTCGATGGGTTCTCCCAGTGTCATGTCCTCCGTCCGTATAGTCAGGTTCTTAGTCTTCGGGTCTTCTAAGATGTGTATTGCTCTTCCTCGAATGAAGTTGATTCCTAGTTCGCGGGCTCTCTGATAGAATTCTTCGTAGCCTTTGAAGTGGGCGCGCAGTTCCATGTAGATTATGTAAACTTCTACGTCGTCCTTGTATTTCTCTTTCAGCAGAATCGAGTTTTTCAGAGCGTACATGCAACAAAACCCGGTACAGTANNTGGGGCTTCTGACCGTCTGAGGCCCGCATAACCTTTCCGCCTGTTGGACCAGCCGCCAAGATGAGTCTCTCAAACTCTAGAGCCGTGATGACGTTGTCGTATCGGCCGTAGCCGTACAAGCTGTTGTCGTATGGTCTGTAAATGTCGTATCCCGTCGACACTATAATAGTTCCAACTTCGAGTTCAACTTCTTCCGGCTTCTGGTCAAAGTTGATTGCTTGGCGGGCACCACAAACATCAACACATTTGTAACATTCAATACAATGATCCATATTGATTGTGTAAACAAGAGGAACAGCCTGATCGAAGGGAACCGAAATGGCTTTCCTCACCCCCATGTTCTCGTCCCACTCATTCGGAAACTCTATGGGACAGACATCTCGACACTCGCCGCAACCAGTGCAGTTCTCAGCTATCACGTATCTCGGATTCCTCCGAATCTTCACCTTGAAGTTGCCCACGTAGCCTTCAACACTGAGAAGGTCGGCGTACGATATTATTTCGATATTAGGGTGGCGATTGACATCCACCATCTTTGGTCCTTCGATGCATATAGAGCAATCTAGAGTTGGGAAGGTCTTGTCCAGCTGTGCCATGTGGCCGCCAATGCTCTCGCCTCTCTCAACAAGATACACCTTGAAACCCATGTCGGCGAGATCCAAGGCGGTACTGATTCCGGCAATTCCACCGCCCAAAACCATCGCCTTGTTCGTCACGGGAACTTCGATTATGTCAAGTCCTTGGAGCAGTCTTGCCTTTGCCACCGCCATTTTTATGATTTCTTTCGCCTTTTCGGTGGCTTCCTTGGGGGTGTTTGGGTGACACCATGAAGAAAACTCTCGGATGTTGGCCATCTCGAAGACGTAGGGGTTCAGTCCAGCCTCTGAGATGCATCGGCGGAAAGTTGGTTCGTGCATGCGTGGCGAGCAAGCCGCGACGATGACTCTGTTGAGATTGTACTCTTCTATTCCCTTCCTAATCTCGTCTTGTCCTGGGTCAGCACAGGTGTAGCGGTTGTCCTTTACGTAAACCACGTTTGGTAATGTGCGAGCGTACTCAACCAGCTCATTTATGTCAATAACGCCAGCGATGTTAAGGCCACAGTGGCAGATGAAAACTCCTATCCGCGGTTCTTCCAACATTTAACTACCCCTCCAAGCAAGTCTTTTCTTCACGCTATCATGGACCTTAGCAGAGCCCTTGGCCCGCAACTCCTTAGTCATCTCTTTGGTGGACGTCAGCTTTTCAAGAGCCTTGTTCCAAGCCCCCGAGCGAACCGGAGTGTGACGTATGTGCGTCCTCTGAAGTTCTAGCGCTTCCTCCACCGGGCAAACGATCTTGCAGGCGCCGCAGTAAACGCAGAACAACTCGTTAACATGTATCTTTCCATTTTCTTCTGAAAGGTAGAGCGCTTCAGGGATCGGGCAAACGTCTAAGCAGTCCCTACAGCCCTCTGGACACTTTTCACGGTTTATCCGGATGATTCCATGAAATATTTTTCGAACGCGAATGGCGCCCTCTGGACACTTCACTTCGCAGAGGCGACAGCACGGACATAGTCCTCTTTTTATGTCAACGTCAACTGTGAGATTTTCTTTGTCTCGCCTAGACTCTACGTCTTTAACCTTTTCACCGTCGAGAGTTCGAACCGTAACCTTGATGAGATTCAGCGGGCAGGCTTCTTCGCAGTCTACGCAACCCACATCGCACTTGGTTGTGTCAACTTCAACTTCGCGAAGGAGCTGAGGGAAACTTTCGGTCTTGAGCACGGGGACCACGTGTTCGCCGTTGACTCTCACTTCTAGTGCTCCGAAGGGACAGATTGACTCGCAAATGCCGCAGTAGTGACACTTCTCTTCACTCACATCAATAATGGGAGGCTTTCTTTTCTCTCCCTCTACTTTAGGAAAGCTTTTGATTTCGATGGCTTCTCTTGGACAAATAAGCTCGCACATTCCACATCCAGTACATAGAGTTTTATCTAGGTTCAGGGAGTAGCGCCTTGCGTGCATGAGTCTTTCAATGGCGAGTTGGTTCTCCGTCTCGGTTTTCAGCAGTTTCATGGGCATCCTATTTTCCTCCATGCACTGAATGCCTTTGACCGTTTTGAAGAGTATTAGGCGATTTAAACTCGTATTTATGTTTGTCTATACTACGATTTGTGCGATCGCGTTGATTCGATGTTTCTGAAAGTGAGATAATTTGTATGCACTTTTTGTCGCCATTGGCTATACGTTCCCTCCACTCAATATCAACATCAGCAGAGATTTTCTTGACAATGTCCCCATCTATTTTGCAGACAAACGTTCCAAAAAGAGGGATGATATCTTCAAAAACGCAGTTATGGCATTCAATGACGTATTTGTCCCCACGTTTGGATAGGAAAGCAAAGAAACCATAGTCGTTTAGAAGCTGAACCAATTGTCCGAGTCTACTCTCTAGGTCTCCCTGTATCTCCTTTGTTATGAATGCTTCGGCAAAGTCTTTCGCGACTAAGGACATCAATAATTCCATTTCTTCCTCTCCGTATCTCTCGGTTATTTTCCGAGCCAGAAACGATAGTAATTCTTTACTTTTTCGCGGAAAAACCGTTTTTCCGTACGCTGTGAGTGAAAAAATCTTTTTTGGGCGACCTCTTTTAAATCTTTGGAATCTAGAAAAGACAAGGCCTTCTTTCTCGAGGGTTTCAAGGTGTCTTCTTATAGCGCTCTCGTTGATCCCTATCTTGCTAGCTAACTCAACTGAATTGGCATCTCTGCCGAGTAGATTCATCATTATGGACTTTCGGGTTCCACCAAGGAAAGGAGCGGCCAGTCTACTGCTTGCCATTTCTAACCCACATCTAGAATTATACGAGATTCATCGAAGCTTATAAGTATTATGATCACATTAAAGTGTTTATAACTCTTTCAAGCCCTTGGAAATCGATGAATAATCTTCTTAAGAGACCCTTTTCTCCAATCATGCTAAGGAAGAACACAGAAATGAAACGAATAGTTATGGCCCACGGAGCCGGCGGAACCGTCATGAGCGAGCTAATCAGGAACCACATGTTAAGGCATCTGGGAGGAAGTCGTGCTGAGGTTCCGCTTGAGGCACTGGACGACTCGGCTGTGATCAACGACATAGTGTTGAAGTCAGACTCACACGCGGTGAAGCCCATATTCTTCCCAGGTGGAGACATTGGGAGACTCGCGGTGGCGGGCACAATCAACGATATAGCAGTGATGGGTGCTGAACCCGTCGCTCTCACCTGTGGTTTCGTCTTGGAGGAGGGGCTTCCGATAGCCGATTTGGATCGGATTCTGGAGAGCATGAGCGAAACCTGCAGGGAAGCCGGCGTCCATGTCATCACCGGCGACACAAAGGTCGTGGAGAAAGGAGCCTTAGGAGGATGTGTCATCAACACTTCTGGGATAGGCAGGCGAAACGAGGCGCTGGAAAAAAACATTAGGGAGGTGAAGCAACATCGTTCCTTTGATGCTCGCTGGATGCTTGACTCCAACCTGAGGAACGGAGACAAAATCATCGTTTCTGGCACCCTAGGAGACCATGGGCTAGCAGTGCTATCGTCTCAAGAAGGATACGACTTCGGAAGCCAGATCATGTCTGATGTTACTCCGCTTAACCAGCTTGTCATGAAGCTGTTGAACGTGGGAGGAATCGTGGCGATGAAGGATCCGACGCGCGGAGGCTTGTCTAACTCGCTGAACGAGTGGAGCGAAAAGTCGCACATTGGAATATTAACATATGAAGAGAAAATACCCATACGCGGAGACGTTAAGGCTGCTTGTGAAATGCTGGGTATTGACCCCCTGGAAGTTGGAAACGAAGGAAAGATAGTGATAGGGGTCGTGCCGCAAAGGGCTGAGGATATGCTGGCAATGATGAAGCAAACGAAGGAAGGGAAAGACGCCCAAATAATAGGAGAAGCAACTGATCAGTTCAACGGAGTTGTTCTCGAAACGGTTGTGGGCGGAAAGAGAATCCTAGCATCACCAATTGGAGATCCTGTTCCGAGAATCTGCTAAGCAAATTTTGTTCAGGCTTCTGTTATTTTGTGTCTAAACCAAATTCTGCATGTGCCCTCAATAGAAACCATGCACGCGCCCTTTGGAGTCTGAGGCGTACATGCCTTCATGAAGAGAGGGCATTCAGGTGGCTTTATCTTCCCAATCATAATTAGGTGACAGAGACACCCGGGTAACAGGTCTCTGGAGCGCTCAAACTTCAGGTGGTACTTTTTCCTTGCATCGTACGGCGCGAACTCTTCTTTTAGCGCCAACGCTGACGAAGGAAGTTTTCCCAACCCTCTCCAGTGTCCGTCAACCACATCAAAAACTTTCTCGATAAGTTGCTGAGCCTTCACGTTACCTTCCCACATTACAGAACGCGTGTACTCATTTTCCAGTCTTGCCTCGCCCTTCCGTATCTGTTGGACCAGCATAAAGACGGCGAACAAAACGTCCAGAGGCTCGAACCCAGCTACTATGGTGGGCATGCGGTAAGCCTTGGGGAAAATCTCATAGGGTTTCATCCCAATTATGGTGGAAACGTGGCCTGGCGCGATGAAACCGTCTATGTGAAGGTCGCCTATGCCGAGGAGTAGTTCCATGGCTGGGGGAATTAGTCTGTGTGAAACGAGAAAGCTGAGGTTTTCAGGCGGCTTGTTCAGGATTTCAATGGCAGTGGACGGCGCCGTGGTTTCAAAGCCGATGGCGAAGAAGACGAAGTTCCTGTTAGGCTCTTTCTCTGCCATTTTCACGGCGTCCCTTACACTGTATACGATTCGAATGTCCCCGCCAGAAGCCTTCGCCTCTTGGAGCGACATTTCGGAGCTGGGAACCCGAATCACGTCACCAAACGTTGTAACAGTTACTCTGTCTAACGCGAGCTTTATCGCCTCATCGATCTCTGCGGCTGGGACAACACAAACTGGGCAACCGGGCCCAGCAATCACGTCCACTGTTTCTGGAAGAAGAGTCCTCAGTCCATAATGAGCAATGGTCCACTCATGAGTGCCGCATACGTGGCAAAACTTCATGCTGTGTGGCGGAGCCAAACTCCGGATGCGAGCGGCAACTTTCTTAGCCAACGCGGAGTCTCTAAACCTCAACTGTTCCCTCATCAACGTTATCCTTCTAAAAAGCTAACTTCACGCTTCTTATTATGCACTCTTTACCCCCCACGATTGTCACTGCTCCTCCACATTTTGGGCAGTGAAGTGTCGGAGTTGGAATGTGATACATCGGGTCATCCTCATACTTGAAGTCTCCCTCGTAGCCGCATTTGATGCACTTGACCACGCCGTCTTTCTCCTCAATGTAGAGTTTTGAGCGTTCCATTATGGTGTCTTTCACGAGCATTTCATACGCGAACCTAACTTGTTCGAGGCCCAGAAAAGTGAGTTTCCCTACGACCAAGTGAACCTCGTAAACTCTCTTTGCGTTGTGTTTCTTAGCCTCTTTAAGAACGTTTTCCACGATTTGGGTGGTCATAGAAAACTCGTGCACTCTCGAACTGCTCCATCCGCGTTTTTAGAGACTAAGTGCTTCAATCACTTCTTCTACGCCCTCTCCGCTTCTGCAATTTGTCATCGCAACTCTGGCGTTTGGGTTTATTCTCTTGACATCTGCCTCCAACTGTCTTACGTTCACTCCCATCGGCTGAGCGAGGTCCACCTTGTTGATGACAACCACGTGCGCGTCCATGAAGATGAAAGGGTGTTTCACCACCATGTAGGGTCCCTCAGTGACGCTGATCACTATGACGCGTTTTTCAGAGCCTAGAGGGAACTCAGCTGGACAGATGAGGTTTCCAACGTTTTCGATGAAGAGAAGGTCGAGGCTGTCTAAGTCTATTCTCTGAAGTGCCTTCATCACTAGGTTGGCATCCAAGTGGCATTCTTTTCCCGTGTTTATCGGAACAACTTCTACGCCGTGCCTCGCAATCAGCTCCGCGTCTATCGTGGTCGTTAAGTCGCCCTTGAAAGCTGCCATTCGATATTTCCTCTTCAACTTCTGAACAAGTTTCTCGATGAGAGAGGTTTTTCCCGATCCGATGGAGCCCATGATGTCAATTGCTTGTACGCCGTGTTTCCGTAAGAGTTCTTTGTTTTCATCCGCAAGTTTTTCGTTTGCTTTGAGAATGTCTGCGTCGAGTTCTATGTCGAAAACTTCTCCTTCCTCAGCCTTCACCACTTCTTTCATTTGTCCCACCGTTAGGGAGTTAACCGTTCAAATTTGAGGATTTCATCCCAGAGTTGCAGGGTTTCCTCAGCTGCCTTCCTATCAATCGTTTGGATGGCGTATCCAGCGTGGACTAAAACGTATTCTCCTACCCGAGCCTCCACCAGCATGACGTTTACTTCTCGGATAATTCCTTGGCCGAAGTCGACTTTAGCAACGTCTCCGTTAACCTCAAGCACCTTAGCCGGAACCGCGAGACACATTTGTATCACCTATAAGACAGACGCCTAAGATAAATCCATTACTGTTGGAGCGGTAAATGATTTAAATCGATGAGCTATTGAAATTCAATGGTGGCAAAATGTATATTTGGTTTTTCATTTGCGTACTAGCTGTAATTGCAGCGGTACCAGTTCATTTTTTGTCAGTTGAACACCTAAAACTTCAGGAAAGATATGGAAAGGAGAAAGGAACAAAGATTGGTGAGATTCTTGGCCTCGTCTCAGGATGGGGTTTCTTCCTCTTTTGGATGGGAATCTGGGTCTCACCTCAGCCCAGATTTACTGTTCCAATTCTTCAAAACCTATCGGTTTCAGTTCCTGTTGTCAATTTCTCGATTCCTTTACTTCATCTGATAATTTGTACTCTCTTTCTTATACCGTGTGCTTGGTTTGCAATCAAGGGTGTAAAAGAAACAACTCTTAGAGTGGCAGAAACGCATAGGACAGAGAAAATTGTTACCACAGGGGTTTATTCCATTGTTAGACATCCACAATATCTTGGCGGATTATTAGCACATGTGGGAATTTGCTTTCTATTGTCTGCACGATATTCTTTGCTCTCTTCTCCCTTGATTGTTATACTTATTTATCTCATCTCAAGGAAAGAGGAGGAAGAACTGATTAGAGAATTTGGCAAAGAATATGAAGATTACAAGAAAAAGGTGCCAATGCTAATACCAAGATTAAGAAGGTGATAATAACAACTTATTACTGGTCACCATTTGGAAAGGCTGACGGCAATCGCCTGTCCAAAGGAGACGCCTCCGTCTCCCGGCGGCACCAAACCATGAACAAAGAAATTGAAACCGCCTTTCTCAACTGTTTTTCTAATGGTTTGTGTGATATGTTCGTTGTATGCGACGCCTCCAGAGAAACCGATAGCCTTAACGCCCAGCCGCCCTGCCTCCTCTACCGCGAGTTGCGCCAACCCTTTAGCAAGATAGGACTGAGCGGAATAAGCTAGGTCGGCGACCGAGTGGTTGTGTCTTTGGTTGAAAACTTCACGAACCAGAATGGTTGTGTCAACTGTTTTGCTTGCAAGTTTGGGTCCTAAGTTCAGCGCATCCCTTCCCTTTGTTGCGGCGGATTCCAGTTTCATCGCTGGCTCACCTTCATAGGTGCGTTCGTAGCATATGCCTAGCAAGGCTGAGACCGCGTCTAACACCCTTCCACAACTCGTGGTTTTTGGCACCGACCCCTTCTCCAGCTGCTTGATGACTACCTCAACTTCCTTTTCGCCGTGTGGGAAACGGTTGCTGTTGGATAGCAACCATTCTTCAACGTCGACCGTGCTGTGAAGGATTCCAGCAGCCATCCGTAACGGATAGAGCGTGGCTAGGTCGCCCCCAACCATTGGTTGCTTCTGAAGGTGGCCCAGGCGCTGGAAGCCTTCGCGGTTGCAGTGGAGGACTTCTCCGCCCCAAGCGTTGCCGTCTGATCCATAGCCGAAGCCGTCACAGACTATGCCCACCATTTCGTAGACGTTGTGTTCGCCCATAAGAGACGCTATGTGAACATGGTGATGCTGAACCGGGACAACCGGGCATTCAAACTGGTTCCCTAGGTTGTGAGCCAGCCTGGTGGTGGTGAATTTCGGGTGTAGGTCACAGGCGATGACATCGATTTTGCTGTTCGTTAATCTTACCAGATGGTGTGTGGCTTCTCTCAAGAATTCAAGTGTTTCAAGATTTTCCACGTCTCCGACGTGTTGGGAAATGAAAGCCTTGTCCTGCAAAAGCACGCATGAGGTCACGTTTTCCTCTGCGCCAACACCTAGAACACAATCACCTACTGGACGTTTCAGACGGATGGGCGCAGGGGCGTATCCCCTTGATCGACGAATTACGCTCTGGTTCTTGCCGTGAAGACGGACAACCGAGTCGTCACACCTCTGGGCGATGGTTCGGTTGTGGAACAGGAAGAAGTCAACCACGGGGCCAAGCCTTTCCAGGGCTTCCTGATTCTGTGTGACAATGGGCTGGTTGGGAGGGTTGGCGCTCGTCATTACGAAGGCGGATTCGCGCACTCCGTCAAACAGCATGACGTGTAGGCCGGTGTAGGGAAGCATCACGCCAATGTTGTGCAGTCCCGGAGAGATCAACTCTGATAGATAGTAATCTTCGCTTTTCCTTAACAGAACAATCGGCCTAATATATGAAGTCAGTAGTTCAACCTCTTCTTGGCTCACCTCAGCAAACGACTTTACGGCTTCGATGTCACGAGCCATAATGGCGAACGGCTTCTCAGCCCTATGCTTGACCTTTCTCAATCTGGATATGGGTTCGGACAGGGTTGTTGCAGTTGCAACGTGGAAGCCTCCGTTACCCTTGATCGCAAGGACGTAACCCTCTTGGAGGAGTTTGCCCGCCTCCCTTATCGGGTCTTTGTGTTCCATGGGCTGACCGTCGTTGGATGTGAGGTAAACTCTTGGGCCACACTTGCTGCACGCCACGGTTTGGGCGTGGAATCGGCGGTTGGACGGGTCTCTGTATTCTTTTGAGCAGAAGTCGCACATGGGGAAGTCCTCCATGGTGGTGTTCGGTCGGTCGTAGGGAAGTCCTTTTATGGTGGTGTATCGGGGACCGCAGTTTGTGCATGTGATGAAAAAATAGTTGTATCGCTCGTTTTTTGGGTCTCGAAGCTCGTTTAGGCATTCGTTGCAAATTGAAACGTCCGGAGGTATAACGGAGCCAGAATGTTCCACGTCTTCAGAACTCTTGAGAATTGTAAACTTCTCAAATTCTTTTTTGTCTTCTGTGTAGTTGGTGGTCATGTTGTAGATTCTGGCGAGAGGAGGCTTCTTTTCCTTCAGATCGTTAAGGAAGCGCTTCACGTTGTCTTTCTTTCCTTCAGCAACGATTTCTACAACTGCGTCCCCTCGATTCCGCACGTAGCCGACCAGTCTGTTTTCTACGGCGATCCGGTAGACGAAGGGTCGAAAACCCACCCCTTGAACTATGCCGCTGACCTTGGTGTCGGCGCGCAACCACTAGTCGACTCCTATTCTTAACAATTCATTCATGAATGTGTATCTGTCACTCTGGGAGTTGGCGTACCAAATACTTTTTGGTTCCTGATTTTGGAATACGCGCGTTTGAAAAGTCTGGAACTCTTCGTCAATGAAAGAGCAGTCACAACTTCTTCAAGACCGGATCAACGGGAATAGCGTTGTTGTAGAGGCCCAGCTTCTCTGGCTCCAGCCCCAATGCGAGTCCTAGGAACTGCACGTAGTGCAACACAGGAATATTGAAGTCGACACCTAATTGATTTCGGATATCTACCTGTCCCCTGTCAAATTGGAGATGACAGAAGGCACACGGAGTGACTACGCATTCTGCGCCCGCGTCTCTCATGTTCTCCAGCTTTTCTTTAGCCATATCCAACGAAACGTCGGGATTACTGGCCTTTACTCCCCCTCCTGCCCCACAACACATAATTTTGTCGCGGTAAGGAACACTCTTCGAGCCTAGCGCCTCAATCAGTTCGTCCAGAAACTTGGGGCGTTCAGTACTTTCAACCTTTCGATATTTCGTTGGTTTTAACAGGTGGCAACCGTATTGGATCGCAACATTCAGGTTTAGCGGCTTTTTTACGAGTCCTCTCAGTTTCTCGGGTCCAATTTCATAATAAGCAACTTCTACGAAGTGCTTCACAGCAATGGTGCCTTTGAACTCCTTGTTGAAGTCTTGCAGAATCTTGTTCACTTTATCTCGCTTTGAAGAATCTGTCTTCAAAATTTCGTTCGCTTCCTTCAAGGAGCCATAGCAACCATTGCAGAGCGTCACGATGTCGGTGCCCAATGTTTCTGCTATAATAAGGTTTCGAGCTGCTAAAGCTAGCCACGAAGGTTGATGGAAGGATTTGAACACACCTGGCGCCGGGCAACAAGATGCTCCTTCCATGTCTTTAAGCTCGATTCCAAGCGTTGGCGCAACCTTTCGCATGGCTAGTTCAATTCCCGGATAGCGGTTGGGAATTACGCAACCAAGAAAAAATGCATACTGCATGTTTGTTCACCAGCCTATTTCCATTCAAAGCATACTAGTTTGTCGAAGCCTGTTTTCTTAGTGATCTCTTGAACCTCATTGAGAGCCTCTTTAGACTTGTGCGTGGTCGGCGGAACTTCGCTGAGACCTAGACTCGCCCGCAATTTTCGGTTTTCCTCGTTAACGGGAACAGCGTGCCCATACTTTATAACGAAGCCAGAAACCATTTTGTGTCTATCAAGCATGTGTCCAGTTTCAGCTGCAATGTTTCTCAGAGCCAAAATGACGTCTGTTGGATCAACTCCACGCGGGCACCGTTCCAGGCATGTGTAGCAGGTTGTGCACAACCAGAGGTCTTTGTCGGAAAGGACTTCATCTCGGAAACCCAACAGCGCCTTTCTGATCAGTTGGCGTGTTCGAAAGGCGGTTCTTCGGCCGGATGGGCAGCTGGCGGTGCAGGTTCCGCACTGAATGCAGAGGTTTATCTTTTCACCACCGGCTTTGGCCACGTCTTCTGCAAAGTCCATGTCCAATTCGTCTAGTCGTATAACGTTTTTTTGAGGTTTAGCCACGGTTGAGCCTCCACGTTTGTTCTTCTATCAAAGCATAAACGTAGATTAAAAGTTTTTTGAATTGGTTAATAAACGAGCGTTTCATTTATAAACCTTCTTTGAAGCAAACCACTGAAGCACGTCAGTTTTGTCAGCATTCTTAAAGTTTAAAAGAGCCAATTGTGCTTAATCTCTGAGACTGCTCAGAAGTCATGTATGTAACGGGGGCATGAAAATGACACAGGAAGAACCGAGAGTTGGAGTGTACATCTGTCACTGTGGAGGGAACATCAGCGACACAGTGGACGTTGAAAAGGTGAAGGAAGCCACCTCTAAGTTAAAAGGAGTAAAAGTTGCGGAAACCAACGAATACGTGTGTAGCGATCCAGGGCAAGAAATGATAACTGAAGGAATAAAGAAGCATAGACTTAACAGAATTGTGGTGGCATCATGTTCACCTCGAATGCACCTTGACACGTTTAGGCAAACCATAAAATCGGCGGGATTGAATCCGTACTTCCTTGACATGGCGAACATTCGGGAGCAGTGCAGCTGGGTTCATGATGATAAGGAGGCTGCGACAGCCAAGGCCACCGACCTTGTTCGCGGGGCGGTGGAGCGAACTCGTTACCTTGAGTCTTTAGAGCTGAAGAGTATGCCAGTGAAGCAGGATGTTCTCGTGATAGGAGGAGGTGTCGCAGGTATCATTACCTCCATCGAGTTGGCGGATAAAGGCTATCAGGTGCACTTAGTTGAGAGAAGCCCGAGCATAGGCGGCCACATGGCTCAGCTCAGCAAAACCTTCCCCACCCTCGACTGCTCGCAGTGTATTCTCACGCCAAAAATGGTGTACACCGGACAACATCCAAATATAAGGATCATTAGCATGGCCGAACCAACAGCAGTTGAAGGAACGCCCGGCAACTACCGGGTCTTGATCAAAGTGCGACCGAGGTTTGTGGATGAGTCCAAATGCACGGCTTGCGGAGAGTGCGCAAAGAAGTGCCCCATCAAGGTTCCAAGCGAGTTCGAAGCCGAGTTGACTGAGCGAAAGGCTATATACTCTCCGTTCAGGCAGGCGGTTCCAAGAGCATATGCAATAGACACGGAGCACTGTCTATACTTCACCAAGGGAGTATGCAAGGTCTGCGAAAAGTTTTGCCCAGCGCACGCCGTGGACTTCGATCAGAAAGAGGAAACCATGGAGTTGGATGTAGGCGCAATTGTCGCTTGCACCGGATTTGACCAACTTGACCCAAAAAGGCTTGAGGAGTTCAGCTACGGCTTACATCCTGACATTGTAACCAACCTCCAGTTTGAGCGACTTATGCTACAAGGGATGCACAAACCGTCCAACGGAAAGGTGCCGAAGAAGGTTGCCTATATTCTCTGCGTCGGCAGCAGAATGATGAACACCGACAGGGGAGTGGAACACTGCTGCAAAATAGGTTGTATGGCCGCAATTAAGCAGGCTATGTTGCTTCAAAAGTCTGTTCCAGACGCTGAACCTTGGATATTTTACACCGACGTAAGAGCTGACGGAAAGGGGTACGAAGAGTTTTACGCCACGGCTCAAGATCACGGTGTGCGATTCGTTAGAGGTCGAATGGCAGAAGTTATTCCAAACGGAGAAAAACTGTTGGTTAGAGCTGAAGACACTTTGCTTGCAACGGACTTTGAGGGAAACTTTGACCTAGTAGTGCTCAGCACAGCCATCGTTCCACACCCCACAAGTCAGGAGTTAGCTCGAAAACTCGGTATTCAAGTTGGCTCAGACGGCTTTCTCTTGGAAAGACACTATAAGCTTAGGCCAGTGGACAGCCAACGCGAGGGAGTGTTTATCTCTGGGTGTGCCGTGAGCCCCAAAGACGTTAGAGAAACAACTCTGGAGTCGATGGCGACAGCCTCCAGAGTTGCAACTTTCGTGGGCAAGGGCGAGATCTCTATTTCACCAGAAGTGGCTTACATAATCCAAGACAAGTGCAACGCTTGCGGAGAGTGCATAGAGATCTGTCCTGTAACGGCAATAGAAAAGTCTCCAAAAGGCATAACAGTTAACCCAATTTCGTGTGTCGGATGTGGAATATGTGTGCCGAGATGTCCCTTGCAGGCAATTGAACTAAACCACTGTACTGAAGCCCAGTTAATGGCTCAAATCCGCGGAGTGTGTGAGATCAAAAACTCGCCAAAAATTATTGCTTTCATAGGAGGGGATACGGCCTATGGATCTGCGGACTTAGCTGGGCAAACAAGAGGGTCATACTCTCCAAACATTGAAATAATTGGAGTGCCAAGCGTTGGAAGAGTTGGTCTCAAACATGTTCTTCAAGCCTTTGCCTCCGGAGCCGACGGCGTCATATTCGTTGAGAGTGCCGATAGTGTTTTCGAGGAGGACATGGTGAGAGAGCACGTCATTCGGCTTAAAAAAGAGTTAGGTAAATATCGTGTTAAATCTCTTCGCTTGCTTTCAATCGCGACAACCCTTCCGGAGTACCACAAAATACTGAACATATTTGGAACTCTCAACGAAAGAATTTCGAAGATGGGCCCCGTTTCAGAGGAAACACGTTCAAAAATACGAGAACAACTAGCAACTTTGTAACTAGAATTATCTCTTAGCAACAGGACAGCGGCTTCGTTGTTCCATACACGTTAACCAAGCTGAAGTAGAGAAAAAAGGAGAGAGTGGTTTTCTCAATAGTTCACCATGGTATCAACGAGTAGTCCTTCGGAGTCCAATATCTGTAGCTTAAGTGCAATTCTGCCGTCAATAGTGTGCGTGGCGCAGCTTAGGCATGGATCATAGGGTCGAATGACCATCTCGATTCTGTCGAGGATTCCCTGATCGTACTTTCCGCCCTTGATAAGGTCCTTAGCCGCTTTCAATATGGAAAGGTTTATAGCAGCGTTATTTTGGCACGTCGCAACAACCAAGTTAACGTCCGTTACCATCCCGTTTTCATCAGCTTCATAATCATGTATCAGCGTTCCACGAGAGGCTTCTACAACGCCTATTCCGCGTCCTGCCTGTGGTTTCACCGCAGTTCTCGTGTTCTTATCTGTGATAACCGGGTCTTCGAGCAACTGAACTGCTTGTTCAGCAGCAGTTAACATTTCGATTAGCCTTGCCCAGTGATACAGAAGTGTCTGCTGGGCAGGTCGTCCAAACTGCTTTCTGAATTCTTCCAGCTCTTTTTGAGCTAGGGGCGTCGCCATTTTGTCGCAAACGTTTATTCTTGCCAGCGTGTTCACTCGGTAAACTCCAACTGGATTGTCTGGGTCGAGGACGAGTTTTCCAGCTTTCTTGTAGTATGGGAATTTTAGATATGTCCAAGGTTCAGTGTACTCTTCTATATAGTCAAGATAGTTTTCGGGAGCGAAATCTTCGTAAGAGCCGTCTGCCTGCATCATTCTAAGCTTGCCATCATAGATCGCGTGAGTCCCATCTTCTCTCACCAAACCCAAAAAGCCAGTGTTTATTACCGCAAGGTTCTTCACCAGGTCAATGTATTTTGGGAAAATGTCGTTCTTAGCTAGGTTAATGCTGAACTGGGCAAAGTCCAAGAGTTCTTTAGCCATGTCTAAGCCTTTGACTCTGTCCTCTTCCTTCAAGGGTTTAGTCCATCCACCAGGCACCGCTGCTACTGGGTGTATCCTTCTTCCACTGAGCAACATCACCAGCTGGTGAGCAAGATGGTGGTTATGAACAACCTTTTTTGCAAGGTCTGGATTAGCCCTGGCTATTCCAAAGACGCTTCTCTCTTTGTAATCGGCGTCTGGACCCATGACGAAGTCTGGGCCAGAGAGGATGTAGAAATGCAAGATGAAGTCCATGACCTTGTCTCCGAGGTAGGCTAGTTTACGCAGTTTTGTTCCAGCTTCTGGAGGAGTCACGCCGAAAACGCCATCAGTCGCCTTTGCCGAAGCTATATGGTGAGCCCATGGGCAAACTCCGCATATTCTCGGTGTTATTAGCGGCAGTTCTTCAACTGGGCGTCCAATGCAGAACCGTTCAAAGCCCCTAAGCTCGAGAACGTGCATCTTTGCGTCAGTTACGTTTCCTGCGTCATCAAGCTTTATGACGACTTTCGCGTCTCCTTCAATTCTAGTTACAGGTTCAATAACGAGTTCTTTTGCCATGCTTGTCACCTCACTTTGCGCACCCTAAGTTTATTGTGGCCTCCAACGAATCGGTTGAATGTTGCAAGTCGGTCAGGTATCTCTCTGACGTTTAAACCTATGGTTGCTAGAGCTCCCATCAAGTCCACCATTTGGTTGCCGTCGAAGCGTATTGGACCCATGCAGCCTCTGCATGGAAAATTGCCAGCTATGCATCTCGGAACNNNNGACGCTATCGCCTTCTTTTCCCTCTTCAATGGGCAATCTTCACAAACTGCCTTCTCCTCGAGTTTGAATTCCTTGCCCGACAGAAGCGCTGTTAGGGCGTCGGCGAACAGATCTGGATTTGGGGCACACCCGGGTATTTTTACGTCTACATTTATCACTTCGTCTACAGCCATGAGACGGTCGGTCCATGGGGGAATGTTCACTGATGGGAACTCGCTGGGCACCGTGCTCCTTGTAGTTTTGTAAACTTTGTTGAAAGTATCTTCTTTTGTGTACATGTTTGCCAGAGCTGGAAGACCGCCGAAAACCGCACAAGATCCATAAGCAATCATAGTTTTGCATTTGTTCCTCATCTCTTGCGCTAATTCCTTGTGTTCTTCGTTTCTAACGCCTCCTGTGATTATGCCGACGTCTGCCTCTGGGATCTCTATCTTTTTACCTTCTCCGGTCTGTCCGAAATACTTGTGGTCCATCAAAACTGGCATGTGTACAAATTCGAGTTGTGGTAGCAGGTCTAACAGCGGTTCGCCTATGTCTAAGATGCTACACTCGCATCCTCCGCACATGTTTAGCCATTCTTCAGCGATTTTTACAGGCACAAGTTTCACAACCTTTCTCTTATTGTGTTTAGAGTAAATAGAGAGCGCGCCCCTTTTTAAAAGATTTGCGGATAGGCTCTTGCTTGCGGTTTGAAGATAAACTAAACTTTTGTTACGTTTCTGTTTTCGATTAAGGTGAGATCACTATGGAAAGTATATGCGTCTCTTTGATGCTCCTCTGTAGTAAAGTGGGATGGCCTCAATCATGTCTCGATCAGTTACTACACCGATGATTTTTCCTCTCTCTTCCACAGGGAGTCTGCGGATCTTCTTTTTGACCATCATTTCAATGGCCTCGTCCAAGCTTGTTTTGCTGCTGACCGTGATAAGCGGAGCGCTCATAATCCTCTCTACTGACAGCTTTTTGGGATCTAGCCCCCTATTCAAAACCTTCTGAACAAAGTCTTGCTCTGTGACTATTCCCACCGTTTGGCCTAGCATTGCATTCTCATACTTTTTTACGAGGAGAGCGCCGACTTTTTGCTTCGCCATCAAGGTGACGGCTTTGCTCACAGGGGTACCTTCCTTTACGTCGGTTGTCGGGCGCATAATCTCCTTCACTGTAACCTCCTCGGTGTCGTACATCCAGCCCTCACACATAACGTAATTTTCATCCGCTAGACCCGGCTTTCTCTTCGTGCTCACCTCAATACGGTCCTTGCTACTTTCCAGCATCATTGGAGGCTGAATATCAAAGTAAAACTTGCATATGGATTCCTTAACGATACGTTGCGTGTCGACCTTGTCACACGCTCTTAGAAGGTCGCTGACCGAGAGGAACCTCCTACTAAAGTTCTCTCTTGAGCTAAACACACTAAAGACTATTTCAGTCTCAACGCTCCTATCAGCGTTTATAAGCGTCCATATGACTCTTGAAATTGCCACAGTTTTGCCGGGCAGTTTGGTCCACTTAAAGGCGTATGGGAAATCCTTGACGGTTTCGATGTTTGGTGTGCTTACTCTATACTGTGCTCCCTTGGGTGTAAAGCTTACCTTTTCCATTCTTTTCCCACTCTTTGGTAAGGATGAAGAGATGCTTAATAAATAATTTATGCACTCTTTGTCAACCTCTTAAAATATAAAGATTTGAATAATAGAGACTGTAGTGATGACAACCGACGCTGCACCAAACCACCTCAAAAAACGTGTCTTAATTCTCGGCTGTGGCAGCGTACTCTTTGGCGACGACGGCTTTGGTCTCGCAACCGTTGAGTACATACAGAAAAACTGTGACGTTCCCGACGATGTGGATGTTATGGACGTTGGAACTGGAACAAGCAGGGTGCTTCTCGCGCTGGCTCTGAGCGAGGAAAAGCCTGAAAAAATAATTATCCTTGATGCTGTAGACTTGAGGAAGAAACCTGGAGAAATCTTCCAGATCTCCATAGAAGACCTGCCAGAGAGCAAAACTAGAAAATTCTCACCTCACCTTTTTCCACCCACAAACCTCCTAAAAGAAGTCAGAGACGGCGGCGTTGAAGTTGTCATCCTCGCGTGCCAGGTTGAGAAGATACCGGAGGTCGTTAACCCTGGCTTGTCTAAATCTGTCGAGAGGTCGGTGCCCAAGGCGGCAAAGATGGCGCTGGAACTGGCAAAAAATGGGAAAGGCTAAGAAGTTAAACCTCCAGTCTTTAAATTTGTTGGTTGCCAAGGAATGAAACGTGTTGAGAAAAGCTTTAGAGACAGTTAAGTTTGAAGAAGTGCAAAACAGGACGTTTGAAGTAATACGAGTGGTTGAGAAATTGTGCGAGTTTTGCGACAAGCCCTTGGGCAGAGAGGAAAAAGTAGTGAAGACAATTCAGATCTCTAGCTACAACGACTACAGAAACTTATTTGCGAGGGCAAAGGCACACGACCGCGTTGAGGTGGACCCGGAAGAGAACAAGATTTACCTCTACGACCATGACTATCCAGGCGACGTACATCCAAGCTGTGTAGAAAAATATGGTGAAGAACGTTAGCAAAGATAAGGAAAAATCACTTGACCTTGTAGAGATACCCGTCCTCTTTTTCGCCTGCTTCTGAAATTACACCAGCCTTTCTTAGGGCAATTATATGCCGTAGTATTTCCTTAGGAGCAATTTTTGTTGCTTCTGAAAGTTCTTTAATGGTTAATGATCCTCTTTCCTTAATCTCGCCGATAATCATCTGTCGCTGCATTTCGTCCTTCATTATGTTTCCAGTCACGGCACGGTACCGTTTTTCATCTATTTTGGGACCAACCTGTGATATCCCCATTACCCATCTAAGCCTCTCTGCCTTGAAGGCTTCAATCGCCGCGTCAGTCTTTTTCGCAAGTTTTTCTTTTTTCCGTTCGCTCAACTCAACCACCCTATTCAGTCAACGCCGCATTGATCATGGCACCTATCTGATCTAATGTGAAATGCCTTACATAAATGGCTTTAGGCGGACACGTGGCTGCACAGCCCCCGCAACCTTTGCATAAGGCTTCGTTCACCACAGCACGCTTCTTAATCTCACCGTTCTCCTTGTGTTCTTCAATCTCGATCGCTTTAAACGTACAAGGCTCCACGCACATCGCGCATCCGTCACACTTGGACAAGTCTACATAAGCAACAGTTGGCTCCA
>JABAOH010165344.1_pt2 | contig 20569 bp, 24 predicted proteins | sample 7062181 | NCBI WGS metagenome assembly JABAOH01 (sample SAMN14538630, study PRJNA623070) | marine sediment metagenome | biome: marine biome [ENVO:00000428]; feature: marine pelagic biome [ENVO:01000023]; material: deep marine sediment [ENVO:00002113]; isolation source: pool of 5 deep marine... | reverse complement strand
CGCATCTATGACGGCAACCCTCCCGAGGATGAGGACTTCTACGAAGAATTCCTCGAGGAAGAGGAAGAATAAAAAATAGGGTCGAACCGCAATTTTCCTGCTAACGAGTCGGTAGAAGACCCCAGCCAAGGAAAATTGCGGTTCGACCCTATTTTTATGTGGTTGGGGCCTTGATGAAGCCGGCCCAGCGCTCGCCCCGCTTCAACAGGTGATCCACCTCGGTGGTTCTGGCGATGGCGTCGATCTTTTCCGGCATCTCGACGAAACGAATTTCACGGACCGTGTGATTCGCCCAGGTTATCCATTCCAGTAAGAGAGCAAGACCGGCAGAATCGGTTTCTGTCACACCCGACAGATCCACCTCGATGCGGGTGTGTTCTTCGAACATCGGTTCGCTGTAATAAAGTATCTGGCCGGCTGTATCGAATGTCATTCGCCCGCTCAGGGAGAACTTTCCACCGCCCAGATCTTGAAGTTGGTAATGACTCATTCTGCCACCGATGCTGTTGCCTGCTCGCCGTTGAGCCTCTTGATGACCGAACGCAGCCCGTTGGCCTGGATTTCGGCGTTGAGTTCGGTACGGAAATTCCTTACGTAGGAGATACCCTCGATCGTCACGTCAAATATCATCCAGCCGGTGTCTCTTTTGACGAGGCCGTAGTTGACCGGCACCTTGGTGCCATCATCCAGGTACACGAATGTCTTGACCGTCGTTCTCTTCTGCGTGTCATCACCTCGAAACGGCAGCATCTCGAGCCTGTCCTGATCGTAATTCAGTATGCCGTCACCGTATTTGCGCACCAGAGACCCGTAGAACGCTTCGATGAACTCGTCGCGCTCTGCATCGCTTGCGGTACGCCAGTGCCGCCCGAGCACCAGTTGTGCCGCGTAACGACGGTCGAAGCGGGGCAACAGGATCTCGTCGATGAGCGCATATAGCGCGTCCCGGTCCTGGGTGAGTTCGTCCTCTCGTCCTTGCAGCGCGGCCGCCAGCGCGTCCGCCGCACTCTGGACGACATCGTTCGGCGATTGCGCCATCGCACCACAGGACAGCAGTCCGAGTAATAATGCGAGGAATAGCTTTTTCATCAACGTATCTCCGATACTTTTTATTGTGATCCGGAATCCGATCCCTGGTTGAACAGGTATTTGCTGATCAGGTTTTCGATCACGATCGCGGACTGCGTGAACTGAATCTCGCTGCCTTCTTCGAGGTAAATGTCCGATCCGCCCGGCTGAATACCGATGTACTGGCTGCCGAGCAGCCCTGCCGTAAGAATGCTCGCGTCGGAGTCTTCCGGAATCTGGTCGTACTGCGAATCGATTATGAACGTGACTACGGCGTTCAGGGCCACCGGATCGAACTTCACGGAGGTAACACGGCCGATCGTGACCCCGGACATCGAGACCGGGGCCCTGTCGGTGAGGCTGCCGACATGTTCGAAACGCGCCGTGACGGCATACGAGTCCGTATCGGAAAAAGCATTACCCCCGGTGGTTTGCGTAATCAGGAAGAACAGGGCTGCCAGTCCCAGCAGTACAAACAGTCCCGTGCCGAGTTCTACTGATCGTGTCTGTTGCATTTTCTCACCTCAAATCACAAGCGCCGTGATCATGAAATCCAGGATCAGCACGGCAATCGCGGTTATGACCACTGTTCTTGTTGTGGCGCGGCCAACGCCTTCTGCGGTCGGGATAGCATTATAGCCTTCCCACACGGCGATCACGCTCGCGACCACCCCGAATACGCAGCTTTTGACGATGCCCTCGTTGATGTCCTCCAATTCCAGGGTCGATGCCATCTGCTGCCAGAATGCGCCGGCGTCCACGCCGAGCAGGTCGACGCCGACCATGTGCGCGCCGAACAGCCCGATCATGCTGAATACGCCGGCCAGCAGCGGCATCGCAATGACGCCGCCGAGAAACCTCGGCACGATTACGCGGCGCAGCGGATTGATCGCCATCATTTCCATCGCCGAAAGCTGATCCGTTGCCTTCATCAGCCCGATCTCCGACGCCAGGGCGGTCCCCGCGCGGCCGGCAAACAACAGCGCCGTCAGGACCGGGCCCAGTTCCTTGACCAGTGCGGCTGCGGCGACGGCACCCACCGAATCCTCCGCATTGAACCTGGCCAGGTTCGAATACCCCTGCAGGCCGAGCACGCCGCCCACGAACAGTCCGCAAACCATGATGATGACGAGCGACAGCGCGCCCGCGTTATAGACCTGGCCGACAACCAGCCCGAATTTGCGAACGAATATCGACGGCGATGCCGCAATTATTCGCAGGAAAAAGATCTGCAGTGCGCCGAAGGTGCGCAGGAATTCAATGAATGTGAACCAGATTTCGCGCAGCATTCAGCTTACTCGGCATCCCGGCCGAGAAGCTGCTCGGCATAGTTGGGTGCGGCGTAATGAAACGCGACCGGGCCGTCCGCCATGCCGTGCATGAACTGGCGCACCAGTTCGGAGCTAGTGTTACTTAGTTCGTCGGGGCTGCCGGATGCCGCGACCTTGCCGTCCGAAATCAGGTAGCTGCAGTCGGCGACAGTGGCTACTTCCTGCACATCGTGGCTGACCAGTATGCTGGAGATGCCAAGGGCATCATTCATCTTCCTGACGAGGCGCACGATGACGCCCATCGAGATCGGATCGAGGCCGACGAACGNNCATGGCGCGTGCCAGGGCGACCCGGCGTGCCATACCACCCGATAGTTGTGAAGGCATCATGTCGGCCGCGCCGCGCAAGCCGACGGCATGCAGCTTGGTCAGAACAATGTGGCGTATGAGCCGTCGCGGCAACCGCGTATGCTCGTAAAGCGGGAAGGCGACATTGTCGAATACACTGATGTCGGTCAGCAGGGCTCCATTCTGGAACAGCATGCCGAAGCGCCGCCGCAACTCGTACAGCTCCCGGAGGCTCAAGGTCGAGATGTCGACACCACCCACGAAAATGTGTCCGCGGTCGGGGATGAGCTGGCGAGTAATCAATCCCAGCAGCGTCGTCTTGCCGGTGCCGCTCGGCCCCATGATCGCCGTCACCTGACCGCGTCTGATGTTGATATTCAGATTCTTGAATATCTGCCGCTGGCCGCGTGAATAGTCGAGATCGCGTATCTCAATCAGGTATTCGGACATATCGGTCATCTGGGTCCTTTCGTAACTTCATTTAGCTTTAACGCGGCTCGTCTCTCTCGGGCATCCATGCCCTCCGTAACGTAACTACTTTTCGTAGCTAAAGCCGCCCCCCTTATTTGCTGTTCAGGCCGCCGTTTCCATCGCGACTTCGTACTGTCCCAGATGCGCCAAACTATTGAGTTTCGCACGCTTGATCAACGCCTCCTGGCCAGCCGCGAAATTGGCTTCGGCACCACCCCAGGCGGCGAGCGCCGGCGCTTGCAGGGCGCGGCCATAGGAGAACGACAGCTCCCACGGAAGATCGCCCATCTGGTTCATCAGGCCGAGATGCTCGGTCGCCTCCTCAGCGGTCTGGCCACCCGAGAGGAACGCGATTCCCGGAACTTCAGCCGGCACGTGCGCTTTGAGGCAGCGCAGCGTCGCCTCGGCAACTTCCTGCGGGCCGGCCCGATTGCAGGCTTCGGTGCCGGAGATCACCATGTTGGGCTTTAGCACGATGCCTTCGAGTGCCACGCGGTGTGCGCGAAGTTCTTCGAAGACGGCGTCGAGCGCATTATTGGTGACTTCCTCACATCGACCGATGCTGTGATCACCGTCCATGAGCACTTCAGGCTCGACGATCGGCACGATATCGGCTTCCTGCGAGAGCGCCGCGTATCTTGCGAGTGCGTGGGCATTGGCGCGCAGGCAATAATCGGACGGAATGCCATCAGCAATCGTGATGACCGCTCGCCACTTGGCGAACCTGGCGCCGAGCTCGCGATATTCCGCGAACCGCTCGCGCAGGCCGTCGAGGCCTTCCGTGACCTTCTCGCCCGCAAAACCGGCCAGTGCCTTGGCGCCCTTGTCTACCTTGATGCCCGGTATGGCGCCGATATCGCTCAGGTATTTGGCGAACGGCATGCCATCCGCGGTGCTCTGGCGAATCGTCTCATCGAACAGGATGACCCCGCCGATGTAATCGCCGAGCCCCGGCGTCGTGAACAGCATTTCACGATAGCGGCGGCGGTTTTCCTCGGTGGATTCGGTGTCGATCGTGTCGAATCGTTTCTTGATCGTGGGCGAGCTTTCATCGGCAGCAAGAATCCCTTTGCCGTTCGCCACCATGGCGTTAGCGACGGCCTTTAATTCGTCTAAATTCATTCGCTTTTTTCTCCGGGTTTTTCTTTTCCGCACCACTTGGCCGGGTGCTTCGTATGGTCATGGTTTTGTCGAGCTAGCATAGCAAAATTCAGCGTTTGCCTGTCACCGGGAATATGTAATACCGATCACAGGGAACCTTTCGGGGGGCGCAACCCTGCGTCGCCTCCGCTGGCCAAAAAAGCTAAATAGGACTAAACTAGTCCTCTTTAAATCGATACGGAGAATTGCCGTGTTACGCATCAGTCGACTAACGGATTACGGCACCGTCGTGCTGGCCCACCTGGCCCGTGACGAGGCGGGACTCGCCAGTGCGGCGGAAGTCGCGGCGGCGACCGGCATCGCCTTGCCAACAGTAAGCAAGTTGTTGAAATCACTAGCAAAAGCCGAGATCGTGACCTCCACTCGCGGGCCCCACGGCGGCTACCAGCTGGCGCGGGACGCCCGGTCGATCAGCGCCGCCGACGTCATCGACGCGCTCGACGGCCCGGTCTCGATCACCGAATGCAGCGCGAGGGACAGCAACTGCGATATCGAGGCCCATTGCCACGTCGGCAGCGCATGGCAACGCATCAATGTCGCTATTCGACGCGCGCTGGATGAAATAAGTCTGGCCGACCTGCTGCGGGCCACGGGCCCGGTTCCCCGCTTCGAGTTTGCAGGCTTGCCGATTACCGTTGAGGTGAAGAGATAAACCAATGTCGAGCAACCAGAAAGATATCGAATCACTGGTCAGTCGCCGTTACGAACACGGTTTCGTCACGGACATCGCCGAGGAAAGCCTGCCGCCGGGGCTCGATGAAGACGTCGTGCGCGCGATTTCGGCGAAGAAGAAAGAACCGGAGTTCATGCTCGAATGGCGCCTGAAGGCCTATCGGCACTGGCTGACGATGCAGGAACCGACCTGGGCGCACGTAAACTACCCGGCGATCGATTACCAGGAAATTTCCTACTTCGCGGCGCCGAAATCCGACGATGACCGGCCGAAGAGCCTCGACGAGGTCGATCCGAAGCTCCTCGAAACGTATGAAAAGCTCGGCATCCCGCTACACGAGCGCGCCGTGCTCGCGGGCGTCGCGGTAGACGCAGTGTTCGACAGCGTATCGGTTGCGACAACGTTCAAGGAGAAACTGAATGAAGCGGGCGTGATCTTCTGCCCGTTCTCCGAGGCGGTGACGGAGCATCCCGAGCTCGTCAAGAAATACCTGGGTACGGTGGTGCCCTATCGCGACAACTTCTTCGCGACCCTGAACTCCGCCGTCTTCAGCGATGGCTCTTTCGTCTACGTGCCAAAAGGCGTGCGTTGCCCGATGGAATTATCCACCTATTTTCGCATCAACGCGGCCAACACGGGGCAGTTCGAAAGAACACTCATCATTGCCGACGAAGGCAGCTACGTGAGTTATCTCGAGGGATGCACCGCACCGATGCGTGACGAGAATCAACTGCACGCGGCAGTCGTCGAACTGGTTGCGATGAAAGATGCGGAAATCAAGTATTCGACGGTGCAGAACTGGTACCCGGGCGACGAGGAAGGCAAAGGCGGCATTTATAATTTTGTCACCAAGCGTGGCGACTGCCGCGGCGATAATTCGAAGATCTCCTGGACCCAGGTCGAAACGGGCTCCGCGATTACCTGGAAGTATCCGAGTTGCGTGCTGCGCGGTGAGAATTCCGTCGGCGAGTTTTATTCGGTGGCGGTCGCAAACAATATGCAGCAGGCCGATACCNNTTCATATAGGCCGGAATTCAAGCAGCACGATCGTATCGAAAGGTATATCTGCCGGCCGCGCGCAAAATGCCTATCGCGGGCTAGTGCGCGTGATGCCGCAGGCGAGCGGCGTCAGGAATCATACGCAATGTGATTCGCTGTTGATCGGTAAAGAATGTGGCGCTCACACTTTCCCATACATGGAGATCAGAAATCCGACCGCGAAGATCGAACATGAAGCGACGACGTCGAAGATCTCTGCCGACCAGTTGTTTTACTGCAGACAGCGCGGCATCTCTGAAGAAGATGCGGTCAACATGATCGTGAACGGATTTTGCAAGGAAGTATTCAAGGAACTGCCGATGGAATTTGCTGTTGAAGCGCAGAATCTCATGAATGTAAGCCTCGAAGGCGCAGTCGGGTAGATCAAAAAATATGAACATGCTTGAAATCAAAAACCTGAAAGCCGGTATCGGCGACACGGAAATCCTCACCGGCGTCAACCTGGAGGTGAAACCTGGCGAGGTGCACGCGATCATGGGTCCGAACGGTTCCGGCAAGAGCACCCTTGCCCAGGTGCTCGCCGGACACGAGGACTACGACGTATACGAGGGCACCGTCGAATTCATGGGCAAAAACCTGCTGGATCTCGCGCCAGAGGAACGCGCTCGTGAAGGCATCTTTCTCGGCTTCCAGTACCCGGTCGAAATCCCCGGTGTCAATAACACCTACCTGCTCAAGGCGGCCGTCAACGCGAAACGCAAGCACCAGGGCCTCCCGGAGATGGATGCATTTGATTTTCTGAAGATTGCGCGCGAGACCATGGCAATGCTGGGAATGGACCAGAGTTTCCTGAACCGGGGCGTCAACGAGGGATTCTCGGGTGGTGAGAAGAAGCGCAATGAGATCCTGCAGATGGCGATCCTCGAGCCGAGCCTCGCGATCCTGGATGAGACCGACTCCGGTCTCGACATCGATGCGCTGAAAGCGGTGGCAAACGGCGTCAATGCGATGCGTGACCCGGAACGCTCTATCGTGCTCGTTACGCATTACCAGCGGCTGCTCGACTACGTGGAACCCGATTTCGTGCACGTGTTGTCACAAGGCCGGATCGTCCGGTCCGGGGATAAAAATCTCGCGGTGCAGCTCGAGGAAAAAGGTTACGAGTGGGTACGGGAGGCAGCCAGCGCATGAGCGCAAATGCCGTGCAACAAGAATTGCTCGAAGCCGCGGTGACGGCGCTGCCGCCGGACAAGTTGTCCGCGGTTCGCCGAGCCGCGTTGGCCAGCTTTGCCCAGAACGGTTTTCCGACAACGAAACACGAAGACTGGAAGTACACCAGCCTCTCGGCCGTCGCCGACCTGAGCAATACCTGGTTGAAGGAGAATGCAGCGGCAAGCAAAACGAAACCCGGAGCCGTCGATACAGAACAAACAGGTCAAATCGACGCACACTGGATCGTGATTGAGAATGGCGTTGTGGATCCTCAGTCACTCGGCAAACTGGACCCGTTGGCGAAAAGCGGCATCACGATTTCCAGCCTCGCCGATGGCGTGGACGAAGATTCGATTGCCGTCGACGATCCCATGTCTGCCTTTAACGCTGCGCTCTTACGGGACGGCCTGCGGCTCACGGTCGCTGCCGGCTGCACGCTCGACAAGCCGCTCGGAATCTTGTTGCTCGATGATGGTTCCGTGCCGGTTACGCAAACTCGCATATTGATCGATGTCGGTGACAACGCCAAGCTACGCATCGTCGAGTGCCCGGTATCCGCGGGATCGGCTCAGCAGTTTGCAAATAGCGTCACGCAAGCAGCGCTCGGCACCGGCGCCGAACTGGATTTCGTGCGGATTCAGCAACGCCAGAAGGATCATTTGAGCGTCAACAGGTTCAGTGCGAGCCTCGGCAGTGACGCCGTACTCGATTACAACAATTTCGACTTTGGTGGCGGACTCGCGCGAAACGATATCGTTGCCGACATCGGCGCGCCCGGCGCTTTCGTCAATCTGCATGGGCTTTACCTTGCATCGGGTCGACAGCACATCGACAACCACACGAGGGTAGATCACCGCGTCGGGCCGGCGAAGAGCACCGAGGAATACCGCGGCATTTTGACCGGTCAGGCTCGCTGCGTATTCAATGGCAAAGCTGTCGTGCATGACGGCGCGGACGGCACGGATGCACACCAGTCGAACCACAACCTGCTGCTTTCCGACAAAGCAGAAATCGATACCAAGCCGGAACTCGAGATTTACGCTGACGATGTCAAGTGCAGTCACGGCGCGACTGTCGGGCAGCTTGACAAGTCTGCGCTTTTTTACCTGCGCTCCCGCGGCCTCGATAAGGACGAGGCGACGCAGGTACTGACCCGCGCATTCGCGTCTGCGATCTTGAGCAAGCTCGCAATCGAGCAGTGCCACGATTATCTCGCCTCGGCACTGGACAAACATCTCGACGCGCTTATTGAGAAAGACTGAAGATGAATAAGCAAATCAACAACGTGACCGAACTCGCGGCTTCGAATACCGGTCTCGAGAAGTGCCGGCACGATTTTCCCGCACTTGCGCAGTCCATCAATGAACACCCGCTCGTATATCTCGACAGCGCGGCTTCGGCACAGCAGCCACAGTCCGTTATCGACACGGTCGCGGCATACCAGCGTCACGATCACGCCAACGTTCACCGCGGCGTCCATACCCTGAGCGTGCGTGCGACCGAGGCCTACGAAGGCGCGCGTGACATGGTGCAAGAATTTATCAACGCCGGAAGCCGCAGTGAAGTGGTCTACACGAGCGGCACCACGGAATCAATCAATCTCGTTGCACAGAGTTTTTGCCGGCCAAAGCTTTCGCCGGGAGACAGAATCCTGATCACCCATCTGGAACACCATTCGAACATTGTGCCGTGGCAGCTAGTTTGCGAGCAGACTGGCGCGGAACTCGTGGTCGCTCCGATCAACGAGGCCGGTGAGGTCGATATCGAAACCCTGTTCAAGCAACTGGAAAGCGGCGCGAAGATACTGGCGATCGCGCATGTTTCCAACGCGCTCGGTACGCTGATTCCGCTCAGGCAGGTCATTGAAAAGGCCCACAGCTGTAACGTGCCGGTGCTGGTCGACGGCGCCCAGGCGGTGCCGCACATGGCGGTCGACGTGCAGGATCTCGACTGCGACTTCTACGCCTTTTCCGGTCACAAGATGTTCGGCCCGACCGGCATCGGCGTCCTCTACGGCAAGGAAGAGCTGCTGGATGCCATGCCGCCCTACCAGGGCGGCGGCGACATGATCCTCGAGGTTCATTTCACAGGCACGACTTACAACGACCTGCCTTACAAATTCGAAGCTGGCACGCCGAATATTTCGGGCGCGGTCGGGCTCGGGGCAGCCGTCGACTATTTGCAGGCCATCAGCATAGACGCGGTATCGTCTTACGAGCACGAGCTCCTGCAATACATGATAAAAGAACTCGGAAAAATAGATGGCCTGAGATTAATCGGAACGGCAGCCGACAAGACCAGCGTGCAATCGTTCTTGCTCGACGACATTCATCCGCACGATATTGGCACGATCCTGGACCACGAGGGCGTGGCAATTCGCACCGGTCACCACTGTGCGATGCCAGTAATGGACTACTACGGTATTGCCGGCACCGCACGCGCATCGCTTGCTTTGTACAACAACCGCGACGATATTGACCGGCTCGTTTCTGCGTTGGCGACGGCGAAGGAGATCTTCGGAAAATGAATTCGCCGATGCACTCGCACGACGAGTTACGTGACCTCTATCGCGAACTTATCCTCGATCACGCAAGGAGTCCGCGCCATTTCGGCAAACTGGAAGGGGCAACGCATTCTGCCGAAGGTATCAACCCTCTTTGCGGTGACAAGCTCAAAATGTATTTCTCCATAGATGATGGCGGAACGATCAAGGACGCAAAATTCGAAGGATCGGGATGCGCGATATCGGTCGCATCAGCATCGTTGCTGACGGATACGGTCATCGGAATGACCTCCGATGTCGCCCTCGATTTCTTCGCAGTGCTGGTGTCGCGGCTGTCCGGGCGCTCCGATAATGCCGAAGTGCCGGCCGCAGACATTGAGCTCGGAAAGTTGACCGCACTCGAAGGCGTCAAGGAATTCCCCTCACGCGTGAAGTGCGCCACGCTCGCGTGGCACGCGCTGAATTCGGCAATTCACCGCGAAGCCGAACCGGCAACAACGGAGTAACTGACCGCATGTTTGGACATACCCATGAGCCTTTCACGCTGTCGCGCGACGTCGATGCAGTCATTATTCCCGTGGGCGAGATGCTGGTTCTCCGGGAAGGCACCACCGGCTTTATCACGCAGGCGCTGGGTGGCAGCTTCACCGTTTATGTCGAGGGAAATCTGTTCCATATCGCCGGCGCGGACGCCGATGCGCTGGGTAAGGAGCCTGTGCCACCGCCGGAGATTCCCGAGAATGCCACCGATGCAGACATCGAGTCGGTGATCTGGGAACAACTGAAAACCTGCTACGACCCGGAGATTCCGATCAACATTGTCGATCTCGGCCTGATCTATCGTTGCGACATCACGACGCTGCCGAACGGCGAGCGCTCTGTCAGCGTGGACATGACGTTGACGGCTCCCGGTTGCGGCATGGGCGAGATCCTCGTGCAGGACGCGCGCGAAAAAATCGCGATCGTCCCGACCGTAGCAGAGGTGACGGTCGACCTGGTTTTCGACCCGCCGTGGAACCAGAGCATGATGTCGGACGAGGCAAGGTTACAGACCGGTTTGATGTAATATTGGTTCGTCCAGGAATCCGGCCCGTTTGTGACGAACTGATGAAAACGCTGACCTTGCTGCGGCATGCGAAATCCAGCTGGAAAAACCCCGGCCTCATCGATCATGACAGACCCCTGAACAAGCGCGGCAAGCGCGATCTGCCTGTCATGGGCGAGCGCATGCAAGCAGCCGGCATCCGCCCGTCCCTGATCCTGAGCAGCACCGCTGTGCGGGCCTGGAGGACCGCGAAGGGGATCGCGAAAGAGATCTCGTACCCGAAGGAATTCCTGCAGCGCGAGCAGCGCCTGTATCACGCCGGCGTGGACCGGATCCTCGACGTACTTGCGCAGCAGGACGACGCTTTCAACAGCATCATGATCGTGGGTCATAATCCTGGGCTCACCGACTTCGCCAATTATCTTGTACCGGACCTGACCAGAAACATACCAACCTGTGGTTTCGTATCAGTAACTATCGATACTAAAGACTGGAACCTGAAGGGCGACAAGAAGATCGAGCTGGCCGCCTATGATTACCCGAAAAAGAAGCAATAACGATAGTCTTTTTCCCCGGCACGGCTGGCAAGCATGACAAGACAGCGCCGGCTGACCTCACGCAGCGGCGTCAAACTGCATGTGGCCTGTTCAGTAAACCCCTTACGCTAGTCCGGATTGCCGTTATCGGTGCGCCGGCCATATTGCCGGAGCTTGCGCTGCGTGCGCTTGTCGGGCCGCCCGCGCGTTCTCGGCATCTGTTGCCGGTCCTGGCGTATCGCATCGATGATCGCCTGGCGCTTTTGTTGCGTTGCACTGTCCTCCACGTAACAAAGTTCAGCTTCGCTCGCCGGTCCTCTTCGCGTTGGCAGTTGCCCCGCGACCAGTCGAAATGGCAACTGTCCGCGCACGATCTCGATAACGTCACCTTCCTGAACCTTGCTGCCGGGTTTCGCCCTCTCGCCATTGATCTTGACGTGCCCGCCGTGCACGGCCGCGGATGCCAGACCTCGGGTCTTGTAAAAGCGCGTGAACCACAACCATCGATCAATGCGCAGAGAATCGCTGCTCGTGTCTTTCATATTGTGGCTTTCAAAACGATGCGTCCTGATATACTTTGCGGCCTTTCGAACCGGAGAGCAATCCCGTGTCCACTGATTTTCTGGAATCGCTCGCAAACCAGACCGAGGCGCTGAAGGCAGAAGGTCTATTCAAAAAGGAGCGCCTCATAACGGGCCCGCAGCAGGCGGCCATTGAGGTCCGGGAAGATGGCGAAACCGCAGAAGTCCTGAACCTGTGCGCCAATAATTACCTGGGACTCGCCAATCACCCGCATATCATAGCGGCCGCGCACAAGGCGCTGGACGAATTCGGTTATGGCATGGCCTCGGTACGTTTCATCTGCGGCACGCAGACGATTCACAAGGAACTCGAACGCCGGATCAGTGACTTTCTCGGCACCGAAGACACGATCCTGTATCCATCCTGCTTCGATGCGAACGGCGGCCTGTTCGAGACCATCCTCGGCGAAGACGATGCTGTGATCAGCGATGCCTTGAATCACGCCAGCATCATCGATGGCATCCGCCTCTGCAAAGCGCAGCGCTTCCGCTACGAGAACGACGACATGGAAGACCTCGAAGCGCAGCTGAACGAAGCCGAAGCGTGCAAGGTGAAGCTGATCGTGAGCGACGGCGTGTTCTCGATGGACGGCACGATTGCGAACTTGAACGATATCTGCGATCTCGCCGCCCGCTTCGGCGCATTGACCATGATCGATGACGCCCACGCCACTGGTTTCCTGGGCGCAACCGGTCGCGGCACCCATGAGTACCGCAACGTCATGGGCCGCATAGACATCATTACCGGCACCCTTGGCAAGGCTCTGGGAGGTGCCTCCGGCGGCTTTACCTCCGGGCGCAAGGAGATCGTCGGCTGGCTCCGGCAACGCTCGCGACCTTATCTCTTCTCGAATTCGGTAGCGCCGGCGATTGCTGCAACATCCATCGCCGTGCTGGATCTGATCGAAAGCGATGACAGCCTTCGCGGTACGTTGATGGATAACGCGATTTATTTTCGCTCCGCATTAACTGAACTCGGCTTCGAATTAAAGCCGGGAGAACATCCGATCATTCCGATCATGCTGGGCGATGCAAGACTGGCGTCCGAGATGGCAGACAAACTCCTGGAGCACGGCATCTACGTGATCGGCTTCTCCTTCCCGGTGGTTCCCAAAGGCCAGGCGCGCATACGTACGCAGATGTCGGCGGGACTAACCGGCGAGCACCTCGACCGCGCCATCGAAGCATTCGGCACGGTCGGCCGTGAACTCGGCGTGATTAACTAGCCATGAGGGCGCTCGTCAAGGCAAAGCCGGAACGCGGCATCTGGCTCGAGGACATCGACAAGCCCGAGATCGGACACAACGATGTGCTGATCAGAGTCAAACGAACCGCAATCTGCGGCACCGATATTCATATCTATCAATGGGATGACTGGGCCAGGGAAACGATCCCGGTACCGATGGCTATCGGCCATGAATTCAGCGGCGAGATCATCGAGTGTGGCATAGAAGTCAAGGGCTTCAACATCGGAGACAGGGTTTCCGCCGAAGGGCACATTACCTGCGGCGTGTGCCGCAACTGCCGTGCCGGCAGACGCCATCTCTGCATGAACTCAGTCGGTGTCGGCGTCAACCGTGCCGGCGCATTCGCCGATTACATCTGCGTTCCTGCATTCAATGTGTTCAAGTTACCGGACATCATCAGCGACGAGATGGCGTCCATCCTCGATCCCTTCGGCAACGCGACGCACACCGCGCTGTCCTTCGACCTGGTCGGCGAGGACGTGCTGATCACCGGCGCCGGGCCGATCGGCATCATGGCCGTGGCGATCGCCAGGTATGCCGGCGCCCGGTACGTCGTCATTACAGACATTAACGATTACCGCCTGGAGCTCGCGCGCAAAATGGGCGCCACGGTCACGCTCAATGTGACCAAAGGATCACTGGACAAGGTCATGGAAGATCTCGGCATGGAAGAAGGCTTCGACGTCGGCATGGAGATGTCGGGTAACCCATCCGCCTTCCAGGACATGCTGCGCACGATGCACCACGGCGGCAACATCGCCATTCTCGGTATCCCGCCGGAGGACTTTGCCATCGACTGGAACCAGGTGATCTTCAAAGGCCTGTTCCTGAAAGGCATCTACGGCCGCGAGATGTTCGAAACCTGGTACAAGATGTCGAGCATGCTGAAAAGCGGGCTCAACATCGAGCCAATCATCACGCACCGCTTCCCGCTCGAAGACTACGCAGAAGCATTCCGCTTGATGGAGTCCGGCCAATCCGGAAAGATCATTCTCAACTGGGATTAGTCAGCCAAAGGTTGCGTCGACACTTAACGAGAGGGACGTCCCACCGGCATGATGCTCAAGGGCTGCTGCTCGGCATCGAGCCGCAGCAGCTCTTTTACCGAGTTATCTGAGAAGGCTCCTATCGTCACCGTGCCCAATCCGAGGGCTTCGGCCTGCAAGTACACGTTCTGCATCGCATGGCCAGTTTCCATGTGCACGTAGCGCTTTCCCCGAGAGCCGTACTTGGTCGTTGTCTTCTCATAAACAGCCGAGAACACCAGCGCAAGTGCACCCTCACGTACCCATTCCTGGTCGAACGCCGCCCTCGACAACTTCTTGCGTAAATCACCCTTGGTTACCGCAAGCAAGGCATGCTTTCGTGGATCGTAGCGGTAGACACCTGCCTCCAGGCCATCGACCCTTCCGGCAACGAGATACACGTCCAGTGGATAGAGTGCCCCTGCCGAGGGCGCGGTTCGAAGCCGCTGGGAACTTGTACCCTGCGCGGCCCAAAGGAGCTGCGATACCTCATCCAGCTGTAATGCCGTTGCTCGAAAGGTCCTGACCGATCGCCTCGATTTCAGCGCCTCCTCTACCGAAACGTTTCCTGCCACCAGTGGTTGCGGCAGCTTGATGAGATCCCCGGACTGGGCGAGTGCGCGCGGTGATTTGGAGAACGCCAGACTCGAGAGCAGAACAAGCAGCATGGGAATTAGATGCCCGGATCGTTGCCTCATGGCCATTGCCCGCCTCGAGCGGCGATATCGCCGCCCCTTGAAGGGTGTCATTAAGATTGGGGCCAGAAGTGCTTTCGACAAGGGCTGTCGTGGTACCGCGGAACAGGATTACGGGGCCGAAGTTGGCAGCACCGAGAATCGGGAGGCAGGCGTCCGGCCAATCGGGGGCTATCGGGTCAGGGCATTATTCGAATACGCAGAAGCAGTGTGCATAAACACCTTTCGGATCATTCATGCGCAACAGAGGCGAGAACGTCTCTTCCAGGATATCGGCCACTTGTCTGAGGGATGAATGCGTCTTTGCAAGACCGCCCGGGTTGAAACCCAGCCATTTCGCGCCGCCGAGCAGATCGAGGATCAGCCGTTCGCCGGAGCTCAGCTCCTTCTCGAAATATTTCTTTCCGTATTCGCCTTCCTCGAGCTCCGCCAGCTCTGCCGCCGCCGCAATAGCGGCATTCATGTCGCCGATCTCGTCGATCAGGCCATTTTCGATTGCGTCACCGCCGGTCCATACCTGGCCTTGCGCGATCGTGTCAACATCCGGTTTTTCGATGCCGCGGTGCATGGCGACTTTGCTGATGAAGTCGTCATAACCTTTATTGATAAGCAGCTGGATCATCGTCTTGGTTTCGTCAGACATCTCGCGATCGGGCCGCAACTCACCGGCCCAGAACGTCGAGCCGACACCGTCCGTCGATATGCCGATTGCGTCGAGCGAGCGTTGAAATGTCGGGAACATGGCGAATATGCCGATCGAACCGGTGATCGTGTATTGCGACGCGAAAATACGGTCCGCCGCCATTGATATCCAGTAGCCGCCGGAGGCGGCGACGCTACTCATGGATGCAACCACCGGTTTCCCGGCTTCCTTTAATGATTCGATTTCGTTGCGGATTACTTCGGAAGCAAATGCGCTGCCGCCAGGACTGTCCACTCGAAAGACTACCGCCTTCACGGAGTCATCATGGCGCGCCCTGCGAAGCAGGTTGGCTGTCGAATCGCCACCGATCGTTCCCGGCGGCTGCGAACCATTCAGGATCTCGCCGGACGCAACGATCACGGCGACGTTTTGCTCGGCGGTGGTATCGCCCTTCAGGAGACGCATCTGATCGAGGTAATCGTCGAGATTGGCCGCAGGAAAACTGCCGTCTTCCTCTGCTTCGGTGCCGGATGCCTCTATGATGCGCGCGCGCAATTCCTCGCGCGTCAGTAATCCGTCGACGAAACCGAAGTCGAGTGCCATTTGCGCGAGATCGCCGTTCAGGGCCCCGGTATACTCGACCAGGTTGTTCAACATGTCGTCGATCGTGCCGTCTTCGAGCTCCCGGGCCGTGACTATGTCTCCCTTGTACAGACCCCACAGCTGGTTGAGCAGGCTCGTCAACGACTCCCGTTCCTCGTCGGACATGTCGTCCCGGATAAAGGGCTCCGGCGCCGACTTGTGCGTGCCGACCCTGAAGACGTGCCAGTCTACCCGAAGAGTATCGAGTAACCTCTTGTAATAATTGAGATAAACACCAAAGCCGCGCAACACGAACAGGCCGTCGGGATGCAGGTAGATCTCGTCGGCCCGGGACGCCAGGTAGTAGGTGCCCTGTCCGTAGAAGTCCGCACTTGCAATGACCGGTTTGCCGCTCTCGCGAAAATCCTCGATCGCACGCGCTATACGCTGCAGCTTGCTAAGTCCACCGCCGCTAATCGCAGACAGGTCGAGCACGACCGCGGTAACGCGGTTGTCGGATTTCGCGTATGCGAGCCCGTCGATCAGATCCTGCACCAGCGTTTGCGGTTTCTCCTCGCCCATCAACTGCTGCATCGCGCGGTCGAAGGGATCGCCGGCCAACTGGTCGACTAGATTGCCAACGGGGCGAATCACCAGCGCTGCTTTCGCCGGCATCGTCGGCGCTTGAGCCGATAGCGCACTGATCACAATCGAGAAAATAAAGAGCAATATGATCAGGTGCAGTACCTTGCGCACCCCGTCGATACCCGACCACAGCCTGGAAAATATTCTGGTAAATGACCAGTTGTCACTCATTGCAAAATGCCTTGTGTATATCGCCGCTGATTAGGGCTGGTCCGTTAAGGAAATTATTGTTCAGGTTCCGGTTCTACGGACAGTAATGCTACACCCTCATCCATCGGCCGGGTGTAACTAATTCGGTAAATAACGCCATTTTGATCGTCGCTCAGAAGCAACGAGCCATCGCCGATGACCAGCAGGTCCACGGGTCGACCCGACACTTCTTCATTTTGCAGCCAGCCGTCCGCAAATACTTCGTAGCCGACTGCCTTCCCATCTTCCATGCGCACGAGCGTTACCCGATAGCCGATTTTTTGCGAACGGTTCCATGAGCCGTGTTCGGCGAGGAATGCCTGCCCGCGGTACTCTTCCGGAAACATGGTTCCGTCGTAGAACCGGACGCCGAGCGCCGCAACGTGCGGCCCGAGCTTCTGTGCCGGCGGTTCGAATTCTGCGCAATCACGCTGGTCGCCGAATTCAGGGTCCTTGATGTCGCCGCCGTGACAATAAGGGAATCCAAAGTGCTGCCCGTCGCGCGTCAGATGATTGAGTTCTCCCGGCGGAATATCGTCGCCGAGCATGTCGCGACCGTTGTCGGTAAACCAGAGATTGCCGGTCTCGGGATGCCAGGTAAAGCCGACCGAATTGCGTACCCCGTATGCGACGATTTCCTGCTTCGTGCCGTCGGGGTTCATGCGGCTGATATTTGCAAACCCCTCTCTGAAACAGACGTTACAGGGCGCCCCGAGCGCTATGTAGAGTTTGCCATCCGGCCCAAAATGGATATATCGCCAGCCGTGATGGCGCTCGGTCGGCAGCGTGTCGATGACGAGTTCGGGCTCCGGCACCTCGGGCAAAGTTGTCTCGATATCCGGGTAGCGCGTAATACGGTGGTTCTCGGCGACATAGAGGTCACCCTGGTGAAACGCGACACCGTTCGGCATCGACAGATTCCTGGCAAGCGTAATGACCGTCGGGCTCGCGTTGTCCCGCGGGATCAGCGCATAGACGCGCCCGTCACTTCGCGTCGCCGCAAACACCGTGCCCTTTGCCCCGAGTGCCAGCGAGCGGGCGTTCGGCACCTGGTCCGACCAAATCTCGATCGAGAAGCCGGCAGGAAGCTTGATCTCGGAAAGATCCAGCTCGGACTGTGCTGACGCGCCGAGACTGGCAAGCAGCCCGGTAACGATGAGAAATAGAGCTTTTGTCCTGGTCACTTCAAATCCTTCGCAATATCAATGCGTGCTGGAATTCCTGTCGTCAATCCGGCACCAGCAGTAACGACAAATCAGGCCAATACATAATGATCAACACCGACACTGCCAGAATTACCAGGAATGGGAAAGTCGCCGCGTACACATTCATAATCGGTCTGTCGAAACGGTAACTCGCGATAAACAGGTTCAGGCCGACCGGCGGCGTAAGGTAACCGAGTTGCATGGCGGCCAGGAACACAATGCCGAGGTGAAACTCATTGACGCCGTATTGCATCGCGATCGGCAGAATCAGGGGGACGACCAGAACGATCGCCGAGAAAATGTCGAGTATCGCGCCGAGGATCAGCAGGAACACGAAGAGCAGGATCAGGAAGTTAGCCTGGGTAGAAACGAATTCCGTGATGAAAGCCAGCAACTGCTGCGGCACACCCGCGTCGATCATGTAATTCGTCGATGCCAGTGACATGCCGAGAATAATAAGTATGCCGCCGACGAGCAGCATCGATTCGCGCATCACCCGGGGAAGGTCCTTGAACGTAATTTCCCGCAGTACCACGACCTCGGCCAGGAATACATATAAGGCCGTCACCGCCGCCGCTTCCGATACCGCAAAGAAACCCGAGTAAATGCCGCCAAGCACGACGATCGGCAACGGCAACTCCCATTTCGCGGCGTTGAGTGCGGATGCGAGTTCCTTCCAGGAGAACGGTGCGAGTTCTTTCGCGGTGTTGCGACCGACCCACAGGCTATAGCCTGACAACAGCACGAGCATGAGCAGGCCCGGCAATATCCCGGCGCGGAACAGGTTATCGATAGAGATCTCTGCGACGACGCCATACAGAATGAGTGGCAACGATGGTGCAAACAGCAGGCCGAGACTCCCCGAAGTCGTGACCAGACCCAGGTTGAAATTATCCGGATAGCCGTCCTGCTTCAGCGCCGGATAGAGAATTGCGCCCAGCGCAATGATCGTGACCCCGGAAGCACCCGTGAACGCGGTAAACAGCGCGCAGGTCGCAAGTGAAACCATCGCAAGCCCACCGGGCATCCAACCGAGCAGCGCATCGGTAAGCCGCACGAGGCGTTGCGGGGCATTCGACTCACTCAGCAGATAACCCGCGAATGTGAACAGCGGTATCGCAGACAGCATCGGCATGCCGGCGATGCCCAGCACTTCGATTGCGATCGCCATCAGGTCGATGCCTTCCTTCTGATAGCCGAGCATGGCGCTGGCCGCGATTACAGTGAAAAGCGGCGCGCCGAAAATCGCCAGCAGGATCAGCGCTATGCTCAACAGCATCATTTCGGCGCTCCCTCACCAGCCTCCGGCCGCAATATGCGCATCAGGTCGCTGCCGGACATCAGCAGAAAGCGGTAACACATCAGGACGAATGCCAGCGGGAGCAGCCCGTAGGCGATCCATGCCGGCACGTCGATAAGGACGGTGTCCTCGAACTCGATCGTCAGCTGCAGATATCGCCAGGATTGCCAGGCAAGGATGCCGCACATGGTCGCTGCAAAAATATCTACGATTACTCTTGGAAAACGTGCATATTTTTCAGGGACAAAATGCGACACGATGTCGATGCGCAGATGCCGGTCACTACGACTCGCGGCGATCGAGGCAACGAGCGTAATCCAGAGCACGAGGAGCTTGACCAGTTCGTCTGCCCAGACGAAGCCGATGCTGAAAAACATGCGCATGACGATCTGGCCAACGGCAAGCAGCATGAGCGCTCCAAGGAGGATGACCAGCGCCGCGTTTTCGGCGGCGGTGCCCCAGCGTTCGAGGCGTTCTACAAGCCCCCTGGGTTCCGACAAGGTCAGTTCCCGCTTACGCCAGCGTCTTCTTGCAGGCTTCCGTCGCGGTAATCACTGATGTGACCCTGCATGACTTCGTACAGCGAGAGAGGAAGAATGCCTTTTTCTGCCATCGCAAGGTTGGTGTCGGCTATGTTCGTCAGTAATTGGTCAAGCTCGCCTTCGTCGGGGTCCACCTTGTTAATGCCGATTTCGACCAACGCTTCGGCTGCATCAAGCGAATCGATAGACGATTGCGCGTCCATTCGTGCATAAGTTTCGCTGAGCACTTCGGTCAAGACTGTCCGGTCTTCCGCAGACAACCTGTCTATCGTGCGCTTATCGATCGCGAGGAACGACATCGCATATAAAAGCGGCATATCAGTGAAATACTTGACGCGCGTATGCCATTGCAATGCGATCGCCACTTCCGGCGGGATTGCAGCCAGATCAAGCAGACCGGTCTGCAGACCTGTCAGCACGTCGGTCACGGGCAAGGATACCGGTGACATGTTTACTGATTTCAATGCCTCGAAAGTAATCAGATCGCCTTCCGGCAGCCAGACCTTCTTGCCGCGCAGGTCTGCCTGACTGCGCACCGGTTCATTGGAAAGGATCATCGCAAACGATCCCACGAAACCGAAGGTCACGTAGTTGAGTTCTTCAAAGCCGGCTGCCATGTCCGCATCCA
>JABAOH010025469.1_pt2 | contig 20573 bp, 15 predicted proteins | sample 7062181 | NCBI WGS metagenome assembly JABAOH01 (sample SAMN14538630, study PRJNA623070) | marine sediment metagenome | biome: marine biome [ENVO:00000428]; feature: marine pelagic biome [ENVO:01000023]; material: deep marine sediment [ENVO:00002113]; isolation source: pool of 5 deep marine... | reverse complement strand
GGAAACCAAAAGGCAATATGATTATCTCGCTTACATCTATTGTTTTCATCTCCCTGCTGGGGATCAGCTTACTTTTTCACTGCATCACTCACATCCGGGTTGTAAAAGCCAGGAATACGAAAATGAAGGAAACAGATGTACTGTACCAGGATATGATATACTATCTTCATCATTTCAGGGAGCGAATATTCCAGGAGAGAATCCAGGATTTTTATCAGCCGGAAATCGAATTCTTTAACAACACGTATTTCCAGGACCAATCAACCCACAACCGGAATGTAATCGCCATTTCTTTTAAATTTGTCGAATTCCTCAAAACAGGCTATAAAAAAACGCGGGTAATCTCTGCCCTCCATGCCCATGCCCTTGTCAATGCATCTTCATACCCACCCCCACATCCGTATCATCTAAAGGCAGAGGTAACCGTCGACATACTTTCCGGGAAAATACCATTAACCTTTTTTCCACTCTTAGTCAAGAAGAATATAGAGATTCCTACAGAAACCTTTCTCAAGGAAAATCAAATTATAAACAAAAGCAGGAAAAACCTGGTGGTTGACAATATTGAGACTGAACTAAATTTTTCCGGGTTCTTAATGGATGCACTCAAAATCACCGGAACGGTCATGAATTGGCGGGCCGTCAGGGAACAACTAGGACTCGAATCGTCGGACGATCCTATCCCGGAGGGACCTCACCTGGTGGTAGAAAACGGGATTGTGGAATCCGTTGTTATCCAGGGAGATGTTCAACAAATGGTTTTCTTCACAGATAGCCAAAACCTTCTGCAAAAGATACGGATAATACAAAACTCAATCCCTCACGAAATCCATTATAGACCCGGGGAGAATTATTTCCTATGCTGGAATCATTCGCTTGAAGAGAATTTATATTTCAGGGAAAAGATACTTGTAAACGGAGATGTCTGTTCCATTGAGCAGGAGGGAAATGCAGCCTTCCTGGAGAATTCGGACATCCAACTTTTTGTCTCCGGGAAAATCATTATACGCTCCAAATTGGAAAGGGAAATAGACGTGCAGCATCTCGATTTTAAAAATATGAAACGTACAAATCTCACGGCGACCGCTGGGAAAAGCCAGTTGTTCAACAGCGGCAGTGCTCAGAATGAGATTATAGTAGATACAGAAACGACAGGTAAAAAAGAACTCCAGGTATCCATGATTACAGCCGGTAAATTTACCAATAAAAATCCGGGTGCGGAATTGAAGCTTACCGGCAGCCTGTACTGCACAGACCTGGAAAACCATGGTACCATTGAAATCAACCATATGCAGTCATCTCTTGCTAAAAACGGATCAAACTATTTCAGTACAGTGGATTTTAAAACCATCGATCAATTTTTGCTTCATTTTATAGAGGAGGTTTCCGATGAAAACAAATAGGACTCGCAAAGGAATCACCCTTTTGGAGTTATTTATTGCCCTGGGGATTATTTCCCTGGCGCTGACAATAGTGGTACCCGGGTTTAAATCATTTTACAGCCGCATGGAGATAAATAATGGGTTACGGGCAGTGACCTCGGCACTAAGCACCGCCAGGTACAAAGCCATTATGATGAACAAACGGGTCAAATTTACCATAGAAGGGGATAAAATCGTTTTAAATGAAAAACAAAGCAATCAGTGGCAAGCATTTATGCATTTTGACCTGGAAGAAAATGTCTCGTTTTCCATCAATGCATCCCCGGTTTTTTCCCCTGCCGGGAGTGTTTCTCCTTTATGTTCAATTTATGTCAAAAACAAAATTTACAGTTACAAGATCACTATATCGATGGCCGGTCGAATTAAAGTGATGGAAGAAATTGAATAGGGTAATAAAACAAGGATAAGAACCCGGGTTGACTAAAATTTAAACCCCAAACTGAGGAGGAACGTTCTCCCGATTCCGATGGTACCCCTGTTTGCCCACCAATTATTGGTAAATGTGGGGTAGCGAATTTCTTCATTCAACAAGTTGGAACACTGTATATTAAGATACAACCCATCGATAAACAAATCCTCAATTCGTACATTTGCGCCTAATACAAAATAGTCGTCAACTTTTTCTCCTATTCGGCCGCCAAAGGAGCCGTCCGGGTTTTCTTTGGTTTCATCCCAAAAAGTCTCCATGGCCCCCACGTAGTTTCCGGTCAGGGCAATCGTAAACATGTCATAGCGGTATGAAACCTTAACATATCCCAGGAATTCTGGTGAATATCCCACATCGATATCTTCATACCCAGCTCTTTTATCTTCTGTTTTTTAATAGATCCCGCTCAGTTCAAACCTGAGATTAAGCACTGGTTCGGCATTTAACGTCAATTCTATTCCATTGGTCACCATTTTGCCTGCATTGAACGACCATGATTCATATTCGTTGGTTTGTTCATCAAATTCCACGATTCGTGTTATCAACTTATTAAGGGTATTTCGAAAAATACTGGCATTCAAGGTAAACATTGGTGATAAATTACTAATGTAGTTCAATTCAAGAGTTTGAATACTTTCTGGTTCCAGATCATCACGATTTGGATCAAGTGAATTTAACGTATTCTGGAAGAATGACGGACGATTGATTGCTTTCCCAAAAAGGAACTTGAATATATTGTTATCATTTAAATAGAAAATAGCAGCCAGGCGTGGAATGATTTCTACTTTTTCTTCATCGTAAACACCAAATATCTTTAACGGCCGGTTCTGTGCCAACTGTCCGGGTAATTCCCAGTTCATATTTCGGGGTTTGCTCCAGGCGAACACCTGCCACTAATCTTAAGCTGTCTATAGGACTATAAGTGATCTGGGTAAACAACGCCCGGGTAATAATATCATCTTCTTCAGAGAGGTATCTAACAGTGTTTTCAAAAGCAGGAACACCGAAAGATGGTAAGTCGAACATATCTGCAGCATCCAATACGGCCCGGTAATAAAGCCCGCTGGTTATATCCAGATCCGAATGAGGACTGATAAAAGCATTTAATTCCACTTCGTATCCATTTGTTTCTAGCTGTTCTACCCCGTAAAAATCCGAAAAAAGGTGATCGTAATTGACCCAATCCCGGCTTTTGGAGTAAGTTAATTTTCCTTCTATAGTAAAAATATCCGATAATTTTCTACGATACCCAAAGCATATATGTGTGGTGTTATTTCGAATTCTAGTACCGCCCGCGAATGATGGTAAATTAAAATAGAATTCTTTTTTTGATTCATTATAACTTAATTTAACAAAAAATCCTTTGAACGTTCCTGAGAAATTAAAGTATTTTTCATTATTTTCTAATCTTCCACCGGTACTGCTATCTATAGGCGCTCCTAATAAGGGAAGAAATGACGGATTTGAAACCATATCGCTGAGAGGATAATCCAAACCGTAGGTGTCATATACAGAGACATTAAAAACGTAATCAAAGTCACCTTCATTGCTGGCTGTTCTTAGAAAAAGTTTTTTTGTTTTTTCAGAACCAACTGCGGCCCCTACTATGCTTGTGGAGCCATAAAAATTATCATCAGTGATAATATTAATTACCCCGTAAAAAGCCCCATTACCATAAACAACCGACATCGGCCCTCGAATGACCTCGATCCTGTCGATGGCTTCTACCGGAATCGCGATACTATTCAATGGATAATTAGAAAATATATCATTAATTTGGTGAACATGATTGACCAGGATGATCACATTGTCATTTGGCACACCGGACCAGAATCCCCTCACCCCAAAATTTGCTCCTCCTTCCGCATAGTCGTTAATGGAATACAAACCAGGTATGTTTTCCAATATTTCCGTCAGTGTCATATATCCATAGGTTTCGATATCCTCCCTGGTTATCAGAACGGCGCTTGCCGGAATATCACCTATTCTTTCCGGTGTCCTGCTGGCAGTGGTTACTTTAACTCTCATCAACTCTTCCAGCGACATTTTAAATAATTGATCTGTTTGGGATTCTTTTTTGGATTTTTTTTGTGGGGATAGAGTACCCTGGAATAGAAACAGAAATACAGCGATTACCGCAATAAATAATTGTTGATTCTTTTTTGCCTAAACATGATTTATTCTCTTATATTCAACTTAAGAAATCAATTATATTCAATTCATAATGGATGTCAAGCAAAAAATAAATATTTCTATCTTTAATGTCTCGGAAATTTCTACAAGTCGTTGATAATAATGAATTCCCCTCCACCATTCTTTTTATTCCAACCAGGAATAATGGAATGGTGGAATGATAAAAAAAACATAGGAATTTTATCCAGGTTTTCTTGTTTCCGGGTTTGTTTTTGTGGTGAGAAAAAAATTCCCAAAAAATTTAATCATCTATTGACAACACCACATGCATCCTTTAAAATATTCTTTAAAATACGCTTATGATCTCTTTTTGAATTTTTCGCCGTTTCTTCTAATCATCAATACGCATTTGCTTAAGTATTTACGTAAAAAAATCGATTATAACGGAGGCAAAAATATATGAAGAAGAAAGAGAATAGTGAAAATAAACGGCATGTGGAAGTAATACTTGTGGTTCCGTTGGGAGTGGATCCGAGGATATTTCTGTGGGGAATTCATTCTATAAAAGATTACTTGTCCAAAACGTGTAAGTTTGCCAGTATAAGGTTGTGGGATTTTCGAAACGATACGTTCTATGAGGAACTCAATAAACACTACAGCATGTCTCTTAGTAAGCTTTTCTTATCAATGAAAGAGCACCAGATGAACACATTTTTTGGGGTTACCACCAGTCCATATATATTTATGGGACTAGCCGCTGGTGCTGGAGATGATTTTTTCAAGATAGCCAGGCTTTATAAATGGCTTCGCCCTTCTTGTTCTCGCGATTTACGGGTCCTCAAAAAAAAGGTTGACGAACACATTATTCAAAAAATCGGGAATTATATCAAAGAAAATCAAGATGCAAAGCGCGTGTGGGCCTTTAGTGTGTACGATTACACATTATTTTTTTCTTTACACATCGCCAGACTGATAAAACAGAATGACCCTAAAGCATCAGTCATATTCGGCGGCGACTATTTTAATTTTCAAAATGCCAAAGAAATTATTAAAGGTAAACGTATAAAAACCGATAACGGTATTCCCGATGTAGACGGTATCGTGGTGGGGTATGGCGAAGAGGTCATGCGGGAAATCGTTTCACAACAGCGGAATGGTACTTCCTTATCCACTTTTCAGTTAGAAGGGTTCATCAATGATGCTTACCTTCAAAATCCTCATTCCCGTACAGAGGTAAACACTCCAAAATTCTACGAAAAACTTCCAACTGAGCCCATCGTGTCATACGCCCGAAAGGATAGATCAGGCGAGATTCGGGTTTTGTCCCAGCGAGGTTGCAGTTGGGGGAAATGCATCTTTTGCACCCAGATTGACAAAGAAAGATTCTATCCTATATCGGTGGATCACCTGATCCAGAATATTCAAAATGAAATCAAAAATCATACTGGCAAAGATTCTCCCCTACGGATTACATTTGACTCCGACGAGAACAGCATTGATATGTTCATTGATTTTATTAAGTACTTCAACACCATCGAAGACCCTGGAATGCGTTTTGATATTACCTTATGGATCCAGGTTAAAAGTTTTCGGAAGAAAGTAGCTGAAGCGCTTGCTCAAATCGACAGTAAAAAGATCCGAGTTCTTTTAAAATTAAACTTCGAAAGTCTGAATGATGAAACATTGAGGAATATGCGCAAAGGGCACTCGCCCCTTCAAGCCATTGAAGCAGCAAAGTCAGGACAGGACTCCGGCCACTCTTTTATTACCAACTATTTCACTCACTTCCCGCTAGAGACCGACGAAAGTGTTGAACGCGAAGTCAAAATTTTAAAAAGGGTGGCACACCTGTTTATGCCACCAAAAGGAGAGGGAGTTTTTTTCCCTTACTTTTCCAACAACCGCGATGGAATTTACCAGGAACAGGATAAATACATGGTCAAAATAAGGCGGAGGAGGGGGGACTCCTGGCTCAAAAGCATTTTTGGCATCGACTTACCCTTTTCTCAGTGGTCGCATTATTACGATGAAAGACCAAAAACCGGATATCATGGCCGGTATGGTCTGTTGACATGGACTTTATACAAAATAATCAAAACCAGTGATGCACGTTATCGTCCTCTTCAAAGAGCAAAGATGAATTGGCCCATACCAAAACTTCGATTAAAAAGGCGGGCTGCCTCATTTGGCATTTTTTTGCAACTCAATGCACTTATAATCTTTAGCTACTTTTTACTCTTGCCTTTTGGAAAAAGGAAGTTTTTTCGACAGCGGACACATCTGTTTAAATATCTTACAAAAGTAACGGATACACCTATAACAGGCACAGACAGTGAAGGGGCTTTGCAAGCGAGTTGTAGACCCAAAGCACGTATGATAAGTAAAATGGCGCATGTACGGCCGTCTCATTTTTTCCTTCAGGACAATTCTTTAAAAAAAGAATACAATGGACCGGAAAAGAAAGAAAACTGGACAAGGGAACTCCACAGCAATGAACTTAGGGTGCTTCGGTACCTTTATTGGACCCGAAAACGCAGCAAGGTTGTGGAAACCTTCAAAAACGAAATAAGTGAACAGGAAATAACCGAGATCATCAATCGACATATCAACCTGGGTACTGTCGTACAGTTTAAAGATTTATTGTTGAGTGTGGTCAATGACCCGGGGTATTGGAAATAATGTATAACTAAAAATTATTAAAATAAAAATTAGAGGTAAAAATGAAAACGAAAAATAACATATCATTGACTAATACCCAATTCCAGGAAAAATCCAAAATTTTTGATGCCGTTAGAGGAATTTACATAAACAAAACATTAAGAGCTGCAATAAAGCTGGGGCTATTCACCCTATTGCAAAATAAACCCCTAACAGGGGAAGAGATTAAAACAGCCTTAAATTTAAATGGAAGAGGGTTATTTGATTTTCTGGATGCATTGGTAAGCCTGGAACTTCTTAACAGAGATGGAAATGGCAAAGATGCCCTTTACAGCAATACGGAAGAAGTGTCTCTATTCCTGGTAAAAGGTAGTAGTCAATATATCGGATGGTACTTTGAAAATAAAATGCAAGAGTTTGAACAAATGTGGGGAGCACTTGATAAAGCGTTGAAAACCGGTAAACCGCAGAGACAAGATCTGAAGAACACCGGGAAGAATCTATTTGAAATAGCCTATGATTCAAAGGACAAAAGCAGGGCATCTGTTAAAGGAATGAACTTCAGGCAAATGGGGAGTTTTAAAAATTTTGTTAAGAGGTTTGACTTTTCCGGTTATAATACGCTGTGTGATATCGGTGGTGGCAATGGCCTGTTTTCAATCATGGTAGCAGAGCAACATAAACATATGAAATGTATCACATTCGATCTGCCTGCACTTGATTCCTTTGCCAGGGATAAAATCAAAGAAAACGATTTGCTTGATCGTATAACAGTAGTAAACGGAAATTTTTTTAAGGATGATTTTCCCAAAACTGATATGATTACCATGGGAAATATTTTGCATGATTGGAACCTTGAACAAAAAAAAATCCTGATTGCAAAGGCATATCACGCATTACCGGTAGGAGGTGCATTGGTTGTGATTGAAAGTATTATCGATAATGAAAGGAGAAAAAATACCGATGGCCTTCTAATGTCACTGAATATGCTTCTAGCAACAGAAGGGGGTTTTGATTTTACGGCTGCGGATTTTGATTCCTGGGTGAAGGAAGCCGGTTTTAAAAAAACTACTCCCCTGAGTCTTTCAGGTGATTCCAGTGCTGTGATTGCATACAAGTAAAATTAATTTTTAGAATTTATATCCCAGGCTAACCAGGAACGTTCTCCCGATTCCGATCGTACCCCTGTCTGCCCAGGGATTATTGGTATATGTGGGGTAGCGAATTTCTTCATTCAAAAGGTTGGAACACCGGATATTTAGATACAAACCATCGACAAACAAATCTTCAATTCGCACGTTTGCGCCTAATAAAAGATAGCCGTCAACTTTTTCCCCGATTCGGCCACCAAAGGAGCTGTCAGGATTTTCTTTGGCCTCATCCCAGAAAGTTTCCATTGCCCCCACGTAATTTCCGGTCAAGGCCACCGTAAACGTGTCCCAGCGGTATGACGCCTTAACGTATCCCAGGAATTTTGGTGAGTATGCCACTTCGATATCTTTATAGCCATCTCTTTTATCTTCTGTTCTTTGATAGGTTCCACTGAACTCCATCCTGAAATTAAGCACCGGTTCGGCATTTAACGTCAATTCTATTCCATTGGTTACCATTTTGCCTGCATTGAACGACCATGATTCATATTCGTTGGTTTGTTCATCAAATTCCACGATTCGTGTTATCAACTTATTAAGAGTATTTCGAAAAACACTGGCATTCAAAGTAAATACTGATGATAAATTACTAATGTAGTTCAATTCAAGGGTTTGAATACTTTCTGGTTCCAGATTATCACGATTTGGATCAAGTGAATTGTGCGTATTCTGGAAAAATGACGGACGATTGATTGCTTTCCCAAAAAGGAACTTGAATATATTGTCATCGTTTAAATAGAAAATAGCAGCCAGGCGTGGAATGATTTCTATTTTTTCTTCATCGTAAATACCACTCACTTTAACGGTCGGTTCTGTTCCAATTGTCCGGGTACTTTCCAGTTCATATTTCGGAGTTTGCTCCAGGCGAACACCTGCCACTAATCTTAAGCTATCAATAGGACTATAAGTGATCTGGGTAAACACCGCACGCGTGACAATATCATCATTTTCTGCCAGAAAAATATTTGTATTCTCATAAAAAGAGAGGCCAAAAGAAGGAAGATCATACATATCGGTAACATCCAACACTGCCCTATAATAGACACCTGTGGTTATATCCAAAGCAGAAGAAGGTGAAATAAAGGTGTTTAATTCCACTTCAATTCCACTGGTATCAAAATTTTGGATTCCATAAAAATCATCAAAAAGAACGTTATATTTTACTGAATCCCGGCTTTTTGAGTAAGTTAATTTTCCTTCTGCAGTTAAAATATCAGATAGTTTTTTACGGTATCCAAAAGATATGTGGGTCGTATTATTTCGGATGTAAGTGCCGTATGAATATGACGGTAAATTAAAATAGCATTCTTTTTTAGTGTCATTATAACTTAGTTTTACAAAAAATCCTTTGAAATTTCCAGAGAAATTGAAGTACTTTTCATTATTTTCCAATCTTCCACCGGTCCTGCTATCTACAGGCACACCTAATAAGGGAAGAATTGACGGATCCGTTACCATTTCGCTGAGCCCATAATCGAAACCGTCGGTGTCATATAGGGAGGCATTAAGAACGTAATCAAAGTCACCTTCACTGCCAGCCTTTCTTAAAAAAAGTTTTTTTGTGTTTTCAGAACCGACTGCGCCCTCTAATATACTTGTCGGACCATAGAAATTATCATCAGTGATGATATTAATCACCCCGTAAAAAGCTCCATTACCATAAACAACCGACATGGGACCCCTGATAACTTCTATCCTGTCGATAGCTTCTATCGGAACCGCAATATTGTTCAATGGATAATTTGAAAATATATCATTAATTTGGTGAACATGATTGACCAGGATGATCATATTGTCATTTACTACTCCTGACCAGAATCCTCGTACTCCAAAATTTGCACCGTATTCTCCATAGTCATCGATAGCGTACAAACCAGGGATATTCTCCAGGATTTCTGCCAACGTTCTATAACCAAAGATTTCGATATCTTCCCGGGTGATCAACACCACGCTTGCCGGAATTTCACCTATTCTTTCAGGTGTCCTGCTGGCAGTTGTTACTTTAACTTTCATCAACTCTTCCAGGGACATCTTAAATAATTTATCTGTTTGGGAATCTTCTTTTTTTTTGGATTCTTCTTGTTCAAGGGAAAATAATAAGTTGGGAAGCAAAAATACCAAAACAACCAGCGTAACAATAAACGCTTTAAATACCTTTTCAGTACAAAACATATTTGCCTCCTGAAACAATTTATAACTGGAAATATAAGTATAAAAATACCAAAACAGAAAGTCAAGTAAAAATCCATTTTTTGTCTCCGTTTTTATATTTCTTACTTACTTCAAATTACCCGGATTCTTTTTTGCCGCTACCCAAACCCGCACAGAATTCCGGTTAAACCTGTGGAGAAATGGATTATAACAATATTTTTTCATATTGACATTCGATGCAGCTTCTGGTATAATTAAATTGCTCAACCTAATTTCGCCTTTGATATTCATAGGAGTAAATATGTCATTATTATTAAATGTTGATTTTTGCCCTTATTTTCTGCCATATTATTTTACCCTCATTTCAAAGGGAGGAAAATCCAATGAATCAAAAAATTGAAGCTTTTTTTAAAGAACGAACGAGTTTGTGGGAGAAATACCAATACCCGGGAACATTCAAAGATTATGCCGAAGAAATTGCAAAATCTGTAAACCATTCACCTCAAAAGCACAACAGTTTCATGCTGAAATTAATAATAGAAGAAATCAAACCAATTCTACACAATGAAATACCCCACAATGTTCTTGAAGACCAACTGTCACGCTATCCCATACTATCCACTGCTGATCATCATGCATTACTGAACTACAGGCTCCTCTATAATTCCAATTTGCTTTACTTGCAAATAATAAAGGAATTGAAATTGCCATTTATCGTCGCTTCTGCCACGGGGAGTATTCCTTTAAGTAATAATACGTATCCCAGGGGGTTTTACTTCAAGAAAATGAAATGGAATTTCTTTACAAAAAAACCAAGTAACATACCCGTCTACCTTTTCCCCTCGAAACTCACTGCCAACAAAAAAGAAGGAATCAAGAGTTTTATTCTTAACTACAGCAGAAAGCTGCTAACGGAAGAAGAAGAGAAGTTCCTGGAACACCTGTTCTTCGATTGCCTGAAAATCGAAAAAGCCGCCCGCGACTATGATAAATTCTCCGATCAAATCACATTCCTGAATTACAAATTGTGGAAATACTATTTTGATAAGAGTATTCGTGACTCAGTGCCGGATATCATTTATTTCCAGATCAATCGCATCCTGGTAAGAACGCTTATTGAAGAAATTAAAAAGGAAGATTCTTTAATATCATTGATTCTTTTTGACCCGGATGTGCGACTGATTTTTTTAAAAAATTTCTATGGTATTCAGGGAGCCTGGAAAGACGATAAAGGTACAAGGCTTTTCTGGGGTATTTCAGAAAAAAAACGATTCGTAAGCCTTGAAATTGATCTGTTAACCAACTCACTAGTGGGAAAGGACTTCCGCATAGAACTGCAAAGAGAAGCACTCATTGAGGCACTAATGAAAGATAATATTTTCCCTTCTCTTTTTTTTACTTTTTTAATTATCACTTTTCTTGAAGGATACGTAGCTCTGGGTGGTTCCAACCAATTAGACTATCTGCCAAAGATGCAAAAGGCTCTTATTAAAAGCCTGAAAGAGATTGGGATGAACGATATGGCGGACCGTTTTGCTTCACGTGTGACAGATAAAATGATATGCGGGATGTTTCCCTTTGATTTTGACAGTGGTATCGACCTGATCTGGCACTATAATTCCTCAGATGGTAAATTCAACGGTAATCTTGACGGAGGCATTACCCAAGATGACCTGGATCGAATAAATAATACAAAGGTGCAAGAGATGATATTAAAAGGCATTAAAACAATGATGGAAATTGTTTAACAGGAGGCCAGTGATGCAGTATGTAATGGAAAGTGAAGCCGGTACACAAGTGATAATCAATAAGAAATTGGTTGACTATTTTAGCGGATGCGGTTATTTCGGGTTTCAATCGCATCCTGAGGTGGTTTATGCGGCAGGTGATGCGGCTCGAAAATACGGCATTTCCAGTGCCACCACACCTGCTTTTTATGGGAATAACCCTATACTAATCGACCTCCAAAAGAAGATCACCCGATTCTTCGGTACAAAAAATGCATTGTATTATGCTTCAGGCTGTTTTGGAAATCCTATTTTAATGGAAGGGCTAAAAGATGAATATGAAATAGTTTTTATCGATAAAGAGTCTCATTACTCTTCTAGAGTGGGGACTTCCCTGGCCGGCAAACCTGCGGTTATATTTGAGCATAGGAACCCGGAAGATTTAAGGCAAAAGATCAGGGAGCATTTGAAACCCTCACAACGCCCATTGGTGGTATGCGATGGGATTTTTCCCATATCTGGCGAGATTTCTCCCCTTCTTGAATACAAAGACGTGCTAAAGGGAATTGAGGGAACTGCTTTCTGTGTGGATGATGCTCATGCCACCGGTGTTCTCGGAGAAAAAGGATATGGTACCTTTGAATACTTCGGCATGAAAGGCAAGAAACTCTATTCTTCGGGTACGTTCAGTAAGGCTCTGGGCGGGCATGGAGGGATTATTGCTGGAGATGAAAAACTTATAATGAAATTAAAAAAGAATTCATCGCTGGTCAATGCATGTAGTACTATCCCCATTCCATCGGCTGCAGCTACTGCAAAAGCTATTGAAATTTTATACAAAAATCCCGGCCTGAGGAAACAATTGTGGAGCAATGTTGTTTACACTAAAAAAGGTCTGCGAAGTATCGGGTTTGATATCACCAATACACCGTCGCCCATTATTTGCATTAATATGAAAATGGGAATCAATGCCAAAACACTTCAAGAGGAACTGTTTAAAAAAGATATCGCCGTAACTTATGTCCCTGAGGGGGGCTATACCAGTGTTCCCAAAGGCGGAGCCATACGTATTTCCATTTTTTCCACCCATACCCGCGACCAAATCGACCGCCTCATCGAAGAAATAAAACGCACGATATAGATGCCAGGGGAGACTATTTTTCATTAAAAAAGTCAAATGATAGCAATTGACAAACGAAACTATTTGATGTATATATATGCAACTCAATTTTTAAGACTTAAGAAATATAAGGAGAAATTAAAATGGCAAGTGTAAACGAGCAAATCACAGATATGGAACTGATGGCTTTTCACGATGGTGAAGCCAAATCAATAAAATTATCCGATTACAGGGGCAAGTGGGTGGTGCTGTTCTTTTACCCTGCGGATTTTACCTTTGTGTGTCCCACGGAGTTAGAAGAGATGGCAGACCTGTATGAAGAATTTCGAAAATATGGCGCTGAAATTTTAAGTGTCAGCACCGACACTCATTTTGTTCACAAAGCCTGGCACGATACATCAAAAGCCATCCAGAAGATAAAATTCCCCATGCTGGCAGACCCCACCGGCAAACTCTCCCGTGCCTTTGGCACCTATATCGAAGACGAGGGACTGGCGTTACGGGGAACGTTTATAATTGACCCGGACGGCGTTTTGAAATCTTTCGAGATAAATGATAACAGCCTGGGCCGCAACGGCAGGGAAACGTTGCGTAAATTAAAAGCCTGCAAATATGTCAGGGAAAACGAAGGCGAAGTCTGCCCGGCCAGCTGGGAACCCGGAGACGATGTATTAAAACCCAACCTCGACCTTGTTGGCAAGATATAGGTGAGTGGTTGAGTAACGGTTAAAATTAAAAGGAATGGGGAACAGGCAAGCCTGTTCCCTACCGCACTATACAGCTTCTACAGCTTTTACCTGGGGTATTGAATTTTTCAGGTGTTGTTCTATACCCTGGGACAGGGTCATTTGTGCCATGGGGCAGCCATGACAGGCACCGGTTAACTTCACTTTGACAATCCCATCATCCGTCACATCAACCAGTTCCACATCCCCGCCGTCTGCCTGCAGTGCGGGTCTGATCTGATCCAATACCTGGGATACTTGTTCTTTCATTTATTTTACCTCCACATAAACTGGATTCGCATTTGTATTGTATTCACCAGAAGTTCTATAATACCAAAATGGTGCCATACTGTCAAATGAAAGATACCAAAAAAAGATAAGGAAACCACAGAGGCAGTAGATTAGTTGGCAGTTGGCAAAAAGGAAGGGAAGAAACGGAGATGACACACCCCGCCCTTCGGGCACCCCTCTCAAGAGGGGATTTTTTGGGCTGAATGTGGCACAATTTGGGGAAACAAAGTACAATACTTGACCGTGTATGAAAAGTTTTGCGGGGGTCCAGGGGGCGGTTTTACAAAAGAGCCCCCTGGCCGCCGGAGGCTATTTTTCAAGAATCTCTATAATGGTATCCAACGCCTTGGGGTCTTCGCTTTGGCTGAGCCAGAAAATAGCTTTCTTGCGAACCGCCAGGCTTTTGTGAGTTTTGGCAATTTTGATTAATGCATCCAGCCCCTTACTGTTAGCCAGTTGAGAAAGAGCAAAAATAGCCGCCTTCTGGATACTCCTGTCTTTATCGTCGTTGACCACATCGGTCAATACTTCTGCGCTTCGTTTCACTGCTTTTTGGCCCAGCCAGAAGATGGCTTTTTTCCTTACTGATCGATCTTTCCCGTTTTTAGCCAGGTGAATCAGGGCATCGTCTGCCTCTTTCCGCCGAATACGGTAAAGACCGAAAACTGCTTTCTCCCGAACCTCTTCTGATCGATCGTTGGAGGCTGTGTCTATAAGCAGTTTCGCCGCTTCCGGGCTTTGCTGCTCCCCGATCCAGAACGCTGCTTGCTCACGAACCTCTTCCGGCTCATTACCAGTCAACACTGTCTTTAAAAAAGGAAATGCCCGGGGCGTATCCCCATGGATACCTACGGCTGTCAAGATTCTTCTCTTGAACTTTATGGATGCTGTTCTCTTCAGGCGATTGTAAAAATGCTCCAGGAGAGCAATACTCTGATCATATTCGGCCTTACCCAACCAGAGAATGGGTCCATCCTCAAGATCCACCGGAAGTTCCAGGTTATTGATTTTAATATCCTTGCACCCCAGGGGTGGTTTTGCTTTAGCGTCAAAGTAAAACATTATCGCTATTTCCTTTAGTACCTTTTTCTCCGGCCTTTTGTGGGTCCTGACTCTTTTAAGTGCTGCTTCTGCCATTTCAGCAATGGTTTTTTCCCGGGACAGTTTGGACAATGGAGATTTTTTCCCATAGATAATTTCATTCAATGTGGGTTCATCATCGCTGTCCCGGTGACGACCACTACACATATATGAATGTTCTCCCATCATCCGTTGGATGGAATACCCGATATAAAAACCCTTTTGTCCCTTTATTTTAGTGGAGGATTCCACAGCCCAGGCCCAGCGGGCGTCCAGTTTACCCAGGGATTCGGGCGCATGAGTAACAGTTCGGGCATGGAGCTCAACGCTCCATGCCAGTACTATCAACAGCAAACTTAAACTTACTGCTCGTATTGTTTTATTTTTCATTAGCCAATTCCTCTAATACTTTTATGGCCCTGGGATCATTGCTCTGACCCAGCCAGAAAACCGCCTTTTTTCTTAGTTCCATGTTTTTGTGGTTTTTGGCAATATCGATTAAAATGGGAATACTTCCTTCTTTTGGCAGTTGAGAAAGGGCAAACAGGGCTTTTTTCTTAATCCTGAGGCTGGCATCTCCATCAAGGACCTTCTTCAACACATCAACCGCTTCTTTTCTACCTGATTGGCTCAGCCAAAAAACCGCCTTTTCCTTAGCTTTTTCATCCGCATCTTTTTGGGCAATCTCCACCAACTTCTTAAAGGCCTTCTCACTTTTGTGCTGGGAAAAGGAAAAGATCAATTTTTCTTTCAATTTAGACTCTTTTGTTACCGCATAAACATCCAAAAGCGCCTGGATACTTTTCTCGCCTTCTGTCTGCCCCAACCAGAATACCGCTTTTTCTCGCAAATCCATATTGGGGTGGCTTTTGGCGATTTGGGTAAGAATCGGGACACTCAATTCACTGGAAAGCTGGGAGATGGCAAACACAGCTTTCTTCTTGATCCTGACGCTGGCATTTCCATCGATGACCTTTTTCAATACATCAACCGCTTCTTTTCTGCCTGACTGGCTTAACCAGAAGACTGCCTTTTCCCTGGCTCTCTCATCTGCATCTGTTTGAGCGATCTCTACCAGTTTTTTAAAGGCTTTCTCACTCTTGTGTTGGGAAAAAGAAAAAATCAGTTTATCCTTCAGTTTAGCATCCGTTGTTTTTGCATAAATATCCAGCAGAGCCTGGAACGCATTTTCACTTTTCATCTGGCCCAGCCAGAAAATAGCCTTAGCCCGGATATCTTTGTCTGCATCGGTCTGTGCCACCCGTTTAAGGATGGGAATCGCCTTTTCACTGTCTTGCTGGCTGATAATGAATATCGCCTTTTTTCTTAGTTTAGGATTGTCGCTCTGGTTAAGGATTTTCTCCGCAAGAGGGAGCGCTTTGTCTCCTTTCATCATTATCAACGCATTTAATGCTGCCTCTTTCAACTCGGTCTTCTCATCCTTTGTTTTTTCTTCTCCAAATACCAGAAAACCGGAACCCAGTACCACCAAAAAGATAATCAGCATAGTAAAGGTTTTGCATGTGTTAAATCGTTGAATCGTTCTCATTTTCATGTTATTCCTCCTTTTTATTAACCACGAAGCCACCAGGGGCTTCACTCTCAAATTCAATTAGACGTGGTGGGGGAACAATCGGTTTACAATATTATTTTATTTTCTTCGTGTAACTTCGTGGCTAAAAATAAAAATAAAAAGAAAAACCCCTTCGTGTCCTTTGCGGCTAAAAAAATAAATATTGTCAATCGGTAATTAAAATGGTATAATCCAGCGGTCTAATCCAAAAACAAAAAAAGGAGACGTGACACATGGGATATGCTGTAACTCAGAAAATAAGAAACATTGGCATTGTGGCTCATATAGATGCCGGTAAAACGACTACCACGGAGCGGATTCTTTTCTTTACCGGCGTCACCCGTAAAATGGGAGAAGTGCATGACGGCCAGGCTGTTATGGATTTTATGAAACAGGAACAAGAACGGGGGATTACCATCACTTCTGCAGCCATTACTACCGAGTGGAACGGCCACCAGATCAACCTGATCGACACGCCCGGACATATTGACTTTACATTGGAAGTGGAACGATCCCTGAGGGTTTTGGACGGCATCGTGATGGTTTTTTGTGCGGTAGGGGGCGTGGAACCCCAAAGCGAAACCGTATGGCACCAGGCCGACCACTACAAAGTTCCACGGATCGCTTTTATCAACAAAATGGACCGCCCCGGTGCGGACGTTTTCCATACTGTTGAGATGATGAACGAAATGCTGGGAGCTAATGCAGTTCTTTTCCAGCTTCCCATTGGCAGTGAAGAAAATTTTGCAGGCATAATAGACCTGGTGGAAATGAAAGCCATTACCTATGATGATTTGACCATGATTATCTCGGATATCCCGGCAGAAATGCAAGAGCAGGTCTGGAAATACCGGGAACGAATGATTGAAAAGCTGGCGGATTTTGAGGAAAACTTAATGGAAAAATATCTTGAAGAACAGGAAATAACTGGGAATGATATCCGTCAGGCGGCACGAAAAGCAGTTTTACGGCTGCTTATCACACCGGTATTTTGCGGTGCTGCGTTTAAAAACAAAGGCGTTCGCAAACTCCTGGACGCGGTGGTGCACTACCTCCCCTCCCCTATTGACAGGGGTATTGTCCTGGGGTATGATCTCAACGACCCGGAAACCACTATTTCCAGGAAACCGTCATGGAAACGTCCCTTTTCTGCATTGGCATTCAAAATCATCAACGACAACTACGTGGGCCAACAAACCTTTATCCGTATCTATTCGGGAGAATTATATTCCGGCAGTTATGTGTACAACTCCACCAAAAGAAAAAAGGAACGCATCGGCAGGATTATGCGCATCCATGCCAACGAACGTAAAGAAATGGACGTACTGCGCGCCGGGGATATCGGGGCATTAATCGGTCTGAAATACACTACCACCGGTGATACCCTGTGCTCCCAGGAATGCCCCATCCTACTGGAAAACATTCACTATCCTGAAACCGTGCTGGATATGAAAATCACTCCCGCCACCCTGAAAGAACGGGACAAATTGGGAAATGCGTTAAATAAAATGGCGCTGGAAGACCCTTCATTCAATGTCCGCTATGAGCACGAAACCGAAGAAACCATCATCTCCGGCATGGGAGAACTCCACCTGGACGTAATTGTGGACCGCCTGAAAACTGAGCACAAAGTAAACGTGGAAGTGGGAAAACCCGCGGTGGCATTTCGGGAGACCATTATCTGTGAAGTACGGCACGAGTATAAATTCAAAAAACAAACCGGTGGTCACGGTCAATATGCTCATATCCTGTTCAGGGTGGAACCCAATCCCGGCAATGGAATTGAATTTGTCGATCATATCAAAGGTGGAAACATTCCTAAAGAATTTATCCCTGCCGTGGAAAAAGGATTTCGCCGTGTTGCCGAAAAGGGGCTGCTGGCTGATTATCCCATGGTAGACATCAAGTTCACGTTAATTGACGGCAGTTTTCACCCCGTGGATTCCAGTGAATTGGCCTTTCGCACCTGTACGGAACAGGGTTTAAAACAGGGAATCAAAAAAGACTGCTTTCAATTGTTGGAACCGATTATGAAAATCGAAATCAATACCCCGGATGAATACATGGGAGATATTATTGGTGACATCAACCGCAGGCGTGGGCAAATTGATAATATGCGCCGGTACCGTAAAGGCTCCCAGAAGCTCACCGGTAAAGTACCCCTGATGGAAATGTTCGGTTATGCCTCGGTGCTGCGTACCCTGTCCAGTGGACGGGCTAATTATTCCATGGAATTCCTCCGCTACGAATCTTTACCTAAATCCATTGAAGAAGAAGTCATCGAAGAGAGAAAGGCAAAGGAAAATAAATAAAAATCAGGCTTTATTCTTCTGTTTCAACCCTTCTCACCCTGTCACCGTCTCAACCTCTCAACTTCTCAACTTCTCAGCTTATTCGGGTCGGTACAGCCTTTCTGCAACCGCTGCTACCAGCCAGCGGGGAAAGAACCGAACCATGAATACAGTCAGTTTATTTATAAAGCCAGGGACAGCCAGGTGTTTTTTCTTTTTAAAGGCCTTAACCGCTAGCTTTGCCACTTTCTCTGCCTTCATATTAAAGGGACTGTCCAGGGGATGTTTTTTATCTAACCCGGATTTGGTCAGCATCTCCGTGGCAATGCCGCTGGGTGCAAAAGAAGAAATCACAATTCCGCTTTTTCGGTTTTCCATGCGCAGTCCTTCGGTAAATGCCTGGGCTCCATGTTTGGACGCCGAATAAACTAATTGGTAGGGGATAGGTACAAGGCCGGCTTCGCTGGTAATATTCAATATTGCACCTTCCCCTTTCTGTTGGAACCAGGAAAGAAACCGGAGGCTTAAATGGATCATTGCTTTTAAATTGACCTCGATGATCCTGTCAAAGGTATTGAAATGGGCCTCTTCTGCCTTGCCGTAAAAGGTAAAACCGGCATTATTAATCACCGCATAAATATCCGCTGTCTCAACCGCTTGCTTAAAGAGGTTTTCCACGTCTTGCGGCTGGTTTAAATCTGTGGGAATGATTTTAACCGTGGTATTCCCAGAGGATTCGATTTCTTTTTTCAGTTGTTCCAGGCGGTTTTTTCTTCGGGCGGCCACTACCAGGTTAGCTTTTTCGTTTTTAGCCATATAGAGGGCGATGGCCTGGCCCAGGCCGCTGGATGTTCCTGTAATCAGGACCCATTTGTTTTCAAAATTCAATTTTGCCATATTTAATTATACCCTGGAATTGAATAAAAATACAAATCCTTGCGGCCATGGGGCTAAAACCCATTGCATGGAGGAACATTCTAATAAAAAGTTTTGCAGGGGTCCAGGGGGCGGTTTTTCAAAAGAGCCCCCTGGCCGCCGGAGGCATAGGAGTTTCAGGATGGGCAGGCAGGAAGTTTTATATTTTTTTCCGATTTTCTGCCCATCCTGTAGATAAACATATGGGTTAGTAGATCCGCACGGAGGGCACTAGGTTTTTCAGAGTGCCCGTGCGGTAGGAGAGATCAATATAAGGTGTCCTTCGGACGAATTTAAAACGCCTATCGGCGATAAAAGGTCTATTGGCAAAAGGTTTCAGCAAAATTTATACATTTCTACGCACCGGCCCCCCTTACAGACGTGGCACAAGAGTTCTGCCACGTGGCACAAGTGTCCCCTTCGCCCGGAGACAAATGAAAATTTAGCCACAGAAAGCACAGCGGTCACAGAGAGTTCCCCACTCAACTCACTCACCTAATTTTCATGGCAGATTGAAAAAATTTCCCAAATTATCTATAATATTTGGGAAATGTTTTCCAGGAGGTTTAAAATGGATGGAAAAGCAAAAGATAAAAAAAAACAGGAAGAAATCAAGTGGGATACTAAGCCATCCAGTATTTTTGGCTGGCTTCTTTGGACTTTCGATCAAAAGCACTGGAAAACTATTATCCGGGTTGTTGCCTTATTTATAGCAGTTGCGGCCATTTATGGCACCTATCTACTTTTTACTATGCGAAGTATGGAGATAGAGAATAAAATTATCAAAAAAATCAAAAAAGAAAAAATTGATCTTTGGGACCGCTCAAAGGATGCGGAATGGAAAATCGCTTTATTGAATATCTGGAATGAACCGGGAGATGTACCCGAA
>JABAOH010149150.1_pt2 | contig 20575 bp, 21 predicted proteins | sample 7062181 | NCBI WGS metagenome assembly JABAOH01 (sample SAMN14538630, study PRJNA623070) | marine sediment metagenome | biome: marine biome [ENVO:00000428]; feature: marine pelagic biome [ENVO:01000023]; material: deep marine sediment [ENVO:00002113]; isolation source: pool of 5 deep marine... | reverse complement strand
ACCAGTCCCATCCGCGACTTCCTCCAGGGTGCGCCCGGTCACGACGGACTCCGGCCTATCGACGGTAAGGTCAAGGCCAGGGGCCGCCTTTGTGTCCTTCATCTTGATGAGGAGCCAACGGTTGCCTCCCTTCGTCCTCACCAAGGCGTAACCCCCCTCAAGCTTCTCCCCCTCCAGCCAAAGCTCTGCTACGCCCTCCTCCAGGGACTCTGCCATGGTCGCCCGACCCTCCTTCTCGCCCTTTGCGGCTCGGAGGTTCCAGTAGATGCCTCGATCCCAGACGATGACGGCTCCTGCTCCGTACTCTCCCTCCGGTATGGTTCCCTCGAAGTCGGCGTACTCCATGGGGTGGTCCTCGGTGGGCATCGCCAGCCGCTTGACACTCGGGTCTGGAGACGGTCCCTTCGGAATTGCCCAGGACTTCAGGACCCCGTCCACCTCCAACCGGAAGTCGTAATGGAGGGCACGGGCCTGGTGCTTCTGAACGACGAAGATCGGGGCCTCTGAAGGCGAGGCAGGACCCCCCTCGGGCTCCTGAGTCCTCCGGAAGTCCCTCCTGGACCGGTACTCCCCAAGGTGGTCTTCAGACATCTCCTGTCGCCTCCACGGTGTGCGACCCCAAGAGATCGCTATAGGATCCAGAGACCAGATCGGTCTCCGCTACGTGGAGGTCAGTACGAAGAGTCTCGAACTCTGACTGTGCACTCCGCTCCTCCTCCTCCGTTTCCGTCACCCTCTCGAACTCGATGAAGTCCCCGAGCTGCGATACGCGATCGAGGTGGATCTGGACGCTGCCCCATCGATATATGGTCCTACGCTTCTCCACGACGGCGAGAAGACCTAGCGCCTCCTCGAGGACCCTTGGTAGATGTGAGCCTTGGTTCAACTGCATGAGCGTTACCCGGCTGCGCTTAGGCGTTGGGAGGTCCTCCCTGGAGTAGTATATGAGGGTCGTATTCCGCTGACCCTCCACTTCTCTCATCTTCAGCCTACCCCGATTCACGCGGAAGTAGGTGTCAGTCTGATGGAACTCTCCCACGAGACGGGCGTTGGCCTCACACCAGGTTCGAGCGATCGACAGGTCAGAGCACCGGGCCTTGAGCTCCAGCAGCCGCCTCTGACCAATGCTCTCTTCACCAGGGACATCCACATGGTGGGGTAGGCGAGTCAACACCAATACATCTACGGTAGCGGGGTGGGAGCCTCCATGATGGATCTGAGCTTGGGCTCAAGCCTGATGGAACACTCCAGCAGCTCGAAGGTCTTAGCGACGTTGCTCAAGGTCTCGAACTCGTCCTCGATGGGGATGAACCACGCCTTGGAGGAGGGGTCGAAGGTCCTCCCAGGTATCCTCTTGGCTGCCTTGACAAGCTCAGGATCGTAGTCGAACTGCACAACGTAGTCCTCGCCGACGCGGCTAATGGTGACCTCAGGCTTCCTCGGTGGCGGGACCAGGGTCTTGTCGTACATCGAGGCGAGTTCGTCGTCCAGCTCGACGTGAGCCCCTACAGCCTCAAACCGCGCCATCGCGTCCATGTAGAGGTGGATCGGTACGACCCACTCCTTGGAGAAGGAATCGAAAGACCTCTTGTCCAGGGACTTGACCGCCTTAACCAGGCCCTTGGCGTACTCAAACTGGATGACGACCTCGTCCCCCCTCCTCCTCATCCAAACCTGATTCACACCTCTCCGAGGTCTTCCCAGCCTTATATACCGAGGGGGGAGAGATGGGTGAAAGTGGGTCTATCCCTCAGGTCCCATTAGGTCCTCGCTCGTGAGCAGGGGGATTAGTCGAACGCCCAGATTGCCAAGGCGGTCCTCCGCGCCTTCTCCCCTGTCCACGATGCAAACGACCCGATCGACCAGCGCCCCGGCATCCCTCAACGCGCGGACGGCCCGCTCCACGCTCCCGCCTGTTGTGGTGACGTCCTCTACCAGCACCACCCTATCCCCTGGCTCAAGGTCCCCCTCCAACGCCTTCATGGTCCCGTGAGCTCGCTCTCCCTTTCTGATCATGACGTAGGGTAGAGACGCTCGCAGGGCCAGTGCCACTACCAAGGGGATTGCCCCCAGCTCCACGCCCGCAAGCTTTGCGTACCCCTCCACGTGGGGCAGCATGTGCTTGGCCACGAGATTCAGCGTCTCCGGCTTCGTCACGGCTTTCTTGATGTCGATGTAGTAAGGGCTCTTCCTGCCAGAGGTCAGCGTGAAGTCCCCGAACTGCAGGGCACCGCTCGATTTAAGGGCCTCCACCAAGCTCACCAAGGCACCTCCTTCTTCCCAATCCTGTAGCCGATGATGTTGACGGCCCTGTGGAGGATAGGGGTGATCACTATAATGAGGATGAGGCCGAAGATGGCCTCCCCTATGAAGTAGTGTTCCAGAAGCCATCCCGGGAAGAGCGCCACCGTCAGGAGTAAGGCGCCCAACACGAAGTCATACTGATCCAGGACCGGGGCCCTGTCCCCCCTCACGATGCCCAACCTCCTCTTGATGAAGCTCCCCAGGAGGTCCCCCAGCAGGGCCCCGAAAGCCAGGGTGGTCACCGGGCCGAGCCAGTTCACGAAAGCGCCAAGGGTCAGTGGTTCCGACCAGAGGGCGCTGGAGGGCCACAGCAGCGTGCCGACCAGAACCGCTGACAGTCCGCCGCCGAAGAGACCGCGCCAGGTCTTTCCGTCACCGAGAACTCGGCGCCCGTCTCGCAGGCTCCGGCCGAGGTCCACGGGAGCCCCGCCACCCCACACCACAGCCAGAGGGTTCACCACGTACGCAGGTATGAAGAGCCAGAAAGCCAGAAAGAGGGTTAGTGCGAGCACCGCGCCAGCATAGGGTCTCCTTTATAGGGACTTTCCCCTCGAGCGTCCGCCCAGGGAGTTTTCTCAAAGCGGGAAGGAGTCGAGTGGGGTCTCGGACCCGAGGTGGTCCTCCACGGCGGCCCAGGTATCCTCCACCAGGTCCATTGGTCCGAGCACCCTCTTGAAGTATACCGCCCGGCGGTCCAGAATTATGGCGATCCCTCTATCGGTCTCCGAGCGAATGAGGCGGCCTATGGACTGTAGGAGGCGGCGCGTGGCGGGTGCGTGAACCACGTACTCCCAGCCGCGCTGGAACTTCCAGTCGTAGTAGTTCACCAGCGCCCTAAGGGCCGCCGTAGGCTTTGGGTATGGAATGCCGACGATGGCGACGACTTCCAGCTCCCGATTCGGGAAGTCCAGCCCTTCTCCAACCCTCCCACCCGCCACGGCGAAGAAGGCCGAAGTGGAGCTTCTGAAGGCGTCGAGGGTGCGCATCAACTTCGCCTGGTCCATCCCCCTCTCCTCCATGTGGATAGGAACGCGAGCCTCCTTCGCGATGTCCTCATAGGAGCTCAGCTGCTCGTAGCTGGGAAAGAGAACGAGCGTGTTCCTGTTGCACGAGGTGAGGAGGTAACGCACCTCCTCCTTCAGCCTCTCGAGTACCCTCGGGTCCGTCATCCGATCCTCATATCTCGTGGTCACGCCATCCAGGTATACCACGCGCAGGTTCTCCGAAGGGAAGGGGGAGGGAAACCTCTTGAGGGGGGAGTCCTCCGGGAGCCCCAGGGAGTCCCGATACTCTCGAAGGGGTTCCAGGGTTCCCGACATGTGGATGGAGGCGTGGCAATCGAGGAGGGGGCTTGCGGCGATGGAGGAGTCCAGACAGTAGGCCTTCAGGGCCGGGTTCTCGCCCCCGGTGACCAGCTTCGCGAACTCCACATCCTCCGTGGTCATCCACCGCAGGAGGTTGTTCGCCGTGGAGAGAACGAGGGAGCGGGGGAGGCGCCCCCTTCGCCTCCTGGACTCTCTGATGACTTCCCCGAGGGCGGCCATGGAGCCCAGCATACCCTTGAGTTGGGAGGAGGTAGCAGTCAGGGCCTTCAGCAGCACGGCCTCCAGGGCGAAGGGCGGCAGGAAGCCGTCCTCATCGACCACGTACTCGGAGGCGAGCTCCAGCATCCCACCCTTCACGATCTCCAGGAGGTCGAAGGTACTGGTATCCTCCCGCAGGTCCAGGTCTCCGTGATCCATCACCTCCCGCTCGGCCCTCTCGACGGCGTTCAGGGAGATGCTGAAGGAGGCGATCTCCCTGCAGTACTCGGGGAGGTTGTGCGCCTCGTCGACGACGACGATGAGATCCTCCAGGGACCGCCCCATAGTCTCTAGGAGATTTCTCCTCAGGGATGGAGCAAAGAAGTAGATGTACGGGGCGGTGACCAGCTTCGCCCGGGATAGCAGGAGCTTATTCAGCTCGTAGGGACAGATTCCCAGCTCCCGACAATGCTCCACCGTCTCCTCAGCCGTGGGGAGTGTTTGCCGGGAATGGGCTTCCAGCTCCTCCAGGTCGGCCGCTAGCAGGCCCTCGTAGTAGGGGCAGCCCTCACCCCTACCTTCCATGGTGGCCTCCTTCCTGTCCCTGCAGAAGTGGGACAGCTCCTCGGGGGAACCGTGGGACAGCTCCCCGTCCTCACGGGCCAGGAGGCACATCCTGTGTCTTCCCTGCAGGGCGAGGCCGTAGGGCCCCAGTCGCCTGAGCTCCAGCATCACCTGCCTCTGCTGAGAGTTGGTGCGGAGTAGATGCAGGACCACCTTGTCCCGCTCGAGGGCCTCCACCAGGGTGGCGTAGAGGACGCACACCGTCTTTCCGGATCCCGTGCCCGACTGGATGACTAGGTGATCGCCCCCGAGGGCCCTCCTCATGCTGGAGATGATGGTCTTCTGATACCTCCTGGGCGAATACGGGAACCTCAACGGATGGTCTCAGAAGAGGTCGCATTAAAGGTTCATGGGAGGGGTGGGCGAAAGTGGATCGTGGAAACCTTAAGACGCCTCTCTGCGCTTCTCCACTGGTGTTTGACGAGCGGCGGGTCCGGAGGTGGGTTGACTTCGAGTTGGGGGGCCTCCACCAGGGCCTCGTTCTCAAGAAACGGAGCCTCGAACACCTACTGGCTGAGGAAGAGCCGAAGTGCGTTACCAGGGAAGGGGAGGACCACGTGTTCGACCGGGAGGTCTTGAGCAAGTTTGGTGATGAGGCGAGCCCGGAAGAGAGGCGAAGGCTGCGGTTGCCGGTGACACTGCGCTTCCATGCGGACCTGGAGGACCAGGCCAGCCTGGACGATGAGGTAGCGGCGGAAATCCTTCGACGTCTAGAGGGATTCGGCTCGGCCTACCCCTTCAGAGACGGGAAGATGTGGATTCCCTACTCCTTGGCAATTCAGATGCTGGTCGGCTACCCGACGGTCTTCCAGACGATAGTGACCCTCTAGGGCTCCGGAACCCGGCTCTGTCGGACCTCCCACAGGTCCTCCGGCATCTCTTCGTAGACGGAGAGCTCCTCCTCGGGCTGCTCCAGGGCCGGTGCATTGTCGGCCAGCTCGTAGATTCTCTCCTTCCTGAAGAGCCAGTAGTGGATCCTCCACTCCCGCCCATCGTAGAGAGTCGTCTCCTCCCTCTCGGTGGTCAGGATACCGGAGTCCTCCAGCATATAGAAGGCGTCCCGGTCGTCAGGCTCCAAAACGTTGTCGATGATCCTCTCAGAATAACCGAAAAAATTGAGGATGTGCTGGGCCATCGCCCTGGCCTCATCCTCCTTCAACCTTTGACTGTCTATACTATTCTTGATGGCCCGCGTGAGGTCATCGACAGTTAGAGTGCACTCCAGCCCCTTCTCCTTAGTATCAAACGCCAGGGTCGTCCCGCCCCTGAACTCTTCAATTGCGTTCTTCACCTATATTTAGGTTGCGTGTTATTGCTTAGCAAGGGTTATTATCAAAGGTGTCAAGAAAAAGATAAATGGGCTCCGGGGCATACGAACGACACCCGGAGGACAGGAGGGGAGTCGAGTAGGCGCCCGCCATGAGGTCTGAGAGCCAGGACGATCGGATACTGGAGGAGCTGGAGAAGCTCAGGCTCCGGATGGGGAGGCTGGAGAAGCAGATAGGCCAGCTAACGGAGAGGGGGCCTCCCTGGCGCGAAGAACGTGTCAGGACCTTTGTGGAGGGCCTTGACGATGCGTTGGGAGGGGGAGTCCCCAAGGGGCACGTGGTCCTGCTCCACGGCCCCGCGGGGACTATGAAAACGTCCCTTGCCCTCTACCTCACCTCCCGTAACGCGGAGCAGGGTAAGAAGGCCCTGTACGTGTCCCTGGAGGAGACGCGTGAGAGCCTGCGGGAGACCATGAGGGCCCTGGAGATGCCCGCGGACGACTTCATCGTCGATATCGCCACCATGAGGCTGGAGCACGACATGGCGGAGGCTGGAGACTGGTTCCAGATCCTCGTGAGCTACTTGAAGGGCAAGGTGAAGGCGGGGCTTGACCTCCTGGTCATCGATCCCTTCAACGCCCTGTACTCCAACGCCGAGATGCTGACCCCCCGCATCGAAATCCTACAGTTCTTCAGGTTCCTCAGATCCTCGGGTGTGACCACCTACCTCATCTACGAGGGTGAGGAGTTCGGCCACCAGGAGGAGTACATGGCCGACGGCCTCATCGAGATCCTGCCGAGGGAGGTGGAGCCAGGCCACGTCGCCCTGTGGATCAGGTGTGCCAAGCTACGGCACTCCGAGCACTCGAGGGACGCCTTCGAACTGACCTTTCGGCAGGGGGTGTTCCAGGTCCTTCCGGTGTCCGGATAGGGGAGGCTCAATAGGAGTTGCGTATCTTGCTCCTATCGATCCTCATCCCAGTGGGGGTTGCCAGAAGGAAGTTTCTACCCAGGGCCGCTACATCGCCGCCGGTGTCCTGTGCCACGGCCTTCAGCTCGCTGGTCACCCTCTTGAGGGCCAGCTCGTCGTTGGCAATGGGGCTGTAGTCCACCACGAGGACGGTGCCCTCGTACAGCAGGCTATTCAGCAGGCCCAGGTCCTCTTCCCTGGTGACCTCGGCGACCTTGACCACGGTCTTCGAGGGACCCATCTCTTCTTGGACGGGTAGTTCGCTGAGGTCTATGTACTCTCCTTCGGAGGTTCGTCCGTGCGCTACCAGCTTTCTTAACGGTTTGAAGATGCCCATCCCAATCCCTTCTGCGCCGTCCCCGATGCTGACCAGGCGATTTAAACATATCGGCAGGCGGCCCCTAACTCTCGCCTACCTCCCAGATCCAATCACCGACGTGGTGAAGGGTATGGATGGCCCTTCCGCGGTCCGCCGATACCATCTCCGAGGCAGAGAGCAGGGCTCGACCCACTGCCAGGGGCACCATGTTCTTCTCGTCCCGTACCCAGACCAAATGCCCCTCCTCGATGTCGGGATCGGCGTCCACAATCCCGGGAGCCATGACATCGGCGCCGTTTGAGACGTGCGGAACGGCCCCCATGTCCACGGTCACGTACCTGCGGATCCCAGGATTCTTGAGCAGTCCCCTGACCGTCAGAAAGGGCTCGCCCTCGTGGATCATCGCAACGGCGGCACCTTCCACCAGCAGAAGGTCGAAGTCTCCGGCTGCCGCCCTGTCCACCTGGTCCTCTGGGGAGAAGGGCGATGTCCCCAGAGCCGCCTCCAGCCGTTCCTTGAAGAGCAGGGCCTCCTTGCGGCGCAGCCTCTTCCGGCGCCTCAGGGACTTGACAGTCAACGTACTGGGATTGGGGGTGGGCGGTTAAGGTTACCCAACCTATCGCGCAGCGTCTCGTCGCCTTTATATATACGGCTCGCACCATAAGATAGGGCTCATGCGGTCAAATGGCGAGGAGTTCCAGAAGTGGAAGAGCATGGAGCTCCCACGGAGCGTGGTCGTTGGCCACGGCGCCCTCGATGAGACTGGCCGCGTCTGTGCCAAGCTCAAGCTGGGTGGGAAGGGACTCATCGTGGATGACCCCGTCACCAAGAAGATCGCGGGCGACAGGGTTCACGAGGCCCTGGGAGTGGTGGGGATCAAGGCCGAGGAACACGTCATCAAGGAAGCCAGCCTGGACGAGGCGGAGCTGGTGAGACAAACTCTGGGTGATGGCTCCTTTGACTTCGCCATTGGCGTCGGCGGGGGCCGGCCCATCGACGTTACGAAGTTCTCCTCCTTCCAGGAGGGCTTACCCTTCGTGAGCACGCCTACCGCTGCCTCTCACGACGGACTAGTGTCCTCCCAGGCTTCCCTGCAGGGACCCGACGGGAAGACCTCCCTGGCCGCCCACGCCCCCATCGCCGTCATCATGGATACTGGGACGATTGCTGCCTCCCCCCACCGCCTCTTGGCCGCCGGCTGCGGTGACATAATCTCCAACTCCACCGCCGTGAAGGATTGGGAACTCGCCCACAACCTTCGGAACGAGTACTACAGCAGCTACGCCGCCTCCCTCTCTCAGATGACGGCCCAGATGATGATCCGGAACGCTCATGGCCTCAAGCCCGGCCTGGAGGAGACCGCGTGGTTTGTCTGTAAGGCCCTGGTCTCCAGCGGTGTCGCCATGAGCATCGCCGGCTCCTCCCGCCCCGCCAGTGGGTCGGAACATCTATTCTCCCACGCCCTGGACAGGATCGCGAAGGAGCCAGCCCTGCACGGCGAGCAGGTGGGGCTAGGCACGGTGATGATGATGTACCTTCATGGGGGCGACTGGGAAGGCATTCGCCAGGCCCTTCTGGACATCGGATCCCCCACCACGGCCAAGGCCATGGGTGTCTCGCAGAGCGAGGTAATCGAAGCCCTGGTACACGCTCACGAGATGAAAGAGAACCGGTACACCATCCTGGGAGACAGGGGTCTCAACTACGAGGCAGCGGAGAGGCTGGCAGCAATCACCAAGGTCATCTAAGGGGTTTCATTGAAGCGCGTGACCCTCATCGGCGACAGAATCGCTCGGCGTGATGCGACCTTCGTTTTCCTAGGACCCCAACCCGAGTGTCGAGAGTGCGGCCTCAAGTCGGCCTGTCTGCAGCTGGAGAGGGACAAGCTCTACAAGATTGTGGAGGTGAGAGACACCCACCATGAGGACGGCTGCAAGTACCACGAGAACGGGGTCCGGGTGGTGGAGGTCGAAGCGGCCACGGTTCAAGCTTCGCTCAGAAAGTCAGTAGCCATTGAAGGGTCTGTTATCGACTACGCCCGCCCGATTTGTGCCAACCATGAGTGCGAGAATTACGATCTCTGTCACCCGAACGGTCTGACAGGCCCCGCCAAGGTCAAAGTCGGGCCCGTTCTCCAGCGACTCTCGTGCCCCCTAGGTTATGATCTCGTTGAATCTACAGTGGATTACGCCTAGTCAGCGCCCGGACCCCTCGGTTTCCGATGGAGTCTTCACTCCCTTATCTTCCAGTGGCGCTTACGCTCTCGAATCCTGCGGTGGTACTCGGAAGGCAAATACCAGCTGAGCTCCTCTAGCCTCGCTTGGTTTCGTACGAAGCGGGCCTTGCTATGAACATCGATGAGTTCTTCGAACTCCCGTTTCTTCCTTATGGTGTCCCCGAAGTACCACCCACCGACAATCACCAGGACTGGGCCCACAACCACGAACCATACAATCCAACCACCTATTGCATCTAGTATGTCCAAGAAGGCACGCGGGAGAACGCCCCGCAGGAGGAAGTGAAAGATAACGAATAGCGTCATGAGTGCTCCTAGCGCGAGCACTACATAACTCAGCTCCAGCTTGATCTCCCGGAAGACTCCCACGGCTGGTGCATGGCGAATCAACTTTAATATCTTCTTAGTTCAGATTCAGGGTCGTTGGTATGACGCTCAGACGGACACCCATCCACGAGTTTCATAGGGACTACTCAAGGCGCCTAGTTGAGTTCTCTGGCTGGGAGATGCCGCTTCACTTCTCCAGTGTCATTGAGGAACACCATGCCGTGAGGTCAACTGCGGGTCTATTCGATGTCTCTCATATGGGAAAGCTAGCCGTCACCGCAGCAAGCTCGGAGTTATCGCAACTTACAATCAGCACGCTGCCAGAGAGGGTCGGTGTCTGTAAGTACACGCATCTTACGGACCGCGGTGGGAGGATTATCGATGATGTGATCTTCAGCACTCTGGCCCGGGGTCAGTACTTGTGCGTGTGTAATGCCGGCGCGGCTGAAGGAGTGATCGAACACTTGAAAGGCTCTCTCGCTTCGCAAGCTACGATTGATTTTACGTCGAAAATCGTATGCTTAGCAATTCAAGGTCCTGCTTCTCCGAGCGTGTTGCAGTCCCTCTTGGATACTTCCATACTCGAGCTTGGCCCTTTTCACGGTACGTTCGCCGCTATAAAACCGGAGGTGGTCGCGCCTCCAGTGGAAGGAGAGGGGTGGGACCCTATCTGGCGGGTCTTGGGCTTGGACGAACGCCGAGAACAGATCTACGTCACCACGACCGGCTACACTGGCGAGGTGGGTTTCGAGATTTTCGCGTCAAATGGGTTGGGCAGGGCGCTGTGGGCCTACATCCTTCAGCCTAGGGACGACTTAACGGTGATTCCGGTGGGATTGGCAGCCAGGGACACTCTACGACTGGAGAAGGGCTTCCTCCTCTCAGGCCAGGACTTTGATGGGCGCCAGACGCCTCTGGAAACCGGCTACGAGCGATTAATAGACTGGAACCACGACTTCTTGGGGAGAGAGCTCCTTCTCCAGATGAAGGAAAGGGGCAGCTATTCTAGGCTCATGGGGGTCAAGCTCCTGGATGATGCGATTCCTCGTAGGGGCAATGGTATCTACAAGGGTGAGGGTCGCGTGGGTGAACTAACGAGCGCCTCTTTCTCGCCTAGCCTTGGTATCGGTATCGGTCTTGGATATCTCGACCCCAACGTGGCCAGGCCAGGAGAGAAGGTCGGGATCGATGTCAGGGGCGAGGTTCATCCTGCTGAGGTAGTCAGGACACCCTTCGTCAGGAGGCCAGCTTGACAACACCCGAAACCAATCAATCATCACTTTCACCTACCTCCCATACACAGAATGATAGCCCCCCGTATCATAGTAACCGAAATGATGCGTACCTGGTTGCCATCCGTACACAGTGATGGTTACAGGTTAGATGTACGTTCCGATAAGAAGGCTGGTACCACTCCCGGCTCCTTAGGTAAAGAATCGGGACCAGAAACGCATTTATGGGATGGACAAGTTAGCCTGCCCTCGCCTTCCTGTGCTTGGTGGTAGCTATGGAGACGCTAGAGGGAACACTATCCAGTCTGGACACCTGGCCTGCACCTGTTCTCAGCCCTAATGCCATGCGGGTGCTTGAGCGCAGGTATCTCAAGAAGGACGAAGCAGGCAAGATCATTGAGACCCCTAAGGAGCTCTTCGCGAGGGTGGCTCTCAACATGGCCCAGGCGGAACTCCAGTACACCACCGGCGCCGATTTGGAGGCAATTGCTAGGGAGTACTACGATCTCGTCTCCAATCTCGACTTCCTACCGAACAGCCCAACTCTGATGAACGCAGGAAACGATCTGCAGCAGCTCTCCGCATGCTTCGTCCTTCCCGTGGAGGACAGCATCGAGGGAATCTTCGACGCCCTGAAGTGGCAGGCGAAGATCCACCAGAGCGGCGGGGGCACAGGCTTTAGCTTCAGTAGGTTGAGGCCGAAAGGAGACTTCGTGCGCAGCACTACGGGCGTCGCCAGCGGTCCCGTCAGCTTCATGAAGATATTCGACGAGGCCACGCAGCAGGTTAAGCAGGGTGGGAAGCGCCGAGGGGCAAACATGGGCATTCTCAGGGTAGACCATCCAGACATCGAGGCCTTCATATCCTGCAAGCACGACACCAGCCAGATAACGAACTTCAACATCAGCGTGGCCATCACGGACGAGTTCATGGAGGCCTACCGCACGGAGGCCGAGTTCCCTCTGGTCAACCCGAGAAACGGGGAAGTCGTGAAGCGGGTGGATCCCCGAGAGCTATTTCGAGAGATCGCCGAGTCGGCCTGGAGGAACGGGGAGCCAGGTCTGTTCTTCATAGACGCCACCAACAGGGCGAACCCCACCCCGAACGTGGCCCCCATCGAGGCGACGAACCCCTGCGGCGAGCAGCCGCTTCTCCCCTTCGAGTCCTGCAACCTTGGCTCCATAGACCTGGAGAAGCACTTGGTCGAGGAGGATAACCGCTGGAAGGTGGACTGGGACAGGCTCGAGAAAACCATCAGGCTGACGGTTCGCTTCCTAGACAGCGTCATCGACATGAACAGGTATCCCATCGATCAGATTGCGAAGATAACGAGGGAGACGCGCAAGATCGGCCTGGGCGTCATGGGGTTTGCCCGCGCCCTCTTCAAGCTGAGGGTTCCATACGCCTCTGAGGAGGGTGTAGAGATGGGCCGCAAGTTCATGAAGTTCATCCGTGACACGGGATACGACGAATCCAAGAAGCTCGCTGAGGCCCGGGGCGCATACCCTGCGTGGGAAGGCTCGGCCCAGCAGAAGAGAGGACTTCGCCTCAGGAACTCCTACGTCACGACAGTGGCCCCGACCGGGACACTGAGTATGATCGCGGACACGTCGGGAGGCTGCGAACCGGAGTTCTCCTTGGTTTGGTACAAGAACGTCATGGACGGGGAGCACCTGCCCTACATCCTGGATTACTTCATCGAGGTGGCCAAGGGGGAGGGCTGGTGGTCCGAGGACCTGATGGAGAAGATTCTAGAGAACGGGGGGTCCTGCCAGGGTCTCTCCGAGGTGCCCGAGGCGTGGCGGAGGGTTTTCCAGGTCTCCTTCGACGTCAGCCCCGAGTGGCACGTGAGGATGCAGGCGGCGTTCCAGGAGTTCTGTGACGCTGCCGTCTCCAAGACCATAAACATGCCGAGGGAGGCCACCGTGGAGGACGTGATGAACGCCTACCTTCTAGCCCACGAACTGGGCTGCAAGGGGATTACGGTCTACCGCGACGGGAGCAGGGAGGAACAGGTCATGAACGTCGGGGTCTCCCAGAGTGAGGAGCAAATGGAGAAGGTCGAGATTACGGAGCCTCGCTCACGACCCGACGTAATCCGTGGAACCACTCAGAAGATAATCACGGGATACGGCGCCCTCTACGTCACGATCAACGAGGACGACCAGGGGTTATTCGAGGTCTTCGCGCAGATTGGGCGCGGAGGCGGATACACAGCGTCGTTCACGGAGGCGGTGGCTCGTCTCATAAGCCTCTGTCTCAGGACGGGGCTGCCCGTGGACGAGATAATCGACCAGCTCGAGGGCATCCGGAGCCCCCGCCTGTCGTGGGACCACCGAGAGAAGATCTACTCGGTCCCGGACGCGCTGGCCAAGGCTCTCAAGAGACATCTCAGCGGCTACTCCCAGGACACCCTCCAACCCAGGGTCGACAGCTTCGAGGAGGAGGACGGTCAATTCGACGACGAGCTGGACAAGGAGTACCGGGACGACACCGACGCCATGGTGAGACAGGGCCTCAATCCAGAATGCCCGGAGTGCGGCAGCAGCCTCATCTTCGAGGAGAACTGCACTAAGTGCCGTAACTGCGGGTTCTCCGAATGCTAGACTCCCCCAAATAGACTAAGTGGGAAGGGCAGGAGCAGTCACCTGCTCCGAAGCCCTTCACCACCTTTTTTGCGATATCGTAAAGCTGACGAGCGACAAAGCACTCCATGCGTTCCCGTGTAGGGATGCGGGTGGCCCATATCGCCTGGGCATGGGGAGTGATGTAGTCAATGTGCCATCGGCGAGCCGCCCGGGGCCGGAGGTGCCTAGACACCCTCCGATGGATACCAGCCATAGCCGAGCCAACGTAGGCGTACGTCCCCGCTAGCAGACCCACAGCTCCCAGGCCACCAACCTCCACTTCGGCCGGGCGGGGGAAGTAGAGGTACAGGATGTACGTCCCTCGAAGGGCCATGGTTGCCGGTAGGTCCCCAAACGCCTTTAAAGCGGGAGGAAAATCCCAGCAGGATGGCCGTCCTTCTCGTCACCGTTCGCTTGGAGGAGGGGGACAGGAAGGCGCTGCGGGAGGTGGCGGGCCGGGGGACAGAGGTCCTCACTCTCGAAGAGCTAGGCGACTCGTCACGCGACGTCCTCCCTGAGGTGGAGGTCGTCTTGTGTGCCGGCCTCCGGGATATCGGCACTTCTGACATAGAGCGAATGAAGTCCCTAAGGATGGTACAGACCTTACTCGCGGGGGCCGACCACCTTCCGGCGGAGGTCTTCAGGCCCGAAGTCGCGGTGTGCACGGGTGCGGGTGCAGCCTCTCACGACATCGCCGAGCACGCCCTCGCCCTCCTGTTGGCGGCGGCCAAGAACGTCGTGCAGCATTCGAACGCCATCTCAAATGGAAGGTTTGATCGGAGTCTGGCCAACCTCACGATGCGCGGTCGGGTCCTTGGCGTCCTTGGCCTCGGAAACGTGGGAACTATCGTCGCCCGCCAGTGCAAGGATCTTGGCATGGAGGTGATGGCGATCAACCGCTCGGGCGACACCGCCGAGGATGTGGACTTCGTGGGCACCCTAGATGATCTCGAGCACGTCCTCAGAGAATCCGACTACCTCGTTCTGTGTCTCCCTCTCACCTCACGGACGGAAGGGATTATCGGACGCAAGGAGCTGGAGACAATGAAGGGGGACTCGATCCTGGTCAACGTTGGCCGAGGCGCCCTCGTTCGGGAGAAGGACCTCTACGAGCACATGCTCTCTCACCCCGCCTTTCGAGCCGCCTTCGATGTCTGGTGGAGGTACCCTTCCAGCGAGGAGGGCCGACCCTTCACACAGCCCTTCCACGAGCTTAAGAACTTCATAGCCACTCCCCATGTGGCGGGCCACGTCCCGGGCCACAGGGAGGCGATGATGGCACTGGCCATAGAGAATATAGGCAACTTCTATATGGGTAGAGTATTGATGAATCGCATCGTCCAGGAGACTCCGAAAGGGATGGAGTGATCAGAATGCAGGAGGTAAAGACTGAGAACCCCTTCGAAATTGCGCAAGCGCAGATTGACGGTGTCGGAAGGCGCATGAAGTTGGATCCCGGGCTGCTGGACGTCCTAAAGTGGCCCAGTCGTGAGCTCACGGTCAACTTCCCGGTGAAGATGGATGACGGCACGATCAGGGTATTCACGGGCTATAGAGTTCAGTACAACCAGGTGTTGGGTCCCTTCAAAGGAGGGATCCGGTATCATCCGGACGTCACCCTTGACGAGGTGCGTGCCCTGGCTGCCTGGATGACCTGGAAGTGTGCCGTCATAGGGCTGCCGTACGGTGGGGCGAAGGGTGGAATCATCTGTAACCCCAAGGAGATGAGCCCCAGGGAGCTGGAGCGGCTGACGAGGCGCTTCACCTCAGAAATATCCATCATCATAGGCCCGCACAAAGATATCCCCGCTCCCGACGTCTACACCGACCCCCAGGTCATGGCTTGGATAATGGATACCTACAGCATGAACGAGGGCTACTCCGTGCCGGGCGTCGTGACGGGCAAGCCCTTGGTGGTGGGCGGCTCCAAGGGACGGGAGGAGGCCACCTCGCGGGGCGTCATGTACTCGACGAGGGTGGTGGCGGAGCACCTCCGCATCGACCTGTCCAAGGCGACGATCGCCGTCCAGGGATACGGTAACGTCGGCTCTCACGCGGCCCGGTTATTCCACGAGGAGTGCGGGTCCAGTATCGTTGCGGTCAGCGACAGCCGCGGCGGGATCCAGAACCCCAACGGCCTCGACCCCGAGAAGGTCAGACTCCACAAGGCCAAGACGGGGAGTGTAGTCGGCTACCCGAAGTCGGATCCTCTGACGAATGAGGAGCTGCTCGAGCTGAAGTGTGACATCCTCGTGCCCAGCGCTCTCGAGGGAGCGATAGCCGAGGACAATGCCCCGCACGTGAAGTCCAAGGTCGTGTCCGAGGGAGCAAACGGCCCCACGACCCTCGAGGCCGACGAGATACTGTTCAAACGAGGGATCACCGTGATTCCCGACATCCTGTGCAACGCTGGCGGGGTCACGGTGAGCTACTTTGAATGGGTCCAGGACCTTCAGCACTTTTTCTGGACCGCAGATCAGGTCAAGAAGCAGCTAGAGGAGGTCATGGTGGGGGCCACCGAGCGGGTGTGGGAGACGGCGAAGAAGGAGAAGGTGGATATGAGAACGGCGGCCTACATTGTGGCCCTCGAGAAAATCGTCGAGGCGTACAGAGTGAGGGGAATTTTCCCCTAGTCCTCCAGGTGCCTAGCCACTAGCTCCGCCACGTCCAAGGCCTGTAGGTCCTCCTCCACACCCACGTTCTTTATCCCATCCTCCATCATCGTCATGCAGAAGGGGCAAGCCGTGCACAGTGTTTTGGCCCCGGTCCCCAGGGCCTCCTCCGTCCTCTCGACGCTGATTCGCTTGCCGGTCAGCTCCTCCATCCACATCCTGCCGCCCCCGGCTCCGCAGCACAGCCCCTTCTCCCGGGACCTCTCCATCTCCCTCAACTCCACGCCCTTGACGGCCCCCATGACCTTCCGAGGAGCGTCGAAGATCCCGTTGTATCGACCCAGGTAGCAGGAATCGTGGTAGGTGACGCTTAGGTCCGCATCCTTAACGGAGATCTTGCCCCCGTCGACGAGTTGCCGGATGAACTCCGAGTGGTGGATCACCTCGTAGCTTCCTCCGAATTCGGGGTACTCGTTCCTGAAGGTGTTAAGGCAGTGGGGACAGGCCGTCACGATCCTCTTGACGCCGTACTTCCTCAGCGTCTTCACGTTCTCCTCGATGAGGGTCTGGGCAAGGTACTCGTTCCCGATCCTTCTCGCCGGGTCTCCCGTGCACCTCTCCTCCTTACCCAGGACGACGAAGTTGACCCCAGCGGCCTGCATGATCCTCACGAAGGCGCGGGCCACCTTCTGGTTCCTCTCGTCGAAGGACCCTGCACACCCCACCCAGTAGAGGACGTCGAAGCTGTCCGCCTCGGAGGCCAACCTCACGCCGAGACCCTTTGCCCAGGCATCGCGCTGGTCCCACGGCGAGGCGTACGGGTTGAAGTTCGTCTCCATACTCGCCAATGCCCTCTGCGCGGTTTCGGGGAACCGCCCCTCCTCCATCACCAGGTTCCTTCTCATCTCCACGATGGGCGGGACGTGGCGGATGCTCACAGGGCACGCCTCCATGCACGCCATGCAGGTCGTGCAGGCCCAGAGTTCCTCCTCTCCGACCTGCCCAGCTATGGGATTCCCCACCATGCCATGGGCCTCGCTGAAGGTCAGGTCCCTGAGGTTCAGGACGACCTTCATGGGGTCCAAAGGTTTCCCAGTGATCCACGCGGGACAGACCTCGGTGCACCGACCACACACCGTGCACGCGTCGAACATCAGCCTGTCCTGCCAGGAGAAGTAGTCGGTGTGGGCGGCTCCCAGCCTAACCTCCGCTCCCTCCTCCGCGAGCTCTTCCAGCCGGAAGGGTGTCGGGAGCTGGCCGTAGGGCTTGAGGGATTCCAAGAAGGTGTTGGCGGGGGAGGTAATCATGTGAAGGAACTTCGAGAAGGGGATGCTCGCGATGAAGGCGAAGGTCGTTATCGCGTGGAACCACCACAAGCCTGCGTAGGTGGCTTCCAACTGGGGGGATATCTGCCCAGGCGTCAGGATGCCAGAGTGGACGAAGGAGCGGGAGAGGGCGTAGCCGACAAAGGACCAGGGGTACCACGGCTGCTGGGGGGTGGCCCCAAGGCGGATGGCCTCTAGGATGAAGCCCTGGACCACCAAGACGAGGAGTATGAGGGGCAGGTAGTAGTCGCCTAACCCGGACCTAAGGTGCCTCGGCCGACTGACCAGCCTCCTCCACAGGGCCATGGCGATTCCAACGATGAGGAAGAGGCCGAAGGCCTCCATGAACACCTCGAAGACGATGTACGAGGCGCCGACCAGGAACCTGGTGCCGAAGAAGCGCAGCGTGATGTCGGTCTCGAGGGCGACTAGGATTGTGCCGATTAAGAGAATGATGAAGCCGGTGTAGATGAGAGAGTGGAAGATGCCGGCGTACACCTCTCGGATGACCTTCCTCTGAAGGAGGCCGTATCTCAGGAGCATCCTGAGGCGTTTCCTGAGGCTGTCCCCTGGACTCTGGGCCTTAGTCTTCCTCCAGGTCCACCACCGATAGACGAGGCCCATCAGGAAGACGACCATGAAGAAAGCGAAGAGATTGAGCATGGGCCCGAAGACCTGCTCGCCAACGATGGCGAAGTGCTCCCTCTCGGGCTCCTGGGCCATGGCCTGGAGGACCCCCCCCATCCATGCCATTGCCGGATGACGGAATCTACACCATATAAGGGTTGGGCAACGGGGAGGGAGAGGACAATTCCCGCGGTAAGCATAGCACCATCCGATGTGCCTGCCAGAGTGTTGGCTGGACCCCTGGCGACATCTTTATATCGAGTCAGGAGGTCCGATGGAATCGCTCATGAACATCGTTGTCTGCGTCAAGCAGGTGCCCAATCCAGAGCTGCAGTTCCGCGTTCAGGAGGACGGCAGGGATATCGCAAGAGGTGCACTGACCTATCAGTTCAACGGGCCCGATGAGTACGCTCTGGAGGAAGCGGTCCAGATCAAGGAGGAAGTCGGGGGCAAGGTCACTGCCATCAGCGCTGGACCCGAGCGTGTGACGGAGGTGCTTCGACAGTCCATGGCCAAGGGAGCCGACGAGGCCGTCCGGGTGGACATGCCCGAAGGATGGGAGTTCAACCCGACGGCAATTGGTAAGGCGTTGGCCAAGGCCATTGCGGACATGGAGTACGACCTGATCTTGACCGGAGTCCAGTCGGAAGACTTTGCCCACGCCTCTACCGGCCCTCTGCTGGCTTCCTTGCTCAAGATTCCTCACGCCTCCGTCGTCGCAAGGGTAGAGCTCGAGGAGGGGAAGGTCAAGGCGTATAGGGAGCTGGAGGGGGGCCTGCAGGAGGTCCTCTCCCTCCCGCTGCCGGTCCTCCTGACGGTTCAGTTCGGCATCAACGAACCGAGGTACGCCTCCGTGTCGCAGATTCTGAAGGCCACCCGGCAGCCCATCAAGGAGGTCACGCTGGCAGACCTGGACCTCACTGAGGAGGAGTTGGGCGCTGGTATCAGAGTCCGCAGGATGTACGTTCCGGAGGTGACGCAGAGGGCTGAAATGATCGAAGGTGAACCTGACGCGGTGGCTGGCAGGCTTCTGGACATCCTGAAGGAGAAGGGCTTCGGGAGGAGGGGCTAGCGTGACCATACTGGTCGTCGCAGAGCACCGGGACGGGCAGCTGGATGAGATATCCGTCGAGGCCTTGGCAAAGGGGCGAGAAGTCTCCCGGGAGGCTGATGTCCCGCTTAAGGCCGCCGTCCTCGGCGAAGATGTCAAGTCCTTGGCGTCGGAACTCGCCTCATACCCCGTGGACGAGGTCCTGGCGATGAAGGACGACAGACTCAAGGACTACACGCCGGAGGCATACAGTGAGGCCCTTGGGCAGCTCCTTCAGAAGGACGCGTACAGCCTCGTGATGACCGGGCACACGGCCACGGGATACGAGTTCGTCCCGAGGACTGCAGGTGACCTCGGCAAGCCCTGCGTGACCGACGTGGTGGACGTTGCCTTGGAGGGCGAGACCGCTATCGCAACGAGGATGGGTTATAACGGGAAGGTGGCCGTGGAGTTGGAGGTGGCCCCGTCCAATCCCTGCTTCCTCACGCTGCGCCCAGGAGTGGCTAAGGCCCCCGAGAAGTCGGGTAAAGCCGCCACCGTGACCGAAGTGGCCTTGGACTTGACCGGTCTGGAAGTCACCCGGGGGGTCCTGGGCTACGAGACGCCCGAATCGGAGGACATAGACATCTCCCAGGCCGACATCATCGTAGCCGCCGGCCGCGGCATCAAGGAGCAGGAGAACCTGAAGCTGATCGAGGACCTGGCAGGAGCCCTGGGCGGTGTCGTTGCCGGATCTCGCCCCATCATCGACAAGGATTGGCTCCCCTGGAGCCGTCAGGTTGGTTCATCGGGGAAGACTGTGCGTCCCAAGCTCTACGTTGCCTGTGGGATCTCAGGCGCCATGCAGCACGTTACCGGAATGAAGGGCTCTCAGACCATCATCGCCATAAACATCGATCCGACGGCGCCGATTTTCGGAGTCGCCCACTACGGCGTCGTAGGAGACCTCTTCAAGGTGATCCCCGCTCTCCTCAAGAGTCTGGGTCAGGCGTAGGGTTAGGCCATAAACTTGACGATTCTATCCCCAAACTCCTTCGTGCCGATCCTGGTGGCACCTTCGATCTTTCGGGCCAAGTCGTAGGTTACCTCCAGGGACTCCACCGCCTTCTCGACCCCTCGCCGTACCAGGCCCGCCGCCTCATCCCACCCGAGATACTCCAACAGCATGCAACCGGCGAAGACCTCAGCCGTCGGGTTGACCTTGTTCTTGCCAGCGTACTTGGGGGCGCTCCCGTGGATCGGCTCGAAGAGGGCAACGTAGTCGCCGATGTTCGCCCCGGGTGCAATGCCCAAGCCCCCCACCAGACCAGCCGCAGCATCGGAGATGTAGTCGCCGTTCAGGTTCGTGGTCGCGATGATGTCGTACTCATCCGTCCTGGTGAGGATCTGTTGGAGCATGTTGTCCGCCAACCTGTCCTTCACCAGGACCTTGCCCTCGGGGACCTTCCCGTCGAATTTGCCCCAGAACTCCTGCTCGTCGACAACCATGTCCCCGAACTCCGACTCAGCAACTTCGTAACCCCACTGCCT
>JABAOH010024008.1_pt1 | contig 20579 bp, 24 predicted proteins | sample 7062181 | NCBI WGS metagenome assembly JABAOH01 (sample SAMN14538630, study PRJNA623070) | marine sediment metagenome | biome: marine biome [ENVO:00000428]; feature: marine pelagic biome [ENVO:01000023]; material: deep marine sediment [ENVO:00002113]; isolation source: pool of 5 deep marine... | reverse complement strand
GTAACTAACTAGTGAATAACTATTTCTCCAGAATGCTTCAGCATGCCTACGGGTTTCCCACTCTCTTTAGGATTTATTTGTTCGTTATTTTTTGGATTTTACGTAGGTCTTTATAGTTTTTTTGGAGTTTTTTTTGGGTAAGGGCAAAATTTTTCGATCGGACATGAATGACATTTAGGGACGGGTGTGCAGATTTCTCTCCCAAATTGAACAAACATAAGATTAACCTTTAATCTTTCTCTACCCTGAATGATTCTGTGTAAATCCTCTCTAATTTTCTCTGGTTGTTTGTGTCTTGTCCAGAGCAACCTTTGTGCAATCTTTGCAACGTGAGTATCAACAGCAATAACATACTTTCCGTAAGCATATGATAACACAATATCGGCACATTTTCCACCTATTCCAGGTAGTTTCATAAGCTCTTCCCGCGTTTCAGGCACGTTGTCCCCATATTCTTCGACCAAAATCTTGCATGTTCGCTTTATTTCCTCTGCTTTCTGTTTGTAAAAACCTGATGAGTAAATTATCTTCTCAAGTCTTTGTGTCGGTAATGTTAGCATTTTTTGGGGTGTGTTTGCTATTCGAAAAAGTCTGTTTGTAACTGGCCAACTATTTGTATCTTTCGTTCGCTTGGAAATAATACATCCGATGAGTACACGAAAAGGTTTGCCCCGAAGAATTTTGATTTTATATCTTCTTTGAAGAATCTTGATGATTCTCTCTGATTTTCCCATAGTTGTATACTAATTGTTATCTGACTCTAATATACTCATCAGATACTCATCCTCTTCACCACGATTTTCCCGTTACTCAGCTCTTTGACGATGATCCATCCTTGGTCTAAGAGGGTAATTAACTCGTCTTCACCGATGATTTTGTGGTGGGCCCCGTTCTCTAGGCCGCCGTGGTCTTCCTTGTAAGTAGCTCTCTCATCCGCTGAATCCTCTCTTTAATATCCATGTCGTCTAGTTGGAGAATCACCTGACCCGGCTCTTTTCCAAATCTCTCCCGGATCAACTCTTCCAGGGTGATGATCTTCATGTTTTCCGGTGAAACAGTTTTCTCAACATGGTAGACGTCTAGGTGGCGGTAGGCCTTCACATATTCTTCTCGTAGAGCCCGGTCAGTGAAGTAGGCTCCACCACGGGGTAGGTCGTGGCCATCATGTATTCGATCATTCGGTTGTCTTTGACACGGCCCCTCAGCTGATTATCAAAGTAGGTTCTCAGACTATAGAGGCGGTCTCAAGGGCCCTATTCCAAACTCGGTTTATTGAATGAAGAAAACGGAAGCGTTCACCGAACCGATTCACAAACAGGGGAGAGTCGTTCGTCAACGTCTCCGGCGGAATCTTATCGGTACCTTTCCTCCTAGCCTCAATGTATCGACGTAGAACCTCGACAGCGTTGGGACAAAAGAACGTGATGAATGGGATGCCCTCCCTCGACTCCATCTTCTTTCGAAACAGGTTTAAAGTATATTCGTTATAAAAAGTAGTATCAGAAGGTGTTGATTTGAATGGGAGAAATAAAGGTAGGCCAGAAGGCCCCGGATTTCACTCTTCCTGACAATGATAGAAAACCTCGAAGGCTAAGTGACTTCCTCAACAAAAAAGTGGTATTAGCCTTCTATCCTGGTGCTTTCACCTCGGTTTGCACCAAGGAGATGTGCACTTTTAGGGACTCTTTGGCGAAGTTGAATAAGTTAGAGGCGCACGTTATTGGGATAAGCGTTAATGACCCATTTTCGAATAAAGCTTTCGCTGAAGCGAATAAGCTAAACTTTCCGTTATTAAGCGATTACAATCGGGAAGTTATAGGATTATACGGTGTTGAGGCAATGGACTTTGCGGGACTTAAAGGCTACACAGCTGCTAAACGCGCCATCTTTATCATAGACAGGAGCGGTGATTTCTACTACGTATGGGTTTCAGAAGATCCAGGATTAGAACCAAATTATAAGGAGATAGAAAGAGCCTTAGAAGAAATCAGTTAACATGGTTTTCTAATAAGTTTCAAGAAATTCTAGATCGTTCGCCGAGAAACCAAAAAAGCGAGTTTACTCCGTCTTCATGTAGGGTATGAGGCAGATGAACTTCACCGGCTTTGTCCCTATGTTTTTCAGTTGGTGCGTCTCGTTAGGTGGGATGAAGATGACGTCGCCATCCCTAAACTCCTGGTCACATTCACCCTTGAGAATGCCCTTACCTTCTAAAACGAAGACCTCGTGTTCCCAGGCGTGGCTATGGAAAGGACTTGACCCACCTGGATCGATCTCAAAGAGCCTCATCGTAAAGTTCTCTGCTCCTGTCTCCTTTGTTATCAGCCTCCTGATCCTCGTCTTTTGGGCTCCTTCTTCAAATTCCTCCTCTACGTCTCGATAGTTGAACACCTTCATCTTTGACTTCCACCCGGTTCACAAAACCCTTAGTATGGATGTGAAACCATTGCTAGTTAAGCTTATTTAGCAATAACTTAAGAATCTTCCCATATATTCTGAAACATCGTGTAGATCTTTAAATTCTTGTTAAGGGGTGGGTTAAGTGCCCGTTGAGTCTGTCGTGTTGAACCATAGAGATAATGTCGCAACAGCACTCATCAACATCGAGGGAGGAACTACTTTGGCTGTAGAGATAGGTAGAGAGACTAGGAAAATAACGGTTCTCCAGAGGATTCCCTTTGGCCATAAGTTCGCCCTAAGAGACATAGAGGAGGGGCAACCCATATACAAATATGGGGAGGTCATTGGCAGGGCTACCCAACTTATACGGAAAGGAGAGCACGTCCACATACAGAACTTGGAGAGCATCCGCGGGAAGGTAACAGAGGGATGAGCTTCAAAGGCTACAGAAGGTCCGATGGTTCTATCGGGGTACGCAACTACCTCGCTATCATGCCCACTGCGGTCTGTTCAAACCAAGTTGCAACGAAGATCGCTGAACAAGTAGAAGGAGCCGTGGTTCTACCCCACCAACATGGGTGCGCCCAGATCGGCGATGACTACCGTCAGACAGCCCACACAATCAGCGGTATAGGTAAAAACCCCAACGTAGCCGCCGTCCTCGTTGTCGGCCTAGGATGCGAAACCGTCTCAGCTCAGGAGATTTTTGAGGGTATACGGACCTCGAAGAAGCCCGTAGAGAAGATAATAATTCAAGAAGAGGGAGGCACTCTACACGCGGTTGACCGAGGAGTGGAGATCGGCCAAGCCATGGCTGAGGAGGTCTCAGCACTGAGCAAGGAGACCTTCGACATAAGCCACCTCACCGTAGCCCTGGAGTGTGGGGGATCGGACGCCATCTCAGGAATCGTTTCGAATCCCGCTGTAGGTGCAGCATCAGATCTGATCGTTGAGGCCGGCGGCACAATAATCCTGTCGGAGACCACGGAGCTGATCGGGGCAGAACACCTACTCAAGAGAAGGACGGTGAGCAGAGAGGTCAGCCGAAGACTTTTAGAGATCGTGGACAGGATGGAAAGCCGGATAAAAGCCATGGGTATAGATTTCCGAGGTGGACAACCATCACCTGGAAACATCGAGGGCGGATTGACGACGATCGAGGAGAAGTCCCTAGGCTGCATTTACAAGGCTGGTTCCTCATCTATCCAAGAGGTAGTGGGTTACGGTCAGAGGCCCACGAAGAAGGGCCTAGTGGTTATGGACACACCAGGCCACGATGTGGAGTCAGTTACAGGGATGTTAGCGGGTGGAGCCCAGATCGTCGTCTTTACGACGGGAAGAGGAACGCCCACAGGGTCACCCATCGCCCCAGTCATCAAAATCACGGGGAGCCCCCAGACCTATGAGAGAATGAGGGACAATATCGATATCGACGCTTCTGGCATCCTCAGAGGAGAGGAGTCGATCGAGGAGGTGGGACGACGGATATATGAAAAGATCTTACAGGTATCATCAGGAGAGAAGACAAAGTCAGAGTTGCTGGGTCATCGAGAGTTTGCGATAAGCAGAATAGGACCAAGCCTATGAGTTGACTTAACATGTTTAGGCACCACCAGCCGCATCGGCGGAATCGCATATCTTTATGAGGGAAAACCATATAAAAATTATCAGAGAATTCGTGTTAAGTCTAGGGGTTTGAGTTGTCTGAGCTATCGTTAAGAGGAATAATACCCGCCTCTATCCTACCTATGGATCATCATCACAACATTGATGAAGACTCACTGAGAATGTATATCCAGTGGTTGACGAAAAACAGAGTGGCGGGCATCGCCGTCAACGTAGACACAGGGGAAGGTCCCCACTTAGACCGAGAGGAGAGGATCCGCGTTCTACAAATCTATAGAGATGAGATAGGGGGTAAGGTACCCATCATAGCTGGTATGTCGGCTCAATTCACCGCCAAAGCCATAGAGCTCGCTAGCGACGCGAAGAGAGAGGGAGCGGATGCCCTTCTTGTCTTCCCCATATCTGCATTCGCTGGAGAGCCTCTGTCACCTGAAGTCCCCTATGCTTACCATAAGGCGATAGCAGACGCTGTGGACCTGCCTATCATACTTTTCCAGTTGCAAAGGGACCTTGGAGGCGTGGAGTTTTCAGAAGAGTGTCTACACCGTTTGATCGAGATACAGGAGGTGGTTGCCATAAAGGAAGCCTCCTTTAACGCAAAAAGGTTTGTGGATACACTGAGAGCGGTCCGTAGCGGTCCTCGACGGATAATCATGCTAACGGGCAACGATACATTCATCCTGGAGTCCCTTATTTTAGGAGCTGATGGTGCGCTTATAGGCTTCGGAACGCTAGTGACGGATCAACAGATAGAGATGTATGAAGCTGTCCAGAGAGGCGACTACAAAACGGCCAAAGAAATAGATGAAAGAATAAAGCCTCTCATCGATGTCGTATTTGCACCTCCCGTAAGAAACTATAGGGCGAGGATAAAGGAGGCACTAGCTATGTTGGACGTCATCAATGTACCTCACATCCGCCCCCCTTTGACTCCCGTATCAAAGGATGAAAAGAAAGCCATACGTAAAGCCTTGAAGCAGCTAGATCTGCTTAAGTAAACGCATCCTTCCAGGCAGTGACCGCGCCAGAGTATTGTTAGCCCAATACATGTTGTGAAGATTTCAGCCCTCTATCTTCTTCAACTTCCATTTCTCTCTGCCGTATGCTTCCTCTCCTTTCCCTTCTACCTCTAAATGTGTGATCTCGGCCGTCATGTTACACATGTCTTTGAGAGCCGCGAACATGACAGTCGTCGAGAAGTGTGCTAGGACTGGATTTGCTTCCTCGGCTCTCAGCTTCATGATGCCTTCGTGTATGGAAACCTCATACATATCGTAGAGGAACTCGTCCTCCTTCAACGCTTCGATGCTCATCCTTTTCAGGTAGCCAACTTCCTCGAAGTAGCCGCCAAGTCTTCTCAGCAGGGCTATGGGCTCTGTTTCTGTTATGTTTAGCCTCTTTTTCAACTCTTGAAAAACAATCTCCCCAGAACGCCAAACGACGTCCCAACCTCTATCCCCGAACAGCTCTGTTATGGCTTTATAAATAGCGTAGACCTCGAGATCGAGAAACTCGGCATCGACCTTTTTCATAACAAACACCAACGATAATTAGTAAAACCCTCGAAATAAAAGAGTAACGTGGATTGCCCTTCGTCTGCATGAACTAGACTTAAATAAAAGAAGATCAAATAAAGGTGCCTAGCTTATTAATAGGACAGGATAGAATGGGTGACAAGATGAGGCCGCCAAAGGATGACTACTATCTTGAGATAGCCAAATCGGTATCTAAGAGGTCGACGTGCTCTAGACGCCGCTATGGAACCATCGTCGTTAAGAGCGACGCTATCATCAGCACCGGTTACAACGGTGCTGCGAGAAAGGTGAAAGACTGTCTAGAGTGGGGAGAGTGCCTCAAGGACAAGGTGGGGGCCCCTTCAGGCTCTGGGTATGACTACTGCCAAGCAGTACACGCTGAGGAGAACACTATTATCAATGCGGCGCGCAATGGTACAAGTGTTTTGGGCGGCATCATGTACATCTACGGGGAGAATTATGAGGATGGCTCCATAGCTGAGGCAAAACCCTGTGATAGGTGTCGACGAGCTATCATAAACGCAGGCATAGTTTCTGTTGTCACAAGAAAGCCTGATGGATCAATAGGTAGGCACGATGTCTATGACTGGGTAAGAGAAGATACGAAGTACTACGGTGAGAGACTCAGGTCTGCTAAGAGTCAGAGATGAACTCAAAGGTCTGTTATGGCTCTTGCAAGGTCCTTGAATATCTCTTTAACCTAAATGTAGTTTAAAAAATTACTGTGCTCATAAAGTGGTGGTGGTCTCATGTCTGAATTAGGCGACGGCCTCATAACTGAGGAAGCCTTAGAGGAGTTCCGAAGTAGGATTGGAGCAAAGTTTCGGGTTAGGCAGTTCAACGAGTTAGCCTCAAAAGATGCGATAAGAAAGTTTGCGGATGGAATAGGGGACCCCAACCCGCTTTGGCGCGACGAAGAATATGTTGAGAAGACCCGCTATGGGTGCATATCGGCTCCCCCTGCTTGGCTTTACAGTGTCTTTCCGACTTGGGTATTACAAGGGCTTCCAGGTGTTCACGCCTTCCACTCAGGAAATGACTGGGAGTTCTATAGACCAGTGTTTGTCAATGACAAGATTAAAGGTGAGTGTGTTTTTACCGGCTTCGAAGAGAAGGCTAGCAAGTTCGCTGGAAAGTTGGTTATGGAATATCAAGAAGCAAGATATCGTAATCAGAGAGATAAGCTTGTGGCTAAAGCCAAAGTCTGGATTGTAAGGACCGAGAGGCATGCAGCTAGGAAGATAGGGAAATATCAAAAAATCCAGCTTCCCCATCCCTGGACCGAAGAAGAACTAACAAAAATCGAGGATGAAGCCCTCAATGAGCAGATACAAGGCTCAAAAGTACGTTACTGGGAAGACGTTCAGGTAGGTGATGAAGTACCGCCCGTTATTAAGGGACCTCTAGGTGTGACCGACATAATAGCTTGGTGCGTGGGGGCTGCACCGGTACCGATTTTAGCTCACGGCCTCTCACTTCGTTTGTATAGGAAGCATCCGGCTTGGGGATTCCGTGATCCTAACACGTTTGCGATGGAGCCGATCTACGGTGTGCACTACAATATGTCTGCTGCCAAGGCAGCGGGTCTTCCGTTTCCATATGATGTTGGTGTTCAAAGACAGTCTTGGTTGATTCATATGTTCACAAATTGGATGGGGGATGAAGGATGGCTGAAAAGATGCTACGCCGAATACCGACGCTTTATATACCTCTCAGACGTGGTCTGGGTCCGAGGTAAGATTATCAAAAAATACATCGATGAAGAAGGTGAGCACTGTGTAGACATAGAGACCAACGCCATTAATCAGAGAGGCGAGAACACGATGCCCGGTCGTGGGACGGTAATCCTTCCTTCAAGGGAAGCAGGGACGTGGCCACTAGAGAAAAGACTTCCCTGACTCTGTTTTTTCCTTCTATGAAGATCCACTTCTCTTTTTGGCTTCTCTTTCTCTAAGCTTATTCCTCTGAAGCTTACCAGTTCTGGTTTTTGGTATTTCATCTATAAACTCAATTTCTCTTGGATATTCGTGTTTACTCAATCGATTCTTGACGTACTCTTGTAACTTCAATTTCAATTGTTGGCTCGGCTCAAAGTCTGAATTAAGTTTGATGAATGCCTTGACTATGTGTCCTCTTTCTCTGTGTGGAACGCCTATAACCGCGGATTCCTCAACTGCTTCGTAGTCGTTTAGGACATGTTCTATCTCGTCAGGGCCGATCGTGTATCCTGCTGAGATAATTATATCATCTGATCTTCCTTTGTGCCAGAAGTAACCGTCTTCACTCATCATTCCCGCGTCGCCCACTCTAATCCACCTGTCTCTTCTTTTAACCGCTATCTCACCAACTTTACCAGGTGGTAGCTTGTTGCCGTCTTTATCGATTACCCCAACCTCTAATCCAAGCATCGGTTTCCCTAAGCTTCCAGACTTGACAACCCAATCGCTGAATCCAGCATAATCAAGTACGATAACACCCACTTCAGTAGACCCATAGAAGCTATGAGGAGTAACACCTAATTGCTTCTTGAGTAGATAAAACGTATCTAAGTCCATCGGTTCACCTGTATAAGTTAATTTCTCGATCTTTAGATCATAATCCTTGATTTTACCGGAATCCAAGATTTTACGATAAACTGTGGGTGCAGCACTAACATTGTTGATCTCAAACTCTTCAAGTCCCTCAAGAAATATTTCAGGACTGAATTTACCGGAGTAGGCGCCAACGGCAACTCCGAAGATCAATGGTGCAAATGTACCAGCCCAAATTCCATGACCCCAAGTTGGCGGTGATGGACAGAAATATCTGTCTTCCTCCATTATTCCGTATCCGAATTTTGCTACGGGTGCGAGAGTTACAAGGCTTTTTTGGCGATACGGCACGCCTTTAGGCAGACCCGTTGTCCCACTCGAATACTGAATCATAGCGAGGTCTTCAGCGGAAGTGTTTGATTGATATTCCCGGCTTTCATTCTTTACAAATCCCCGAAGCTCTTCTTTAGTGACTAAAAATGAAATTGAAGAAGTATCTACAGACTTGGCTTTTTCTTCAGGTATTATCAACATCTTCGCCTTGGAATCCTTAACCCGAAATTCGATTGCTTCAGGTCCAAAGAGTGGAGAGCACGGCATCACTATAGATCCACTCTTGACCGTACCAAGCATACTGACATAGAATTCTAGTGACGGTTCCATCATCACAGCTACACGGTCACCTGAGCCTACTCCAAGCTCTTCTATCGCATTAGCGAACTGGGAGGTGTAATTAGAAATCTCGCTAAAGGAATAGACTTCTGAAGACCCATCGCTAAACTTTATTCTTAAAGCTGTGTCCTTTCCAACATGTCGATCTATACATTCGAATGTTACATTGAAATTTTCCCGATTTCCATCGAATACATCCCATTTCTCATTCCATTTAAAGTTATTTAGGGCTTCTTCATACGTACTATAGTTTAATACCATAACCGATCTCCAGTCATATGATAGATTAACGAGGAGAATAAAAACTTAAAATCTCAACTAGATTTTTTGTGTTCTAACTCTATCCCTCCGCTTAGCTTCCTTTAGTCGAGGTGATAACCCAATCCAAGTAATCCCTATTCACGTCCTGAACATCCAAGACGAGGATCTCGGGGGTGCTATAAGGATGCTTCGCCTTTATGAAGTGTGTGAGTCTCTCGTGGGCATCCTTGGAGGTCTTGATCAGCGCCAAGGTCTCTTCGACCCTCTCGGTCCTCCCTTCCCAGGTGAAGATGGACCTCGCCTTGAAGAGGTTGGCACAGGCAGCATGCCCCTTTTCCACGGCTTCTAAGCATATCTTCTCGGCATCCTTCTCGGAAGGGAAGGTAGAAACAACCAATACGAGCTTCTTCTGAACGTTTCTATACAAGACAGACACCAAAGATATTTTAGCATCAGTAAAATATCTCCTCTATTCTCAGATATGATTATCCTAACTGTGATACTGTTTTTGATATCTTATTAGGGACAGCAGTAGCTTATTACGATAAAGATTAGGGAGGCAGCTGAAGCTAATCAGTTAACAAAATTACATTCTCCATTTAACCATGGCAGTTATTCTACGTTGAGAGCCACCCTTTAAATGCTTTGATGGTGAAGTTAGTTGGAAGGTCGGTGGATATGGGTGAGCTGAATGGAGTTAGAGTTTTAGACTTGTCGAGGGCCCTGGCGGGACCTTTTTGCTCAATGATGCTGGGAGATATGGGTGCCGACGTGATTAAGGTGGAGCGACCTGGTCTCGGAGATGACAGCCGTGCTTGGGGACCTCCATTCATCAGAGGGGAAAGTGCTTATTTCCTCTCCCTCAATCGGAACAAACGTAGCATCACCCTAAACCTGAAGAAGCCGGAAGCTCTAGAAATCCTCTACGAGCTGGTGCAGAGTTCTGATGTTTTCCTTGAGAACTTCAGACCTGGAGTTACGGAGCGATTGAATATCGACTATAAGACCGTTAAGGAGATCAATTCTGAAATCGTTTACTGTTCCATCAGCGGTTTCGGCAGTGAGGGGCTCTACCGTGACCGAGCTGGTCTGGACATCATCATCCAGGGGATGGCTGGCCTTATGTCTGTGACTGGCGAGGAGGAGAGGCCTCCCGTCAAAGTGGGCGTCGCCATCGCCGATCTCATCGGTGGCTTCTACGCCACAATCATGACCACCACAGCATTGCTACACAGAGCTAGAACCGGGAAAGGACAACAAGTGGAGGTCTCGCTCCTCGAAGGCACCGTCTCCATCATGACTCATATGGCTCACATAGCTTTCGCGACCGGTGAAACCCCCAAGAAGCTGGGCACAGCCCACGCCCAAGTAGCTCCTTATCAGTCCTTCATGGCCGGGGATGGGAAATACCTGTCGGTAGGTGTACCAAATGAGAGGCTATGGGCGGCTTTCTGCGAGGCCACAGGTCTCATGGAACTCCTGAACCATCCCAGCTTCAACGTCAACGCCAAGAGAGTGCAGAACCGCGCCGAGCTAATCAAGATCATCCAAGAGAAGATGCTTACGAAAAGCCAGGAAGAATGGATTGAAATCTTCGACCGAGTAGGCCTACCCACCGGACCCGTCTACGACCTAGTCGAGGTCTACAAGGACCCCCACATCATCCATCGCGGGATGATCATGGAGATGGAACACCATAAAGCAGGTCGGATCAAGCAGATCGGCGTCCCAATGAGGTTCTCCGAGACCCCCTGCTCTATAAGAATTCCACCACCTACCCTGGGTCAACACAACGAGGAAATCCTCAGAGAGCTGCTGGATTTAAGCCGAGAGAAGATAGAGGCTCTCCGTGAGGGAGGCATCATCTAAGCTGCATTGGAGAGAATCCAAGATGAGGTGTGTAGATGACGTGAAGGTCGCCGCGGTTCAGATCTCCTCCGAGACCAACGAAGCCGACGGTAATCTCAGGAAGATAAAGAAAAAAATAACGGAGGCTGCTGAGAACGGTGCAGAGCTGATCGTGTTTCCGGAGTGTTCCAACAGCTGGTACGTCTTTAAAGATCCAGATCACGCCCGCCGATGTGCCACCACTATACCAGGCCCCTTGACCGATGGCATTTCTCAAAGTGCCTCCGAATATAAGGTCTATGTGGCCATGGGACTCTCAGAGTGGGAAGATTATAAGTCCCTCTTCAACACCTCCCTGCTTTTTGGACCCGATGGCTCTATCCTGGGTAAGTATCGGAAGCTCCTTCTCCGCGCCACCGACCAGGCGTGGTTTCAGGAGGGGGATCTCGGCCACCCCGTCTTCGACACTAAGGTGGGGAGAATTGGACTTTTCATCTGTGCCGACGCTCGCATCCCCGAGATTGCCAGGAACGAGGCTCTGATGGGTGCCGAGGTTCTTCTAAATTCCTCCTGTTGGGGAGGTCGGGAACAATACCTGATCCATGTGCCTACGAGGGCGGTGGAGAACAGGGTCTGGATCGTCTCCGCTGACAAAGTGGGACCAGAACCGCCTTTCAACTACCCCGGCCACAGCTTCGTCATTAGCCCTAGTGGAGAAGTCGTAGCCGAGGCAGGGGAGGAAGAAGAGATCATCTACGCAACGATCGACCTCAAATTGGCTCGAAACAAGAAGCTAAACCTACATAACGACATCTTCAAAGACAGGAGGCCTAACACCTACGAAGCGCTGGGTCGACCTATAGAGGAGACACCGTTATACAATATTCTGAGGATGCCTGTCATCCCTGAGAAGATGTGTATTCAGGGTGGAGTTCTTCAGCTTGAGCTTGGAGCACACTTGGAGGCGGTGCTGTCAGGTATCAGAACTGCAGCCATGCACGGCTCCCGGCTAATGGTTCTGCCGGAGATGTCCCTTGCAGAGGGCCCAGTGAAAAGCCGCCGAGAGGCCATTGAAGCTTCTATTGATGTACCTGGCCCTCTAACCAAGGAGGTTGAAGAGGTAGCTGAGAAGTGTTCTTGCTTTGTCGTTGCAGGTCTAATCGAAAGGGAGGACGATCGACTCTACAACACGGCTGTTCTGATAGGACCTAAAGGAATTATAGGTAAATATCGTAAGATGCATCTATGGAGACGAGAAAAGGAGTGGTTCATACAAGGGAACCTGGGATATCCGATCTTTGAGACCCCTTTTGGCAACATAGGCATAATGATCGGCTATGACGGATTCTTCCCAGAGGTTCCTGGAGTCCTCACTTTGATGGGTGCCGACCTGATTGCGTGGCCCTGTGACTGGACCAGCTTGCTCTATCCGAGGTATATCGCTCCGGCCAGAGCCTTGGAGAACCGGGTGTTTGTTATGGCGGCTAACTGGGTTGGAACAGCAGGCGGAGAAACTCTTATCGGACAGAGTAGGATTGTTGACCCATTGGGTCGGGTTCTCGCCCAGGCTGTTGGTGATGGTGAACAATACTCCCACAGTCGATGTATGGACTTGGCCATGGCGAGGTGCAAGAGAATCGATCCCAGAACAGACATATGCGTTTGTAGAACGAGGCTTTTTCATACAAAAGAAGAAAATAGAAGAGGCATTTGAATTATTCTTTTTCATGAAGGATGCACATAGAAGACCCGGCTTGGACAGCTTCGCTCTAAATGTTTATCTGTAAAGAGATTTCAATTCATTACCAAGAAAATGAAGGTTAAAGAATCGGAAATTGCCCTCCTAGACCGAGAATACATAGTGGGAAACTGGGGCTACCAGAGCCTCTATAAGCCGATCAACGTTGTCGAAGCTGAAGGAAGTTACTTCTTTGACGATATGGGTAATAAATATCTCGACTTTTCATCGCAGCTCATATCCTGTAACCTAGGCCACAAACACAAAGATATGGTGGAGAGCATTCAGAGACAGGCAGAAAAAATCACCTATTTTTCTCCAGCGTTCGCAACAGAACCTAAAGCCAAACTGGCCAAGATGATCGCCGAGGATCACGCCTAAGAACCTAAAAAAGGTTTTCTTTTCAACAAGCGGTACTGAGGCTAACGAGGCCGCGATAAAAACCATAAAACTAAAAGGTGGCTTCAAGATCATCTCCAGATATCGATCTTACCATGGCTCAACCTATGGATCGATCACTCTCAGTGGAGATCCCAGAAGGCTTCCTGCTGAACCAGGGGTTCCAGGAATCATTCATGCTCCGGATGCATACTGTTATAGATGTCCATTTGGTAAGGAGTATCCCGACTGTGGAATAATGTGCGCCGAGTATATAGAAGAGATGATAGAGATGGAAGGAGAGGACAGGGTTGGCGGCGTAGTTGTTGAACCCATACCTGGATCGAACGGTATATTGGTTCCTCCGGACGAGTACCTTCCTCGATTAAGGGAGATTTGTACTGAGACGAATACCCTACTCGTATCCGATGAAGTGATGACCGGGTTTGGACGAACAGGTGCATGGTTCGGGGTTGACCTTTGGGGTGTTGAACCAGACTTAATAACGATGGGAAAGGGTATAACAGCGTCGTATATCCCCTTAGGCGCAACAGTGATGAAGAAGGAAGTAGCAGAGTTCTTCGAGGAAAATTACTTCGCCCATGGCCACACCTATACAGGCCACGCACTAGCCTGCGCTGCTGGAGTTACCGCTCTTGAGGTCTACAAGAGAGATAAACTGATAGAAAAGGCAAAAAAAGTGGGCGAGACCCTGGGCAGGAGGCTAAGAGAACTTGGAGAGGACCACGTATCTGTGGGCGATATCCGAGGGAAAGGCCTATTCTGGGGAATGGAGCTGGTAAGAAACAGAAAAACGAAGGAACGCTTCTCAACTAGAGCTGACAAGCTGAAGATGGCACCGACCATGCTCGATAGGGTTCGCAAAGAGGCGATGGACAAGGCTCTCTACGTAATGGGCATGATAAACACGCTGATGATCGCACCGCCTTTGACGGTTAGGGAAGAGGAGATCGATGAGGGAACAAGCGTATTAGACGCCGCCTTGAAGATCTCGGATAGAGAGACCGTTTCTTAAAAGGAAAAAAATCATCTGAAATCATCTTCTGCATTCGAAATTAAGGGTGGGTTTAGCCTTAAACAAGAATTCCCACATTCTTTTATGACTCTCTAAGCTAATTGTTATATGAAGCTTTCGAAAAGAATAGGACAATCTCGGGAATGAGAAGAAGGGATGTACACACACATTCAACTCAAGACGATTGAAAGAATCAATCGACTAAAGAAAAGGAAGAATGCCATTATCCTGGTACACAACTACCAGAGACCTGAAATATATCGGGTTGCGGACTACATTGGAGATTCCTTCGGTCTGAGCAAAAAAGCCGCACAAACAGATGCCGACTTGATAGTTTTCTGTGGAGTCGACTTTATGGCAGAGTCTGCCTGCATCTTAAATCCAAATAAAACTGTTCTTTTACCGGCTAAGGAGGCATGTTGTCCCATGGCCGCTATGGTTAAAGTCCAAGACTTGAGACAGATGAAGGAGCAATATCCAGACGCTGCTGTCGTGTGCTACATTAACACTACCGCGGATATAAAAGCCGAGTCAGATATTTGCTGTACAAGCTCAAACACTGTCAAAGTTGTTAATTCGCTTGAAGAGGACACAATCATTTTTGTTCCGGATAAAAACTTAGCGAAATATGCTGCTAAGTATACTGTAAAAAAGATAATCCCTTGGAATGGATGGTGTTATGTACATGATAAGTTCTCAGCTAATGGCCTAAAAGAAGCTAAAAGGTTGCACCCAGACGCAAAAGTTGTGGTTCACCCTGAATGCAAGCCAGATGTGATTGAGCTGGCTGACTATGTTGGCAGCACTAGTCAGATGATTGAATACACAAAAAAAGATAATGCAAAAGAATACATCGTCGGAACTGAGATAGGCTTGATAGAAAGATTGAAACTTGAACTCCCTGAAAAAACGTTCCTTCAAGCACCCCCTGGCTCAACCTGTATTCAGATGAAGAAAAATAATCTGCAGTTAGTATTGAAATCCTTGGAGGAAGAGCAACACAAAATCACCCTTCCTGAGAACACCAGGAAAAATGCGAGAAGGGCCCTGAATAGAATGTTAGAGATAGGCTGATGATATTTCTATCGAAGAGCAAATGAGGATTATAATATGAAGATCATGGACGAGTACTGGGATATAATAGAAAGAGCCCTAGTAGAGGATTGCTATGACGAAGATATAACCACCAATGCAAATGTACCATCTTCGTATAGAGCCAAAGGAGTGATTTACGCAAAGGAAGACGGGATTATAGCTGGCTTGGATGTTGCAAAAGCTGTTTTTAGCTATAAGGCTTCTGATATTAACTTCAAGTATCTAGCTAGGGACGGTGATCGTGTCCAGAAACATCAAGGCATAGCGGAAATAAACGGTAACGCTAGAGTCATTCTGACACGTGAAAGAGTTGCGTTAAACTTTTTACAACATCTCTCGGGGATAGCGACAACCGTAGCGAAATATGTAAGAGCTGCTGGAAATACTAAGATCCTCGACACACGGAAGACCACCCCTGGACTACGTAGACTGGAAAAGTACGCCGTCAGAGTAGGCGGCGGCCACAATCACAGAATGAATCTGAAAGAAATGATCTTAATTAAAGATAACCACATCGAGATCGTTGGTAGCATCAAAAAAGCCGTGTCGCTTGCAAGGAAAGTCTCTGACATAGAAATTGAGGTTGAGACGAAAACGCTTAAAGAAGTTAGAGAAGCTGTTGAAGCCAAACCCAATAGGATAATGTTGGACAATATGCCCGTAGAAATGATGGAGGAAGCAATGAAAATCATAAAAAACGAAATCGAAGTTGAGGCCTCAGGAAGCATGACCTTAGAGAGAATTCCTGAAGTCGCAAAGCTTAAGGTGGACTACATCTCAGTCGGAGCGTTAACACACAGCACCAAGGCACTAGATATGAGCCTGGAGATTTTAGAGATCTATAAATGAGATGTTGCAAATAGAATAATTTCACAAGAAAAAACCACAAAATTCAAATATGTTTTTTTTGAATAGAACTTCTTTTCTAATATATAAAGAAATAATATTATTTGATTATAGCTTGAAAAGAGGGAAGTAAAAAGTGGAATTAAAGGGAAGTAGAACCGAAAAGAATTTGTTGGCAGCTTTTGCTGGCGAATCCCAAGCTAGAAACAGATACACTTTTTTTGCGAGTGCAGCTAAGAAAGAAGGGTATGAACAGATATCTTCTATCTTTCAGGAAACAGCCGACAACGAGAAAGAACATGCTGAACTGTTCTTCAAGGCTCTTAAGGGTGGAATAGTCGAAATTACGGCTTCTTATCCTGCAGGTGTTATCGGCTCGACCTCCGACAACTTAAAGGAGGCAGCAGAAGGTGAGAAACTTGAGTGGGGTACAATCTATCCTAATTTTGCTGAGGAAGCTGAGGAGGAAGGTCTAAAAGATGTAGCCAAAACTTTTCAGATGGTCACTCAGGTAGAGAAAAGCCATGAGAAGCGGTTTTTGAAGTTGCTTTCAAACATAGAGCAAGACAAAGTCTTCAAAAAAGACTCGATTATCAAATGGAAATGTAGAAATTGCGGTTACGTTTACGAGGGCAAAGAAGCACCTGAAGAATGCCCCGTCTGTAAACACGCCAGAAGCTACTTCGAAGTTTGGTGTGAAAACTACTAAAAATATTCCCCTCATTTCTTTATTTTCCTCTTATTAATCTTTAGAACCGACAATCACAACCGAGATAGATATAATCTCTTAATATTGTTAAGTGATTTTGTTCCATAATCATTAAAAATTAGAAAATACTATGGGTTTCTATGGATTTTCTTATGAATAGTTGGGTTCTTGCTTACAAGTTTTCCGAGCTGCTTGTTTTATTAATTAGTTCGCGCATGTTTGCTGCAACAATAATTTATACGGAGCTATTAATTTTTCTGTCTAAGATAGAAAAACGGGTGGGAGGAGGCCTTATACATAGATATTTATTCAGTAAAAAATTTAGAGCTAAGTAGTCCAGATACCTAGTTAGAAAACAAATGGTTTAGATTTACAGGATAATGTAAAATAATCAACCTTTTTTCGTTAATGACCTAACAGCAGTATTTGTCTTGGGGTCATCAATATTTTTCTTCCCATCGGAGTTTGGACATAAAGTTTAAGAAATTGGGTAACGAATAATTAGGTGTAAAGAAGAATTAGACAACGAAAAAATCAAGGTGTGAGAGATGAATAGGAAAACAGTCTTGGTTCTATTTATAATTTTCATTCTAAATGTGTCTTGGATAACATTTTTCTTTGGAACTAGTTTACCTCCAGATAGGTTTTCGGGTAAAATTGAAAAGATCGATATTTTGGATATAGAAAAGATTGGTGAATATTTGATTTACAATTGCAATTTCACTTTAGTGAATGAAATAAATTTTACTAAAATATTCAAGATAAATGAAATCCAACTCAATCTTATAGAAGAAGGAAATTTTTACAGTTTCAAAGTAAATCAATTTGATATGCTTTCTTGGTTTAGTCCTAAATTATTGCCCCCATCCACTTGAACTTGGAAGATTTAAAGTGACTACGAGATGGATGTGATCATAAGGGCGATAAATGAAGATAAAACGATAACTAATCATATATTCGAATAAGCTTTTGCTATTCAGCTGGAAGCATTAATCTGCGTCTTTCATATTTTACAGTGAAGATCGAACCTCCACATTTTGGGCATGGAGTGTCCCTTGTGGCCCTGTTCAGTATCCAACCACATTTCACACAGATACAAATAGCTTTTAACTCTACCTCCAATATTATCCCACGTTACTTCTCCAAGTTAGTCTCATATCAACGTACTTAGAATTATGGTAGAGGTTGTCAGAAAGGAGGTTCTCAACAGCGCCGATGGATATTTGCAGAAACCTTTGAACCTCAATCAAGTTTTTCCTCGATTCTTTTAAGACATTTCTCGATGATCTCCAGCCGGTGTAGGAGGTGATAGCGGTTGACCAAGTTCTCAGAGAACCTCTTCATAGCCTCAAAGCTCTGTTGCTGACGGGGAAATGTCCTTTTAGCTCTTAGCTCTCCAATTTTATGTCCTAGATCATCTATACTCATGTCAAGTGCTTTAGCAGCATCTGCAAAGCTGGAGGCATTCGCTATCTCCTTAATAACCATGAACTCCTCCTCTTTGAGGCTCTCCAACGTTGGAAGAGGATAGAAACCATATTCATTCAAGACCTCTTGAACCGTGTTTCTCAAGATCACTTCTAGCTCTTCAGGTTCCAATAGGAGATAATACTCGCTCAAAGGCACCACTTTGACACCGAGCTCTCTGGCTATTACGGCTGCTGCATCATCAGCAAGACCTTTACAAACCATCATAGGTTTCAAGTCTAGAACCTTGCTATCAGCATAAACCTGCCGCATATCTGATACAGAGCCTAATCCAGATTTCACCTCGACACAATACTTTTCACCATCAGGGCTAACAGCGATGATGTCAACCTCAAAGGCTTCGGATCCCTCAATGACTACCCTCTTATTTGTCTCTAAGATCTCAAAACCTAGTCTCGTCAACACAGTCCTAGCAATTCTCTCACTGCTTTGCCCACGAACCTTCGATCCTGCCACTTTGATTTATCCCTTGGTTATTGTTTACTCATGTTAGGTTATTATTTTAAAGTTAAGAAGGGTTGAATAATCGGCTTGATTGAACATCGCAGAAGAGGGAAAAAAGACATGGCGAAAAGAGAGACGTGTGTTGTCATCTTCGACATGGACGGAACCTTAATAGACCTTCCAGTCAACTGGTTCAGAACAAAGAGGCGTCTCGCAGAGCTCCTGAAGGCTGATTTGTCCGCTCCCCTTGTCATTCCGAGTGTCTATAAGGTTGCACGCCAGGATCCGGATCTCCTTCGTAGAGCCTTCGAAATCATAGAGGAAGAAGAGATGGCTAGCATCTCCCACTCCAGAGCACTGAGAGGAGCAAAAAGCCTTATCGCCAAGTTGAAGGGCCACCGACTAGCTGTTGTCACTCTTCAGGGTAAAGCCGCAGCCTACAAAGCTCTGAGAAAGGCTGGTTTACTACGATTCTTCGACGAGATAGTTACAAGGGAGATCAGCTCAGACCGCGCAGAGCAGATCCAGGTGGTAAAGGAGAAAATCCATGGGAGAAAGTACATTATGATAGGAGACCGTCTGAATGACGTGGAGTCGGCGAAGAAGGAGGGGTGCTACGCCATACTCCTTAAGCCAGATCTCCAAACAGATGTAGGAGCGGACTTAGTCGTAGAGTCGCTTGGAACCAACAATAGGGCGATACTCAAAAAGATACAGGAGCTATGTGGATATCAAAACAATTCGCTTAGCGTTCTTTCAGACAAATAGATTAAGACAATGACATTAATTCTTTGATGACACTAGCTTATTGAGGGTCTTCATGAGTAAGGTTGCAATTGTAAGGGGAACTAACCCTCAGGATATAACGGTTGCCGCTTTAGAGATGACGTCTGCCCATAAAGTTCTTTCCAAGGCTAACCCTGTTTTGATAAAGCCTAATTTCATTAGCGCGAGACATCCATCAACAGGGATTACTACCGACAGTAGAGTCATCGAGGGCGTAGTCAAGTTTTTAAAACAGCACCATATGGAAGACATGCAACCTGAAACAAATAGAGTTACTAGGCGAGCCTATCGAGAAAGTAAGAAAGAAGTTTAGAACATCCATCCTATCCAGATTTCTTGTTCATTTAAGTTAACGTGAAGAGGAGAAGTCAAGTTGGTGCTAAGGAAAAAGTGTTTTTCCGATACGATGCTTCTCCTAATCTAAATCAATTTACTCGGTATTCTTTTCGGAGTATAGGCAGTTTTTGGTTTAATTCCGGCTTTGTTTAATCTGTCAACAACTATTGGATAAAGAAAAACGTATTCTTCTTCGGTTTCGCCAGCCAAACTTGAATCTATCTTGCTTAACTTTTCCTTTAGAGTTTCATAATTTTTCTTTGAGCTGAAGGAGAGCATCACTGCAGGATGACAGGATACTCCTGCATCAAGAAGGTTTTTTAAGGACTTCAGCTGTAGGTTAAAGCCTTCAGGTTTAGCACCTGTGAGCATCGAGAATTCTTCTTCGTTAGTGCCTTTGATTGAGATTCTTACATGGAAGTTCTCGAACTTTGAAAGTTTTTTTGCGTAATCAACATCATATCCTAGCAAGACGCCATTAGACTCTAGTATAAAAGAGTAATTGGTTTGATCTATTAGTTCAAGAAGCTTGAGAAGATGCTTTTTTCCCATAGTGGGTTCATTACCGCTTACCCTTAACTGTTTATAGCTAAATCTTTCAGCACCACCAACAAGCCTCTTAAATATGTGTTCGGGTGAATAAAACTTTCCTATTCTGTCGGGATGGTCTCTTGGAGCTCCACTCCAGCAAAATACGCATCTCAGACAACATCCACAACAATCTGCTGTAGCTATTCCGCCATACCATGATCCAGGTCTAAAAGTTCGATAGTATTTTCTATAGATTCCTCTTGTCACTAGCTTCTTGGTTTCTAATGTAAGTTTAACTGGGTCCAATAGATTCATGTTA
>JABAOH010006108.1_pt1 | contig 20580 bp, 22 predicted proteins | sample 7062181 | NCBI WGS metagenome assembly JABAOH01 (sample SAMN14538630, study PRJNA623070) | marine sediment metagenome | biome: marine biome [ENVO:00000428]; feature: marine pelagic biome [ENVO:01000023]; material: deep marine sediment [ENVO:00002113]; isolation source: pool of 5 deep marine... | reverse complement strand
TCTTAAAGGAGAAGCATCGCCACAGTAAATGTATTTCTCATCTTCAGTGTCTACGACGACAGACTGATGGGCAGGGGAGTGACCTGGCGTTGTTATCACCTTCACTCCTCCAGTAATCTCATGGTCCCCCTTTATACCGATGTAGTCAACGGTGTCGAACAACTCCCGTATATAGGTGTTTTTTTGGAACCTGTCGGGGAAATGGGCGTATCTCACCTCATCCCTCTGCACGTAGAATTTAGCGTTCTTAAAAAGAACGTTATTCCCGCAATGATCAAGGTGGAGATGCGTGTTTATTACAACCGATATGTCCTCAGGTTTCAGTCCCTCCTCCTTTATACTTCTCTCAAGCTTCATTTCCCTATCTAATCTATAAAATTTCTTGATTCGGTCGGGTAGCTCTCCAATACCCGTATCCACCAGTATTTTTTCCTTATCAGTTGTTATTAGCAGCGGTTTCAAGGCGGCCATGTAGAGTACACCATGGTATGAGGTCTTCCTATAGACCAGGAAGCCCTTGTCAAGGCCAAAAAAACCATCGGAAAGAAGCTTAACCTTGTTCATGATTCGAACACCTCCTTAGATTAATTTATGCCCCTATAGATATACCAGCAACTTGTCTAGAAGATGTCAGGTGGCCTGTACTCGCCATAGATTTCGCGGAGGACATCACATATCTCGCCGACGGTGGCGTAGGCCTTGACGGCGTTGATCATGTATGGCATTAGGTTCTCATTAGCTTCGGCGGCTCGGCGCAGTCTCTCCAGCTGTTCATCCACCTTATGCTGGTCTCTGCTTCTCTTAACCTTTTCCAGCTTCTCGATTGTTCTCTTCCTCAGGTCGGGGTCAGGCTTATAGGTCTCCATCTCATGTCTCTCTTCTCCCCTCATAGCGTTTATGCCAATGATCTTCATCTCTCCTTCCTCAATCTTCCTCTGGTAGGAATAGGCGTCTTCTATGATCCTCCTCTGGAAATACCCATTCTTGATGCACTCAGCGGCGCCGCCCTTAGCCTCGATTTGCTCAAGTACCTTCCAAACCCTCTCCTCCACCTCATCGGTGAGCCACTCAACAAAGTAGGAGCCGGCCAGAGGGTCAATAATGTCAGCGAGGCCTGCCTCCTCGGCAAGAAGAGCTTGAGTCATCACCGAGAGACGTTGCGTCTTCTCCGAGGGGATACCATAGGCCTCATCCATGGTAGATAGACGTATCGACTGTACACCGCCTAATGCACAAGCCATCCCAATAAGGGCTGCCCTGACAAGGTTGAGCTCGGGATAGATATCAGTGTAGACGCTCCCACCGGCGGAGGCGTAGGTTCGGAAGCGCCATGTACTAGGTTTTTCTGCGTCGAAGCGATCCCTCATGATCCTTGCCCAGATCCGCCGCGAGGCCCTCAGTTTCGCTACTTCCTCGAAGAAGCCCATGTGGGAACATAGGCCGAAGCTGAACCTAGCTGCGAAGTCGTCGACGCTCAGCCCCCTTTCCTTGGTTTTCTCGACGTACTCGATGGCGTCTGCGAACATCAGGGAGGGTTCGGTTATCAGGCTTGCACCGCTCTCGCGGTAGTGGGATCCTGTGATGCTAATGGGATTAAATCTGGGTAGATACCTAGAGCAGTATTCGATGACGTCGATGGTCAGCTTCAAGGAGGAGTCCAAGTCTACGATCCATGTGTGACGGGTACATATCTCCTTGAGGATGTCGTTCTGAACCGTCCCCCTCAGGGATTCAGCCGGTACGCCTTGCCTCTCAGCCAGCACCAGATACATAGCAAGAATGATCTGAGTGGGAGCGTTGATGGTGAATGAGGTTGAAACCCTATCAAGAGGTATACCGTCAAAGATCACTTCTAGATCTCTAAGAGTGTTCACAGCAACACCTACCTTCCCGACCTCGCCCTCCGAGAGCGGGTGATCTGAACCATATCCACACTGGGTTGGCAGATCAAAGGCCAGGCTGAGGCCGGTTTGACCCCAGCTCAAGAGGTTCTTAAAAAGCCTGTTTGTCTCCTCGGGGGAGCCGTACCCGGCGTATTGTCGAATAGTCCAAATGCGGCCCCGATACATGGAGGGATATATGCCCCTGGTGTAGGGGTACTCTCCAGGCATACCCAGGTTCTCTACATACTGTCCCTTAAGGTCCAAAGGAGTATAGAGCCACTTGATTGGGATCTCGCCTTCTCTGGTCTTAAACTCCTCCTGCCTACTCGGATTTCTCTCGAGGGTGGGTTTAAGTCTGTTTATCTCCCAGTCTCTTATTTGATCCTCTATCTCTGCCTTATCGTCCAAACTGAACATCTCTTCAACTAGTCAGTAAAAGAGATTCACGACATTTAAGCTGCAGATGCTATATGACTCCCCTCTTCCTCAGTCTCTGGATCTCTTCTTTACTGTATCCTAGCTTGTGTAGGACCTCCTTTGTGTGCTGGCCCAGTATCGGGGAAGGCTGTCTGATGCTTAAGGGGTGCTTGAAGAGCTTGATGGGGTTTCCAAGCACCTTCACCCTACCAGCGGCCTGGTGAGTCATCTCCACTAGCATCTTCCTGACCTCTATCTGGGGGTGTTTCAAGGCCTCTGAGGTAGTGTTGACGGGGGCATGGGGGATGTCCACCTCGTCCAAGGCCTTCAACCACTCGTTCCGTGTCTTCTTAAAGAAGGCCTCCTCGAGTATCGGTCTTAAGGCCTCCCGGTTCCTAATTCTTAGGGGATTGTCAAGAAACCTCGGATCCTCCTTCAGCTCCTCCATGCCCAGCACAGAACAAAGGATCTCCCAGAATTTCTGGGAGGGGGCTGCCACCATGATCCATCGGTCATCCTTGGTCCTGTATGCTTCGTAGGGCGTCAAAGTTGGATGTGCGGAGCCGAGAGGGACGAGGTCTTGACCTAGGCCGAAGTACATAGGAATCGTGTAGAGACCCAGATAGAAGATTGCGGTGTCAAAAAGAGATACATCGATCTTCTCCCCTATGCCAGTAGCCTCGCGGGCGAAGAGGGCGGTCGAGATGGCACAAGCTGAGAGAATCCCAGCAGATATGTCCATGACGCCAGGGAAAGCCTTGATGGGAGGCCAACCTTCTATGCCGATGCAGGTCATGATGCCCGACTCAGCCTGGACGATGGCGTCGTACCCTGGTCTCTGGCTATAAGGGCCATTCAGGCCGTAGGATGAGATGGAGCAATAGATCAGCCTAGGATTCAACTTGCTGACGACTTCAAATCCGAGACCCAGCCTCTCCATCACTCCTGGCCTGAAGTTCTCGACAAGGACATCGGAGTCTTTGGCCAGCTTCAGAGCGATCTCCCTTCCCTCCTTGTCTTTCAGATCCAGTGTAACGCTCTTCTTATTTCGGTTGAGGATGAAGGAGTGATAGCTTTCTCCTCCTGTTAGCTTGGGCTCTCGATCCCAGCGTGCACTGTCCCCAACGCCGGGCATCTCCACTTTGATGACCTCGGCGTCCATGTCTCCCAACAACATGGTGCAGAAGGGACCGGCGAGGAAATGAGTAAAGTCTAGGACTTTGACGCCACTCAGGGGACCCACGATGATTCACCTCTAGAAGTGAGACGGCTTCGAAGTTATAAGACTTCTAAAAATACCTGAAGAATGGAAAAGACAAATAATTTAACGGTGAGAATCTGTTATAGACCGACACCACAAATAGGGGTCGTGGGCTAGTATGGCATGCTGCCGAGCTCGGGACAGAGCAGCGTGAGCCTCGGTGATCGTGGGTTCAAATCCCACCGACCCCACCAAATACGGAATCTAAACTAATTTCGTGGTGCTAACATCAAGTTTTTTAGGAGGAGAGGAAGACAAAGGATCCTAGAGTTTTCGATATGGTGTTGATCCTTAAAATGTTATTCTCCATACATTTTATCCATCAACTTAATTGCATCATCCTTTGTCAATTTCCGCGGCTGCCTAACTAACATTCGATGGCCTTTTAACATTTTTTCGGCGATTCTAGGTATTGCCTCCCTAGGTATACCTAAACCCTTCAAGTTCGATGGTACATCTATGTCTTTTATTAATCTTTGTACCGCTACCACAGCTTGATATGCGGTCTCACGTCTTGACAACTTGTCGGTTTTTTCACCCATTGCCGAAGCTATCGATGCCAATTTTTGTTCGCATTTAGGCAGATTATATTCCATTAAATAAGGCAGAGCTATTCCGCATGCCACTCCGTGTGGAATCCTGTATTTTGTCCCATAAGCATTTGAGGCTGCGTGACCGCCGCATGTTCCAGCGTTTTCTAGGGCTAAGCCGGCCATCATAGCTGCTAGCGACATATTATATCTTGCCTCCAAGTTTTCTCTTTGGAAGTATGCCGCCCTTAGATTTTTCGCTATCCTTTCTATAGCCTCCAAAGCCACTGCATCTGTTAATGGAGAGGATTCTAGGGACATCATAGCCTCCACGGCGTGGGATAATGCATCCATTCCAGAGCCCGCGGTTGTTTTAGGAGGCATAGTAACAGTTGCAGTGGGATCTACTATCGCCACATCGGCTAGGAGCTTTGGGTCCACAACGCTGGTTTTAAGTTCCTCAGCACTCAAAGAGACGACCGCGTAGCGGCTGACTTCGGAGCCTGTACCTGCCGTTGTAGGCAAGAGGATTTTTGGAACTCCAGGTTTTTGAATCTTGGCCCCGCCCACATATCTACTTATGTCTCCAGGGTTTGTGATAGCTATTGAAGCTAATTTAGCCATATCCAGAACACTACCGCCGCCTATGCCGACAACGAATTCATATTTACTTTCTCTCGCGGCATTAGCCGTAGACTCAGCCATTTCTAATCGCGGTTCAGGCTCAACTTTGTTGAAGATATTGATTTCCAATCCTTCAACTTCCAAGGATTTTCTAACCTTATCAACTAGACCGGTTTTTTCGATATTCTCATCTGTTAAGATTAAACCTTTTTTCACGTTGAATTGTTTCGCCTCTAAACCCACGTTTTCAGCCGCTCCAGAACCGAATAACATCCATTTAGGAGTCTGAAAGGAAAATTTCATTATGGAAGGATAAACCGTGTTCATAACGTAGAGTTACTGCTTTGTAACATATAAAATATTTTTAGTTTTGTATTAGCTGAGTTTACATTCATTTGGAGAGTTAATATGATAACGGAGGCACTGATCGACGAGGCATCATTTGAACTTTTGAGGAGGTCTATGAAAGAGATACCTGAAGACTGGGAAGTGGCTTACAGGGATGCATACAAAGAAGAGACCCTGGAAATGCGGAGAGCCTACGACTACATGTTTGCCGCCATGAACAATGCCAGGAGAGAAGGACTATCTATTTGTCTTGACAGTGGATCAATCTGCTTCTATATAACCTTGGGTACAGCAGCTCAGATCGACCCGAAGATCAACTTTTGGAGAGCCTTAGCTAGGTCCACCATGAAGGCGACTAAAGATGGCATCCTGAACCCTTATACTGTTGATCCTTTAACGAGGGAGAACACGCATACGAATGTGGGAGTGAATATGCCATCTCTAGAGTACAACACGGTCACCGAAGAGGAATGCATCGAAATAACTTCTGTACTAAAGGGGGCTGGTGCAGAACTTTCCGGAAGTAGATTTCGCATGATGGCTGCGGCGGACGGCTTACTAGGGATCAAGAGATTCGTACTTGATAAGGTGATTCACGCTACCAGATATGGATGGAGCTGCCCCCCAAACATCTATGGAATCGGAGTAGGCGGTGTAATGGCAATAGCTTCAAGGTTTGCAATGATGGCTGCTACCCTTAGGCCCTATGGATCCAGGCATCCGATGAAGAAGATCGCAGAACTCGAGGAGGAGTTGAAAGAGAATATAAACTCGATCGGAGTTGGGGCGATGGGAAATGAAGGCAACATCACAGCTCTAGATGTCCACATAGAGTACTCCTATGGGCAGTCTGCACTTCTTCCTGTGGCCATCGTATCTCAATGCTTTGTTCCTCACCGTGCAACAGCAAGGATCTGTTCGGATGGAGCTGTGGAATACCATCCCTACCCAAAGCTATGGTTCACTGAGCTGAGGAAGACCATTCCGGAGTTTGTTAGGCGATGAGCATACTACCCGATGGCGTCGAACTGAGGACGCCCCTAACGAAGAAAGCATTAACAAAATTGAGGAGTGGAGATATAGTCTATATCAGTGGACATGTCTGGACTTGTCGTTCAAGTTTCTTTATACGTGTCTTCGAGAAGAGAAGAAAGAATCCTATAGATACTGGCCGCTACAATGTGATGATCACACACGGCCCCAGCATCAAGAAAGTTGGGGGAAAATGGGTTCCGCCTAAAAGCTTAGGTGGCACTCTCGGCTTCAGGTTCAGGAAATGGATGCCGAAGGCTATTAAACGTTTTGGGCTACGTGCAGTAGTCTCAAAGGGAAGTTTGAATGGCGATGTGTCTGCAGCCTGCAGAGAGGCAGGCTGTGTCTACCTGACTCTCTATTCCATGCCTTGGACATACGAGGCGAACGTACATTGCGTCAGAAAAATTGTTGAGAGCCACTGGCTTGAATTCGGATCCTCAGACGCGGTCTGGGTCTTCGAGGTTGAGAAATGCGGTCCGTACATCGTTAACATCGACATGGTTGGAAACGTGTACTATGAAGAAATAACAGAGAAGATCAAAGGTAAGGCAGAAAAACTTTATGAAGAGCTTGGGATAGCCGACTTCAGATACACTTTCGAATAGCGTTCACCTACAGAGTATATAGTCAGTAAGGGCACAAAGAACGGGGGGGGTTGTGTGGAAAAGAAGAATATTCTCAACTAAACCTTCTACATCATGAGATCGCCGAAGAGAAGTTTTCTCATACCGTCCATGTCTCTAGAGGTTACAGCTACTCTCTCAAAGGATTTATCCAGTACCTCGATAATCTTCTCTGGGCCACCGAATCTCATACCCTCTTCTGGAACGGGTTTAATTCTTATGGATGGTGTTGAACCTGCGGACCAAGCCCCCGCCACAGTGATGACACCGTAATCCTCTAGGAGACTTACACCTGTTCCTATGGAGGCCTCCACAGGGACCAGCTCAATCTGTCGTGCATCGGCCTTTTCTATTACAATGTCTAGGCCGTCGTCGTGGAGGATATGTATCCCGAAGGGTATCTCCTTGACACGATCTCCATATAACCCTTTCGCCAAGCGGTAGATCTTCTCGCCCATTGCCTTCATCTTTCTCAACAGCTCTGGATCATAGTTCTCTAGTCCCCTCAGGAGGGCTACGGACAAAGCGGGTCTCAAGTCGGCACCCATAGTTATGAGCAACGTCTCTATCCTCTCTACTAAATCTCTATCCCCTGCGATCCACCCACTCCTAGGCCCAGGGAGCAGTTTCTCACCGCTCGTCCCAGCTATGTCAACCCCTAGCTCTAAGCTCTTCGGCTGCATTAGTAGCACCGGTCTGAGCCTGGCTCCTGAGGCATCGTCGAGGTAGGTGAATATTTTATGTTCACGGCTGATCTCTATCACTTTCTTTAACTCCTCAATAGGTGGAGATTTCAGAGCCGTACTCGTGCCTGTGATTACAACGAGGGAGACCCTGTCGCCGTACTTCTCCACGATATCATTAAATTCCTCTGCAGTGTTGGCCTCTAAGCACTCAGCGCCTACTAGCTTTGCCCCAAGCAGAATAGAAGAATGGGTGAATCCCTTGGGGGGTGCGCTATAGCAGACTAAGATTTCTCCTGGTTTCACAATGGAAAGAATCGTGGCGACCTGGCCGGAGGAGAGTCTGTTACAGAAGGCCACGTGGTGCCTCTCTATGTCACCACCTAAGTGTTCGATGCCTATCCTCTTCAGCCTATCCATCCAGATGGCTGGGCCGACGAGGTCGTCCGATGGTGGTCCCAAGTCCTCGGTGGTGGACGGAAAATGGGTGTACAGACCCGTAAGATTATAAATGGCTTCCTGTCCATAGCGCTTGTATCTCCTTTTCATCAGCTCCTGAGCCCATCGAAACCTAAGGTTGAGGCTCTCCGGTCCGCTGATCAGCTTCCCCCATGCGAATCCATGTACCGGGTCAATTTCGTTTCCGTATCGATCCTTAGCCATTTCTATTCCCAATATCCTCCTCATCTTAAACTTTAAAGCCTTAACCACTGTTTTTCAGAGTAGTTGAAGGAGAACAATAAAGCCGTTCAGAGTGTTTTCGTTATACAATGATTCCTAGTGTAGTAAGAGGCTTAGAGAGGTAGCAGGTAACCGTAGGTCCCGTTTACTTTGACCCTTCTAAGCCTATTATTCTTCACCAGATAGGTGAGGGCACCCGTGACGCTTCCCCTTCCATAGTGGAGAGCGTTGTGCTTGAGGCCTTCATCGATCTCGTCCCAAGTCCTAGGCTTGGTTTTACCCCAAGACGTAGACAACAACTTGATGATAGCATCATTGAGGCCCGAGGGCCTCTGAATCGTGGGGAACTCATCAGGGGTCTTAAGGACAGCCCCTTCGACTGGTGCTCTGAAGGCTTCATGGACTCTATCAATGATTTGTGGCAGGTCCTCCATAGTTTTTCTCACCGTCTCCCTGCTCCCTTTTATCTCGATCTCAGCTCCTGTTGAGAGCCTAATCCTTAGGCTGATCTCCTCTGTAATCTTTCCTCACCTCTCTTTCGTCAAATTACTCATAACTTTCCACTTCCTAAGATTGACCAAACATCCTCATTATCTACTTCTGCATGTTAGTCCTGTCGTAAATCTCCAAAAACTGTTATATCAATCGCTAATTAACCTTTCTAAGGCACTAAGTAAAAATTCTGGAAGGTTAGGAGTAGAAACCTCAAGAGACTTAGAATAGTGAGGAATCTTAACCAGTAAACTTCTCAAGATCATCATCTTCTCCAATATGTAGTAACCACCTGTCTGGAGTTCCGTCATACATAACTATGGCTGTCTTGTGGCTACATAACCTATGGAGAGTTATGCCTTGTAACTAAGCCTATATTTGCTGTACCCCTGTAAACGTGATCCTTCTCTATGTAACTGGTAGTAAATTATTGTATTGGAGATAAGAAACTTTATTTATCAGTTAATGTGCGTATTACAAAGGAGGTGGTTTCTCGATGAGCATCTTGGTGACCGGTGGGCTTGGATTCGTAGGTTCTCATACCTGTAGGAAGCTCGTCGACGAGGGTGAGAAGGTTATCGCCCTATACCGGACCCCTAGGAAAATCGATTTCTTTGAGGAGGTCTCTGACAGAATAATGGAGTTAAGAGGGGATATCCTTGATCTACCCCACCTCATGAACATTATCAAGGCAGAGGGAATCACTGGCATCGTTCATGCCGCGGCCGTAGCTACTGAACCACCTGCTAGGGCTAGACCTCACATGGCATACCAAATCAATGTCACAGGGACAGTCAACGTCCTTGAAGCTGCTAGGCTAATGGACCTGGAGAAGGTGGTCTATATCAGCACTGGCTCGGCTGCAGGACCTACCGAGGATCTAAAACCGGTGAGCGAGAGTCAGAGGAAACCTTCAGGCCTCTACGGAACTACCAAGCTGATGGGCGAGTTGATGGGGCTAAGTTACTGTTCAATCTACAGCCTAAACATTGTAGTTGTGAGGCTGGCCTGGATCTATGGCCCGGGTCGTGATCCTCTGAGAACTTTTGGGATGGAGGTGCCCTGGGACCTCGCCGCCATCTTCCAGAACGCTGAGGAGGAAAGGCCCGTGGAGATCGAGGAAGGCGGAGACCACCCCTTCGACTTCACCTACGTGAAGGACGCCGTAGAGGTGGTCGTTTCCGCTTACAGGAAGAGGTATCCCAAGTATCGAGTCTACAATGCCTCTGTCGGGAGAGCGTTCACCCTCGCAGAGGCGGCGGAGGGCATCAGAAAAGTGATACCAGACGCAGAGATAAGGATCGGCTCGGGTACGAGGAGGGATATATATTTACGAGGCCACCTTGACATCACCAGGGCCCGTGAAGATTTGGCATATGTGCCACAATACGACTTAGAAAGAGGCATAAGTGAGTGGCATAACTGGTATAACGGTGGGAAAATCTACTAAAGCCTTAGCTAAAGTTTCTAAATAGATCATCAACTAGAGCGTCTAAGCCTGATCCATCTACTATCGAAACCTTAAAAGCCCTCTCTTTAAGAGTATCCTTCACCAAATTGACATCATCTAAGGCTATATCCATCTTGTTTATTACCGGCAGCACCAGGATTTCCTTAAAAGACTTCTTTATTTCACCAAAAATTTCTATTTGATCCTCTAGAGGATAGTATTTTTCGTGGCTCGGATCGAAAAGGTATACGATTAGGCTTGCCACATATCGAAGGCAGAGAATGGTCCTCTTCTCTATAGGGTTCCTTTTCTCCATAGGTCTGTCAAGGAGCCCCGGAGTATCGATTATTTGAACCCTAACCGACCCCTTCTGTAGGTGTCCAACACTGACCTCCTTGGTTGTGAAGGGATAGCTGGCTACCTTGACTCTGGCTGTACTAATGGCCCTTACAAGGGAGGATTTTCCGACGTTGGGGGATCCGGCCACAACTACAGTAGGCATATCACTATCGATGGAGGGCAATTTGTGCATTTTCTCCCACACCGATCGAAGATGATCTAGTTCTTTCTTTCTGCGTTTCAAAACCGATATAATCCTTCCATAGGCTTCTCTCCTCAAGCGTGCTGCTTCCTCTGAGTCTCCCCGTAATCTCCTGAGATACTTTTTTTTGATTCGTTCTATGACCTTTACGGAACCCTTTACTCTCTTGATGGACTCCTTGACCTTTTCATGATCGAAAAGGAGGTCGCTGATTTTGGCATAGAAGATATCCGCGGTCTGAAGAGTCTCTCCAACTTCAGCAGAATCCATTAGATATCCTATAAAGGCGCCCGTCAAAGTTTCGATACGTCTCTTTTCTCTCGCCAACGCCGTTCTCGATTCGTTATGGAAGGGGATTTTTTTGGCGGCCCTCGATGCTTTTCTAAGCGTCCTCTCCACCATTTCTTCTAGTTCTGGGGGTGCTCTAATCCTTTCGAAAGGATTCATTTCTCCAAGGTTCACGTATCGTTCATGAGCTTTAAACTGTTTTATTTATATTTCGCCATCTATATAATGACTCCTTTACCATAAAAAATATTAATTGAGAGACATAGGAATAGAGATATGAAATCCATGTGGGGATAGAGTTGAGAAATAGATTCATCCCTGGAGCAACAGCCCTGGGCTTGATATATGATGGAGGCGTCATAGTCGCAGCAGAGAAAAGGCTTACTTATGGCAGCTATATAGCGACGAAGAAGGTGAAGAAAGTCTTTAAGATGACCGATCACGTGGGTGCGGCCTGTGCAGGGTTGATAGCCGACATGCAAGAGATAATAAGAGAAGTCGCCGCCATCATCAAACTCAAAGAGATTCGATCAAAAGTGCCCGCAAGGGCCAACAACGTGGCCAAACTCACATCGGTGCTCCTATACCAGAATAAGATGTATCCCTATATCACGCAGATCTTAATAGGCGGATATGTGGAAAAACCCGAACTCTACTCTTTGGACCCACTGGGCTCCCTGATCTCTGATAAGTACATAGCTCTTGGAACGGGAGCAGAAATCGCTATGGGAGTTCTGGAGTCGACTTACAAAGACGCGATGCCACTTGAGGAGGCCAAAAAATTGGTAATACACAGCATGAAATCCGCCATAGGGAGGGACGCTGCCAGCGGCGACGGCATAGACATGTTGATCTTCAGAGAAGAAGGCGTCGAAGAGGAGTCGTATAGTTTCTGAGGACAGTTTGAATGAGCGTGGTCCCCAGCTTTCCTTCTTTGAAAGAACCATCTAGGCTTCTCAGCGTCTTACAAAGACAAAAGTATCACCTCGTCGGGAGACACTCGGCCGTTAAGAGGTGCAACTGGCTGCACCGATCACTCGTAAGTAATAGGCCATGCTATAAGCAGAGGTTCTACGGAATAGCCACCCACCGATGCATCCAGATGTCCCCGACCTCAGTATATTGCAACTTACAGTGTCTATATTGTTGGAGGGTTCAGCCACAGGACATAGCCATATCTTGGAATGAACTTCGTCCTTCGGAGTGGGACTCTCCTGAAACCATAGTTGAAGGTTGCATAAGAGAACAGCAGAGAATCCTATCTGGATACAAGGACCTCGTCATCAAGGGCAAGGTACACCCCAAGAAATTCAACGAGGCTTTAAGTCCCAAGCACGTGGCAATAAGTTTAACGGGAGAGCCAACGTTGTATCCTCATCTGGGAGATCTTATTGGCTTATTTCACAGACTTGGATTCACCACCTTTCTCGTCACAAACGGTACCACGCCTAGGGCTCTAGAGGCCTTGGAGGTCGAGCCCACCCAGCTCTATGTGACTCTCTCGGCGGCCGATGAAGGAATCTTTAGGAGAATTGGGAGACCACTTGTTGGAGACGCGTGGAGGTCCCTTATGGAGACCCTGGAGCTTATGCCCTCCCTTTCTTCGAGAGGCGTGATCAGGATAACCCTTGTTAAGGATCTGAACATGATGAATCCTGAGGGCTACGCCCGCCTTATAGATAGAGCCGATCCTCTCTTCGTGGAGCCAAAGGCCTACATGCACGTGGGCTTCTCTCAGAGGAGGCTGAAGCGGGTCAACATGCCCCTCCACAGTGAAGTAAAGGAGTTCGCCTCAAAGATAGCGGATTCTACAGGGTATAGCGTAGTGGACGATTCACCTGACAGCCGAGTTGTTCTACTCGCAAGCCGGAAAAAACCGAGAGGTCTGAAATGAGGGAGGAGGGCTTCCTAGCGTTTATAGACGGAGTGATCCAAAAAAACCTGCCGGTTCTCCACCGCATCGAATCAATAAGAGAGGAAGTCATTCAAGTAAACAGGAGAATTATCTTTGAATCCTCGAAGGCCATCGAGTCTGTTCACGCCAAAAAATTTGATGAGGCGCTTCAATACATAGAACGTGCCAAGTTACATCTCATCAAGACCAGAGAAGAATTGGGGAAGGAAGATGCAAGCTCTTTACTCGATAAGATGCTGGAGAGTGGAGAGAGGGAATTCTTTGAAGCCGCACTAACCTACTCCTTTGCAAGCTCTGCTCCTCCTGATGAAATCTTGGGCGAAATCGATATCAAACCAATACCTCTCATAATGGGAATCGTGGATTTCACGGGTGAGTTGAGGCGCATTTTCCTCGACGCCCTCGTGGAGGGGGAGCTCCTTACAGCTGAGGAATCTCTAAGGACAATCAGACACATCTACTCGACCCTAATTGGCTTAGATGTTAGGGTTTCGATGCTACCTGGATTCAGAAAGAGGTTAGATATCATTCGCTCCCAGATGGAACGTTCGACAGAGAACCTCCATCTTTCGAGGGTGAGCCAAAGGTTGAGAAAGAGTTAATGCACAAATCAGCGGGTATATCTTGATGAAGATACTTAGGCTAGAGCTTTGAAGCGAAATATTGAAGATATGCAGAGGAAGGCCGCCAGATTCTTTAATTGGATCTCGGAGAATATCGATCTCTCGGTCGATCTACCTTCACCCTTAAGACACGTCTGTGGCGTGGATGTCTCCTATAAGGGTCCAGAAGCGTTAGGCGCTTGTGTACTCTACGATCTATTTCAGAGTAGGATCGTTGAGACTGTTTGCGTCAAGACAAAGGTTCACTTCCCCTACATCCCCACACTACTATTTCTGAGAGAGGCTGTCCCAATGATCAAATCGATCTCAAGGTTGCTCCGCAGCCCGCAACTCATACTGGTGGATGCTAACGGAATCCTCCATCCCTTCAGGTCTGGCTTAGCGTGTTTCATTGGCCTCTATTTCGACAAGCCTACTGTCGGCGTCGCAAAAAAGCTTCTATGCGGGAGGATCAGGAAGTGGAAGGGGTTGGAGACAGTTTTCCTCGATGATGACCCTCTTGGATTCGTCTACAAAAGAAGAGGGAGTAAGAAAAAGTTTTTTGTCAGCCCTGCTCATAAATTGAATTTTGAGGAAACTGTGAGGTTGTTTGAGGAGATCTTAGCTAAAGAATCGTTACCCACAAAGCTTGCTCACGTGCTATCCTTAAGGTGCAGAAGATGAAGAGACAAGCGAAGCTTTCATATCTCTTGGGGCTTCTCGAAATCGGTGCCAAGGATAGAATGGTTAAGGCTTCTACATCTTTTGTCTCGACGCTCTTCAGAGTCTCCCAGCAATCCTCATCACGCATTTTAAGCGAGCTCCAGGACATGGGTTATCTGGAGAAGGAGATACGTGAAGGAGTGATCTGGTTGAAGCTGACAGATAGGGCTCTAGACGAGCTCATAAGTTTGAAGGATGACCTAGAGAGAGCCCTAAAAAACCCAGGCGTCTTCGAGTTTGAAGGCAGGGTTTTCAGTGGCTACCGAGAGGGCGCCTATTATGTGTCAAAAAGGGCTTATAGAAAACAATTTTACCGAAAGCTGGGCTTTGACCCCTACCCAGGAACACTGAATGTTCGCCTCGAAGATCCGGATCTGATTCGCTTGAACCAAAGGCTGAGGAATCTAAAAGGTATACACATTCTTGGTTTCGAAGATGTGGAACGAAGCTATGGAGGTGTCATGACCTTTAAGGCTAAGATAAATGATGAAGTGTCTGGAGCATTAATCGTAGCTACGAGAACTGTCTATGGGCCTGACGTTCTCGAGTTTATCGCTCCCGTATATCTTAGGGAGAAGTTGGATTTGAATGACGGTGAGAGGGTTCGCATCAAGGTCTACCTCACAGAGCCCTCAGGCTGAGTGCTTTCCCTGATCTTCTCGATCATCTTTGACGTATTCGCTCCCTCGATGTGGATCTTGATCCTCTCCACATCATAGTTCAACTTGCTTTCACTCACTTTTTCAGGGAGTTTTTGGTCGTATCCTAGGAAGATGAGGTCAGGGTCTACGTGGATCAAAGGTTTAGTGTGGTCCGAATCATCTCCCAAGATAGCCGCATCCACAGGCTTGATCGCCTCTACGACTCTTTTCCTCTCCTCCTCATTGTTTATTGAATTTTTTCCCTTGTTTCTCTTCACCGTGCTATCCTTGGCTATCACTACAACAAGTAAGTCGCATCTCTGCTTCGCCTCCTCAAGGGTAGCGATGTGCCCAGGGTGGATAATATCGAAGACTCCGCCTATGAGCCCTACCTTTATCGTCTTCCTCCCTTTCCTTGTGAGGCGTAGGGTCCCATTGAGCTTGGCCTCTCCCCTTCTCACCACTATTCCAATAAGATACTTGGTCTTCGCGACAGGTATGGCAAGTTCTTCACACAAAGTTTCAGGAGTGACATTTTTGTTCTTAATTCTCGCTCCTTCTATTGTAATAAGTATCTTCCGAAAAATTTCTTGTAAAACGTCATCGCTTGTCAAGTTGGTTAAACCATCTCCTGTCATCCCAAGACCTTATTTTGTTGTTTATAAAGATATGTATACCAATCTCTTCTTCCACCGCCTTAATACACGTAGAAAGTGTATTAATCAATGCACGATTTCGGTGTTAGAGATCAGGGGTTCGATAGCACTACGTTTTACTAGGTGCAGGGATTCTTTAGGTGAAAAAAAGATTCAAAGGCAGCTCGTTCCGTGAAGTGAAGCCTTCCAGGGATGATCATTGCCGTCGGCAGGGCTGGGAATTCCTTATACATTATGTCCTCCATTATTCCGGCGTCCTTAAAGCCCTCCGCACTCTCTAAGCCCGAGAGGATAATAATCGTCTGTTTCTTGTTAATTATGTTCCCTTTTCTCTCTGCCTCCATTCTCAAAAGGGTCTTCAAGGCCTCTCCGACGGAGAGACGTTCCTCTCGTTCCACATCGCATTCAAGGAGGAGGATCGTATGTAGACCCCTCTTCTTGTTCTCCTCGATGCATTCATATACAGAGAAGGGTAAAAAATCGCTTGGGATGGGTAGAGTCGCCATCCTCCCGAACTTGTATATATGCAGTCCTGACTCTCCTATGGCCGCCGTATAAATGGATGCCGCGTGAAGAACCCTTGTCTCCACACCTTTCTTACGGGCCTCGATGACCAAGTTAATATGGGTTGTGGCGATAAGAGGATCTCCTGGGCAGATAAGTGCGATCTCCTTTCCTTCAGCCTCCGAAAGGAGCGTGTCCTTCTCCTCAATGTCCTCCCTCCTCAGAATAGAGACTGATTTACCTAGTTTATTTTGGAGTTTATTCATATCGATTATCGTGGGACTGGTGTAGACTTCAAGGAAGATTTTGTCTGCTCTCCTAGCGGTTTCTAGTCCTCTAAGGCTTATGCCCTCGAATCCATGGAGCCCCAACCCAATCAGAGTGAGCATAAACATCCCTTCGTAGAATATTTAAATGGCTTTGAAATATTAGTTGTTTCCGGAGACTCTGTTTAGATGGGGCCCGTAGCTCAGCTAGGTAGAGCAATCGGCTCTTAACCGATGGGTCGTGGGTTCAAATCCCTCCGGGCCCGCCAAAAAAGAGCTGTTTTGAGCCTGATTCAAAGGATTTTGTTTTGGGTAGGAGTTAACATATTTGTTAACCTGGTTAATACCTGTGTTAACTGTTAGTCCTAATTCATGGTGAACTGTAACTAACTCTTCCCTGAAGAGTTGGAGGAGCGGTATCTCGTCTTTGAAGGCTCTGAGTTTCTTTAACCCAATGCCTTATATAAGCATAATCCTAAATGCGTGGAAGTATAGTTAAAAAAGGTAGAAGAAGGAACTAGATGAATAAATGGTGTGAAGAAAAATAATAACGAAGAAAGGGAAGATTACTGTAGCTAGGGGAAAAAACTATGAGAAATCAGCTCAGAGAAGAATTGGAGGGGATACCGGACATTGTGAGAAGACCTTTCTTAGGTTTGTTGGGAGAAGAAATTGTAGAGGTCAAGGATCATCAGAGACCTCTGAGTAAGTCACAGGTTATGAAAATACTTCAGAAGAAAATAAGAGGAATAAGAATTTCGAGAATTGAGTCAGAGTCAGGTTTCTCCAAAGAAGCCATAAAATATGTGAAGAGATACAGACCAGACGCTGAGCTTTACCGTCGAGGAAGAGAAGTACTTTAAATTCACAGTTTGATGATCAAGCGGAGTTGATGATCTATAGGATCTTAAAAATAAGAAAGGGTGTGGGAAGCGGTGACACCAACCCACACCCAGTTGGCATCAACCTACGGTGGTGATCTAAAAGCGTAGGAGGATGTCATTAAATATATTTTAAAACTCAAATAAAAATATTATAAATATACGCTATGTCCTTTTTTTCTAAGAAAAGTCCAATCAATCTGCTTTTACATTTCAAATTTAAAGAGGTAGGTAATTGGGAATTCAGTGGTCTTAACCGTTAGCCCAGTCACCTTCATTGCTTCATCTCCCCACTCAAGGATATATTTGTCACTTGGTTGGGGATGAACTTTCGGAATCATTTCCGGGAAAAGTTTGCCATATTCCTTTGCTGTTTTTTTTGTATCAACTATTACGCCTGAATCTCCCCAGAGCGCTGGTGGCTTCAGAGTTGGTTTAAATTTCTTCATGGCGATAAACTCTAGAAATTTTGTTAGTTCCTCGCCTCTTCTCTCCACGAATGCTTCGGTGGGAGACATCCACCCCAACTTGCGAGCAAACTTGTAGATGATCTTTGAGACGATTTCAGGAGTTTCCCCTACAAAATAGGATACCTCTTCGATTGTGGGGTCACCTAAATATTTCTTCCTTAAGGTCTTGATAGCGTCTATGATCTGGGCTTCTAGCCCCAATTCTACTAACTCATAATAAATAATGCTTCTGCCATCTGAGGATCTACCTGGAAGTCTTCTGATGACCTCTTCGCTTTCAAGATTTTTGAGGTGTCTAGATAGAGTTGTCTTTGACATTTCTCCTCTTTTCTCTACCAGTTGTTCCTCAAGTTCATGGAATTGCTTTTTCCCTACTTTCAGACATTCGATTATTAAATTGTCTTTTATATCAAGAGCCATATGTGTATTCCTCAGGCAATGTCACTCATGACTTATTGGACTCAACCAACACAACTCTTCCCTATATATTTAAATATATATCTTGACTCGAGTAAATGAGGAAGAAAAAACACTACCGACTGGAGCTTTCATAGATACGCTGAAGAGCTAGATCTATCTAAGTTTACAGCTGAGGAAAGCCGAGTTTCAGTGAGAGCATCTACAGTCCTCTCACGATCGTCGCTTGAAAAACCTAACTTCGTTGCGGCTTCTATATTGATCTTAAGATCAGGATCTTCAAGCAATTTTTTAATAAATATGTCTATATCTTCAATCTCTTTAGTTAACACTTCTGTCAATTCTAACCCATTAAGTTAGATGGGTACAAGGGAATTTTATGTCGTATAGTTGAAGTAAGGTATAGTTGCTAATAAAAATCAAAATCATTCGACCAAAAAAAGTCATTGATTACGAAAAACTTCTTCTTTCAGAATCGTGTGCCGATTTGGGAAAAGTGAGGATAGACTTTATATTTTCTGAATTGAACCTCATTATGAGTATCACATTTAGGGCAGTGTAACACAACTTCTTGTAGGTGTCCGTAGACTATTTTCTCTGCTAGCACCTTCTCACAACTACCACACAACAGGTCGTAGTCTCCCTCTCCAGAGAACCCAGGTGTAGCCAACAGTTTCAACACTATTCTAGTTCCTTCCTTTGGTTTAGGAACAACTTCCAACTTTATATTTGGCATAAATTATATTGTCATAAATAACTTAATTTGCCTTTAGTTTCCAGAGTTATTGTAAAAATCTTGACTCTAGTACAACTATCCGACATAAAGATCACTTTTATTATATCATTTGTAGGTGTAATCATGAGATCCCCCAAAGCCTTCTTCAGCAAAGAAGAAAGGAAAGTTTTAGAGTGTCTTAGGAAGCATAGAGATCAAAGGAGCTGGGGTTTCGGAAGAGCTGTCGAAGAACTTGGTATTCCACTCGCCAAAGTGACACGTATAACAAAGGCGTTGAATCTTAAAAAACTGGATTTCCTGCACGTAGTCGGTGAGGCCCTAGAGCTCGGTTTGATAGACGAGACCGAGTTGGAAGACTATTTAGTTTACAAGTTACGACAATTTTCAGCATAATCCTTTTTTGCATATATCAGCTTCCTAGCCTTAAATGTAAGTCTTCAAGTAGCTGTCTTGCCCCGTCAAGTTTGTATACCGCTCCATAGGAGCTATCTTCTACAGCCTCAACGATCAAGCTGTCGGCCTTTCTTATTTTTTCTTTTAACCTTTTGGAAATCTCTCTTCGTGGTTTTGAGGGATATAGCGAAGAGCGCATCGTATTGTTGATTGCTAAACTTGAGTGTTGACATATCCTATCATCACAACAAGAAAATGGTATCACTATGTGATAAGGGACACCCTGGAAAAGCTGTTTCAAAGCTGAAACGATCGTTTCAAGCTATATTGAATATATTATCGATCTAAATCGAGTTTAGATTTCCACAGAGGAATTTTTTGACTCTTCCCAGCGTCATCCAAGTTATCAAAATCGATGTTTAAGTTCCGCCATCCAAGCCTTGACGGTATCATAACCTATGTGATGAATGCAGCAGTCACATCTCTCTATTAAATCGTGCCCCTCGATGTTTTTAATGATAGGGTTATGAGTAACTTCGAAAAGTCTTGGAAAGGAGATAGAGGAATAGGAGACAAGCTGAGAGAATCCCTAAGACCACAAGGCCAGCTCAAAGCAAAGATCAGCAAAGCCGTATATGCAATCAACAACCAGGATAGAAAACTTAACACGCTTTTGACAAACCTTCAAAAGAAGGATAGAGACTATTACAGAAGGATTTTAGAGGCGCTAAAGACCCATGACCGAGACAGGGCGACGACTTATGCAAATGAGCTAGCGGCTATCAGGAATAGCCAAAAAACCATAAATCACGCCAAACTGGCAATAGAACAGATCTCCGCACGCTTGGGTACAGTAAAAGACATAGGAGATCTCGTAGCCACCCTCGCACCCGCCATGTCCATCATCAAATCTGTAAGTGGAACTTTATCAACGGTTATACCACAGGCCGACGACGAGTTTAACGCCATCTCAGATCTCTTGAGCAGCGCACTCACAGATGCTACACAGATGAGTGGAATATCACTTGATTTTGCGGCAACCAATGAGGAGGCTGAAGAGATACTTAAACAGGCAGAGATACAAGTCGAGAGGGAGATGAAGGAGAGACTACCGGCTGTACCAACTCCAGAAGAAGAGGGAATGAGGCTGTAACAACTATCCTATAATGGCTAACACGCTACCACAAGCATAATAATCTACTCCATCCAACCATCAAAAGACGTGAAAGGTAAAGCAGATAATCTAGATAAAGCAGCTTGACCTATAGAGGCGAAAGCAAAGGGACGAATTGGAATACTTCACTTTCTGTACCATGTGCTATCATTCTTCTTAGTCGGCGCCGCTGTTAGAACTCTAACCTTCACAAGCTGATGAGTTCTATAAAAATTACATCAAGAGCAAAAGCTTATTGAGTTCAGCGTTTCTTCAATACTTATCCTAGAACTCTGAATAATGTGTTGGTGTGTTATATTTTGTTTTATGGCTTCGCCTTCTCTAGCGTCATTATCTCGGCCCCTAG
>JABAOH010003084.1_pt3 | contig 20587 bp, 22 predicted proteins | sample 7062181 | NCBI WGS metagenome assembly JABAOH01 (sample SAMN14538630, study PRJNA623070) | marine sediment metagenome | biome: marine biome [ENVO:00000428]; feature: marine pelagic biome [ENVO:01000023]; material: deep marine sediment [ENVO:00002113]; isolation source: pool of 5 deep marine... | reverse complement strand
AACCCCTATGCTTCTTGAATCCAGTGTTGACACAAACAATTTAGTTGACGCCAAAGCCTTGAAACTGAAGCAGCTGAACCGGTCGATACTCCCGTTCTCAGTCTTAACCCTGAGAACAAATTGACCCTTCCTGTACCCAGCGTTTAAGACCGCGATTGCTTCGGTCTTCTGCTCGCTCCCGTAAATCTCACTTTCATCTAAGCAGACTGTTGGACCATACTGGTCAACAGTTCGGAATAATGCCGCACTTGAGAAACTTGGTGACAGCATGCTTCTGTAAGACAGCTGCCACAACACTTCTAGGGCTCGCGTCTTCCCTGAATCTTTAGGTCCCAAGAAAGTTAAGTATGGGACAGAATCAAACTTTTCAGGAATATAAGATGCCACAACCCATAAGCTGAGAATATCGTATAAGGTGTCATGCGGCAACTCAACAAACTCATAGATGTATCCGCGCACTAGGTCAAACACGGCTTTCACATCAGTAACGGTTGAAACTCTGTATTGCTCATTTGGAAACTTGGGTAAGGGCCATAGAGAACGGGGTAACGGGTTGTACACCTGTTCATCCATGTTTTCGTATGAAGCGTCAAAATTCAGTTGATCATCCTTCTCATAATAAACGGCAAAGCCGTTCTCGCCATGAGGTCCTTGCGCCTGTTCAAACAGGTGAAGCTCTTCTGTGGATCCTGGCGAGAAAAAAGTTTTATGTTCTTGCTCACTCATATTTTTCTAACCTCTTTGGTGCAGCTGGACTCTGTGGATACGGGTCCTCACCGAGACCGTGCTGACGTCTGCACGCCGAGCCTCGGATCTAAGGAGCTGTATGTCCACGCCCAGCTCACTCTTTTATCGCAGCCTTCAATTCCTTGAGTTCTGCGAGCGCGTTCTGAACGTCAACGAGAAGCCTGTGCAGTTTTTCGCGGTCTACCGTGATTTTGTCCTGGGTCATTCTAATCCACTTCTTTCAGGAATCGGTCAACCGCTTTACGCATCAATTGACTCATGTTCTCGGCTTTGCCTTCCCTTACAGCGTTTTCTAATTGCTGCTTAAACTCTGGTTCAACCCGTATTCGCAGCATTATGCTCTTCATCGTGACCACAACCTATAAGTAGCTACAAAGTGAGAAATATATCCTGTGTAGCTACAATGTCGGACAAGAGAAAACGTAGATTAATGGAAAACTTGGAGAAATGCTACAAAGTTGTGCAACAAAAGAGCAAATCTGGAATAAGCGCTTCAGACATTGCGGAAAAACTTGACGTTCATAGAACCTCAGTTCACCGATGGCTTAACACTCTAGACCTAACAGACAAAGTTTATAGTGAACATGGTTTATGGTATCCTAAAGAAGCCAAATTCAAAAAGGTAACGAAAAACTCTTACAAATATATGCGGAAGCTCTATGAAAAAATGATTGAGCTACGTCTTAATCCCAAAACACGATATAGAGAGAACGGAAGCATTTACTACTATCACAACACTTTCGAGATAATTCCTACGATAAAGATTCTTGCAGAAATGCACCCTTCAATTAAAGAGTTGTTAGTTGAAGCTGTCGAAAATTCAGAGACTAGGTTTCTCTTCCCAAATTCGCTTCTACGATTAGAGAAGCGAATTGAAAAGTTCACTTTAACAAGTCACGAAATGGACCTGTTGATTGGAAAAATCGGAAAAGCCTTAGATGAAATAGCAAACGATTAAACTGACCGCTTTTCTTCTGTAAGACTCTGAAGCTGTTTAGCCATACTTTCCAGCGTTTTCTCTAGCTGAGTCAATCGCTTCTCAGTCTCACTTCTTTCTCGTTTCAGTTCTGCGATCTCTTCCGCTTGGCTCTGAATCGTCTTTTCAGTCTCGGAAGGTGTCGCCTTGTATAATCGCAAGTACGGTAACGCTTTCTCGCTATACTGTTTCTTATGATGCTCTACGTCGCGAGAGAAATAGTGTAAGTCCACGTCTAAAGCTGAAGTGTGTCCCATCCAGAAGTTTACGAAGTCAGGTCCAGCGTGCCCTGCTTGTTTGCGGAACCACTTCCTAAGGTTGTACAGTCGAATGGTGGACCGTGACACGAAGGACTTATCATGTCCACCCTCATTTTCAACTTTGAAGTTCTTCTTCTCTTTTTTGAAGTCCATAAGTCCTTTCCGTTTCAACCTGTCAGCTATTCTTCTGAAAGTATGGGTTAGGACGCCGGGCGAAACAGGCTTGTTATGCCCATGCTTTGCGAATAGGTAGCTGTCTCTGGTTAGCTGTTCGTTGCGGCCTATCAGATAAGCCTTCAAAGCGTCAACACCGTCTTTTCCTATAAAAGTGAAGTAATCCATGAAGCCGCCTTTCGTGTTCTCTTCTTTCACAACTATTCGGCACGGTATAGGCGTATCCTTGTCTAAGATGTTTTCTATATCTTCAATCTTCAGGTTCGCAATGGTTCCCGGTCGTAGTCCTGATTGACACATGATCGTGAAGAAAGCACGGTCCCTAACACTCGCTTGACCTAAAATCTCCAGAATCTCTTCCTTTGTTATGTCTCTGTTGGGAAACTCAACGGTTGCATGAAAACTCGGCACGAAGCCTAAAGGCAAGTCTGAATATTTGAAGAATGATTTCACTGTAGCAACGGCACCCGCTACTGTTGAGCTGGAATAACCTTGGCTTTGTAAGTGCCTGAGAAACGCTTTCACAAGTTGTGCGTAACGCCTTCTAAATTTCCGGTCTGAAGAGCCTTCATACTCTTCTACAATCTCTTCAGCATTTTTGCCTATGAAGGCTAAGAACTTCTTGAAGTGAACCCTGTAGTTTGCATCTGTATTCTCGCTGTTTGAGCATGCAAATCCTACAGCGCTCAACCAATTTTCAATGTGGTTAAACTGCATTCAGTTTTTCCTCAGATATAGAATACAGATACTACTTTATAAGCTTATTGAATACAGATTCAAACAATTCCAATCATTAGAACATGTTGGAGAAGAATAGGATATCAACAGGATATTGACTGAGCATATTATGGTCTCTACATAGGTTTCGGGCACGAAAAAAAGAGAGGGATTTTTCTTTTCTATGGGGTTGTCGAGTTGCTTGGGATCAACACAGGAATTCCGTCAGCTCCAACAATGAGTATCTCCACGTCTGGAGCAATCTTCTCCAATGCTTTGACCCAAAGATACAGCTCTACAATTCTCGTCTCGTTTCCATCCGCACCAACCGTTTCTAGAACCAGTTCGATAGCCTCTCTTGTTGCGTTTGCCTCTATCACCCTGGCTTCTGCTCCTCCTATTGCCTTAATGATCACCTCTTGAGCCGTTGCATTCGCAAGAATGAGAATCCTTTCCCTTTCAAAGTCTGCTTGTATCTTCTGTTGTTCGGCCACCAATTTATCCTCGATTGCAGAAGTGTATTTCTCTGGATACCCAATGTTCTTTAAGTCGAACTCTAGACTCATCAAGGCTCCTGTCAAAGACGGTTCAGTCCGCAGCTCTTCAATAATAGTCGCCTCTATTTCATCTCTCACAACGTTCCTGAACTCTATTGTCTGAAGAGCAGTGTAGTTCTTAGTAATCAATCGTATGGTTTCCTCCAGAACAGACTGTATAGCAGTCTTCTTGTAGTTCATATTCGGATAGTTGTTGAAGAGATCTCTAATCTTGTTAGAATCAAGCGACCATCTCACCAAGACCTCGATTTGCATCTCAAGTTGATCAGAAGAGAAACACGGGACAGTGGCTTCGTACGAATCTGTAGCATAATAGACATTAACTGTACTAACCCAAGGAGCCTTTATCGCAAATGTCGGTCCTAGTATCGGTTCACTAATCGATCTGGCAATGGGATCAACAAGAAGAACGGCATGCCCTACACCAACGCTTACAATCATTGTCAGAGAGAATATTATTACAAAGACCACAGAAAACGCCAGCAGCACGATCAGACCAGTCTTCGCACGGCTCCAGACAGGTCCCCGATACCTCAACTCATCTCCGCTAATTTGTCATTCCTCCTCTTGTCTCCACTATCAATCGAATAATGCTATGCGGAAGGCTTTATATCAATTCCTTTCGCTTCCTAATGAGATACCAGACAAGCCAAGTGATAATGTAAACAGGCACTATGTCTGCGCCAGGAACAAGTTCAAACAACGATATGATCCCGATCAAGCGAAACATCACAAAACAGGAGATGATCCCAATTATGTCCAGAAGGTCTCCTATAAGAGGAAGAAGTAGAATCCCAAGCATATACTCGCTGATATCCAATGTTATGCAAATGACTAGAGAGAGCAATTCCTCCTGAGAAAAGACAACATATCTTTCAGGACCTTTCCCGTCTATTCGCCTCAGATCTATCCGACCCCTTTTCTCATGAATTGATATCATATACATAGCACATTTCATTTTTAGCACTTACTTTCCTGATAGAAAACGGACGCCCACAAAACATATGCGGCCATCAGTCACTGGCTGACTCTGAGTCCAGTTAACCGGCTTCAGAGGTTTCTAGAACAACAAGAAGTGAAAGAATCACTTTTCAGTCAGTTTTGGATGGACCAGTTGACGACAATAGGGGCAGTGTACCAAAGCTTTGTCTCCGGTTGATCTCCACTTCTTCTTGCAGAATGGACATTTGAACCAGACGGTTTTCCCTGGAAGATGAAGCCACTGTCGACTCAAGACCCACACCAACACTCCTAAAACGAGCGCGGTATCTCCAAGAATGACGAGGTATATCAATTTAAACTCAAGAAACGGGATAAAATCTAAGCTTTCTGTCCAGAGAAGCCCTAGAAAAGTTGAAAAAGGATTCTCCGCCGACGAAACCAGAGACCATGTTTTCCACAACGTCACAAAAATAGAGACGACACCTATCAAACAAAGTAATATACTGAGAGCGTGAGCAGACTTCTGTGTTCGAAGGATTCGCATTCTCTTCTCTCTTATTGGTCTTGATGTTTCGTTTTATTAGATTTATGAAGCAATAATAAACATACACGCGCCGGTTCGAACAGAAGGATAAACAGATGACCCCAGAAGCTCATACAAGTGACTGACAAGACAAAGATTTCACGTTAACAAGAACAGCCCGATTTGGACTAGGAAAGCTCCTCAAATCCGCCAGCATTTGGGATTCGCCTCCACTTTCAAGATTTCATCTCCAATACGTTGACGATTGTAGAGATGCAATAGACTTCCACCGACACTGCCGTCGAGCAAAAGAATCTACAGAGCAGAAAGAAATCTATAGTCATTCCATTTCAAGACTCTGATTCCCGTAAGAAAAGCAGAGTAGGGGTGTGGATTTTTATTCTATAGGTGAGTTCTATGCGGATCTTCTAGTGCGAAATTATAGACGAGAGTTCTATAGGATTATTCTAGATGTGTCATTACAGTCCCCACCTGCTGTGGCTCCTCGCTTGCCTTCTTCTGGGCTTCAAGTCTCTGTGGCTCAAGTTTTTTGTTAGGCTTTCTGTTGAAAATACCTACCCGATCGACGTTGTAGATGCAAAGCTTTTATATTTTTCTCTACTGTAGACTCAGACGAATGGATATGAGAACCTACATTTTCACGGACAGGGAAAGACGAATGGTTCAAAACTTTCTTGGCGGTAGAATCGGAATGACTGATAGAGACTTGAGCAAGATCAGGTCTAGAATCAAAACTTTTGACAGGTTGAAAAATGACGTCTTCGTCTATCTTGAACTTTACGACAGGATCTTGCTCAGCGTTGCTGAATCTTCTTCTACATGAACAGCACAGATACTCTGAACTTGCCGTCTACAGACCCAACTTAAACATAACGCGTGCCGTCTACAGACCCAACTTAAACATAACGCGTGCCAAGCCCGCCATGAGAGAACAGTTGAGAGAACCGCAAAAAGGGTAGGCTATTGATTCGAATGTCTTTGCGTTTCCTCATTCTCATGAAGCTTTGTTGCCACTAAAGCAAAGAGTGACACAAAGACACAGAGAACGGAAAATAGTCCAAACTTATGAATCAATGGCAATGATGAGACCGAGATGGAGTAGCTTAAGAATCCAAAGATGAATGCAACAGTGTACAGAGGGAACTGATTAAACATAGGAATTAGTTAAGACTGCAATAGATCATGAGATTTATGAAGCACAGATAAAGATCTACGATGTGGTTTTAGTGTGAAGATGAAAAATCCTCGTATGTTGAAATGTCAATGACGAGGTACAAGCTCACTAAGTAAGCTTCGCTTTCCGCCTAGGCAGTTTCGGTCCACGTGTGGGAGCATTTTGTGCATTTGAAATGCTCGATCGTCCTTTCTCTTCGGATACCTGCGTGCTCACCCGAAATGGTTGAAAACCAACGATATGCGCCACTGTTTCCACATCTTGGACATGTGCGAACTACTTTCACGTATTTGTCTTGCGACTTATCAACAACATAGACCAGATTGGAATGAACCACTCTCTTCACATCTTTTGGAAGTGTTTCTGAACTGTCGTGGATTGTGTGCCCACACTTTCGACAACGAAAACCTTCGTGTGTTCTTTTCATGCGAGAGCCGCATCTGTCGCAAAACTTCATGCTGCTCATGTAGAAATCTTTATGCAGGATTTTAACCCTTTCGCGCGCCGATCTTTGTAAGAATAGGATAGGCATTATAGCGATTTCTCTAGCCTTAGTGTTCTTTGCAAAACTCCTGCGCGAGATTCTAAAATGATGGGAAATCGTTCAGGTCTCTTCATGCCACTTCACAATTCAAGAACAAGAAATGTAGACGGCACAAGTTTCCAAGAAGGTTGTTCTACAACTGCTCATAGTGCCAACATCATTTGTGGTCATACTCTCTGTGGAGTAGCAGTATGGTGCCAAGGCAACGCAAAGACACTTGTTTTTCCTGATTGCAGCACAATTATAATGAATTGCAGAGCCAAAGGTTAAATCAAGAATATTCTATACATAATTGTGATGTATGGGGAGATGGTAGAGAACGTTTTTCGTTTCCTTCCTCCCTTCTACCATTTCCTCATGAACATATAATGCGACAATTTTGGCCTATATAACATGCGGACCAGTCTTCTATGACTTTTGAAGTAAGCGCTATTCAAGCGTTTTTCCGATTTGCTTCGCGACCAACCCTATGTCTCTCATCCCGTTGAATCCGTCTGGAACTCCTGGTGTTGGACCAGTCAGGTCACAGTTCGGCTCATAGCAGATATTGCCTATGCTGCATCCGAAGTGTCTGGCAACGAGTCCTACGTCTCTCATTTCGCATCTACCGTCAGGGTAACCTTCAGGACCAGTTATGTCACCAACTATAGAGATGATTGTCCATCCATCAGTGAAGTTGTTGTCTGATGTGTATGCCTCGCCTATGATGACGCTGGTTGCAGCTTCTATCGTGTAATTGCCCTTAAGGAAATCTGTAGTGTTCCAGATGAAAATCAGAGACTCGCTTGTTCTTGACGAGAGACTCATTGACTGCTCACTGATTCGACTTGCATTGGCATAGACGGTTACTGTGAAGTTTTCTGTGAAGTGACCCATGTTAGCCACTTCTACTTGGATCTTTGTTGCCAGACCTTCCCCAACGACGGTCTTGTATAATCTCACTTCCCCCGTAGCGACTGCATGAATACATGGATAGGGACTCATTATCGGGTATCTGTCTTGAATGCTTTCAATAACAGTGAACGGAGCATCTCCTACTAGGTCACTTCCGTTTTCGTTCTGGCAAGGACCACTGTAGATATCTGTACCATTATAGTCTTTCCAATAGTTGCCACCATTGGGATAGCCATTATCAAAAATGCTTTCTGAGTTCACGCTGAATACGTTCTCTCTATTGTTTATGAAGCTATTGTGGTAGATTCTATTGCTGCCGGATGATTCAAGATGGAGAGCTACACATTTCTGATATGTATTGTTGGTAAACTCGTTTTGCGTTAGAATGTTACTGTGTGCATTTGTTAGAGATGTCCCTTTCAAAGAGGCTCTGGAAATTTCGTTGCTCACTGCAAGGTTATCATACGAAGAGCTCAGCCAAAGACTGATATCGTTTCCACTTAGAATGTTGGATTCCACTTTGCATTGAGACGACTCCTGGATCTTTACGCCCACGTAATTTTCGGTTATATTGTTACTCCGCACAGTTACCGAGACGCAGTCTCTCACGTGTACTCCAATATGATTTAAAGAAGAAGTGAGGTTGGATATTGTTACATTGTCACTTGATACGGAGCAAAGTCCAAAATAGTTATGCGTGAGATCAAGATTCTCTGCTTCTATATTGGAGCAATTGAAGAGCACCACACATCCAGCAGATGAGGGAACAATATTGTTTCTTCTGTTTTTCAGGTAGTACAAGCGTTTCTCTCCGACTATATTGGAATCATCTATCTTGTGGATGAAGTTTTGAAGTTCGATTCCGTCAACTCCAAAGTCGAACTTGTTTCCCAGCATACGGTTTCCTTTCAACGTGACATTGTGAGAAGCGTAAAGGAAGATTCCAGCCTTATTGGAAATTGCTGATACGTTTACGATATTCACGTTCTGGCTTAAGAAGACTAGAATTCCACTGAAAGGTTGTTCTCTTGTCGGTGAACGACTGCTTCGTGTGACTGTGAAGTTGCAGATTTCGACGTGATCCGCTCCCCAGACTGCAATAACATCGCCCGGCTCAAGTTCTCCGCTGACAATTGTGGTGGATGTATCTTCACCGATAAGCTTAACGTAATTCCTATAGATGAAGACTTGCTCATGATACCTTCCAGAGGCCACCTTAACGATGTCTCCTTCCAAGGCTTCGTCAACAGCATCCTGTATCGTTACGAAATCTTGTGGGACCCTGAGTATTCGAGGGGATCTGACGAAGAACTGCTTAGACAAGGAGTTGTCTTCTGTTCGATTTTCATGTTCATCAGGAACAGCATAAAGCGTGAGATTGTAGTATCCTTCATCAAATCCAGATGTATCCCACAAAAAGCTGATAGGTTGAAGCTGGCCCGACATCAGTTGATTCACAACTTTCGATTTGATGATACTGTTGTTGACGATGAACTGAACGATCACGTTCTGCTCATCTGAACTCCCCATATTTATCAAGGAGGCATCTATGCGAAATGGTTGTCCCTCTGGGATGGTTGGATCTGAGTACATTCCGAATACTGCAAGGTCATGAGCTTCCTGTGGCCACGTAACGGCGTTTCTTGCGTCTAATCTTCCATGTCCAAAATAGGGATCGAAACCAAGCTCACCCAAGTCGTGACTGGTGAACAGGAGGCGGCCTCTAATCTGATCCCTATTCCAATCGGGAAATCTACTCCATACAAGGGCCGCAACACCGGCCACAAAGGGCGTGGACATCGAGGTTCCATCCATGAAAGCGTAGGAATCGTTAAACACTGTGGAATAGATAAGTTCACCAGGAGCAGCAATCTCAATCCAGTTTCCGAAATTCGGAAAGAAGGGTCGGTCATCATATTTGTTTGTGGCTGATACAGCCATCACTTCATCCCAGCCCGCAGGATAAAGCTTCATATCAGAATTTTCGTTTCCAGCTGCAGCCACCACAAGAACTCCGGCTTCATAAGCATACCTAACGGCTTCATGGATCATCTGACTAGGATAATGCGTCCCCCAACTGCAACTAATTATTTGGGCGCCGTTGTCTACAGCGTAAACAATAGCCCCGGCTGCGTCATCAAGCTCCAGATGCCCTCCCTCGTCATCTCCTTTGTAGCCTGCTCTGACTGCCATTATCCTGCAATTCCAAGTGACTCCACAGACGCCTAAAGTGTTGTTTCCAACAGCTGCAGCTATGCCTGCACAATGCGTTCCATGTCCATGAAAGTCCATGGGGTCATTGTCTCTTTCTGTTCCGTCCTCTCCGGGCCAGACATCCTCGTAGGTATCCACGAAGTCCCATCCGCAAATATCGTCGACAAAGCCGTTTCCGTCATTATCCTCTCCATCTAAATCCTCATCAACGTTGATCCATATGTTGTCGGACAGATCTGGATGATCCAAGTCAACACCAGTATCAATTATTGCAATTACTACCGAGCGACTTCCAGTCGTCTCATTCCAAGCAAAAGGTGCGCCTATCTTGTCTAATCCCCAATTTTCACGCCATTCGATATCGTTCGGTGTTGCAGTCACATGCATCCTCAGATTCGGTTCAACATACTTGGCCAATCCTTCACTCAATAGTTCCCATCTCAAGGGCGAGACGGCTTCATGAGGAACATCAGCGACTACNNGAGATGTATTCAAGGCAGAACCAAGAAAACTCTTGAACTCAGCATCTGGCCAGCCCAAAAGATCATCCAGTGGCAACTTGTCAGCCGTATTTGTGAATGCTTGAAGACGCAAATTCGCTAGGGGCACGCATACCATCGTCAGCACAAGTGCTATGGCAGAAATAGTCTTCCTCGACATTCTATCCAGATATATAGCAATCTTCAAAAAATACTTACTGGTCTGTCACACACGATTCCGGGCAGAAGAACTGCTGATTAGAGCTTTTCAGAGTCTGCATGATTGTTTTCGGCTTACGAAGATCCTTTGAGCAAAGCACTCCCATGAGAGCAGTCGTGGGTAGAGGCGAGCCTTTGTTATAATGAACACATATTAATCAGAATAAATCACTGGTTTTAGAGCGAGAGTTAACGAACCTTGAATTCAAAAGCCTCAGAGCTGAGGAAATTCTTCAAGCAGAATCGAAAAATATGATGGGTGATGCGGTACGAAGGAAAGTTCTTGTTCGCAATCTCATTGATTGGGTTTCTCTTGAGCATGCGTGCCGCAACAGATGACCTCCGGGTCATCTACGCATCACCATATGAAAACATCGACGTAGACACAGCTTTTGACATGATTACAAACGGCACTTTTCCAGACCTTGTTGTCTTAGACGTTAGAACCAAGAGCAAGTATGATAGTGGTCACAATTACGCGGCAGTTTGGATTCCTGTAGCAGAACTTGAGGAAAGAATCGGAGAGTTGGCAGGCCATGAGAACGATGAGATTATTGTATACTGTGCTTCAGGAGGTAGAAGCGTAACAGCTTCTGGCATTCTTGACTCATACAACTTCACAAAGGTCTACAACATGCTAGGAGGAATCTCGGCCTGGCAGAATGCTGGATACCCAGTTTGGATCGCAACAGTCCACAACGTTAACACCACCTTCAACTACGACACCATTCAAGCAGCAATAGATGCCCCCAAAACATTAGATGGACACACTATCTTTGTTGAAGAAGGAACATATTATGAGAATGTTGTTGTGGACAAGTCTCTAACACTGGCAGGTGAAAACAAGAGCTCCACAACTGTAGACGGCGACAACTACGGCAACGTCTTCCACCTTTTCCAAGTAGAGAATGTTTCTATCAGCAGCTTCACAATACGCAACTGTGGCAGTACCGTGGTTGACAATGGGATTCTGGTCTCATACTCATCTAACGTCACCATCTTTAACAACATCATAACTGAGAACAACTGGAACGGGATCCAACTCATCTCTTCAAACAATAACAACATATCCCACAACAGTATAACAGATAACTATCATCGAGGCATTGACCTAACCGCGTCATCCTACAACACATTGTCCAAGAATAACTTGACTAACAACGCTGACGGTATTGTTGTCAAATTTCTGTGTAATAACAATACAGTCTCAGGCAATAATGCGTCAAATAACGTTGACATTGGTATTGCAATTTCTTTTGGTAACAATACGTTGTTGGACAACATAGTATCGAGTAACGGTGGTTTCGGCGTCGGTCTTCATGGGCCTGGAAACTTGCTTAGGAATAACTTGATGATGAATAATACGTATAGTCTTTGGTTATATTTCGAAGATTTGGAGGATGCTTTTAATGATGTTGATATCTCAAACCTTGTTGATGGTAGACCCGTCTACTACTGGATTGACAAACATGATGATGAAGTTCCGCCGGACGCCGGCTACGTAGCCTTACTGAACTGCAGCAACATCGTTGTTGACAATCTGTCGTTGGAGAAGAATGGACAGGGCATACTACTTGCTAACACTAACAACTCCCTCATAACCTGTAACAGACTATCCGAGAACAGGCATGGTATCCACCTAGCCCTGTCCCACAACAAAACTGTCTCGAACAACATGATCGAAAATAGCGAAGACTATGGCATCTTGTTGTACCTAGAAAGCTCCGGCAATACTATTATTACAAACACCATCTCTAATAATGGAATTGGAATCAACCCTAACCGTTCCGGCAACAACACGATCTTCCATAACAACTTCGAGAATAATATCCAGCAAGTCTACAGTTACGCCTCAACAAATGCTTGGAATAATGGTTTTGAAGGGAACTACTGGAGCCACTATTCTGACGCTGATTCAGACTATGATGGGATAGGTGATTCTCCACGTATTATTGACGGAGACAATAGAGACACCCATCCCCTGATGGGCATATTCTCTAGTTTCAACACTTCCATGGAGAAGGCTGTAGATGTTATCTCAAATTCCACCATCGAAGATTTAGAGTATTTCCAAGAGAAAAATACGATCAAGATATTTGTATCCAACATGACTTCAGATCAAACATCCGGCTTCTGCAGAGTGGCGATTCCACATGCGTTGATGAATGTAACCAACATAGAAGTGATTATTGACAGTGGAACAACACCACTTCTCTACCACAATTATAGATTGCACGACAACGGCACCCATAGATGGATCTACTTCGCCTATCCCCATTCAACACGCAAGATAATCATAGTCCCAGAATCTCTATCAATCCTCGTTCTGCCAATATTCATAACATCAACGCTAGTAGCTTCACTACTTTGCAAGAAGAAGGTACATAACAAGGGTAAAGGGGGAAACTTTCTGCAACTCTTTACCATAATCTTAATCAGTTTAGCCTACCTAAGTCAGCGAAATGAGGATCATTAACAAGCCTGAGATCTCAAGGATAATAGCATTAAGCTATGAAGCCCTCCTCGTGTTCATTGTGGCTGTCGTAGTCTTCTTCGTCTATGCTGCCTTCTTCACTCCGATGGGATTCATTGTAGGAGTTGCAGCATCAATCACATCAGCTTTCGTAGGAATAATCATCTTGTCCATCTTCATGTCGTTACATCAGACAAGATACATCTTGACGGATGGAGAAATCTTGATAGAGACTTCCATACTTATTGGAGGAAGCAAGTCCATACCTCTTATGAATGTCAAGTCTGTGGAGAAGACTCTCATGCCCTTTGGCATTAGACTATTCGGCGCCAGTTTCCACGGCGGTTACTATCACATACCAAGTCTCGGCAAAGCCTTCTTGGCTATAACCAATTTCAAGGATAGTCTTCTAATCAGGACGGATCATGACAACTACATCATAACGCCTAGAAAACCTCTGGACTTCAAGAAAGCTGTTGAAGACAGACTAACGAATCTCTAAGAACTGCAGAGCCTTCGTCCAGAATCCAAAGCATGAATGACACAAACATCTCGATAGATATCCAGGGTCGCTAAGACTCGAAAAGAATACCCTTCACAGCATGAGACCGCGAATTCCAAATCCTTATTGTTGATTCATAATGCTTTTACTCTCGTCCTAAGGTAAGCTGAAAGTCATACAAAAGGATGGAAACATGAATGCACATAAAGAAAGGACTTCTAATCATAACAGCACTATTCATCTTTCTTATGGCAACTCCTCTTGTTGCTCAGTGCGCTACAATCACTTCATGTACATTTGACAAAAGTGTGTACAATCAAGGCGAAACGGGATATCTCACAGTTACGATATACAACGACAAGGATGACAAGATAAGAGTAACCGAACTGACCGCCAGTGTAGATTATTACTATGATGACGGAAACATCTACCTACAGACATTTCATACAGATTTGACGACGCCCATAGAAATTCAGCGCGGAGAGTCCGATAGTCTTCAGATACCATTTAGTCTCCCAACAAACGTCGCCTCAGGCTACATAGATCTACACGTAAAGGCCAAAACTGAACTGTGGAATAATCACTCTGAAATTTGGTTTGCGTCTGAGCATCCGAGCTACTGGCCGACTCTCTACGTAGAATCACCCTATAAACAGATGCTTGAAGACCAAACGGCAATTAGCACCAATCTACAGAATCAGCTGCAGGACCTTGAAGCCATCAACAAAAACACAACAAATATGATGTATCTCCTAGGCATTACAACGGTAATCCCTACAGTGATTCTGGTGGCTTTTGTAGTCCTCAGCATAAAAGCCAGAGCAGTAAGACAAGCAGTCGCTTAACCCAGAAACATGTTCTCTATCACCTACTTTTTTCCCGCAGCTCCTCATCCCAGGAGGTAGTTGCTGGGTCAGATTTTGATCTTGATCACGAGATGATACGGAGAATTCAGCATAGAAAACTCTTTGGAGTAACAATTCCTGTCAACCAGCTGAAGACAACATAATTCTGAAAGCCATTCTTCAGAGAGAAGAAGATCAAGAAAAACATGACACAGAAGACAAACGATCCATGATTAGAAGTGAGAATCCCGATATGGCATACCTCAAAAGGAGAATCCGGGGATGGAACGTAGGAAAGCGAGGTCTACCCTTGCCCAAGAGCCTAAATCCCACACCTCTCTCAGCGCGTCGAATTGAAGAGGATCATGACGAAAAAGTTTGGTGGTCTGCAAAGCGAATCTGTATCGCTAGATGTCTGTGTATATGCAGAAGTCTAGGATACGTGAATTTTTCGAAACACTAAAGTGTTAGGCGCGGCGACGTCATCTGCCTATTAGGCCGCCTATTGCTCCACCGATGAGAGCCAGAATGGCCCCTCCCAAGCTGAGCACTATTATCATCAATCCAGCCAGGATTCCCAGAAATGCACCGAGAAATCCAAGCGTTGCTGTTCCGACAACTGTTAGGATGATGCCTATTATAATTCCTCCAATTATGCCCGAGAGGAAGCCGGCCAACGCGCCTCGCCCAGCTCCTCCCCTGACTATTAGTCCAGCGACAAGACCAGCTATTAACGGTCCTATGATAGGAAACCAGCCAAGTATGATCATCAAGATGAAACCGACGAACACAGCTAGACCAAGACTGCCGCCCAATTTAATCACGCGCAGTACGTTATAGAGTGGGCTTTAAAAGCCTTTAGGCGTATGGACTTGAACAGAAAAGCGAATTAGCTACCTACATCTACGGACGGAGAGATAGCTGTTGTGGCTACCTGGAGACGCATAAGTTGAATATTGAGTATTTTGAAGCATCAGACGTGAAAGAACTAGTGGATGAGATTGTGGAAAGACTGGATCTTTTTCACGTAGTACCAGAGTATGTCTACTGCTACAGAAGTGAGGGGTCAGACTCGGAATATACTGTTGCCCGGATCCACGGACTGACAAGGATATGGCAGGAAGCCCTGAGACGACCGGCCAGTTATGTGATCGAAGTCATTTCAGAACGATACGACAGATTGAGCGATTCAGAGAAAGAGAAGACTTTGATTCATGAGCTACTACATATCCCAAGAAGGTTCTCAGGCGGCTTCCGTCCTCACAAAGGCTACATAAACAAGAAGAAGATCGAAGAGCTGCACCAAATGCTTCTGAGAAGAAGATCTCTACAGAACAACGAGAGAGACGGCATCATCCAGTAGCATAAAGGAATTTTTGATACATTCTTTCTGAGAGAGACGTCATACAACCCAAGAGATTGATGGAAAAGCACCTGTCTTTAAAATAGGTCCTCAACAACTATCCTCTATAGGAAGGTGAATACGACGTGAAGAACAATCCTGTAATTCAGACACTTCTTCACCACAAGTCGATCCGAAGATACACAGGAGAGATGCCGTCTGCTGAGGTGATAAAAACCGTTGTGAGGGCCGGTCAACAAGCGCCCTTCGCTTCTCAGCTTTACAGTGTGTTATTGTCTAAAGACAGAGAAAGGAACGCCTACAAAGCACCTCTGTTGTTCACGATCTGTGTCGATATCCACAAGTTTGAACTAATCATGTCGAAGAGAAACTGGAAGATGGTCACCAATGACTTAACAATGTTATTCTTTGGAATTCAAGACGCAGCTCTGATGGCGGAAAACATGGTGATTGCAGGAAGAAGCCTAGGACTTGGAAGCTGCTTTCTTGGAAGCGCACCATTCAGAGCAGAAGAGATTGCGAAAAAGTACAACCTGCCGAAAAGAGTGTTTCCTCTGGTCCAGTTGACGATGGGTTATCCACATGAGGAACCGCCTCCTAGACCACGATACCCCATGGAATTTACGCTTTTCGAAGATGAATATCCCAAACTAGACGAGAACATCATCTCGAAAGCCATGGACCAAATGGACAAAGGATACCTTGCCCAAGACTATTATCGCACTCTAGATGCAAAAATTCCATTACAAGGAGACAGAAAAGAAACTTTTAACTATGACAATTACAGCTGGACCGAACACATCTGCAGAAAATGGGGTCAATGGCACCAGGATCCAAAAAACTTACTTGAACAGCTGGAGAAACGCGGCTTCTACATCACCGAAAAGAAAACACGAAAAAACTGAGTTTCGCTGCAGGCGTCACACTGAGCCATTTGACCATTACAAAAACCATTTTATACATGATAATCTATTGATGCTAGGATTGAAATGATTAAAGCTGTGCTCTTCGATCTTGGCGGTACTCTGATAAGAACAGCAAACATTCCTGAAATCTTCAAACGAATCCTTGAAATATACGGAGTTGCAGCCTCGTTAGATCAGATTTCCAAGGTTCACAAAGTCAACGAAGATATTGACGTAGTTAAGGGTCAAATCGAACTTGGACAGGAATTTTGGGTCCAGTGGAACCGGAAACTTCTCTAGAAAATCGGCATAGATGATAAAGACGAATTTCTTGCTAGAAAGATCGATGAGCTCTGGTGGGACTATTCTGACCTAGACGTTTACCCAGATGTTGCTGAGACACTATCAGAATTGAGAAGAAAGAGCGTAAAGGTGGGGATAGTAACTAACGGATTGAAGAAAGATTTTCAGAGAATCCTAGAAGAGCTGAAGCTAATTGATAGTTTTGATGTTGTAGTAGGTTTAGATTCGTGCAACAATGGAAAACCAAACAAGGAGATATTTCTTCACGCTCTTGGCAAACTACAAGTCAAACCGGAAGACGCAATATTCGTTGGCAATGAAGTAAAGTATGACTACGAAGGAGCGAAGGAAGCTGGATTGAAACCTTTACTCATTAAAAGAGAGGGCAAGGCTTCAGAGAACATTGACTCAATACGAAGTCTCACCGAAGTGCTTTCATACGTATGATCATGCACTTTTCAACAACACCGTCAGTGATAAACTCATTCCGTGCAGCACAAAACGCTTCCGAATCGCATCGACCATCCCTTTGCTCAACATGTAGTTACCCTCTGCTGAAGCAGTCCATTATACGACGCTGGAATTGCACCAAATGAAACGCACGTTGAAAGTCAAAATGAGCAGATACGCAAGCTACCTTCTTAGACATAACCATCAGGACTTAGAGATGGACCGACAAGGCTTTGTCAGCCTTGAAAGACTTCTAGATAAAATTCAGAAACGTTTTTCAGTGGACAAAAAACTGATTGTTGAAGCACTTGAGGGAAGCGACAGAAGACGCTTCGAAATCGTTCGACACAGGATTAGAGCATTGTACGGACACACAATCCCTGTAGAGCTTGAACTGAAAGAAGACAAAACGGTTCAGAAGCTCTACCATGGAACAACAAGTGATGCTGCATGCGGAATTCTCAGAAGAGGTCTAAGGCCAATGAAACGTCAATGGGTGCATCTCTCACCAAACATAGAACTTGCAGTACTTGTTGGACTTAGAAGAACACCCAACCCAGTTGTTCTTCAGATAGACGCAGAAGCAGCTAGAAAAGGCGGAGTAATATTCTATAGAGCGACGAATGCCGTTTACTTGTCCGCCAATATCGAGCCTGAATATGTAAGACGCGTGTCATAAACTTGAAATCCGCTAGTTTCTTCTGCTCCATTCATTCTGCAGCTTGGAGACGAATTGCTCTTCATCCTCTGCCAATCTCTTCTTCACGTTTCTCCAAACGGCCGGACAGCTCTTGTATTCCACGTCCACTATGCCGTGGATGATTTTGTCGATTTCACGTTTGTTCTTGTTAGTAATCTCTATGCCCGCCTTCTTGAAGATATCTTTAAGATGCCTGAAGTAACAGGTCATTGTCAGTTACCTCAAACTATAATTGCGTTGGGCTTTTATAACTCTCTAGGAAAGAGACAGGATTCATAGGAAATTCCTCGCTAGGAGCGAAAAAAATGAAAGTGTTGTTTGTATGTTCAGGCAACGCGTATAGGAGCGCTGTGGCGGAGGCATTACTGAGAAAGTTTAGACCAGAGATTGAATCAGATTCTGCGGGAATAGATCCAGCAATCCCAGTCTCAGAAGAGGCGAAAAGATATCTGAGTAGAGAAAACGCAACGCACTACCTCAAGAAGGCTCCAGAAGGTCTAGACAAGAAGTTGCTTGAAGAGTACGATCTTATCGTGGCTATGAAACCAATGCATGAAGAGGCAGTGTTGAAGAAATGTGCAGGATGTGCAGACAAGATAGTTGTCTGGGACATTGATGATCCATACTTCCTTCCACGTGGACATGCAGAGAGGATATTTGAACAGATCAAGGAAAAGGTCATGGAACTAGCCAACTCGCTACACTGACAGGTATGAATTCTCACGATTCTTATCCTGTCTCCTTATTGTGGATTCACAAGAATTATCGGCAATTAGAGCAGAAAATGTCCGATGATTCAGCTGAGGAAAGGACTGATTGGCCTTCTTTTGATCAGCGTACTATCTTTTTGTCTTGCTAATTTTGCCCGGGCAACTACTATGACCCTTACAGTTCCTGCGGGAAAAGAGAAACAATTGCCCATAGATTTAGTTACTGAAGATCGTATTTCGATAGGGTTCACTGTTGTGGGAACGACTGAAAGCGTTCTAGACTTTCACATAACTGATCCCAGCTGGGACATAAGAGTTGAGAACAAGGGTATAGCCTTCTTTGAGCATGATTTCGTCTGTGACGAACCTGGTGAATACATTCTGCACTTTGACAATAAGGGCTCGCTAGAAGACAAGTTTGTCGCACTGAATTACGAGATTCAACACTATATTTCCGGAGTGCCACAGATGCTCTTTCTCACCATAATGATCGTACTAATCTGCATAGTTGCATTAGCAGCATTCATACTCATGGGAAAGACTTACTGAAGCAGCCGCAAAACGCTACCACTGACAGCCAGACTACAAAAATATCGAACAAAACTCCCTTATCATGGCGACTTCAGAGGCTCAGGTTTCTCAGAACGATCTGCGATACTGAGGTTCTCTCATAATTTCAGCTACTGTCCTTGCATATTCCAAGCCCTTATCTACAGGGACCCCCCAGAAATTCCTTCCAATTATTCTTCCTTCAGCACCAGCCCTCATAACTATCCTGGTAGTTCGTATCAGCTCCTTCTTAGGATCTCCTTTAATCTTAGGTCCACCTGAAACGACCACAAAGCTTCGGGGCACAGCATCTAACACGAGCTTCACTCTGTGCATATGCTGATCTTCTGTCAGTTCTCCGCCTTCCTCTGGTTCCAACTCTATGTACTTTTCGGCTTCAGCAGTCTTCTTTGCAATCTTCTTCAAATAGTCGAAGTAGGCCTCCCTTTTGTCATCCTTCACAGGTGCTGGAAACTTAGTCTTAATGATGTCTGCACCCAAAGATTCTGCGACTACACAAGCGTAATGCACCCAATACATGCTGTCGGCGCCCACTTCATTTACACCTGGACCCCTTGGATATGCCCACACTACAGCGGGCATTCCATGTTCATGAGCCTCCACAATCAATCCTCCTACCCTTACCATATCCTCTCTAGTCATCTCTGAGCCTACGTAGAAGGACATGCCGACCGCCGCAGCCCCTAATCTCAAAGCGTCTCTAACGCCTCCTAATGTAGCGGACATAGGAGGATTTTCAGGTATCGTCACGTGACCATCAACCTTGTATATTAGCGGCACATCTAGCCTGAGAAGGTCTTGATACTTGTCCACTACTCCTGGATGCAACACAATCGCAGAAAAATCACCTCTATTTGCCAACTCGATCACTGTTCTAGGATCGGCAGATCCCCGACCAGTCACAGCTACGTCAGCAACACTGTCTTTTTTCCACTTGAAAATGTGTGCCGCTCCATGCTCCACCAGCTGGTCAAATGGCAGGCTCATGAAAGTCCCGTTACCAGGCCCATTCTCATAGAGCATTCGGTACATCTTCTCAAGCCTTCCCCTTCCAAGATGCTTTAAATCGCAAAGTCTAGGTCTGTTCACAAAATTGTGTCCAGCTTTCGCTTCACTGACCATGCTATCACTGCCCCACTTCTAACTAGTCGGACAGATATAACAATATGCCCTAGCCTAGAATGAAGGGTTTCTCTTCTGGAGAGTAACTCTTTTCTCAAGGAACCAGTGCTAGATGATCAATCGTCGGAACATATTTGATTCCGCAGATTGCGATTCCACAGTAGCTCAAAAAGAAAGCGTTAAGAGTAGATTGTGCCCTATCT
>JABAOH010003542.1_pt2 | contig 20594 bp, 21 predicted proteins | sample 7062181 | NCBI WGS metagenome assembly JABAOH01 (sample SAMN14538630, study PRJNA623070) | marine sediment metagenome | biome: marine biome [ENVO:00000428]; feature: marine pelagic biome [ENVO:01000023]; material: deep marine sediment [ENVO:00002113]; isolation source: pool of 5 deep marine... | reverse complement strand
GAGAGAAATAATATTATAGGTCAATCTGTGATTGAAACAATAAAAGATTTTTTTAAGGATGAAGGGGAGCTATTGGTGGGAATGAAAGAAGCTCTTAGTGGAAAAGATTTTTCACAAGATATAGATTTTACAGAAAAAGGTAGAGAGTTATACTTTAAAATCAAGATAATTCCTACAACGTTTGAAGATGGGAGATGTGGTGCAACTATTATTTTGAAGAATAATACAGACAGAAAAATTGTTGAAATTGCTCTTCATGAAAGCGAAAAAAATTTTCAAAATCTTCTTAAAAAAATGAAGAAAAAGTAAATTATAAGTTAGAGTTGGTTAATAAAAAAATAGTTAAATTAATCATAAACGCTGTTAGTACAATCAGTGTTAGAATAGCATTTGTTTTTAGATCAAAAATATTGATCCATTCTAGTATAGCTATTATAACATATGCAAGGACAAGCATTACTATAAACAGTAATATAATAATTCCTATTGCATCTAAAATAATGGGATAATTTTTTACAAATTCATATAATAAAATCCAAACACTCGCAAAGAATGCCAGTAGCCCAACTGTTATTTGTGCTTTTGTTCTCTCCTGCATAGTTTTTGGCAGTAGTTTTTTCTTTATAAAACTTTTTAAAGGTAGTTAAATCTTAAATTAAAACAAGACATTATTATAAACTTATTTTAATTGCTAATTTAACTGCCGAAATCATTGTTTCCAAATCCATACCATCAGGATGCTGGGAAGATAAAAATGGAACGTGTATAAATCCTGCTTTTGTTGGTATTTTATTTTCTTTTATATAATCTAATGTACCATATAATACGGCGTTACAAACATAAAAACCCGCATGAAAACTTTGACGGGATGGGATTTCTACTTTTTTCAGTTCTAAAACTATCCTTTTTGTATGAAGTGGCGATATACGTATAAGAGGACCACAAGGATTTAATCTTTTAGGTATGGGGAAACTATTATTATTTCGATACAACCATCTTAGATTTATTCCACATTTTTCTACATCGATTTTATGTGTAACTGGAGATAAACCTAAACTTATTACAAGTAATGGATTGTAATCAGTAATAGCTTGTATAACACATTCAATCGATGTGGTAAAATTTACCGGTAAAACTATTCCAATAATTTCTGCACCTTCAATATTTTGTCCATTTAGTGTTTCGACAATCAACTGAGAAGGATTAATCTTATATCCATTAAAAGGTTCAAAACCTGTGATTAAAACAATTGGTATGCAGGAAACGAATTCATTATCGGTTTGTAAATCTAAAAAAGTAATATCATAGGCTATAGAGGATGAAATTGTAAGAAAAATTGATACCAAGATAATTAAATTTTTAATTAACTTCATCAATGTTTTTATATGCTTTAATAGTATAAAACTATTATTCTTAATACATATTAAATGTGACAGATATCCAAATTCCTACATAATGTGTAATAATTATTACTAATAATGCAATAACAAGATGTTCAAGAATTGCTTTCCAAGGTTTTGCTTTTCTTAATTTTGCAGTAGTGTAACTAAAAATCGTAATAAGAGAAAGACCCCAGATTAAGCTTATAATTATCGCTGTATTTAGCGGGAGTAATAAAATAGGGATAATAAATGATATTGAAAAAATAAATTTTGATAAAAAAGTAGACGCTGTTGATTCCCATATCTCTTTATTATCATGTTTACATTCAGATTCTTCACTAATATGAATACCTATTGAATCAGAAAATGCATCTGCTATTGCTATTGTAATTATTCCACCAATAATTGCAATCCTTGAGTTTGTTCCAGAATATAAACCTACAATAAGGCCAAGTGTTGTGATTATTCCTGAAGTAAGGCCAAAACTGAATCCTGTTTTTATAGAATGTCTCATAAAACAGATTAACAAAATTAAATTAAAAAAGCTTTGTTAATAATTATATATAAAATTGAAAAGCAATTTTAATTTTTTTATTCTATTAGACAAAAGATTAACCAAGCTTATTAAATAATTAGATTATTAACGATTCGTAAATTTAGAAGGGAAAATACCAAAAAAATAGGATTGGCTGGAAAAACTTGAATGAAGATAATGAAAAAAAAGATAAAGAATACAAATTAATTATAGGAAAGGTACCTACTCTTACAAAAAGAAATGTATTTTTTATTTTATTAGCATTTTTTTTGCTTGCATTACTTTATTTAATTCCTACTCCAGAAGGATTATCAAATAATGGTAAGATTATGATTGGTATTTTATTTATGGGAGGGGTTTTGTGGGTTACTGAGCCAATTCCATTAGCTGTTACTGGTTTGTTAATAATAATCATTCAACCTATATTAGGTGTTATTCCTGCAAAGGATGTTTTTTCATCATTTGGGAACCAAGCTGTTTTTTTCTTGATAGGTGCATTTATATTAGCTGGTGCAATAGAAAAACATGGGTTGCATAAAAGAATTGCATTGAGATTACTCAGTTATTTTGAAAAAAATCCAAAAATTTTTACTTTTGGAGTAATGGCATCCTGTGCATTTTTATCTTTTATAATGCCTGAACATGGAGTAGCTGCTCTATTTTTACCTATTGTGGCATCAATTTTAATAGCCATGAAAATTACCCCAAGAAAAAGTAATTTTGGAAAAATATGCATGTTATCCATTGCATATGGCTGTTCCATTGGTAGTTTGGGTACGCTTGTGGGTGGTGCTAGGAATCCATTGACAATTGGAGTGCTATCTGATTTAAATCCTCCAATAATAGTGACCTTTTTCGATTGGATGACCTATTCAATGCCTGTAGTTTTTTTTTCCTTACCCTTAGTTTGGCTTGTTCTCCAAATATCGTTCCCTATAGAAATAAAAAACATTACGACTGCAAAAAAGGAGATTAATAATCAAGTGAGCATGGCTGGAAAAATGAGCAATAATGAAATAATTGTATCTTTAATTTTAATTTTAACAATTTTTCTATGGACTTTCTTTTCATCACCAGAGTATTTTGGACTAGCGGTTATTTCAATATTAGGAAGTATTTTATTGTTTCTTACAGGAAGTATTACATGGAAAGATGTTGAAAAAAGAGTTCCTTGGGGAATAATATTGCTATATGGAGGAGCAATAACACTTGGTGTTGGTATGCAAGAAACAGGGGCTGGTGCTTGGATGGTACATCGTATATTTGATGTAACAGGTGGAAATATGTTTTTAATAATTTTAGGATTAATTATTTTTACAATTTTATTGACAAACATTATGTCAAATGTAGGAGCAGTAGCAATACTACTACCCATAGGACTTGCCGTAGCAACTGAAATTCCAGGATTAAGTCCTCTGCTCGCTTCATTAATAATTGCTCTAAGTGGGGGATTAGCATTTATGTTTATTATTGCTACACCAGGTAATGCAATTACCTATTCTTCTGGGTATTTTTCAAGCAGAGATTTGCTTAGAGCAGGAGTTGTCGCAAATATTATTTGTATTGGAATTATATTTTTAATAGCAATTTTTTATTGGAAGGGTGTATTAGGAATATGATAAGTACAATTAATTTTAGGAGAAGGGGGATGATTAATTACTATGTTTAAAAATATTTTAATTCCAATCTCTTCGGAATTTTATCAGAAAGAAATATTTCAGATAGGAGCTTTTATTGCTGAAAAATTTGATAGCACGATAACATTACTATATATTATTGAAGAAAAAACCTTAAATCAAACAGATAAACTTACAGATGTTTATAGAACTACACATGAAATAGAAGAAACAAAGGAAGATATTATTAGAAAATATATAGAATCAGCAGATAAGATTGTTTTTCATGATGCGAATCTTTTTTTCAAGAGTAAGAATATTGCATTTAAAGAAGAAATAATTGAAGGGGAATTTAGTACAGTTATAAAAGGGCAGTTGAATAAAAATCAATACGATTTAATTCTAACTGGTTTTGAAAAAGAATGTTTGTTAAATTACCGATTATTGGATGAAGTAAATATTCCCGTATGGATAGAAGCGGGCCATAGAGATAAGTCCATACTTGCAGTTTGTTCCAATCTCGCACCTAATCAAAAAGTTCCTGATTTTAGTATTAATATTTCTAAAACCTTAGGATGGGATTTAAATTTGTTATATGTAATCGATGTTCAAGATAATGTAGTAGTAGATGAGATGGGCAAAAGATCAGGCAAAAAGTCAGAAAAAATATTGATTGAAAAAGGTGAACAATTTATTCAAACCATGAAAAAAAAAGGAATAGATGGACAATTAGTACAAGGTAATTTGGAAAAAGAAATTGAAAGTGCTGCTGAAAATCTTGGTGCCAAACTTGTTATAATAGGGAGAGAACAAAAAAAGAAAAATATGCTAGGTTTTCCGATAAAAAGTGTTAAAAGGAAAATGGCAGAAAGATGTAAATATTCTTTATTATTCATTAATTAATTGTGATATTATAATGTTGTCAGAGGTTATTAGTGTGTTACTGTTGTGGATATAAGTTCTCCTTGAACAATTCCATTTGGCATGGCTATATCCACCTTAACGACATTTCCAACCGAAGGAGCATAATAGTATTCAAAGAAATCACCAATTATTGAGGTGATTCTCCATGCATCAAAAGTTCCTGCTTCGACAGTGATACTTTCTGTACTCCAGCACCAAAAGGCCAGAGGTGTCCATGAATAATGTGTTTGGAAAGTGATAGGGATATTTATCAGGCCAAATATTCCACCTAACTGTGAATTCATTTTAATATCGACTTCTGGTAATGACCAGGTTTTTAATGCATATAATGGGAAATCAAAAATGGGTAATTTGGTACTAAAATCACCGTCTATAGACCATTTAAAAGGAATTGGTAATGCTATAGGTAAAGGAGAGATTTTTGCCATGGTAATACCTTTAATTTCTCCAAAAACATCCTCAATTTCCAAGTCGGATTTTGAAAAATGGATAGATCCTTTTAAACGAGTCAATGCAGGATTAAATGTACCCTCAACATCTAATGTCATAGAAGATGAGGAAAGATAAATATCATAATCTGCAGTAAGTTTACCTGAAAAGTCCACCTTATAACTACTGCCGCTAGTTTCATCAACTGTCAATTTAAAGTCATCAATTTTTCCACCCATAAACATCTTTTGTCCACCGACATCATAGTCTACATTAAAATTATTTAATGTAAAAGTCCAACTATCTCCAACAACCCAAGTGGGCACATCATCATCAAAAGAAGTTGAATTTTTTGAAATTTGATTATCTTTGATAGCATTTACCATTACTGTAAAATTAAATATTATCATCGTACAAAACATTATTACTAAGATTTTATTCTTCATATTTTTCCCCCATGTTATATTAATATAAAAATGTGTATTTAAATTTAACGTATTTATGATTGTATAATATTAAGTGCTATTAATTTTATAAGTCAGAAAATGTTATCAATTTGCATATGAAAAGAGATGAGAGATATGAATAAATATATAAAAATAGGTTTGTTTGGTTTTTTAGTTTGGCTAATACCATTCTTAGTGTCGTTTCTAATATTTGGATTTCATGAAGAATATAGATCTTTATTTGAATCGATCATGGCAGTTACNNTCATGGCAGTTACTGTAACATTAGTTGTTGTCATTTTTTCATTACTTTATTTTAAAACAGTTGATAAGGAGTATAGTAAAGAGGGTATAATCATTGGTATTATATGGATAATTATCTGCCTACTAATCGATCTGATAATTATGGTCCTGCTAGAAAGTCCCATGCAGATTTCAATAGGAGATTATATGATGGATATTGGATTAACATATTTGATTATTCCTATTATTACTATTAGTCTTGGATTGACTTTAGAAAAAAGATGAATATATCTTTATAAAAACATTTATTCCTCCATAAATTTTATATCTATGAATTCCTATAATATAATGAAATGGCTGCCATTAACAGAAAAAAATACCTTGATAAACAAAGAACTGAATGGAGAAAGAGTCATAGAACTCTAAATGGAAGAATTATAATCTATCCTGATAAACCACCTGAGCATATAAATGCTCGAGCAAGTAAATTATATAACTGGTTTTGGAAAAATATACTATTAGAAATCAAACCTCAAGAAATTCCGGCAATAATCTCTGGTATCAAAGGTAGAATTAAGTCTGAAAATGATATTAAAAAGTTTCAATTTTACAGAACAATGATTGGAATGGCAGAAGATGCATATCAATTCAAGACATTAGAAGATATTAAAGATTATGACAGAGAATTACAATTAGGAACAAAATTAATATATAATTCTGGAGAAGGGATTATTTTTCGGTGTGGAAATATATACACCACCGACTATAATGAAGATGAAAGTAAAATAATTTTACGAGACATCGAAGGAATAATTGTAGATGCTCTTTTTTCAGAAGATAAAAAACAAAAAGAAATAGTCAGAAATAACATTTACAAAAAATGGAATTATATTAATAAAACTGGATTCGCCAATAAATAATATAATGAGGAGGAGTTTTTTTAGGTACTTTTTTTATTGATGTGAATTCTGTTGGATAGACTTGGAATTTTCGATTTCTCTAGTTAAAGCAGTTGCGAAATTTGGTATTGCATTTGCAATATCAGTAATAGTCACAATTCCAAATATTTCGTTGTTTAATATAACTGGTAATTTTTTTATTTTATTTTCCCTCATCACTTCAACTGCTTTTTCTACACTTGTTGAAGCGTGTATTGTTTTAATATTTTTAGACATTATGTCTTTAACCTTTGTTATATCTGGATTTTTTCCATCAATAATAACTCGTTCTATAATATCTCTCTCAGTGAGGATTCCTAGAACTAGTCCTTCCTTCATTACAACAAGACAACCTACACCCTGTTCTTTATAAATTTTACATGCCTCTAAAACTGATTCTTCACTTTCCACTGTAACAACATTTTTGGACATTACTTCACTTACTAGCATATAACTATCACTAAATTCAATAAACTGAAATTTATTTATAAATACCTCCTATTTACATTAAATTTAATATTCTTTTATGATATGTTGAAATAACAAAAAGCATTCACCAAAAAAGAAAAATTAAAGTATTAAATTACAAATGTTGTAAAAAGTAAGAATTAAGTTCAAAGTAATAGAATTTATAAGTAACATTTAAATCATTTGCGAAAACCTTATATTACCTTTACTTTTTGCTAACTTGGGGGCTGTAGAGCTTTAAAGAGAGTTGTTCATTTTTCATTCAATCTCACTTTACCATCCTTTCCTCCTCTCCTCATAGAAAAGCTCTACCACTCTAAAAATTTATTATTATTTCGTCTCTTATTAAAATTATAATAATGAGTTTTTAAAAATTGATATATAATGTAAATGGGGAAGAAGGGGGAGGTAAATAGAATGAGTATTCTAAAAAATTTAGTTCTTTCCCCATTCTAACTTATTTAGTTTGATAGTGCATATAGATTCATTATATAAATTTTTCCATATATATTTTATATATTCAAAACTGAAAATCTTTATTAAAAATTTTATTCAAAATTATTTTTCTAACAGTTTTTAGATCTGAATCTAAATAAATTGCTCCAATTAATGCCTCTAACGAATTAGCAAGATTTGTACGATTTTTCGCTCCATTTTGTTTTATTTCACCTTTCCCCAGTAATATGAATTTTCCTATACCTAATTTCTTTGCTATATCAGCTAAAAAATTATTATTAACCCCAATAGATCTTCTACGAGTAAGTTCGCCCTCAGAAAAATATCTATTGCTTTTATATAATTGCTCTGCTACAATAAAATTAAGAATGCTATCCCCTAAAAATTCTAAACGTTCGTTATATTCGAGAGGCGTTTTTGCTTCAAAAGCATAGGTTTTATGCGTTAATGATTCTTCTAGCAATTTCTTATTTTCAAATTTGTAACCGATTTTTTCTTCAAGAATTTTAAAATTATTAACTTTCATAATAAAACACATATATAATAATCCTAAATTAATGTATCATAAAAAATTGATATATCTCAATAATTCTCTAGCGATTTCTTTATCATCAATCGAATTAATAAATCTCTCTTTTGTTTTATACGGTCTATTTGACAAAATTCTAGTAGCCCTTTTTTTACCAACACCGGGAATTGCCTCAAGAGTTGTTCTCGACACAGTGTTTATATGAATTGGAAATGGAATTGCTGTAATAGATCTGTACCCATAGTCTATCAATTTTACATTAAAAAATTTGTGTAAAGGGAAAATACCTGGTATTCCAACAAGCAATGGATAGCTTCCGATTTGTCTACCAAAAGTTAATTTACCATCATAAATTTCTGTAAAAACATCTGTTAAAATTGTGCCTTTTGGAACGATTTTTTCAAGCATAGGTCGTTCAATATTTTCTCTTATTTTCTTTTTAAAACGGCGAAATTCAGTTTTATATTTTTTTACATTCTTATTTCCAAATGTAAATATTTTTGTACCTGGAATTGGTATAACCTGACGAAGATTGATTCTACGGATTTGAAGATTTTTATCACATATTTCCTTTAAAAAATTATAATCAAATTCAAATGTTTTTTTTGTTTCTCCTTCTAATCCATAGACAAAATTCAAGCCGGGTAACAATTCAGGTAAACCATTGGCACCTCTTTTTGTGCCAATCTCATTTAAAAGTTTTATAGCTTTCATAACCTCGGCTGGTGATGCTTTGAGGTTATTTTTTTTAATAACTATAGGATCAGTACTTTCAACTCCTAATGCAGCAACGTCACCAGAAGTGTGATACTTGATAATACTTTTGGCAATTTGTTTACATTCTTTTTGATATCTGGCAATTATTCCAGGGTTTGCATTATCAATATGGAGAGTTTTTAAATTAGGAGCGTTATTTCTAATTCCCTTAAACAACTTTTCAATTGCAACAGGATTTGGTTTTGGAAATTCATTATCATCTGCATCTTTTGACATATATGAAAAAATACACGGTTGATTGCCAATTCGAAAATGTTGAATTGCCGATTTATAAAGTGAACTTATTTCATCTAGAATATCTTTAATAGCTCTAAATCTTGGTGGACCTTTACTCGGTTCACGACAAAAAGAGCAACCTCCAACAATACTTCTTGGACATCCTCTGTATGTTTCAATCTCTGCAATTAAATAATCAGGATAAAAGGGATGTTGATTTACTATATTTGAACCGAATATTGCATAATTCCTAATTGCATTGGGTTTCGATCTACATTTGGATGGATCTATATCACTAATTTTAAGATTGTTTCTTAATAAATCCACTATTACAATTTCCCCATCGCCATTTGCAATTATGTCAAAAACGTGCTTAACAACTTTCGTTTCTCTAACTTGCTTACCCCCAGATATTCCAAACCCGTATCGTGCAGCAGGTCCGGTTAATACCTTAATTGGTTTATTTAAACCATGTAAAATCGATATAATCTCATTAGGGCTTATTGGATAACCAGATAAGTATCTCCCAGGTACAGACATACCAGCAATCACAATAAGTAAATTAGAGTTAGACAGAATTTTTGAAAGAGAAATGTCTTTGCGAATTTGATCTATTGTATAGTAAAAAATCTGAGCATTTTTATAATGTTTCCAAATTGCACCGGCAATATAACGCGGATATGGACTAATATAAGGTGGAACGCCAAGACATGTGGGCTCATCTACATATCCATCAATTATTATTGCTTTTAACATTTTTTATTATAACATATCATTCACTAAAAAATTTATTGTTTTAATACCTTCGATGAAATAATTAAAATTAAAAAGTTAATAAATATAATTTAACTTAATAATATAATTAATGGAATTTCTCCATGATATTAAAGAATTTTTATCAGTTATAAATAACGAATGTTGCAAAAAATTTATATACTATTTATGTATATTTTCATAATAAGGGGGTCAATTTTTTTGAAAATGATTCCTATTACATCATTTTCCTCCCTTCTGACCCCTTTATATATTCAAATTTTTTTAATATAAAAAAGGATTTAACAGATTTTTAAGAACAATATATTCACACATTTTAAATTTCGCTATTTTGTTAATTAGAATAATTTACCTTTTACTAATTAAACGAACTCTGATTTGCTCTTTGACCATGGTATTTAAATAGATAACTTTATAACAGGGACTCTGATACGGCGTGAGAATTGGGTGTAAATATGATTAACGCGTACATTTTATTAATGATGCAAACAGGAAGTTCGGAAAAAGCTATATCGGAGATGAGAAAAATTGAAAATGTAGAAAAAATCTCGGTTGTTGCAGGAGAATATGATATAGTTGTAAGGGTACGTGTAAAAAGTCTAGAAAAACTATTGAAGGTAACAAATAAGCTTCAAATGATAAATGGTGTGAAAAAAACAACAACTCAAGTAATAGAAAAAGAAATATCACTATGAAAATAAGAAGAAAATATCTCTTTTATGTATTAGCATTTTCATCCTCAATAATTATTGCCTTAGTTTCGACAATAGATGCAGGAATTAGTCAACTTTACATACCAGATGCATTAGCATTTGGTTTTTCATCTTTTCTAGTTGGAATAATTATTACCTTAGTCCTTGTATGTGCATTTTCAATACCTGTTAAGGGGAGAAGTCTTGGCTCTAGACTTATCGATCCATCTTTCAAAAGATTACGTTTCGTAAGAAAGGAAGAATTAAAGTATCATATAATAGCATCCTTAGGAAATTCTATACTAACCATTGGTTATCTCTTCTTACTATCTATGTTCAAAGATCCTTCTACTGTGCTCCCCTTTTCACAAATTGTTATTTTGTATCTTATTCTCATTGAATCAATTACTGAAAAAAATATACCGACACTTTCAGAAATTCAGTCATCTCTAATTGTTACGTTTGGAGCTATACTTGGCTCAATATCCTTAACAGGAACTATTAAACTTGAATCACTAGCAATAGTGTTTCTAGTAATAAATCCTGCATGGATTTTATTTTCCATTTATCAAAGAAAATTAAAAATTATGAAAATCAATAATAGGCCAAATGATTCTCTAAATATTCGTTTTTGGAATGTTGTATTTGCATGTATGTTTACCGTATTAATTGTAATTATTTATGACATCATTTATAGAACGAATCATTTTTTAGGGGGTATAACGGCATCAATAGAATATTTTAATTGGGTCGCATTATCAATGGGAATTACCTTTTTTTCATATGTATTTTATATTCGCGCATTAGGGATTGGAAAAGCAAGTGTAACACAAGCAGTTAGAGCATCAACTGTTTTCTTCGCTATTCCTTTTTCCATTATATTATCATACTTCAATATCATTCCGCCATTTTCAACAGATCCGACAATGATTTTAATAAAAATTATTGGAACGATTTTAGTCATTCTTGGTATAACTTCATTTGCACTAACTCTAGTAAAAGCATATATTTTCATTAATGTCAAACCCGGATACTCTATAGATGAAACAATGAAAAAATTATGGAATATCAATGGTGTAACACGAGTAACTGCGATTGCAGGTTCTTATGATTTTATTGTGAAGATTAGAATACGTACCTTAGTAAAAGGATATGAAAGAATAATCCGCAAATTAGAACAAATTGAAGCAATAAAAAAATACAAATGGGAGTCAGTTCTTAAAGAATGGGAAAACATATAATTCAACACTTAGGAAAACTATTTCATTATTTTCTTTATTCTTCCTCTCTAAGGTTTAAATATGATTGATAAAAGATTGGAAAAATTAGCATATATATTGGTAAATCATTCATTGAAACTAAAGAAAGATGATTTGTTTGTTATATCAGGTGGTATTATTGCAGCTCCTCTTATAAAAGAAGTATATAAGCAAGCGATAAAAGCTGGTGCACATCCATATATCAGAATAGGAATTGATGGTCTAGCTGAGATATATTATAAAAATGCTTCAGAGAGACAACTCAAATTCATGTCACCTATAGATAAGTTTGAAACAGAACGTATTGATGCGCGACTTGGTATAATAAGTTCAGAAAATACAAGAAGTCTTACAAATATTGATCCTGAAAAACAGGCAATGGCTAGTGTTGCCCATAAGGAAATTCATGAAATATTTCTTGAGCGAGCGGCTAAAAAAGAGTTACGATGGTGTGTTACGCAATATCCAACCAACGCAGCTGCTCAAGATTCTGATATGTCACTTGAAGAATATGAAGATTTTATATTTAAAGCAGCTCATGTAGGGAAAAAAGATCCTATACGCTATTGGAAAAATGTATTCAAAGAACAAGAAAAAATTAGAAAGCTACTTGAACCTAAGAAAAAATTGCATATATTAGCTAAAGATACTGATTTAACAATTACTGTTACAGGTAGAAAATGGATTAACTGTTATGGAAAAGAGAATTTTCCTGATGGTGAAATATTTACTGGTCCCATAGAAGATTCAGCAGAAGGACAGATCAGCTATTCTTTCCCTGCTTCTCATGGTGGAAGAGAGGTTAATGACATTCAGCTATGGTTCAAAAAGGGCAAGGCTGTCAAAGCAAAAGCTTCTAAAGGTGAGAAATTTCTAAATTCTATGCTTAATATGGACAAAGGATCAAGAAAAATTGGAGAATTTTCCTTTGGTACAAATTATGGTATTAAAAAGTATACAAAAAATACGTTATTTGATGAAAAAATCGGAGGTACAATTCACGTTGCAGTTGGTAGTGGATATCCTGAAACTGGAGGTAAAAATAAATCAAGTTTACATTGGGATATGATGTGTGATTTACGGAAAAACGGCGAAGTTTATGCAGATGGCAAACTTATTTATAAAAATGGTAAGTTTTTAAATTTGTAGCTTAAAATCAAAATTTTATCAAATTAACTCAGATTTGATTATAAAAAATCTATAAATAAGATATCTTCATTCCTTGTTTTACAATGTGCGGAATAATTGGTATTATTGGGGGAAAACCAGTTTCTCGTCTTATCTATCATGGTTTATTTTCTGTACAGCATCGTGGCCAGTCTTCTGCTGGAAAATTAACGTATGATGGAAATATCCATGTAACAAAAGAGGTGGGATTAGTACGGGATGTTTTTAATGACGAAAAAAAGATAGATACTCCAGGTAATATCGGAATTGGTCATACCCGATATTCTACTGCAGGAATGGACGATATTGAATCATTAAAAACAAATGCACAGCCCGAATATTTAGTAAATCCTTTTTTAGCAGTAGTCCATAATGGCAATATTTACAATTGTTCTGAAATGGCAAAAAAAACAAAGAGAAAACCACGAACAGATTGTGATATTCAGTGGTTATTATTAACTATGGCAGACTATCTATACAAAAAAGAGTTAGATGCAAATGTAATTTTTGATGCTTGTGAAAAACTCATGCATCAACTGAAAGGAAGTTACTCTGCATTATATGTCGCCGATTCTGGAGATAACCCTTTTCTTTTTGCCATGACTGATCCTCGAAAAATTAGACCATTAGTCTTAGGTAAATCAGATGATTTATATTGTCTTACTTCAGAAACACGAGTTTTTAAAAAAATTAATTTTGAATATATAAAAGATATTGCTGGAGGTTCAGTAGTTGTAATTGATAAGTTTGGAAATGTTCATGAAAAACAAATAATAAAAAAACAAGAGCTGCCATGTATGTTTGAATTTGTTTATTTTGCAAAACCTGATTCACGGATTAATAAAAAATCAATACACTTAGTACGTGATGAGATTGGTAAATTACTTGCTAAAGAACATCCTGTTGAAGCTGATATTGTAGTTCCAGTTCCAGAATCTGGAAGAAGATATGCTCATGGTTTTTCCAGAGAATCAGGAATATCCATAGATGAGGGAATAATGAAGGATAAGGATGAACGTTCTTTTATACATCAAACCCAGGAAACTAGAGATAAAGTAGTTGAAGAAGGATTATCATTTCTTCGTTCGGTTGTGAAAGGAAAACGAGTTGTTTTGTTGGATGATTCGATTGTCAGGGGAACGAATATTAGGAAAATTGTTCGCGGGATAAAAAATGCCGGTGCAACAGATGTTCATGTGAGAATTGGTTGCCCACCTCTCGTTGCTCCATGTTTTCTTGGAATAGATATGAGAAGTAAAAAGGAATTTATTGCTCGTGATAAAAATGGTGAAATTAGAAAATTAAATGATATTGCTAAAGAAATTGGTGCTGATTCTTTGGCTTATATAAGTATACCTAATTTAGAGAAGGCCATTGGATCCCATATTTGTAAAGGTTGCATAGACTTTCCTGATGGATACCCTCCAGAAATGCAAAATGATGTAAAAAATCTTATTAAAAATGATGCTATATTTGGAAGAGCATATGAATGTATCTAGGAGTTAAACATTTATATCGGTAATATTATGATTGAAATTGTTAATGGTACCCTAGAAGAACAGATTATAAAAATTTTACAAAAATTATATCCAATAACTGTGCAGGACATTGAAGAAAAACTTCATGTGTCAAGAAGAATGATTTTAAGAGTTTTACAAAAATTACAAGTTAAAGGTATAGTACAGCTTGAGCCCCTCAGTGATAAAACATATATTAGATTATTACGAAACGATTTTAGTTTTGTAGGAAAAAGAAGACAACGGAAATTTATAAAGCATTATAAAGGGAAGAAAAAACAAGAACCAGAAGAATATGAAGGCATAATGTATTCTTAGATTGTTATAATTAAAAAATAGGAAAAAAGATAAACTAATATATTGTTTTGCAATGCAACTGAATTAAACAATTTTTTAAACGAATTTCATATTACTGTGGAGTAGAGAGATGGAAGCGTCAGTTATTGAACTTAAAGAAAAAATAGATAGTGAAAAGTATCTTAATACAATTGGAAAACCAAAAATTGCATATTTTTCAATGGAGATTGGTTTAGATAAACGCATCCCAACGTATAGTGGCGGACTTGGCATTTTAGCTGGCGATACATTAAAATCTTGTGCAGATCTAAATGTACCTATAGTTGGTGTTACACTGCTTTGTGAAAATGGATATTTCTATCAAAAAATTGATGAAGAGGGAAACCAAATCGAGTTGCCAATTAATTTTAATATCAATGATTTTCTTACTCTTCTCCCTAGTAAAACAAATGTGACAATCGAGGATAGAATTGTTGGTATACGAATTTGGCTTTACTTAATTAAAGGATTAACAGGATATTTAGTTCCAGTTTTTTACCTTGACACCAATGTTAAAAGTAACAATGAAGTGGATAGAGAAATAACAAAACAACTTTATGGCGGAGATGATAAATATCGTCTTGCTCAAGAGATTGTTTTAGGTATTGGTGGAATTAGAGCATTGCGGGCGCTTGGTTATAAAACAATTGACAAATATCATATGAATGAAGGTCATGCCGCACTTGGTACATTAGAACTTTATCGAGAATTAGAAAATATTGAAAAGGTAAGAGAACAATGTGTATTTACAACACATACCCCCGTTGCCGCAGGTCATGATCAATTTGATCTTACTTTTGTAAAACCTATGGTAGGAGCGATTTTACCGGAATCTATTATCAACGAGATTACATTTGAAAATAAACTAAATATGACTAGACTTGCTCTTTTTTTCAGTCATTATGTTAATGGTGTTGCAAAAAAACATGGCGAGATTTCGAGATCGATGTTTCCAGGTTATTCAATTGACTCTATTACAAATGGTGTTCATACGCCTACATGGGTTTCTGAACCATTTCAAAATTTATTTGACAAGCATATGCCTGGTTGGCGATCTGATCCATATATTCTTAGATCGACATTTAGTATAGATAAAAGTGAGATTTGGGCTGCCCATGTAGAAGCTAAGAAAAAACTTATAGATTTTGTCAACACAAGATATAATGTTGGTATGAACTATGATGATTTCACTATCGGTTTTGCTCGAAGACAAACTGCATACAAAAGACCTGATCTTTTACTATCTGATCCAGAAAGACTCGGAAAAATTGCTGAAAAAATAGGATCAATACAAATCATTTATGCTGGAAAAGCACATCCAAAGGATGGGTCTGGTAAAGAAGCCATAAAAAAAATTTATAATGTTATGCATACAATAAATGGAAAAATAAAAATTGTCTATATACACAATTATGATATATCTATTGGAAAATTAATGACTGCAGGTGTGGATCTATGGTTGAATACTCCTCGTAGACCAAAGGAAGCCTCAGGAACTTCTGGGATGAAAGCTGCACATAATGGAGTTCCACAATTCAGTACATTAGATGGTTGGTGGCTAGAAGGATGTGTTGAAAACATCACAGGATGGGCTATAGGCCCAGAAAAAACACATGAAAAAGAATCTGATGATGAAGTCGATAGAAATGATCTTTATAATAAACTTGAAAATTGGATAATTCCAAAGTTTTACAACGATAGGGACAACTGGATAAGAACAATGAGAAGTTGTATTGCTATAAATGCATCGTTCTTTAATACAAACAGAATGATTCAACAATATGTTTTAAATGCCTATTTTATGTAGTAAAATATTCTCATATTTTGGAGTTATGTTTTCAATATCTTCTACCCATGAACGGAGTATTTCTGCTACGCTCCAAGCTTGTGTAATACAACCGCGAGGAAGGTATGGAGAATCTCCATCAAATATTTCATAAATAGAACCATCCCAATTATCACCAAAAATATCAAACATAGGTTTTAAAAAATTCTGAAATGCATATTCTCTCCATATTGGTTCGTGGTTCTTTATTTTAATGAATGCTTTAATAAATGGGCCTAAAAGCCAGGGCCATATCGTACCGTTATGATATGCAATATCCTTATTGTAATCACCAATATATGTTCCTATATATCTTGAATCGTCTTTTGATAGGGTTCGTAAACCAAATAATGTAAGTAAATTTTTTTGAACATCATTTACTATCTTTTCTTTTCGATCTTTATCTAACATAGAAAAATCAAGGGAAACAAGAAAAATTTGATTAGGTCTAAACGACAGATCTTTTGAATCTATGACATCATATTGCTGTACAAATTGTATATTAAAACTTTCTTTTACTTTTTCTGCTAAATCAGAATAGATGTCTTCCTTATTCAATAATCCAGCAAAATTACTCATTATTTTTAGGGCGTTAAACCACAAAGCCTGAATCTCAACTGCTTTTTGTGAGCGGGGTGTTGGGTAATAATCTCCAATTTTTACATCCATCCAAGTTAGTCCTTCTTTATGACTAATTAAGTAATCTTCATCCATATGAATGTTGTAGTCTGTTCCATTTCTATAATTATCAATTATAGAATGTAATACCTCCCATACCTTTTCTATAAAATTTAGATCATTTGTGTATTTCATATATTGATATATTCTATCTATATACCATAATGAAGCATCAGCTGTATTATATACAGCTTTGGAATCTCTATCCATAAATGCATTTGGAATTAAACCCTTTCTACAATACCTGCTAAAACTTAAAAGTATATTTTTTCCATCATCAAACCTTTTTGTAATAAAAGCAATTCCTGGAAGAGATATCAGTGTGTCTCTTCCCCAATCACTAAACCAATGATAACCAGCTATAATCGATTTATTATTATCTTTTTTTACAATGAAATTATCAGTTGACAAAACAAGTTTGTAAAATTTTTTAGGAAGTTCTGTTCGTTCTAGTAATCTTTTCTTTCTTTGAATTTCCTGTAAATATATATCTAAAGGATTTTCATATAAATTATTTTCAAGTGTGAAAATGACATGGTATTCACAAGAACTTTTGATAGTTTTATAGAAATTTCCAATATGAACACAATTATCTATCCACGAATCATTTCTTTCGCGATCCTTTTCGTAATGATATTCTATCCAATTTTCTTTTGGTTTATACAAACAATCTCTCAATATAATTTTAAGCGTTATGTCTACGTTACTAGGTTTTATACTGACTCCATGTTTGAATAAATTTTGATCATAAGTAACATTGTGTTGTTCATTTGTATCATAAAAATGTCGGGAGTTTATTACAGGTTCATGTGTAATTAAAATTGGTTTATCTGTTTGAATTTCATATTTTATAACTGTCGTATTTTTTTGATATTCCATAAAAATTGTTTTTTTTAATTTTACATCTTCAATCTCATAGAGAAATGATGGATATATATTAAAATTAAAATTACTTTTATAATCCCGTAAAAAATAAACTTTACCCTTTATATTGATAATATCATACATATTTGATACAAACATCCACCTATTTGTTGGTGGATTCAAACTTGCCACTAATAAACCATTATATTTTCTGACGTTATCATTAGAATAAGCTAAAGAAGCATAGCTTCCAAGACCATTTGTAACTATCCATTCTCTCATAATCAACTTAAGAATTCCAGTTTATCACATTACTTTATGTTTAAAATCTTGTAGAATATTCATAAAATTTATAAATCCATCATAAGGAGCGTCATAGGGGCTAAAATATGCATGAACATTACCATCTTCATATCCTTTAGTAGAAACATAATATAGATGGTCAGACGTTTGAAGTAACCGCCAAGCATGTAATAAATCCTCATTGCCATGGTCTCTTAATTTTTGTCCAATATTTTTTAATTCATTGAAGCATGCAATTTGCATATCATTGCCAAGCCAAGTAGATACATCACGATCTTCATCGGCCCATGAAATTGCCCAAGGGACATCAATATCACCGACTGTTTCATGTCTTTCAATTGCTTCATCCACAGTGACAAAATCAAGATTTCCTTGACGTAAAACTTCCTTAGGGAGATTCTTGATAAAATCAAAAATACCTGTTTCAGTCCATTGATGTTCTCCAAATGTTTCATAATCCATAAATAAATTGATTATTTCTCCTTCACAATGGGACATCCAATGAGCATATTTATCAGCTGTTAATGGGAATCCTGGCCAATCACGTGCTGAAAATCTGAATCCTACGTCATCACTTAATTTATAATTTCGTAATAGAACCTTAAGGTCAGCATTAATTGGTTTGTATAAAAAATTTGGTGAACGCCATCCTAAAATCTTTTCTGTTCCCTCAGTAATAATTCCCTTATATCCTAAATCTTCTATTTTTTTTGCAATACGATTATCGTAAATTGCTTCAGTGTTTCTAAAAACTTTAGGTTTACAACCAAATATTCTTTTAATCATTCGGTTATGCATTTTTACCTGATCTTCAAATTCATCTAAACTTTCAAATAATGAAGATAATGAATGAAAGTAAGTTTCTTCAATTAAATCAACAGCACCTGTGTTATGCAAGTCTTTAAAACTATCAAGAACTTCTGGTACAAATCGTTCACAATATTCAACAAATGTTCCAGTTATACTAAAAGATATTCTAAATTTACCATCAAATTCACGTATCAAATCAAGTAATAAATTGTTTGTAGGAAGGTAGCATTTCTTTGCTACTTTTTCAAAAATCTGCTGGTTTAGTTTGTCATTAAAATAGGTAGAAAAAGATTCGTTTTTTTCTCCAATATTAAAAACAGAAAAACGGTTTAATCTCATCGGTTGATGAACTTCAAAATAGAAACATACTGATGTCATTATGTAATTCCTCTATAAACATCAATTGTCTTTTCTGCAACTCGATCCCATGTAAATAATTCAATCTCTTGTTTTGATTGTTTACTCATTGTTTTTCTCAATGAATCATATCTTAACAAAGCTATAACCTTATTTGCCATTTCATCTGTATCCCAAAAATCAACTTTTAAACAATTACGAAATACCTCAGATACACCTGCAGTTTTTGAAACGATCGTTGGAGTACCAGCAGAAATAGCTTCTAGTGCCGTTATCCCAAATGGTTCACTCACAGATGGCATAATATAGACACTTGAAATTTTGTATATATGCTTGACTTCTTCTTCAGTAAGTTTGCCAGTAAAAATAACTTTATTCGAGATTCCAAGGTTAATTGCTTGACTTATTAGATCTGGGAGCATATCTCCGATTCCTGCAACAACAAATCGAGTGTCCTCATGTTCTAAAATTTTTTTTGCTGCTTTTAGGAAAAATTCTGGTCCTTTTTGAATAGTTAGTCTGCCTAAAAATAAAACAAGATTCTTTTTTTCACTTTCTCCAATTGGATATACAGCGTTATGTACAACAGTAATTTTATTAGGATTTATACCATATTTTTCAATGATTACTCTTTCTGTGAAATGACTGACTGCAATTATTTTATCAGCTTTTTTCATACCTTCTTTTTCAATGTTTATAAACCAATCATTTGGATACAACCAACCGGATCTATCATATTCAGTTGAATGTACGGTAAGAACAAGAGGGATGCCCATTTTTTCTTTAAGTGCAACTCCTGCTTTCATTGTTAACCAATCATGGCAATGTATAAGATCATACTTTCCTTTTACCTTTTGTACCAGAAGATCGTTATATCTGTAAACACTTTCAAAAAATTGACCTGCTAATTCTTTATTTCCTGGACGATCGTAAGGGAATATTTCAGTTTCTCCAACTTCTTTGATTACTAAATTATCCTTATCACTACTTGGTTTATGTTTAGTTTTAGGCATGTAGAAATCTATAGATATGTTTTTATCTGCAAGACTTCGG
>JABAOH010011755.1_pt1 | contig 20615 bp, 18 predicted proteins | sample 7062181 | NCBI WGS metagenome assembly JABAOH01 (sample SAMN14538630, study PRJNA623070) | marine sediment metagenome | biome: marine biome [ENVO:00000428]; feature: marine pelagic biome [ENVO:01000023]; material: deep marine sediment [ENVO:00002113]; isolation source: pool of 5 deep marine... | reverse complement strand
AGTTTTTGGTTACCCACAAACCAGTGTCCTGAGCGCATGCTATGAAAATGAAGTTCCCTTTACGGTTCATGTCGGAATAGGCACGGATGTGACCGACCAGCATCCATCCTTTGACGGCCAGGCCAAGGGCGGCTGTTCCGGCCGGGATTTTCTTATCTATACGAATGAAATAGCTAAGCTTACAAACGGCGGTGTTCTGCTTAACATCGGAAGTGCCGTAACCGGCCCGGAAGTGCTGCTTAAAGCCGTCTCGATGGCCGCTAATACGGGCAATGTCCCCAATAATATCATCAATGCCGACTTCGACCTCCGCGACCGTCAGCCCGGAGCAACGAACGATGAATCTTCGCAGGGCTATTATTTCCGCGACCAAAAAAGCATTGTGACCAGAATCCCCCGGGCATTTAACGGAAAAGGATTTTATATACAAGGCAATCAGAAACAAACGTTTCCATTGCTCTATAAAAAGATTGTAGAAAGGTTGTAACTAAAAGGTATTTGACGATGAAAGAAGAGCGCATCAAGGAAATTCTGACTCGGATTAAGAATGTAAAAATCGCGGTTTACGGCGATTTCTGTATCGATGCTTATTGGCTGCTCGATGCCCGCGGCTCGGAAGTATCGGTAGAAACCGGCCTGCAGGCCCGGGCGGTCGGCAAACATTACTATTCGCTCGGCGGTGCATCGAATGTCGTGGCTAATCTTGCCGCCCTTGAGCCGGCGGCCATTCAGGTAATAGGTGTTGTCGGGGATGACATCTTCGGCAGAGAGCTGAGGCGCCAGTTCCACGAGCTTAATGTCGATACAACATATCTGGTTGTTCAAAAGGAAAATTTCGATACCGTAACCTTCGGCAAGCCGTACCTTGAGGGCAGCGAAGAGCCAAGAATTGACTTCGGCTTTTTCAACCAGCGAACCGAAGCAACCGACAAGGCCCTGCTTAGAGGCATTGAAATCGCCCTGCAGAAAGCAGATGCTCTGATAGTAAACCAGCAGGTCCCCGGTAGCATCACAAACGAATCTTTCATAGACCGGGCTAACGCCCTTTTTGAAAAATTTACGGACAAAGTAGTCCTGCTCGATTCCAGGCACTATGGCCATAAGTTCAAAAACATCTACCGCAAGACGAATGATTTGGAAGCGGCTCACCTTAACAACGTCGATGTCAAGTTAGGTGATGTTCTTACGTTGGCTGACGTGAATAAATACGCAGAGAATCTTTATCGGCAGTTTAAGAAGCCCGTATTTCTCACTCGTGGCCCCCGCGGCATTATAACCGTTGATTCCGATGGTATCCACGAGGTCCCGGGCATTCAATTGTTGAAAAAGCTCGATATTGTCGGGGCTGGAGATACGGTGACAAGCGCGCTGGCTTTATGTCTGGGCGCAGGTATTCCGCCCGCCGAGGCGGCTGAGTTCGCTAATTTTGCCGCTGCCGTTACCGTTCAGAAATTATTCCAGACCGGTACGGCGTCAGGCCCGGAAGTCCTCGAGGTCGGCAGAGATGCTGATTATATTTATCAGCCGGAACTTGCCTCCGACCGGCGCGGGGCCTGTTATTTCAACGATACGGAAATAGAGCTTTGCTACGAATCAATACCTTTTGGCCGGATAAAGCACGCCGTCTTTGATAACGATGGGACCATAAGCACGTTAAGACAGGGCTGGGAGCAGATAATGGCCCCCGTGATGGTCAAGGCCATTCTTGGCGACAAATACGAAACCGCCGACGAGACCCTTTACCACAAGGTCCGAAACCACGTGGCTGACTATATTGATAAGTCCACCGGAATTCAGACCATTATCCAGATGGAAGCTCTTGTCGAGATGGTCAAGGAGTTCGGCATTGTCAAAGCTGATAAAATACTCGACAAATTCGGCTACAAGGAGATTTATAATGATGCCTTGATGGAGCTTGTTAACAAACGAATCGAGAAATTCAAACGCGGCGAGCTCGACATCAATGACTATACAATCAAGGGCTCATTGGAATTTGTAAAGGCCCTTCGAGAAAAGGGCATAAAACTTTATCTGGCCAGCGGGACAGACCGCCAGGACGTTGTCGCCGAGTCCAAAGCACTTGGCTATGCCAAGCTTTTTGACGGGGGGATTTACGGTGCTGTTGGTGACGTTGCTAAGTATTCCAAGAAGATGGTCATCGAGAGAATAATGGCAGAGAACAATTTACAGGGTCCGGAATTGGCTGTCTTCGGCGACGGTCCCGTTGAGCTGCGTGAATGCCGGAAGCGTGACGGTATCGCCGTCGGTATAGCCACTGATGAAATCCGGCGCCACGGCCTGAGCATCGAGAAGCGTACCCGTTTAATTAAAGCCGGTGCGCATATCATCGTCCCTGATTTCTCACAACACGAAAGACTAATAAAATTATTATTCGGTTCCTGAAAAGCAGAGGACCTCCAGGATTGAACTGTTAGAGTTTTTTACACGAGATTGTCAGATGCCGATATTTGAATACAAGTGCAATAGTTGCGGACATACGATGGAGTTTTTAGAAAAGACGAGGACTCCTCGAAAACATAGCTGCGAAAAGTGCGACAGCTCCGACTTACAGAAGCTATTGAGCGGTTTTGCTGTTGGACAAAGCAAATCGGCGAGCCAGGCCTGCGAGACCTGTCCGAGCGGTCCCTGTCCGACCGATGTTTGTTCGACGGGGACGTGTCCTTATGGTTCGTGACATAGAAAAATAGCTATTTGCCTTGGTTTAGCCAGATGTCCAGCCGGGGTGTTTCCCAGCCGTAGGGTTTGCCTAAGATGTCGTAGTCGCCGTCGCCATCGAGGTCTGCAATTTTGGATTCGTGCAGGGCAATACCGCTTGAAACCTGAGTGATTTCAAAATTTCCTTTGCCGTCGCCCAGTAGAATCAAGTTTTTGGCATCCGGATTCCTGCCGCCTAATCGCATTTCCGCCACCCAGATGTCAAGATTACCGTCGCTGTTAAAATCGATGAGCGCCAAAGAGTGGCCGCAGTCTATCTCTTCGAGCAGTTTTTTGCTGACCCAGGTGCCTTTATTCCATTCGTACATCATTAAAGGTGCCTGGCCGTCTCCTACGACTAAGATGACTTCCGGCCGACCGCCCTTAATCAACTGTCCGGCCGCCGAGCGAGAGAATGCGTAGCCGGCGTCGATGATATTTGGTGTATAGCTGGTTCCGCTGTTGTGTTTGAACCAGCGTCCGCCGCCGACGATGTCAAGCTTGCCGTCACCATCAATATCCGCTTTGGCCAGTCCTTCATGTTCGTTGATTGCCTTAAAGCCGGGGTAGGTTCCCCGTTGTTCCATCTCGCTGTCTTTGCTCCAGGAGTAAATCTCTGTGCACTGCCAGCTCCCGGTTTTCCTGGGATTTTTTGGAATTTCGGCTATATACAGTTTACATGCACCCTGATTCCAGAATACAAGTTCCGTTTGTCCGTCACCATCGAAGTCACCGAATATCTGGTCGTGGTGTTTTCTGGCGCCGAAGTTTTTGATTTCTCGCCGCTTCCAGGGGGTTTGGGGACGGAACTTAGGATATGGATTTTCCCACCACCAGACTTGGTTACTTTGTGAGTCGCCTGCAAAGACTATGTCAAGGTCTCCGTCTGCATCGATATCAAAGCAGTCCGCACCCGCTTCGATATGCAGGGCTTCGTCATCGACAACGTATTTTGTCCAGCCATTCAAACCTCGACGATACCAGACGACTGAAGGTGCTTTGGTGCGTTCGGTGATGGCAAAATCATTAATTCCGTCCTTATCAATGTCGCATACAATACTGGAGGTCTGCTGTTTACCGGCATTCGGTGTTGAAAGGTCCCCGTTAACCGTTGATAGGTGTTTCCAGTTAACGGCGTTTGGATTTTGTAAAGCGAAGCTGCAGGTAGTAAGGACGCTTGAGGTGATTAATACGCTGACTATTAACATTCTTGATTTCACGACAGAATCTCCTTATTTTAGTTATGCTTTATTCTGTGCTTTTCAGGTAACCGACTTTAAGCCTGGTCAATCCATCCACAATAATAACTTAAATTGGCTGCTCAATACAAGCATTTCACTTGTTCTTGTGGAAATATCTTTAGTTACTTTCAACCCTTGGATTTGGCAGGCAATTTGGTCTTGGCTTGTCGGATTTCCAAAATACGAAGCCGTTCCACTAAGATTTGGCTTAGAATATTAGGGTGGGTCAGTCTTGATTTCTTCATTAATACTTGTCTGTGGATCATTGGTTTCAACGGGGGAATTTAGCCCGGTTTCTTGGTCTGTTTTGTCTCGGTCTTTTTGTTGTGTGCTGTTTAGCAAATGCTCGATAGCTTGTTCACATGTGATCTTCGTGTCCGGCGAAGATACTATCGAGTTAACCAAATCGCACCACCAGCAAATATATGATATGTTGGTCTGTTGTGACTGTTTATTAAAACCTGCCTGGCTTACGAAACGGTTTTTAGAAATTGGCGTAGTAGTTATTAAGAGAGCTATGAAACTAAGGACAAGAAAGCCGGCGAGGAAGCCGAGCACACCTGTGAATAGAATGTCAAATATTTTTGGAAAAGAGACCTTAAATTGGCCCGTAAGAAAAATGTTTGTTATTCCATACAAAATCAAGTAAGTCCCTATTGCTGAAACTAAAAGAGCAAGGGCGTTACAGCACGGCATATTTTTGGCCTCTGGGACAACATCTAAAATTATTGGTGACAGGAATATAGCAATGTAGATAGAAATTACGATATTGAAGAGGGTGGCCCACATTTCGTAGAAGCCTATTTTGACGGCAAACCAAATGAAAAGTCCGCCAACTAATATGCCCGCCCAAAATACCATAAACTTTATCCTATTACTCTTTTTAGTTCATCGAGGCTTGTTATTCCGGATGCTACCTTTTTTAGACCTTCTTTTCTCAGGTTTGACTTGTCCTTCTTCTTGCCTTCAGTTCTCAATTCAGCAATTGATAATTTATTATCGGCAATATCAGCCTTCAATTGATCGGTTATGACCAGAAGGTCGCAGACCGCTGTCCTTCCCAGATAACCGGTTCCTTCACAGCGCTTACAACCTATAGGTTCGAAGATATTTGTATAGTCTATGCCTTTTCTTTGGAATTTTTGGATCAAATCCTGATTTAGCTGGGCCGGTTCTTTGCAGTGTTCACAAAGCTGGCGAAGAAGCCTCTGAGAAGACAGAAGACTCAATCCGGATGACAACAGAAGAGTCGATACTCCTAAATCCAGCAGTCTGACCAGAGCTGTTGCATTGCAGTCACAATGTATTGTTGCCAGGACAAGATGGCCGGTCTGCGATGCTCGAAGCGCAATCTCTGCCGTTTCCTCATCTCGTATTTCGCCCACACATATCACATCCGGGTCCTGCCTTAGGACACTGCGTAAAGTTTTTGCGAAAGTAATATCGGCCTTCGGATTAATTTCAATCTGACTTGCTGTCGGAAGAACTGCCTCAATCGGGTCTTCAACTGTTATAACGTTTCGAGTAAACCGGTCCATCTCGTTGAGCATCGCATACATAGTTGTGGTCTTGCCGCTGCCGGTAGGGCCACAAATCAGTATCATGCCGGATGGTTTGTTTATAGAACTTTGAATAATTGAGTACTGCTTTTTCGTGAGCCCTACGTCGGTCAGCATGAACGTACCTGCGTTCTGGTTGAGCACTCTTATCGATAACTTTTCACCGTTGAGGACACCGGCGCTTGCGACCCGAAAGGAAGCGGTTGTCCCGGCCTTTTTTGCTATAAATGCGCCGTCCTGAGGTCTTCTTTTTTCGGATATGTCCATACTCGAAACGGCTTTGATACTATTTACGATTGCCTTGCAGGTATCGGCCTTGTGTTTTTTTACTGTCCGCAGCACGCCGTCTATTCGAAACCTGATTGTGTACGTCGCCTCATCCTTTGGGTCGATAAGAATATCACTGGCCTGCCGCTCAAGAGCGTCGGCGATGACTTTTTCGGTTAAATCAAGGATGCGGCTGTCCTGTCGTTTTTTATCGCTATGGCCGTATATCTCGTCGATACTTCTACCTGATGAATCAAGCAGTCTTATCGCCGAATCGTCTCGACGGTGTCCGGAACCTCGAAATCGTATATTGGTAAAAGCATTTTGTACTTGTTGCTTTATTATCTCGAAGATGCTGATGTTACTTTGAGAGGACTTTTTTGCCGTATCTACTATCAGCAGAATAAGCAGAAGTATCGGTCCTGCGAAAAGAGTGATAATGTAAGCTATTGATTTATATTTTTTTGGCACCAGTTCACTAAACTGAGTACGTTGAACAAAGTATAGACAAAGGTATACCCAGATTACGAGGCAGAGGAGCTTGATTGGATTAAAAGGCAGCGATGTTACAGATGAGGCTAAGCTAACATCTGCCGGTAATAAACAGAATGGACTTGGTGAAAGATTTTGGATGAAATCCATAATTTGCATACAATTTCTCTTTCAGCAAATACGTAAGACAAAACACTCGCAATTATTAAAATAATATATTTTATCGGCATTAGCAAGCTTAAATATTCTCTAAAAAGTCTAAGCATCTCTTTCAGACATCAGTCGAATCAGTGATTGCTTTTTTATCTCGCGCCGACTGGGAGCATATTTTTCTGGTGCTCACAAAATAAAAACCAGCTTAAAGGTCTTCCAGCTCAGCTAAGAAAGAATCAGACTTATCCAGCTCCAGTTCGGGGAAGCTGCCGGACAGCTCCTCTGCCAGGACCTTTGGTGGTGGTACTTTCGCTTCGGGCTTTGGTTTGGCCTGCTTGGGTGGTATAATTTTTTCTGGCTTGCCGTCAATCTGCAGCAGGAACGTAAGCGGGCCTATTCTGATATAATCACCAGCCTTAACCGTAGTCTCATTTATACGTTTACCATTAAGAAATGTGCCGTTGCGCGAATCAAGGTCTCGAATTTTCACGGCCTCTTTGTTCTGGTTCAGCTCGCAGTGCCTTTTGGAAACGATCATAAGGGGGATACACAAATCACAATCATGGCGTCGGCCAATTATCGTATTATCGCTCGGAAGAGAAAAAGCTTTTTGCGAGCCGTCCTTTTTAAATAGAACTAGATTAATATCCATTCAGCCATCCTCGCTATTAGTTTATTCTTTCCCACGACTACTTTTATTATATAGTTAAAAGCCGTGTATAACAAGAAATAAATCGGATTATAAATAATATTGACAATTTTGGCCACACTGATATATTCATAGGCAAACACAAAAAGATTGGTATTAGCGGATAGATATATGGCAAAAGTTACACTGCCGGATGGCACCACATTAGAAGTTACCGATGTTACGACGGCACAGCAATTAGCTGAACAGATAGGACCGGGACTTGCAAAAGCGGCCGTCGCAGCGAAAATAAATGGCCAATTGGTAGATTTATCCACGCCGATTAATAGTGAGGCAGACGTTCAAATCATCACCTTCAAAGACCACGAAGGCCTTGATGTGATGCGTCATAGCTGCGCCCACGTAATGGCTGAAGCTATATGTAGTATTTGGCCGGATACAAAACTGGTCTATGGGCCGACCGTTGAGGACGGATTTTACTATGATATTGACCTCGATGAACCGATTCGGCCGACCGATTTCGAACGCATCGAGGAAAAGATGGCTGAAATTGTCAAAGCCGACGAACCGTTTGTCCGCAAAGAAATGACCAAAGACGAGGCCTTAGCGAAATTAGCATCTGACAAATACAAGACCGACAATATAAGACACGCCGGTAGTGATGTTATTAGTTTTTACTCGCACGGAGGTGACTTCGAGGATTTGTGCCGGGGCCCGCATGTACCCAGCACAGCTAAAGTCGGAAGCTTTAAGATTATGTCCGTGGCTGGCGCTTATTGGCACGGCGACCCCACACAAAAAATGCTCCAGCGGGTCTATGGCACCGCCTGGCCGACAAAAAAAGAGCTTGACGACCACCTGCAAAGATTAGCCGAAGCGAAAAAACGTGACCACCGCGTGTTGGGCAAGCGACTGGATTTATTTAGTTTCAACGAAGCCGGCCCCGGCTTTGCATTCATTCACGCCAAAGGAATGATTATCTGGAATGCCATAGTGGATTTTTGGCGGGGCGTTCACAATAAGTATGGATATGAGGAAATCCTCACACCTATAATTCTTAATGAGCAGCTTTGGCACAAGAGCGGCCACTGGGACAATTACAAAGAGAATATGTACTTTACCAATTTTGACGAGACCGACTATGCGATAAAGCCGATGAACTGTCCCGGCGGATGTCTGGTTTACAAGACCCGGCAGCATTCGTATCGCGAATTTCCAATGCGTGTTGCCGAGCTTGGGCTGGTGCATCGACACGAGGCCAGCGGTGTTATGCACGGCCTTTTTCGAGTCAGGCAGTTTACTCAGGATGATGCCCATATTTTCTGCACACCCGAGCAGATAGAGTCCGAGATAATCGGAGTCATCGAACTTACCTTCGAGATATATCAGGCCTTCGGGTTCGAGGATTTTCACATTGAGCTGTCCACCAAGCCCGAAAAGCACATCGGCTCGGACGAGATTTGGGAAACGGCTACCAACGCCCTCGAGGAAGCCCTCAAGCACAAAGATATTGAGTATAAAATCAACGAGGGCGATGGTGCATTTTACGGGCCCAAAATTGATTTTCATATAAAAGATTGTCTGAAAAGGTCCTGGCAATTAGGCACAATTCAACTGGATTTTTCTATGCCGCAACGATTCGGCCTGGTTTATACCGATAAAGATAATACCGAGAAAACTCCGGTTATGATTCACCGGGCGGTTTTGGGCTCTTTTGAGCGCTTTATCGGCATTCTTATAGAACACTACGGTGCGAATTTCCCGCTTTGGCTTTCGCCGGAGCAGGTAAGAGTGCTGCCGATAAGTGAAAAAAGCAATGATTATGCAAAAATCGTTGAGGATAAGCTAAAAGATGCATCCCTGCGCTGTAGTTGTGATTTTTCGAATGAGAAAATAAATGCCAAGATTGCCAGAGCTTACAGTGAAAAGCTCCCCTTTATGCTGGTAGTCGGCCCAAAAGAGGCCCAGTCCGATATGGTCAATGTAAGAATACGAGGCGTAAAGGAGAATAAAACAGTCCGGATTGATGAGTTTTTAACAATAGCAAAGGACAAAATTGCCGATAAAAAAATAGATTTGGCTTTTTAGAAATATAAGTTATAATTGTTGGTTGTAAAAAGACCTTCAGAATAATCGATTAATGATTTGTTGTTTTATAGAAAGGTAAGGTGACGCACAATAAGTAAACGAGGTTTAAAGGTAAATGGAGGAATTAGGGCCGAAACAATTCGGCTTGTTGACGAGTCAAATAATCAGGTGGGTGTCGTTACCAAATACGAGGCCCTCAACAGAGCACGCGAGGTAGGGTTGGACCTTGTGGAAGTTGCCCCTACCAGCGACCCGCCGGTTTGTCGGATAATGGATTACGGCAAGTGGCTGTACGAGCAAAAACGTAAGATTCGCGAGGCTCATAAGAAAAATCTGCACCACACTGCAACTCTGAAGGAGATCAGGCTCAGACCCGAAACCGACAAACGCGACCTTGAGATTAAGCTCAAACACGGGCGCGAATTTCTGGAAAAAGGCCACAAAGTACAATTCACAATGTTCTTCCGCGGACGCCAGATGCTGCACCGGGACCGGGGTTATGCGATGTTGGAGCAAATTACCGAATCGCTACAGGACCTGGCGAAGATTGAGCGGCCGGCCAGAATGGCCGGAAGACGCATGACTTTATTAGTTGTGCCCAAATAGTTCGTATCCGTCAACCAGGAGCAGCCCCAGCAGTCTCGTGGAGCATATTGCATAGCACCAAGTGTAATGAACGCACCTCACTTCGGATTTATCACTTGTAAGTTCTGTACGTGCAATTTATACGTTCATAAAAGGGGCTGTTTGCCATCAAAAACTTTAGGCGGGTTTTTCCAATTATTTTAAAGAATTTGTATCTCTGTTGTTGACTAACGCCAGCAAATGGCGTAAATTACCAACCTTAAATTCTTCCGGTGCCGATAGAGCACAGCGAAGTGGATATTTGATGCAGGATTTCAGAGAAGGTTATTTTAAGAGGAACAGCTAAATGCCGAAACAGAAGACCCATAAGGGGTTGAGAAAAAGAGTCAAGATTAGCGCTACCGGCAAGGTCAGGCATAAACGTACCGGTGGTGGTCATCTTATGAGCGGTAAAAACGCAAAACGGCGAAGGCGGGTGAGCAGCTCGTCTATTATGAAAAGCGCAACGGCTAAGACGGTCAGAATTGGACTGGGTAAATAGATACCTTGAAGTTAAGGAGATAATCAACAGAAAATAATCAATATGTATACATACGCTTCTAGCAGGCGTATCGAAGGTTCGCCTAAGGCGGAACCAATTGATTGAGCTTGCTTCTCGGTTTTCATCCTGCTCACCGCCAGTAAGCTTAAAAAATCGAAAATTTTCAAAGGAAAGCAGGTCATCGAAGATGCCAAGAGTCAGAAAAGGTGCCGCAAGACACCAGGCAAAGAAAAGAATCCTCAAGGCAGTAAAGGGCCATCGTGGCGCCGCATCTCGGCAGTATCGCCTGGCCAAACAATCTATAGTGCGGGCGGCTGTTAATGCTCGAATTGACCGCAAACGCCGAAAACGCGATTTCCGCGGCCTGTGGATTACACGATTAAACGCAGCCTGCCGGCAGCGGGGTATAAGATATAGTCAGTTCGTCAATGCCTGTAAAAAAGCCAACATTGGGCTGAATCGAAAGATGCTGAGCGAAATCGCTATTGCCGACCCGGATGGTTTCGACGCCATAGTTGAGGCAGCCAAGGCCGCAATAAAATCGTGAATCATAACTCAGACCTTGCCTGGCAAGCCACGAGTTACGTCAAAGGACATACAACATTCGATATACGAGTAAATGCTTGAGCAATTTAAAAAAACCGGCAAAGAAGCCCTTGCTGACCTGAAGAAGGTTACCGACCTGAAGACTCTGGAAGAGTTCCGCATAAAATACCTGAGCCGAAAAGGACAGATTATCCAGATGCTCAGTCAGATAGGTAAGCTGCCCCCCGAACAAAAACCTCAGGCAGGCCAGCTCGCAAACAAAATAAAAGAAGAGGTTACCAGGGCATTCGAAGAGTTGAAAAGCACCCTGTTGCAATCGCAGCAGGAAAAATCAGAAGAGTTGATAGACGTTACTCTGCCGGGCAAACCTGTCAGAATTGGCAAAACTCACGTTATTACGCAAACCTTGAGTGAGCTGCTGGAGATATTCGGCCGAATGGGCTTTGCTGTGGCCTACGGCCCTGAGGTCGAGGACGAATGGCACAATTTCGGCGCTTTGAATATTGGTCCTGAACACCCGGCGAGAGATCCCTTCGATGCTTTTTACATTGACGACAACACCCTTTTGCGAAGCCACACTTCCCCGGTTCAGATTCGTGTTATGGAGCGCACCAAACCGCCCATTCGAATTGTTGCGCCGGGTCGGGTCTATCGGCCGGACACCGTCGATGCCACGCATATGTATATGTTTCACCAGCTTGAGGCCCTTGTTGTTGATGAGGGCGTCAGTATGGTGGATATGAAGACCACCATCGAGCAGTTTATTCATACCTTTTTTGGGCCTGAGACGAAATGGCGATTTCGACCGAGCTTTTTTCCGTTTACCGAGCCGAGTGCCGAAGTTGATTTGCTCCTGAAAGATAAAAGCGGCAAAGAAAGCTGGGTGGAGATGGGCGGCTGCGGTATGGTTGACCCGAACGTTTTTGACGCCGTTGGGATAGACAGTGAAAAATATACCGGCTGGGCGTTCGGTTTTGGAATAGAGCGGCTGGCTATGCGAAAGTACGGTATCACAGACATTCGCCTGTTTTTCGAGAACGACCTGCGATTCCTCGACCAATTCTGATTTTATGGATTTTGTAAATTTCGGTGTGATTTAATTGAAAAATGTAGTATAATTAAATATATGGCGACAGCACCGGTGATTTTCTACGATAGCAGAATCGGGGATAATTTATTTCTGCTTTGAACAATAAAGAGCATATAGGGAAATGGCAATGTTATGAGCATCACATTTTTGAAGGTAAAAGTCATAAATCCTGAACAGCCCAAGAAATCCCAAGAATGTGAGTTTCTTGTGGACTCAGGGGCGGTATATTCAGTAGTGCCACAGAATATCTTAAAGAAGCTGGGTATCAAGTCCACCTCTTTCCAAGAGTTTATTTTGGCCAACGGCGAAGTTCTCAAAAAGCCCATTGGCAATGCATATTTTGAGTATGAAGATAAGATCAGAGCAGCACCGGTTGTCTTTGGAGAGAAAGGAATATTTTTATTAGGTGCTACGACAATAGAGGCTTTAGGGATGATTCTCGATCCTATCAGGAGAGAGCTTAAGCCACTTCCTATGGTACTTATGTAAATCTATTTACATTTTATATGGTTCAGCTTTGCCCTTAGAATGGCAGGCTCTGCGAAAATACAGTATCAAAGACATTCGACGGTTTTTTAAAAACGACCTGCGCTTCCTGCATCAATTCTAATTCTTTGCACTAAGAGAGTATTTTCAAAACGCAAAGCTTTCGTCACGTTTAATATTGCTATTGTGGCGATTAGCTTTATTATTTGACTGAATCGTCAGGTGGTAGGCCGAGCTTTTTGTATAAGTTGCGTCGGCCGGCCTTGTCGCTTGAAATAACAGCTTGGGCGTATTCGGCTACTTCTTTTGCTTGAGCTCTTGGAACCACAATAACGCCGTCCCCATCTGCGACGATGACGTCACCCGGCTCTACTAAGACGCCGCCGCAGACGATAGGACGATTGACGGATTCGACTTCGTTTCGGCCCGGCCGAATACCTCTGCCTGGTTTTTTGAAGTAAAGAGGGATCTTCTCGGTAATTATCTCGTCTGTGTCACGGGCAGTAGCGCTGGTAACCACTCCGACACAACCGCGCAAACACCAGCCCATAATGTTATTCGAGCCGATTGAGCCAACATCAGAATCCGGCGCATCGTCGATAACCAAAGCTGTACCCTTGCGAATGAGCGGGACGAACGGCTCGCTGGAGAGCGCGTTGTACCACTGGCCGACCCAGCGGTCGAACGCCTGCGTTTCCATACGCGGCGCCGGCGGCTTGTTTGTCGGGACGTACCGGACGGTTACTGCAATCCCGATAAAGCGATGTGTAAAATGTTGGGTGTCTTTCCAGAGGGTATGGATTTCCGGTGACATTAGGCCTGTATTAGTCAGTCCAACTTTATCCATCCCGTCGGAAACGTCAGCCACGCGCAGACCTTCGAATAGCTTAAGGATTTGCTCATCCTCTTTGGCGGTGTAAACCTTGGTTGGAATGAAATTTTTTCCTGCCCTTAGTGCTTCGACGTTCTTGTTGGCATCCTGTTGAGCTGCTGCCGGCGCCGAACAAGCACCTATAACCAGCAGTGAAAATACCAGCAGGCCGGCTAAAACCATCAGAATTACTGCTACTGTTGCCTTTGCTTTTCGAGTTTGCATTTCTTACCTCCTTAATATCCAGGAAATCTAATAATATAAGCGTTTCGATACTATAAGCTCTTTTTGCTCCGGTTCAAGGCAAAAAAGGCCGAGTAATAAAGAAAGTGCTTCTAAAAAAACTTAGATTTTGGGTAAGTTGTTGATTATTGTGAGGTATTTGATAAATTGAAATCCCAGACCAAACCAACCGGTTATAAGACAGATATAATGATTGATATAGATAACATATCTATTCGTGAGGATGAGCTAATTTTCAGGGCGTCGCGGAGCGGGGGGCCGGGCGGACAGAATGTCAACAAAGTAAATACACGGATTACGCTGTTTTTTGATGTGGCGAATTGTGAGAGTTTTTCCGATATACAAAAGCGGCGAATACTCTCTCGTCTGTCAACGCGAGCCGACAAAAATGGACTGATAAGAGTTGTTTCGCAAAAGTTCCGAACTCAAAAGGCAAATCGCAGAGCCGCTGTCAAGCGGTTGCAGCAATTATTAGCTGAGGCCTTGAAGACCCGGCCGGTGAGAAAAAAGACCAAGATTCCGTATGCGGTTAAACAGCGGCGGTTGGAAGAAAAAAGACGGCGAAGTTTGTTAAAGCAACAGAGAGCCAAAAGGAATTTAGCTGAGGATTTCGGGGATTAGGATGTGGCGAAACGAAGCGCAAATATCACTGTTTTCGTTTTCGGCGGACCATTATCAGGAAGACCACGACCGCGGTAACAATTATGATTACCAGCACTTCCTTTGGACCGATTAGCACAGCCGCCATAGTAATTTAATATTCCTTTTTATCGAGCCTGTATCCGGCCTATTATTGTTCTTAAAACGTTTCCTTTGGCCGAGACTTTTATAGTTATTTTCAACCAAAAGCAAGGAAATATTTCCACTCAAAGGGGCTTTTCCGGTGTTCGCTAACATAAATCTGGCGGAAAGAGATAAATTTTATATATTAAAGTGCGCACCGGAACGTCATATTGATAGTGAAGGTTGAAAATCAACCTGATTGGGTCAGCCTTTGATGCTGGAAGATGAGCGTCTAATACGGGAGCTCAAACGGGGGGATAAAGAGGCACTGCGCCAAATCTACATGAAGTACAAGGATAATATGCTCACGATAGCAGCTTCTCTTTTACACGATACATGTGCGGCGGAGGATGTTCTCCAAGATGTCTTTGTTTCTTTTGCCGCCGGCGTCGGAAGGCTTGAGCTGCGAGTGAGTTTACGGAACTATCTAATAGCCAGCGTTGTTAACCGGGTGCATGACAGATATCGTAAAAAGAAACACCACGTCGTTGAACTTGACAAAGCCGGACAGATTGGCTCGGATTCATACGACCCCGTGCGGTCGGCCATATTCACCGAAGAATTGCAGCTATTGGCTGACGCATTGTTCCAGCTTCCATTGGAGCAGCGAGAAACAATAATCCTGCACCTTAACGGCGGGATGAAATTTAAGGAGATAGCTGGCATGCAGCGTATTCCAATGAGCACAGTTCAGGGCAGATACCGCTATGGTCTTGATAAACTGCGGACAATCTTGAGTGGAGAGTCAAAAAAATGAATCCCCCAGACCAGATAGAACGAACCATCGAGAGATTGCATATAACCACCAGAGCCGAGACGGACAAACGCATTCTTAACGATGCCTTTGCCGCACTTGAGAGGTCTGCACAAAAGCAATCACCCTATGTTAGACACATTACCCTGCGAAGGACTCTGAGAACAAGAATAGCAGAGTTAGCTGCCGTTGCTGCTGTGATTCTTGTGGTTTTTGCTTTGTTCTTTGGCACCCGGGCCACAAAAGCTGTCACACTCGGCGAGCTCTATGAAGCCCTGGGAAAAGTTGAGAATGTTTGCATTGCCACGTTTCAGCCCCCTGCGAACGAGCCGGTACAGACCGAGTGGGTCTCACAGACCCTGAATATCGACATGGTCAGAATCGGGGAGCAGTTTGTTTTGTGGGATATTACAAATAAAATCAGAATGATTAAGTATTTATCTTCTGCTTCCCTCAGGACGGAAGCGGTTTCTGAGCAGATGCTTGCAAAGGCTGAAAAAGCAATACATCAAACATTTGGTTTGCTTCCCTTTGCGTATTATAATGAGGCCCCCCAAGATGCTCAATGGAGCCGCGTGGATGATGCGCAGGTCGCGGCTGTTGTGCCCGACACAAAAGTCTATGAGCTTATCTGGCAGGAAAAAAGTACCACCTCTGAGGTAATTGGATTTAGGAAGTGGCGGGTTTTTGTAGATACACGTTCAAAACTTCCTAAAAGAACAGAACATTATTTCCAATTTGAACCTGGAGAGGATTATAAGTTTGAAAAGTTCGAGTTAATTACATATCCCAGCGAGGATGAAATTCAGACGGTCGTCCGCAAGACATTCGGCCCGGCAGCAAGCCGGCCCAGTGAGCCGGAATATATAGGTACCCCCCAGCCCAATTGAGGCAGAGCAGGCAGAAAAAAACAGTCCAGCACCAATTTGCCCGGATGTTTGGCATCCAGCACTAATTTGTTCCACCGTAAGGTGTCCTTTGGAGGAGGTTTGACCCAGCATCCTAATGTATTGGGTCTTGGATGTTCAACAAATTAGTGCTGGATTCCGCTAATAGCGAAAGGCCCAGTCGGGGTTGACCAAATGTACGATAATCAAATTGGTGCTGGATGATAATTGAAAACAATCACTGATTGTGGTAAAAGAGCATAAAAGAATAGTTCAAATCAGGGATTGTGCTAATGGCGGTTCAGTTTATTCTTGGCAGAAGCGGTACCGGCAAGACCAGCTACTGCATAAAAGCTATCGTCAATGCGCTGGCAGAGCCGGGCGAACAGAGGTTGATTCTGCTTGTTCCAGAGCAGGCCACCTATCAGGCTGAGCGTGCCATTCTGACTGACGAAAGGATAGCAGGCTATCACAGATTAAATGTTCTTTCTTTCGACCGTCTGCAGTTTCTGTTGTTAGGTAAAAACACCGCCCGGCCGGCCCTTTCACGCATCGGCCGGCAAATGATTGTCCACAGGCTATTGCGGGATAACAAGAGCCGGTTAAAAATCTTTGATACATCGGCGGAATGGACCGGCCTGTCCCGGCAACTGGCACAAACTATCGCCGAGCTCCACCAGTATGCAAAGACGCCGGAGGATATTGACCAGTTGCTCAGTGAGCTAACTAAAGATGAGCGTAATAATTTAGCAATCCTTAAGTTCACCGATATCGGCCTGATTTTTAGAGAATACATAAAGTTCATCGAGGGTGATTTTCTTGACCCCGATGTCCAACTGACTCGTGCCTGCCGGGCGGTCTCGGCGTCAACTTTGGCCGGAGGGGCGAAGCTGTGGGTTGATGGTTTTGCCGGCTTTACCAATGCCGAGCTTGCAATCCTTACCGAGCTGCTGAAGGTGGTTGCAGATGCACAAATTGCCTTTTGCCTGGACCCCTCCCAGATTGATTTAGCAAATCCTGCCCTCGAGAATATTGACCCGGTCGGCTTGTTTAATCCGACACAGCGAACATACGCCGAGCTTGTCGATAGAGTAAGAAAATGTAAACTTCAATTGGCCAAGCCGATAGTTCTTAAAGAGGCGATAAGATTCTCAAGCAGCCCTCAGCTTGCTCATATCGAGCGTAATATATTTGAGCTTAAACCATCGAAGCTTGACTCGGCGGACAATATTCGCATTGTATCGGCGCCGAACGCCCGGGCCGAAGTCCGTTTCGTCGCACGGCGGATACTCGAATTGGTCAGGGAAAAAGACTACCGATATCGTGACATTGCGGTTATCGCATCGGACATCGAAAATTATCAACACTACATAAGAGCGTATTTTGACGACTATGACATCCCGTTTTTTATTGATAAGCGAAAGCCGTTGAACCAGCATCCTGTCGTTCAGCTTATCTGCTCGGCCCTGCAGGCGGTTACCGGCGGCTTTAGCCACGGCGATATTTTCGCCTATCTTAAAACCGACCTTGTGCCGATGCAGCGCTGCGATATCGACCTGCTGGAAAATTACTGTCTTGCCTTTGGTATAAGCGGCAGCGACTGGCTTCAGCGTAAGCAGTGGACCTTTGCAGGTAAGGATAACGAGGACTTTGACGAACAGCGGATAGATCAAATCCGGCTAAAAGCTATCAGCTCTTTGCTTGAGCTTCGAAATGCTCTTTGTCCGACTGACAGTCCGGCACAGATGCTCACTGCTGAGCAGTTCACGCGAACCATTTTCAATTTTCTTGATGACCTTAAGGTTAAGCAGACAATCGGCATCTGGATTGAACAAGCCAACAGGAACAAAGACAGTGCTGCTGCCAATGAACATCAGCAGTTTTATAACAAGCTCGTTGACATATTTGACGAGCTTGTCGAGGTCTTTACCGGCCGGACTATGACCGCCGACGATTATCTTGCGATTATCAATTCCGCTTTTTCCCAGTTGACTCTGGCCTTCATTCCGCCGACTTTGGACCAGGTCCTTGTCGGCTCAATTGAGCGCAGCCGACATCCGGACTTAAAAGCTGTCTTTTTAATCGGTGCCACGCAAAGGCAATTTCCGGTACCGCTCAGTTCCTCTGGGCTATTAACCGATGACGACCGCATCGCTGCCGAGTCGGCGGATTTCCAGCTGGCCCCTGCTGCAAGTCAAACGCTTGCCGAACGCCAGTATTTTACTTATATCGCATTTACTCGACCTTCGGAGTTCCTGTGTGTTACGTATCCTTCGATTGACGATAAGGGTAGTGCCGTGCCTCGTTCCCAGTTTATAAACAATCTCGAATCATTGTTTGAAAATCTCCACGAAGAATCAATCGCAGGTGAGCAAATCGATATTGAGAAAGTGCACAGCGAAAGTGAGCTTGCGGATTTGCTCTGCACGCGCCTCGGAAAAGATGCTTTCACACAAGCAACAGGTCCCGGTCTGGAGTCTGGTCTCTTGGGTCTTGAGTCTTTATTAAATGATATTTGCTCAGATGAACAGCTCGCAGAATCAGGCTCGAAGATTTTTTATGCAATCAATTACGACAATTGCGCGCGGTTGGCTGGCGATGTTGTCGGGGAGCTTTTCGGCCGACAGATACAAACCTCAGCCACCAGGCTGAGCACTTTCGCCGCCTGTCCGTATCGTTATTTCGCCCGGTACATATTGGAACTGGAAGAACGAAAGGAATTTAAGTTTGAACCCTTAGACCTCGGTCTCTTTTACCATAATGTGCTTGATGCCTTGCTAAAGAGGCTTAATGAACGAAAGAAGGATTTTGCAACAATTGAGAATGAAGAGCTGCTGAAGATTCTCAACGGACAGATAGAGCAGGTTATTCAAACCAGTTCATTTATATCAAGCTTTAGGCGGCACAGTCCTCATAATGCCTACATCATTAATTCAGCCGCTGATGTTCTCGCAGATTGTGTTTTGGCGATTGGGCAAATGGTGCGGGCGGGAAGTTTTCAGCCAACTCTCTCCGAAGTTTCGTTTGGCCAGATCAAAGATTTACCTGAGACACTTGGCAAATTTGAGCTTGCCCTTCCGGGTAATCGCCTGCTGTCATTGAATGGCAAAATCGACCGGCTTGACATTGCTAAGCTCGATGATGGGGAAGCTGCAATAGTTTTCGATTATAAACGAAAAGGACAATCATTTAGCTGGTCAAAATTTTACTACGGCCTGGATATGCAGTTGCCGCTCTATATGTTGGCGGTTCGCAGTGCAGCCGGCTCTAAAATAAAAGACGCGGCAGGTGCATTTTATATGCCGGTCGAGGTGAGTCCCAGAAGGGCAGCTCTCGATGAAATATCGAAGAAAACGGATACTTTCGATTACAAAGCAAAGGGAATATTTAACGGGAGATTTTTCCAGCAGTTAGATAGCCGGGTAAGTTCAGGTTGGAGCAAATTTTACAGCTTTCGATTTACCTCCAGGGACGAACAGTATGGAAATTACAATCTAAGTGGTGCGTTAAGGCCGGGCGATTTTGAAAAAGTGCTTAAATTTACCGCCAGAAAGATGCTGCAATTGGTCGAAAAAATTCTCTCCGGTGAAATTGATGTCAGGCCCTATCGTTTAAGTAACCAATCACCCTGCAGCTATTGCGAGTATAACTCTGTCTGCCGATTCGACTGGCAGATAAATGACTACAACCCTCTAATGTCACTTGGCAAAGCCGAAGTTCTTGAAATGATGGACGTGGTTGATGGCTGNNATGACTACAACCCTTTAGTATCACTTGGGAAAACCGAGGTCCTTGAAATGATGGACATGGCTGATGGCTGAAAAAAAGATTAAATGGACCGACCAGCAGCAACGGGCAATTAAGGCTCGCGGCAGTGACGTTCTCGTAACGGCCTCTGCCGGCACCGGCAAAACCGCCGTTCTCTCAGGCCGATGTGTCAATATCGTCTCCGATAAGGCTGATGTCCGGAACATACTCGTATTGACCTTTACCGATGCCGCAGCCGAGCAGATGCGTTCGCGAATCGCCGAGCGATTGAAAGACGCATTTGAAGCAAAGCCGGACAGCCATCTTCGCTATCAGCTTATGCTGCTGCAGGGCGCCGATATCAGTACGATACATTCGTTTTGCAAACGGCTTATCACGGAGCATTTTTACAAGCTCGCCCTGGACCCGACCTTCAGTGTGATTGACAGTGACGAACAGAAGCTGCTCAAAGCGGAGGTCCTCGAAAAAACCATCGACTGGGCCTGGCAGCAGAGTAACCTGCGAGCGGCTCTCGAACAGCTTTTGTATCGGCGGGACCTTCGCACAAATGACGGCTTCCTTTCAAAGATAATACACCTCAGTGACTTTCTCGACGGCGTGGTTTCACGACAAAACTGGTACGAAAGGGCGGCTCGCCTTGCGGAAGTCACCAATCCGCTTACTTCCGGACTTGGCGAAAAACAAAAACAAATCGTTCATGATAAATTGCAGGCCATTCTTAATCAGCTTCAATACGCCCAGCAGCTTGCCGAAAGCCGGGCCACTGCCGACCAGACCGAATGGCTGCGGAATACTCATATTAAGCCGGTTGCTCAATGTATCGAATTTATAAAGTCCGGCCGCTGGGACAAATGCACCGAGGCGATAAGGAATTTCGACAAGCCCAAAACCTATAAA
>JABAOH010014697.1_pt1 | contig 20617 bp, 17 predicted proteins | sample 7062181 | NCBI WGS metagenome assembly JABAOH01 (sample SAMN14538630, study PRJNA623070) | marine sediment metagenome | biome: marine biome [ENVO:00000428]; feature: marine pelagic biome [ENVO:01000023]; material: deep marine sediment [ENVO:00002113]; isolation source: pool of 5 deep marine... | reverse complement strand
GCTATTTTACCTTTTATATCCTGGATGATAAAAAGATTTAAAAAGAAAAAAGAGTCAATATTGACGAGACTATAGAGGTTTTATGAGAAAAGATAGAGAATTTAATAAAAACAGGAAGAATAAGCCCAAAGTCTGTATCGTTATTCCCACCTACAATGAAGCCGAGAATATCGAGAAGTTGGTGAGGCAAATTTTGGATTTAGCCATTCCAAACCTCAGTATTATTATTGTTGATGATAATTCGCCGGATGAAACAGGAAAAATTGTAGAAAAGCTCAAAGCCCGAGGTCCAAAACTCAGAGCCGCAGTAAACGTCATTCACCGCAAAGAAAAATTAGGCTTAGGTACTGCCTACGTTGCCGGATTCAAACAAGCCCTGGAAGACGGTGTCGACTATATGATTACTATGGACGCTGACTTTTCCCACAAACCCCATTATATTATCAATCTATTGGAAAAACTAGATGATTTTGATTTGGTAATTGGATCAAGATATATCCCTGGAGGAGACATAAAAGGATGGCAAATACATCGGGTATTTATAAGTAAGCTTGGTAATTTCACTGGAAGAAAAATTTTAGGACTAAAAACAAAGGATTTAACCTCAGGATTTCGTTGTTATTCAAAAGAGTTGGTAAAGAAAATCGGCCTTAATGAGATAGGCTCTAAGGGATATTCTTATCTTATGGAAATGTTATTTTGTTGCGAAAAACAAGGATATAGAGTAAAAGAAATCCCCATTCATTTTGGAAAGCGGGATCATGGAGAATCAAAGATCTCTGGGAACGAGTTGATTTATTCGATAAAAACCCTTTTTAGATTAAGGGCCCAAAAAATATTACATAAAAAGAAATAAAGATGGCATCAAAAATTTTATTAATTAATCCTCCATATACATTAGAAGAGAATTTCTTAAAGTTGGCAAAGGTTTCTAGCCTTGTTCAACCTTTGGGTTTAGGATACCTGGCGGCTGTTTTAGAAAATGCCGGGAAAACCGTAAAAATTTTGGATTCCCCTACCTTAAAATACACCATCACTGATATTTTGGATGAGGTGAAAAAGTTTAAACCAGATATTGTTGGTATTACATCTACAATAAATGACCATTATAAAGCAGAAATTTTGGCGCAAAAAATTAAGAAAAAATATAATTCAAAAATTATATTAGGTGGGCCCCATATCACTTCGATACCCGAATCATTTTTAAATAGTAATAATTTTGATTTTTGTGTCCTGGGAGAAGGAGAATTAACAACATTGGAATTAGTGGACGCCATCGAAAAAAATGCCCCAGATTTTAAAAACATTAAAGGGATTATGTATAAATCAAAGAGGAAAGCAATAAAGACAGAGCCAAGACCTTTTATAGGCAATTTGGATGATGTACCTTTCCCGGCGAGACACCTTTTGCCGAAACTATCAAATTATCATCCTTCTCCGGCAACCTATAAAAAACTACCAGTTGGGACAATAATTTCTTCACGAGGATGTCCTTTTCAATGCATATTTTGTTCCAAAACAATTTTTGGAAATAACTTTAGATTCAGAAGTGCAAAAAATGTTGTCGATGAAATGGAAATCCTTGTAAACGACTATAATGCGAGAGAAATTCGTTTTTGGGACGACACCTTTAATGCCAATCCCGAAAGGGTAATTGAAATTTGTAAAGAAATTATAAGGAGAAAATTAGATATTCCCTGGACCTGTCTTGCTAGAGTAAATTTTATTGATAAAAAAACCTTAAGGTGGATGAAAAAAGCTGGATGTTGGCAACTTTCATTTGGAATTGAATCTGGCAATGAACAGGTGTTAAGAATTATAAAGAAGGGATTAACGAAAGAGATGGTCAAAAAAGCACTAAATCTATGTAAGAAATACGGGATAGAAACAAGAGGTTTTTTTATTTTGGGACTTCCTGGCGATGACGAAAAATCAATGAGAGACACCATTGATTTCGCAAAATCCTTACCGCTTGATAATGTTAATTTTAATTCTTTGATTCCTTTCCCTGGCACGGAACTCTGGGAAATTATGAAAAAATATGGGGAATTCGATTTAAAAATGTCGTTTAAAAAATATAAACCCACTATGGCAAAAGAATATGCTTTTATACCATTTGGCCTAAAAAAGAATATATTAAAGCGGTATATAAAAAAGGCCTACAAAGAATTTTATATGAGACCATCATACATTATTGGACAGGTAGGGAAAATTAGAAGCGTTCCAGATTTAGTAAATAAAATCATTGCCTTTTTTGTGGTTAGAAAAATATAGCGCAAAATCGCCCTTCGACAAGTTCAGGGCAGGCAAAATCCCGCAAAACCGCTAAAATAAACTAAAGGGCGCAAAATCCGGCAGCTTTCGGGTGCAAAAGACGCAAAAAATTTTGACTTTTAACTTGTGTTTTTGAGACTTGACTTTTGAGTTTTGAATTTTTAAGGAGATAATATGGTTAAGGGAAAAACCAAACAATCCATCAAAAGTAATATAAAATCACCAAGGGTCTGCATTATTATTCCCACCTACAATGAAGCCGAGAATATCGAGAAGTTGGTGAGGCAAATTTTGGATTTAGCCATTCCAAACCTCAGTATTATTATTGTTGATGATAATTCGCCGGATGAAACAGGAAAAATTGTAGAAAAGCTCAAAGCCCGAGGTCCAAAACTCAGAGCCGCAGTAAACGTCATTCACCGCAAAGAAAAATTAGGCTTAGGTACTGCCTACGTTGCCGGATTCAAACAAGCCCTGGAAGACGGTGTCGACTATATGATTACTATGGACGCTGACTTTTCTCATGACCCAAACTATATCCCAAGTTTTATCAAAGAAGCAGCAAGTTATGATTTGGTTTTAGGATCGAGATTTGTGAAGGGAGGAAAGATTATCAACTGGTCGCCTCTTCGGCAAATTCTCAGTCGTTCGGCAAATATCCTTACTCGCGCTATTTTAAAACTTCCTTTTTACGACTGTACTTCTGGTTTTAAGTGTTATTCCCGAAATTTTATTCAGATTTTGGATTTAGACAATGTTTTATCTAAGGGATATGCTTTTCAGGTAGAGATGGTTTACAACATTAAGATTAATCATTTTAAATCAACCGAACTGCCCATTACCTTTATCAATCGCGACTTAGGCAATTCTAAATTTGATGTTTTTGAACTTTTGAATTTTACCAAAACAGTTATATTTTTGTTTGGAAGGGACTTAGCAAGGAGAGAGGAAGATGACAAAAAATAAGATTAAAGTCGCAATCTTTCACTGTGCCTTTATCTATTCTGGGGGAGGAGAAAGGATTGTTTTTGAAGAACTAAAGGGATTAAATAAAAAAGGTTATGAGGTTTCTTGTTTTGGTCATGTTTTAGATAAAAAAAACTGTTTTCCAGATTTGATAGATCAATATAAAATTCAGACTTTTTTACCTCAGCTTCCAAGATGGTTTCCCTTAAGGCATGCCATAATAATTGTTTTAAGTTGTATTCTTTCGCCATTTTTGGCTTATAGATTTAAAGATATTGATATCTTTATAGGGGCTGATCAACCTGCAATTTGGACTACTTATGTAATTTCTAAGATCCTAAAAAAACCCTATGGTGTTTTTATGAACCATCCCAATAGAGCAGTGTACCCAAGGATACAAGAAGGAAAGGTTTATGGACAGACTGAAAAAAATTTTTTGATTTTGTTTCAAATTACAAGATTATTAAAGCCTTTAATAGTTTGGTTGGATAGAATATCAATTAAAAATGGAAGATTTTTTTTAACAAATGGCTTTTATATTAGGAAAGAGATAGAAACAGTTTATAAAATTAAAACTTTTCCTTGCCCAGCCGGTGCTTATCCGATAGACAAATTATTTTTTGAAAATAAATGTACAGTTTTTAAGGGTAGTTTTAAGATTAATAATTTTGCAATAAAGAAACCATATCTTCTTTGCGCCGGACGTCACGAATCCTGGAAGTGTTTCGAATATGTTATTTTAGCAATGCCTAAGGTTCTTAAAAAAAAACAAGAGATTTTGCTTATTATCCCCGGTCCGGAAACAAATCATACCCCACGGTTAAAACATTTGGTTTCAGAATTGGGATTAGAAGAAAAGGTTTTATTTATAGGTAAAGTTACCGAAAAAGAGTTGCAAAAGCTTTACCAAGAAGCGATAATGTTTGTCTTTACTTCTCCTAAAGAAGATTTTGGGATGGTGGTTATCGAATCAATGGCTAAAGGAGTGCCGGTGGTGGCTTGGAATTATGCGGGACCAACTGATATAATAGTTAACGGAGTTTGTGGTTATTTAGCTAATCCTTATAGCATTTCTGATTATTCTAATAAAATTATAAAATTGTTGGAAAATCAGAAGAAAAGATTATCTTTTAGTCTTGCTAGTTATAAACGTGTCAAAGAAAATTTTAGTTGGGATAGCCATGTTTCCATAATTGAAAAGGAGCTTAAAAAAATTGAAAAGGAAATTGACTAAAAAAGATTTCTCTAAGGCACAGGAAATATTAGACAAAGAAAATGAATTTAAAAAAGAGAAAGAATCTAAAGAGTTTTCAATCAAGACTCCCCTCTACTTTCTTTTAGCTCTTTTTCTTGTAGCTCTCCTGCCCCGTCTTTATGTCTTGTTTTTTGTGACTCAACCCCAGAATGCCGGAGTGGGCTGGTACAATGATACCTATCATCATTGGCAGATTGGCTATTTAACTTACTCTGTTGGATTAAAGCACGGATTTCTTAGACTCTGGGATTTTAAGGGAATGGAATTTTTTTGGGGACTACTTCATCCTTTGACATTAGTTTTACTTTTTAAATTAACCGGTACGGTTGATATTTTGGTGTCTCGCCTTTTAAGTTCAGTTTTTGGAGCCATTAATATTGTCCTTCTATTTCAAATCTTAAGGAAGTACTTTAACCTCAATACTGCCCTGGCCGCCTCCCTAATTGCTATATTTACTCCTGTAGTTTTATTTACGAATACAGTTGGGATGCAGGAAGAGATCGGAATCTTTCTTTTGTTTTCGGGATTTTTGGTTTGGCCCAGACGTCCGGCTCTTTTTGGGATACTTCTGGCTTTGGCAGGAATGGTACGGGCAGAATACTGGGTTTTTGGATTGGTCTTGGTGGCGATTACGACCGTAAAAGAACGGCATCTTGATCGCGATATCCCCTTACTTTTCGGATACGGAGTCCCAACTCTTTTGTATATGAAGTATCTTTTGGATTGGACCGGGAATCCCATTTATCCGATTTGGTGGAATTTTATGGGGAACATGGCGGGAGAGTGGGCTAATATGGCTGTTTCCTTAAATTCTTTCCAAGTTCAGACCAAGCTAATATTTCAGATTTTATTTGTTCTTGGACTGATAATTGCTTTAATTGTTTTTATCAGGAAACCGAAATATTATCTCTTTTCTTTATTAGGGTTGGGTAATATTATGCTTATTGCTTTGATGTTCGGATTTTCGGCTTATATTTGGGGGTATATCCCGAGATACTGGGTCGATCGATTGATGCTCTTGCCCCATATTTATATTGGAGCTTTTTTTTCAGCATTCCTTCTATATTTTTTGCCCAAAAAATGGCCTAAGATTGTTTATATTTCTTGGCCGTTGGTTATTTTAATTCTACTTGTCTCGTTTTCACTTTGGAAACCAATCCTTCGTTATTATAATCCCTCAAGAGAAATCTGGAAGAACGAGCAAGAATTGGCGAGTGCGGTGGCGAGTTACTATAAAAGTGGATCTGTTCTGATCCCCGAAGACAAACCAGTCCTTACTTATTCCTTAGTAAGATATCATAATATTAAAGGTCCTAATTTGGTAGGGCAGATGTTTGACCCGTTTTATTATATGAAAGGAGATCCATTTGCTGATTGGGAAGAAAATAAAAAGATAATTTTCGATTGGATAAAAGAGTATGACATCAAGCTTATGGCATTCTATCCCGATCGAGAAAGATATAACAAATTAATTGAAAAAGAGCCGAATTCTTTTAATCTTTTAAGTGAAGGGGGATCTATTAAGGTATATGAAGTTGTTCTTCAATAAGCTAAATGATAAAGATAGACTAAAATGGTAAAAGAAGCTAAAGAAAAGATATCCTTAGGAATAAGAATATTTAAAGCTCTTTCCTTTTGGTGGAAGATATTTTATTTACTAGTTGGAATTTTAGCAATATTTTTGCTTTGTTACATACTTGGTGTAAATTACTTAGAAGGGGTGCTGAAGGGTGGAGATACTTTATATGCTTATACTTGGATAAATTATCTCGATAGGTGGTTTCCCAAAGTCCCTTTATGGTTTCCATACCAAGGTACAGGAGTTTCTTTTACCCAGGGGCATCCACATCTTGTATTTTGGATAATTATATTGGTACATAGATTGTCTGAGTTAAGCCTTGGGCAATCAACACGTCTAATTGGTTTTTTGAGTGTACCATTGATTTCTACCGGTATATATTTTTTTGTTTGGGTTAAGTTAAAGAATCAAACATTGGCCCTCATTGCAGCCCTATTTTATCCACTCTCTCAAGCATCATGGGCTTGGTTGACAGACTATGGTTTATATGCTCAATCAGTATCTATTATTTTTGTGATGCCAACCCTACTATTTTACGATTTATATTTAACAGAAATTTTTAATAAGAAAAATAATATTGTAAGATCTCGATTATTTGCAATTTTAACTGCCTTGTTTTTCTCAATGGCCATTTATAGTCACACTGTTACCGGATCGGTCCTTTTTGGACTTCTTATTCTATATGGAATTTTAAAGTCTCAATATGGGATAAAAATAGACAATCGCTTGTCTAAGTTTTGGGAATCATTGAAGTCTTTTATAAAGATAGTTTTGTTAACTTTTGGACTCTCGGCTTTTTTTGTAGTTTCTTATTACTATTACATCTCTATAGTCTCTTGGGAAGGTCTTACTTTTCCAAAGGGAGTCCATTTAATCGCGTATCATGATATTAAAGGGCTATTAGGTATATTAGAGAGACCCTTTCAATTTTTTGCGTACCCTGTCTTGGTATTGTCAGCTTTAGGGATTATATATGCTATTTTCAGACAGAGAGTGGTGGCAATTTTAGGAATTTTGGTAAGTTTTTTTACATTATTTACGATGATGCCAAAAATATGGCCGGGAATAGTTGAAATATTTATGAATATCTGGGCGGCATTAAATACTCGGGCCATTTTAGTTGTAATGGTTCTCTTACCTGTAGTTGCCGCTTATGGAGCTTATGTATTACCCGACGTTCTTTTGACTATAATATCTTTTTTAAGAAGATCTTTTCGAAAAGTTAAAAACACTCAAAAAAATTTATTTTTTACTTTGTTTAAAAAGGGTTTAATTAGTGTTTCATCTTTAGTAATTGCTCTATTGGTTGTGATTAATTTTAAACACGTTCCTCCTGGTTACTCAGAAAAATACAATGGTTTAGGGCCTTGTTGTTTTAATCCTTCAGATAAAAATCCTTATTTTTTGACCAGAAATAGAGATGAAATTTTTGAAAAGATTAAGAATATAAATATTAGTGATGATCCAAATCATGAAGAATCAAATATAAATGAGATAGTAGAAAAAATATCAGCAACGGCATACACTCGTTTGGATATCTCCCCATTTTTGGGCAGATTGGTATCCGCATGGAATATATACTCAGACTCCTCGCTAATCCAGATTTATGGATGGGGATTATCCTTTTTAAAGGGAATGTTTGGATATCAAGTAAATGTTTTTTACGAGAAGGATAAGGTATCAGAATTAGCAATAAGCAATCTTTCTAAATGGTTGGGTATCGAGTATTTACTTCTTAGTAAGCAATTTGATCCAATTGATAAATTTGACAACTCTGATTGGAAGAAAATTGACGAGAAAGAAGATTTTTTAATAAAAGAATTCAGTCAGAAAAAAGGATTGGTGGGTTGGGAAAAGAAGCCGACTGTACTTGTTGTTAGTAATTTAAAAGAAGACGGCTATATGCAGGTTTTTAGATTGGCAAATGAAGGTGGAATGGGGTATGATGAGGCGTTTTTAATTGAAGGGAAGAATAATGTGGACGATTACAGCCTCTCGGAATTAAAAAATTTTGACGTTCTGTTTTTGTACGGCTACTCTTATAAAAATCAAAGAAGGGCTTGGAAGTTATTGGATGACTACGTTAAAGGTGGCGGAAATCTTTTCATTGATACCGGTTGGCAGTATGTTTCTCGTGATTGGGAAACAAGAAAAAATGCTAAATTACCGGATGTCTTTCCCTTTGAAGCTTTGGAATGGTCAAATTATGGTAAGGATGCAAAGTTTGAGATGAATCCAGAATTTGCAAAAGATATCGATGTCAATAAATTTGATCCGCTGTTGTATCATGATGATCCGTGGGGGATATCTTATCCTAAAGGTGTAAAAGATTGGGCAAAGCCCATATTGGCTACTAAAGGGAATCCAATAATTCTTTATGGAGAATATGGATCTGGAAAAATTGTCTGGAGTGGAATGAATCTTGTAGGTCACGCAAGAAGAGAAAAAAACCCAGAGGAACATAAGTTTTTTAACAATATTTATAAATGGTTAGTTAGTGATTTTTCTGAAAATCAAAGCTATCAAGTCGAGATAAAAAGAGATTATCCGGATATTGTAGAATTAACATTAAAGGATGATGTTTCTGGCTCATGGTTGCTCTGGAGAGAAGCCGGCTCACCCGATTGGAGGGTAACCTTAAAATCCAATGGGAAACAAGAAAAAATGAAATTTTATCGAGCAGGACCAGGGCTTGTTTTTGTCAATCTTCCTGAAGTAAAGGAAGGGGATAAATTAATTTTAGAATATACAAGAAATTGGAAAGTGACTTTAGGATATGTAATTTCTATTATTACATTTATAATAGTTCTTTTGGTGATGTTTGATCTAATATTTTTAAAAGGCCGGTTTAATAAGGCCTTTAGTGAGAAAAGAATAAAAATAAAATTAGAAAAGACTAGAAGAAAACCAGAAGATAAAGCCGAAGCTTGGCGAAAAGAAGAAGAGGATTACTAAAATGAAAATTGCCTTTTTGTACCCACCGATATTTAAGGATGGGCGTTCGCCGAATCTTTCCCAGAATCGGCAATTCATCTATACTAAATCAGGCGAGATTAGAATTTTCCCTGTTATTTTGGGAAGCGCAGCAACGATGCTCAAAAATGATGGACATAAAATTTTATGGTTAGACGGAATTAATGAGAGATTAAATAGAAAAAAATTTGATCAAAAATTAAAGAAATTTAATCCAGATCTTATAATTTTAGAGACAAAGGCTCCTCTTGTCAGATTACATTGGCAGTTTATTAATGAGTTAAAAGTTTCCACCAGAGGTGGATCAGCCTTTGGTCGAAAAAATGAAAAGTTAAAAGTTATTTTGATTGGTGATCATGTTAGTTATTTCCCTGAGGAATCATTGAGGAATTCAAAAGTTGACTTTGTGATCACCGGGGGGGATTATGATTTCTCAATAAGAGATTTGGTAAGATCATTAGTAATTAATAGTAATTTACCCAAAGGAATTTGTTACAAAAATAAAGGTAAGATTTTCAATACAGGATCTTTTGAATTAATTAAAAATTTAGATGAAGCGCCAATTATTGACCGAGACCTAACCAAATGGAAGATTTACGGGGAAGCTTATCTTTATCATCCTTGTGCTTATATGATGTTTGGTCGAGGTTGTGGTGGTCAAAAAGGAGTTGGTGCCTGTACTTTTTGTATTTGGCAGCATTCTTTTTGGAAATGTAGTGCGCGTCTTATGAGTCCTCGTAGAGTAGTTAATGAGATAAAACATCTTGTTAACAAATATAAGGTAAAGGAGATTTTTGATGATACTGATGGTGGCCCTTGTTATGATAAAAATTGGCTGATCGAATTTTCCGATCTGATGAAAAAAGAAGGACTGACAAAAAAAGTGAGAGTCTCTACTAATTCTCGAGCGGATGTTTTGGATAAAGCAACTTGCAGGTTATTAAAAGAAGGCGGTTTCAGGCTCCTTAAAATTGGTTTAGAAAGTGGATCTTGTCAAACTCTTAAAAGGATTAACAAAAAAGAAACCTTAGGCCAGATTATAAAAGGGATTCAGAATGCAAAGGATACTGGTCTTAGAGTATTGCTTACCGTAATGGTTGGTTATCCGTGGGAGAGCGAGGGAGATGTCAGAAAAACTTATAAAGTTGCCAAATCACTAATGCTTTATAAAACAAAAGCTGGGGATAGTCTTCAGGCAAGTATTCTTGTTCCTTATCCAGGGACTCCTCTTTGGAAAGAAGCCACAAGGAATAATTGGTTTTTAATTGACCGCAAAGAATATCAAAAATATGATATGTCTAAACCAGTCTTAAAATCGAGTATTGATCCTGGATTTTGGTGTCAGAAGATTTGGAATATTCACAAAAATCCCTTTTTTGTTTTAAAATCGGGGGTGTCTATTAGGAGAGCCGAAGACATAAAACTTCTTTTAAGAGGGACAAAGTCGCTTTTAGGTCATACTAAGGATTATTAAGATCATGAGAAATCCCTTAGCTTTTAAAAAAATAAAAAATCGGGTTAAGATATTAAGTAGTTACTTTAGAAAAAAGACTACCTCGGGTTTGCCTGTTGAGATCAATATTGAGATTACAAATCTTTGCAACCTCAATTGCCTAATGTGTTCCCGTCAGAATATGAAAAGAAAAATCGGCTTTATGGACTTTGATCTTTTTAAAAAGATTATTGACGAGGTCGTAGATTATGCCGAGCTGGTTTATCTCCACGGTTTAGGCGAACCCCTTCTCCATCCCAAAATATTTCCTATGATTGACTATTGTAACAAGAAGGGAGTTAAAGTCGGAATTTCTACTAATGCTACAAAATTAAATCGAACAAAAGCTCATCAATTGATCCAATCAAAACTAGATTATCTGATTTTAGCTTTTGATGGCGCAACAAAAAAGACGTATGAAAGCATCAGAAGAAATGCTGATTTTCTTAAGACCAAGAGTAACATTGAATATTATTTAGCAGAAAAGAAAAATTCAGAATCGAAAACCTTTGCTTTAATCCAATTCATTTATATGGATAAAAATAAAAATGAAATCCCTCTTTTTTTAAAAATGTGGCGGGATTCGGGAGCTAATATTTTAAGAACAAGATCAGTAATAGATTTGACTCATGATGGAAATTTCCCTGGAATAGAAAGAAAGAAATCTTGTTTTTACATTTGGCGCCAAGTGAGTATATTTTGGGACGGAACGGTTGTTCCTTGTTGTGAGGATGCTTTAGGGCTTTATCCTCTTGGTGATTTCAAAAAACAATCTTTAGCTGAAATTTGGAATGGAGAAAGAATGAGAGTTTTACGGACTAAGACTTCTCAAGGAAAATTTTCTAAGATTCCTCTTTGTCGCCGTTGCCAATATCCTCAAATATCGTTTATTCCTAAATTGGGAGTTACTATTTTCGACGACTTAACCTGTAAAAAAGTCCTCCCAATTGCAGAGAGATTGCTTCAGAAAGAATTTAGAATGTTATATAAATAACGATCTATGAAAATAGTTTTTTTTACAGGGGATCCAATTGATGATTCGGCTCTCTGGTTTAGGACCGGTAAACTCGCTTTAGAGTTAAAAAAAAGAGGACACGAAATCCATCTTTATAGCGTCTCTAATAATTATAAAAAAAAGAATAAAGAGATTTTAAAGGAAGGTCTTTTAATTCATTTCATTGGCCAAGCTCATTATTTAGCCGACGAAGACTTTAGTGATCGAAAAAAGATAGGTATTTTAAAGTGTCTTTTTGAATCAATATTAACTTATTTTAGACTAAAAAAAGAAATCAAAACTATTAATCCTGACGTTGTCGGAGTGATAACAACGTTGCCAGTATCTCTTTTGGTCATTTTTTTTCTCAGATTTTCTAAAGATAAAACTTTTATTGATATCAATGACTCTTCTTGGGCCCAAATTTCTTACAAGAAAGGATTTTTTTTAACGAAGATCTATCAATTATTTGAACGTCTTCTACCTCATTTTAGTAATAAGATTGTTGTCTGTAGTTATTTTTTGGAAGATAAATATAGAAATTCTATTAGAATTCCTAATTTTATTGATTTGAAAGAATATCAGAAGAAACCAAATCTTAATTTAAAAAAAGAATACGGACTTAGAAAATTTGTCATTGTTTTTGAAGGGACCCTTGGCGCCTATCACGGCCAAGATATTATTTTGGATATTGCCGAAAAAATGAAGAAAATTAAGAGAATCTCCTTTGTAGTAATCGGCGGAGGCGAGGGACTTTTAAGGCTAAAAAAAGAAGTAAAAAAAAGGGAATTAGAATCAAGTGTTGTTTTAACCGGTCGCCTTAATCATGATGAGTTAGTAGATTTGGTTTTGATTTCCGATGTAGGAATTTTGCCGATGTGGAAAAGCGAGGTTTATAAAGCCCGGAATCCGATAAAACTTTTGGAGTATTTGGCAGGAAAATTGGTAGTCTTATCATCAGGGATTGGTGACGTCGCCAAAATTTTAGAAAATAAAAAAAGCGGAATTTTCGTTAATTTTAATAATTGTAATTCAATTTGTGAGGCAATAGAAAAAGTATGTAAAAATGACGTTTTACGAAAGGAAATCTTAAAGATCGGGTATAATAAGGTTAAAAATTATGACATAACTAAAGTAATTAATAAATGGGAAGATTTTTTTAAAAGTTATGAATATAAATGAGATCTATAATTATTCCAAAGGCTTAAAAAAGATTTTCGATAAGGGGACGTCGTCCCAATTTATATTTTTCGTTACCAATAGATGCAACTCAAGGTGCAAAACCTGTTTTAATTGGAAAAAGAAAGATTTTGAAGATGAGCTTACTCTAACAGAAATAAAAAAAATATCTGAAGGAATGGGAGAGATAATTTGGTTTTTTATTTCTGGAGGAGAACCATTTTTAAGGGATGACTTATCTCTTATATGCCATACTTTCTATAAAAACAATCATTTTAAAAACTTAATTATTCCTACTAATGGGATTTTAGTTTCTAAGATAGTTAAAGAAACAGAAAAAATATTAAAGCTGTGTCCTAATTCGAAGGTTACAATACAGCTATCTATTGATGGGATAGGGGAAGATCACGATAATATCAGAGGGATTGAAGGAAATTTTCATAAGATTGTTGTCTTGGTGGAGAAATTAAAAGCATTAAAAAAGAAGTACAAAAATCTTGCAATTGTCGCAAACGTCGTGTTTTGTTCTTTTAATCAAAATAAGATAAAAGAGATTTACGACTATATTTATAATAATTTTAAGGTGGATAATATTGCTGTTTCGCTTGTAAGGGGGGATCCTAGAGAGGTGCGGTCTAAAGATATAGATATCTTAAAATATGAGGAAATTCACCGACATATTAGAAATACAAAGCGATTTAATCAATACAAAACACTTATATCATTTCTGATCACAAAAAAAGAGGATTTTATGGTTGATTGTTTTATTAAAACATATAATGACCAAAAAATGAGAATTCCGTGTCTTGCTGGAATTCAAACTGCAGTTTTGTTCCCCAATGGTGATCTTTTCCCATGTGAACTTTTGGATACAAAGATTGGGAATCTAAGAAGAAGTGGTTATGATTTTTTTAAGATTTGGGATAGTAAGGAGGCTCGAAGAATAAGAACAAAAATAAAAAATATGCGGTGCTTTTGTACGCAAGAATGTGTATATACATCAAACGTATTTTTAAATCCAAAAGTTTGGCCGAAGTTTTTAAAATATATAATAACTCAAAGGATAAAGTGAATGAAAGATAAGAAAATTTTAAAGAAATTTCTTTCTAAGATGCCAATAAGCTTAGCTTTACTCAGAGCTAGTGAATGCCGTATCCTTCTTTTAGGTGATTACTCAAAACCAATCTTAGACTTAGGATGCGGAGACGGAGATTTTGCCGATCTTTGTTTTAAAGAAAAGATTCAAATTGATGTTGGATTGGATTTAGATGAAAAAGAGATAAAAATTGCGAGACAAAAAAATTACTATAAAAAACTAGTCTGTGCTTCTGGTTCGGGTATACCTTATCCGAGCGGGTATTTTAAAACTATAATTTCAAATAGTGTTCTGGAACATATTGAGGATTTAGATGATGTTTTAAAGGAGACTAGAAGAGTACTCAATCAAAATGGTACGTTTATATGTACGGTGGCGACGACCAAAACGGACGAATATCTTCTTGTGTCCAAACTTTTAAAGAAATTAGGACTCCCTTCTCTTGCAAAAAATTTTATAAAAAAAAAGCATAAGATTTGGAAGCATCATAATATCGGCGATAGAAAATATTGGGAAGGTAGATTTAAAAAGAATGGTTTTGAAATCGTTAAAATTGATGATTTATTAAATAAAGCTACAATTGGTTTATCTGATTTTTTTTACCCATTTAGTGCGCCAAGTTATTTTTTCAAAAAAGTTTTTAAAAAAATGATTATTTTTCGTCCCGATTTCTTGAGTGAAAAATTAAGTGACCTTTTATACGAATATTTCGAAGATGATATTAACGGAAAGGGAGCCGCTCTATATTTTGAACTTATTAAGAAATAGTAACTATGAAATATCCTACTTTCTCTATAATAATCCCGATAAAAACAAATGGATCGTATGAAGCTGTTTTAAACTCGATTAGAAGGTCTTTATATCCTAAGGACAAAATTGAGGTTTTAGTAACCATTGGTAGTCAACCTTCTAGACAAAGAAATCTGGCAGTAAAGAAAGCTAGAGGAGAATTAATATATTTTTTAGATAATGATTCAGAACTCAGAAAAGATGCTTTCAAAAGAATAGTCTCCAGTATTAAAGCAGATATTGTAGGAACAGGGGGCCCTTGGGTAACTAAAAAATCTGATACCTTTCTTCAGCAGTGTTTCGGAGTTGTTTTTGGTTCTTATTTTGTTGCCCTGGGGACAAGAAAAAGATTTGTCCCTGTTGGCAAAGGACCCACTTTGATCGCTGGCGACAATTTTGTTCTTTGTAACTTTTGTATTAAGAAGGATATTTATCTTAAAGAAGGAGGGTTAAACGAAAACCTTTATCCCAATGAGGAGAATGAGTTTTTTAAAAGAGTTGGAAAAAGAGGACATAAGTTTGTCTACGACCCGACTCTTGTCACGTATCGCAGTCAAAGAAAAAATATTTTTGCTTTTATGCGCCAGATATTTAGATATGCAAGGGGAAGAGCCGACCATTTCTTTTGGAATATAAGATTAAAAGATCTTTTTTTTACTATCCCCTTGATTTTCTTGATTTATCTTTTAAGCTTGATTATATATCATCCTACTTGGTATTTCGCCCCATTATTTTTTTATCTTTTTCTGTCTGTTATTTTTAGCGCTATTGCTCAGATTGAAGCAAGAAGAAAGGATCTTTTAATCCTTTTCTTTGTACTACCATTTTTGTTTTTCTTAACACATATGGTATATGGTCTGGGCTTTACTTGGGGCCTTTTAAAGAAACTAAATTCAAATAAAGACAGAAAGAAGGTGGATCTTAAAAATATTAAAATCAAAAGGGTAATTATTAATTCCCCAGAGAATTAATGTGCGTATATGAAGATTCTTTTAGTTTATACAAAAACTAATATATGGAACGTTCCTACCCAAATGCCAATGGGGATTGCTTATCTTGGCGCAGTTTTGGAAAAAGAGGGCTTTTCTGTTGAAGTTTTTGATCAGATGGTTGAAGAAGAAACCCTTGAGGATAAAATTAAAAATAATAACTTTGATCTAGTGGCTATTTCAGCAAATACACCCCTTATTAAAGGTGCCTGGGAAGCAGCAAAAGTGGTAAAAAAACACTCTAATGCAATTGTAGTCTTAGGCGGTCCCCATCCCACTTCACTTCCTGAAGAATCCTTGAAGAAGAAGTTTGTTGATGTAGTAGTTCGAAGCGAAGGAGAAGTAACTATTTCCGAGTTGGTAAAAAAAATATCAAAAAATCAATCCATAGAACGAATATTGGGTATTTCTTATAAGAAGGGAGAAAAAATTATTCATAATCCCGAAAGACCCCTGATTGAAAATTTAGATTCCCTTCCCTTCCCCGCCTATCATTTGTTTAAAATTGATAAATATAGCCTTTCCCAGCCGTTAAAAGATAGAAAAACCAAAGCGTCTAGAGCTTTTTATATAATGACCTCTCGAGGATGTCCATTTGGATGCATCTATTGTTATAAAGGAATTTACGGAAGGACTTTTAGGGCTCGTTCTCCAGAAAATATAATTGCCGAATGGAAATATCTAGTAAAAGAACTCGGGGCTACTGAAATCGGAGTCCAAGATGACGTTTTTAACCTCGATAAAAAGAGAGCTCTAAAGATTTGTGAACTTTTAATTAAAGAAAAACTGAATAAAATTCCGTGGCTTAGTATTAATGGGATTAGAGCGGATTTTACAGATTTGGAATTACTGCGGGCAATGGAAAAAGCTGGTTGCAAAAGGGTTGGTTTTGGTGTCGAGAGCGGCAGTCAATCAATTTTAAATATTATCGATAAAAAATTAGAGTTAAACCAAATAAGAAAGGCTTTCAAAAGTGCCAAAAGTTTGGGACTTGAGACAATGGGCTTTTTTATGTTTGGAAATCCTGGGGAAAATGAAGAGACGATGGACGCCACCATAAGGTTTGCTCAGGAACTGAACCCCGATATCGCTCTTTTTAGTATTGCAACACCTTTCCCTGGGACCCCTCTTTTTGAATTAGTAAGGAAGAAAGGAAAATTTTTAGTAAAAGATTGGGGAAAATATGGGATATTAGAGGGAAGAGCATATTTTGAAATAGGTGGATTAAAAAAAGAGATGGTTGAAAAGAAATGGCGAGAAGCATATCGCCGTTTTTACCTTCGTCCCAAAAGAATTTTTAATGAAATAACTAAATTCGATAACTGGTTGAATTTGAAAAATCTTGCGAAAGCCGGATGGAAATATTTTTTTAAGTAGGGTCTACTATGTGATGAGATGAATCTGCGGAAGATGAGATACATAGGTAACACTTCTGGTAAACTATTTACTAAGAAGATAAAACCTATGGAGTCTCATTATGATGAAGCGAAGTAGTTGCTTTTTTAAAGCAAAACCAATTATTCTTTTAGGCAAGTGGAACAGATTAAGAAAGATAGCCAAAATCTTAAATCTCTCTAAAGAAGCCCATCTCAGATTAGAATGGATTATCTTTTACTACAAGGTTGGTAAAGATGCCTCAAAAACAGCCTCTCATTTTGGTATCTCAAGAAAAACCTTTCATAAGTGGCACAGTAGATTTAATGAACTTGATTTAAAGAGTCTTGAGTCTTATTCCAAAGCTCCTAAGCAAACAAGACAGAGAGAAATCTCTTTTAAACAAGAGCAAAGAATCATCAAGCTAAGAAAGGATAATATCTCTTGGGGCAAGATGAAGCTCAAAGTCCTTTATGCAAAGGAGTATGGGGAAGAAGTCTCTTCTTGGAAAATCCAGAAAGTGATTGAGAAATATGAGCTTTATCCCAACCCAATCAAGGCCGAAAAGATAAGAACCAAGAAAAAGAAAGCCAAAAAGAAGCCCTGGATAGGACTCCTTTTAAAAGAACCCTTATTGGGTCATTTAATCCACTTTGATACCATAGTGATCTACTGGAACTCTCTAAAAAGATATATCTTCACGGCCATAGATGAAGAAACAAAGATTGCTTACGCCAGAATGTATGCCACCAAAAGTTCTTATTCAGCAAGAGACTTTCTTTATCGCTTAGACTTTCTCTTAGATTACAAGTTGACCAATAGTCACACTGATAAAGGCAGTGAATTCAAGGCTTATTTTGAAAAAGCCTTAGAAGAGTTAGGTATAATTCAGTATGAATCAAGAACCAAAACTCCCAAGGACAACCCCTCGTTAGAAAGATTCAATAGAACCCTACAGGAAGAATGGCTTAACCATGGAAACTTTACTCCGGATATCAAGTTATTTAACAAAGAATTAACCGATTGGCTTATTAAATATAATTTCATAAGACCCCATCAAACCCTTAATTATTTAACCCCGATGGAGTATGCTTTAAAGAGGGGATATGTGTTACCGATGTACCCGTCCAGAACACAATCTTGACAGAATCCAGATATCTTTCTATACTTAGCTAGAGATTTAGACTTGATAAATAAGTATAGTTCGGGATTCGGATCGATTTGCAAGGAAAGTTGGTGAAAGTCCAACACAGTTCCGCTGCTGTAATTTCCTTTTTCTAAGGAATTAGTCAGAGTGCTTGCCTATACTTTACCCGTATGTAGAGAAATTATTCTTTTTCTTCGAGAAAAGAGAAAGGTAATAATAATTAATATTATCCTTTCTTTTGAAAGGATTTTTTAAGAAAGGAGACAAAGTGAAAAACAAAGAATTAATTGTAGCCGTTGTAATTAGCACTCTTTTTTTAGGAATAGGGATTTATAAGGTTACAGATAAGACAAAGGAGACACCTACTTCGGTTGTAGAAGAACAAAAAAATCCTAAATTAATCCAGTATGAGGGGAAAGAAGGAAAAAGTGCTTTTGAGCTTTTAAAGGCAAATAGTCAGGTTGTAGCTTCTGAATCTCCCCTGGGAGTTTTTATAACCGAGATTAATGGAATAAAAAATACTAATGAGGAATTCTGGCTATTTTATATAAATGGAGAACTTGCTCCAGTGGGAGCCGACAAATATATCACCAAGGACGGCGATACAATCGAATGGCGTTTTGAGAAAAGTCCTTTCTAATGATAGAATAAATCTATGGCTTACTTTTTTATCCTCAGCGCGGTAGTTCTAAGGCTTTTGCCTCATGTCCCAAACTTTGCTCCGATAGCCGCCATGGCGTTATTTGGAGGAACCTACTTAGGCAAAAAGTATGCTCTTTTAGTCCCTTTAGCTGCCATGGTTATTTCCGACTATTTTATCGGGTTTTATGATCTGAGATTAGAACTTGTGGTTTGGGGAAGTTTTCTTTTAGTCGGGGTTTTGGGACTTTGGCTCAAAAGGCATAAAAATATCCAAAATGTTATTGGAGCAACTCTTTTGGGTTCAGTTTTATTCTTTATCATTACAAATCTTGGTGTTTGGGCATTTTCTTCTTGGTATCCCAAAACCGTTCAGGGGCTTTCGCAATCCTACCTTTTAGCAATCCCATTCTTTAGAAACACAATTTTAGGAGATCTCTTTTATGTTGGGATAATGTTTGGTCTTTACGAGCTGACCTTGTGGCTGGTAAAAGAAAAAAAGTTCAGCTTCATAAAAAATTATTGACTAAGCATTATCTTTGATTTTAAAAAACAAGATTAAAGAATGAAATAAGTAATTTAAAATTCTATAAAAAGAACTAAAAATGAAATCTAGACCTTCGAAGAAATTAAAAATTTTTCTTTCCCAAACTTTTTTTGGTTTGATTATTTTTATTTTATGGATTAGATTTGTTAATATCGAAATGATATTTTTCTATTTTAATAAAATAAATCTCTTTTACTTATTTTTAGCTTTCTCTTTAGGTGTTTTAGCAACATTTCTTCGGACTTTAAGATGGAAAGTTGTTCTTACTCCAATAAAAATAGTTTCTTTTAACACTCTTGTTCTAATTGATTTTGCTGGTAACTTTTTAAATTATGTTGTTCCTATTAGGGCTGGTGAATTTGCTAAGGTTTGGTTTTTAAAAAAGTATTATGGTTCTTCTATGGCAAAGTTTCTTTCTTCTTTACTGGTAGCTAAAATCTTTGATTTTTTAACTATGATTTTTGTTATTTTAGTTCTCCCACTTTTATTTTTTTCTTTAGACAGTAAGAAAATAGCTACAGCCTGGTTGCCAATTTTGTTATTTTTGGGATCATTTTTAGTTTTGTATCTTTTAGCTTGGCAAAAAAATTTTTGTTTACGAATTTTTAATTTCTTGGCCGGATATTTTTTTCCTAAAAGATTCCGGGGGAAAATATGGCAAATAGGAAATAACTTTATTGAAGGATTTATAGTAATTAAGAGAAAAACACCTGTGATCTTTTTACTTTTTATTATTTCTTTACTAGCTTTAATTTTAGATGGTTTTTATTTTTACTTTTTATTTTTGACTCTTGGATATAAATTCCCATTTATTTTGGTTTGGTTTTGTGCTATTCTTTTTGCTTTTTCTTACCTCATACCTTCTGCACCAGGATATATTGGGACTACAGAAGTCGTGGGATCCGTTGTATTTACCTTAATTTTGGACTTAGAGAAAAACCAGGCGGCTAGCATAGTGGTTTTTTATCATCTTTTTAATACAATAATTATTTTGACTTTAGGCTTTTTATCCTTAGAAATTTTACACTTTAATTTTTTTGGTATTGTAAAGCATGCTTTAAGAATAAAATAAAAATTAGTTTCAATCTCAAAGATATAAAAATTATAAAAAAGCTATCTTATTATAATAAAGTAATAAATGACAAATTACGCAGATAGAAATAACTATTAGAGATAAGAATTGTTACTATATAGAGAAAAATGTAGTATCAGCCATTTTTGGTTTTGGTAAGTTTGGCTTTTAAAAAATTGGCCCAAATGGATTTCTCTCTTCTTTTTTTTGATTATTGACTTTTAAAAACAATTTTATTAATCATATAAAATT
>JABAOH010000247.1_pt2 | contig 20622 bp, 18 predicted proteins | sample 7062181 | NCBI WGS metagenome assembly JABAOH01 (sample SAMN14538630, study PRJNA623070) | marine sediment metagenome | biome: marine biome [ENVO:00000428]; feature: marine pelagic biome [ENVO:01000023]; material: deep marine sediment [ENVO:00002113]; isolation source: pool of 5 deep marine... | reverse complement strand
ATCAGAATGAAGAAAAATGTGACGATCCGCATTGACGAAAGCTTGATCAAAAAAGCCAAGAATTTGGGCTTGAATATCAGCAAAGTCTCCGAAAACGCATTAAAAGAAATGATAGCCCGCATTGAACGCCCTGTTTCACCAAAAAACCATGAAGATTGCCCAGATACCCCTCATCATAATGATGTTGGTGCGGCCGCCGGGATTCGAACCCGGGTAGTCGGCTCGGGAAGCCGAGNNAGTACAGACCCAAAAATGATTCCCAAAACTATCAAAAAAAGCATGTCAGGTAGGCCTGTCCGTTTGAATAAATAGTTACCAAGAAATCCCATCATGATTACACTAGCTAGAATAAAAGCCAGCGTAACTCCTTCGTGCAAAGGCTAACCTCAGCTGCAATATTATCAACTATTGCATTTAAAGAAGTTTTGTACGAATTGGCAGCCTACACTAAAAATTTGCGCGCGCGTCCCGTTCCGCCAGATGGTGCGGCCGCCGGGATTCGAACCCGGGTAGTCGGCTCGGGAAGCCGAAGTCCTGACCAGGCTAGACTACGGCCGCCACAGACTCTCCTAGTTCCACCACAATTTAAATTTCTTATGCCTTACAATAAGGTTAAATGATATTGAGACGGATGGATCTTCATCCTCTTTCAAAATTCCGATTCTATCGGAATCAAAATGTGACGTCAATCCAATAGATCATTGGTTCTCTCTATCCAAACAAGATTTTTGCTATTTTGAACCTTAGATCTCTTTCGCGTCTCTTAAGTATGGCTTCAAAAGTGTTGTCCACAACGATTCTGCCATCTACCGTTTTAACTACCGCACCACCAAATGTTTCATTTTTCTCTTTGGAGAGCGTAATTTGCGTTTCTTTTCCACTTTTATCCGCAATTGCCTTGGCCAATATACTAAACTTCAATGGCAAACCCGAGTCTCGCTCATTTAACGATACCTCTAACTCTCCACCACCTAAGACAATCCCCGCATCCAGAATAGTCTTCTCAAGAACAGGTATATATTTCTCCGACCGCGACAAAACCTCAAGTTTGGTTTTCACCTTATCGAAGACGCTAGTAACTAAGCGTTCCTTTTCCGATAAAACCATCCAACCTGCCTTTCTCTTCGCATCCGTAGGCACCATTTCCCTTAGAGCCTTCACCTCACTTTCAGTCCTCTTCAATATGGAGGAGGCTTTTTCCCCTGCTTTTTGACGAGCCAACGCCTTCCGTTTCTCTAACATCATCTCAGCGGACTTTTGGACCTCCTCAAAAATGGATTTCGCCTCCATCCTTGCATCATGGACAATCCGATCGACAATTCTCTTCACTTCAGGTTCCATATTCCCACCTGTCTAGGATACAATTTCTTTTAGGATAGCGTTGACCGCCACGTCAAAATTTTTTTCTGCTTTTGCCCTAAGTTCCTTTATTTGTTTCTCTGCGTGAAGAAGAAATTTCTTCGACTCACGTTCAGCGTCTTCCTTTGCCCTTTCCTTTAATTTCATTGATTTTAGGCTTGCCGCAGAGACAACCTCTTCGTAAGCCTCTTCATATACCTTCTCTACCTTCCCCTCTGCCTCCTGCTTGATTTTCTCTGCTTGAATATTTGCCTCTTCCAGTATTTTCATAGCCTCCCTCTCCCCATCCCTGATTTTTTTAAGAATCTCAAGCAAGGCAGACACCAAGGCAGACTTAAATTTAAGCGAAGCACCTTAAAGATTCTTCTCTTGTTCCAGAGTAAGGCATCTGAAACGCATTAGATTTCGGGACAGATTCCTTATGCAAAGAATTTAAATGGAAAGCTTCTCCAGGGAGGAGGCTAACCACAGAATCGGTAATTGAGAAAATGGAACTCTAGGTTGTCAAGGACCGTCAGCAGATTGAGGGGTAAACCTGCAGATACCCCTTACGTTCATATATTTAAATTTTGAATGGTTTAAAAAGTATCCCTTCTCCCGTGTAGAATTCAGAGAACCATTCCACCCAATGGAGACGTAGGGTGTGAACAAACACGATTAGCCCCTCTATGACCAGTACGAGAATTGTTCCTACCGCAATGAATGGGATGCTTCCAAGCGGGAAATATCCATGTTCTACTCCTCCAAGCACTAGAAATAGAGAACTCATTGCGCTGTGAATTAGGCCTAATGCCATTAATCTAGAGTAAGAAATAGTATGGCCAAGAGTTTCAACGAAAACTTCTACGCCAACTCCAATGCCTTCAGTAAAACCACTAACCAAACCCACAGAAACGATTAGGACAATTAGAGGTATAACAACAAGTCCTGAGAATAGAGGCATGCCTTCCGAAAACCAATTAGAAATGTTTGATATACCCCCAAAATAAGCCCACATGAAGAAACCGCCCAAGAGCAACCATAACCAAGAAATTGGTACCAAGACATGATTGTAATGCCGCGTTTTTATTTCATTCCAAAGTCTTAAGATCAAACCTAAACTTAAATGCGCCACGCCAACAAGGAGCGCAAATCTTAACATTTTCATAGGTTCCTGAGCTGGTTCAAATCCGCCCAAGTAAAAAGGCCCAAATTTACCTAGAGATATTGGCGGAATGACACCAGAAGGACCAAAGAACTCTCCAAACAGAAAACCGAAAAATATGGCGGAAATTCCCAGCATTATAAACATCTCCCCACCTTCCAAAATGTATCGTATAATATCCCCAACTTTCTCTATTCTGACTTTGCGTCGGAGGAAAGTAAACGCAAGACCCGATATGGCCAAAAGTGCACCATGACCAACATCTGCAAACATTATGCCGAAAAGTAGAGAAAAAGTAACCGTCATGATATGAACAGGGTTGCATTCATCTGCACATGGATTTCCGAATGCCAGCGTCAGCTTTTCAAAAGCTCTGCAGTAACCTGAGTTGGGCTTAACTATCGTGGGTACTTTCTCTCCGCGAATCGGTGACTCCTCCGCAACAATACAGTAGTCATCAGTGATTTTCTTCAGTTCAGTGATGGTTTCCTTCACTTGAGTCTGCGGCACCCATGCCTCAAAGTAAACAGTTTTGTCGGTTCTCATGAATTTTGATTTGGCCTCTGCTATTTGTTTTTCGCCCTCCACTATTTTGCGTAAGGTTGAGAGCTCTTTGTTGATATCTTCGAGCGTACTTTTGGTCTCTAGTGTTTTCTTGATTTGATGAGCGAGTTTCCTTATAGTCAAAAGCTTATCTGTAGCATCAACAAATTTCCTGAACTTCAGTAGCTCCTCGCTAAACTCCGTTTTCTCCTTTTGGGGTAAAGACTTTATTTTTCTTATGAATGCTTTGTGATTCTTCAAGCCGGTTGTCGCAACTAGGCTCTCAATTTCAAAAAGGTCCCGTTCAATTTTTATTAGAGCCTCTTCCAAAGATTTTTCCAGTGAAACTTCTTCTATCGCCATTTCCTTTGGCTCAACTTCAAGAGTAGCCAACAATGAATCCGCTCTTGAAATAATCCCTAAGCATTTGGCTAAGGCTTCAAGAGGCAACTCCGCTAACCTTTTTTCAACTTTGTTAAGCACGTCTTCTGTATGTTTCTCGGTGAATTGCATCCTTTCCGATTCTTTCTTGAATTCAATGTCCAGCTCCTTAAATGAGGTGTCAATCTTTGCAAGAATATCTGAGCATCTGGTTAAAGTGTCCGTTGGGGTTTCATGGGGAACTAAAACATCTCTCCAAATCTCCGGCTTCTCGTGTATGTCAATAAACTGAACTACTCCAGCTTGCCCTAAAAAACGGAGAGCTGCGTCTATATACTCCTCCAAAACAAGAACTTCGAGCTTTCTCATCTCCGCCAAGGAATTCCGCCCAACGAACTTCTTGACCGATATGAGGGGGCGACTTTCCTTAAAGCTTTTTCTATAAGCTTATATAATAGTTTAAATAGTTTAAATTTAATTAACAAATTATATTAGAGGGCGATGTTATGCCTTACACAAGAAAATTACAGAAAATTGGAGAGAGTCTTTTCGTCTCACTTCCAAAGATATGGATTGAACGAATGCAACTTGACAAAGGTGATTTGGTCATGCTAATCGAACAGCCAGATTATTCCGTTGTCATACATCCAGGAGTAAAGAATGAGAGCCTAAAGCAAATAATTTTGGATGTCAACGTCGAGGAGTCGCAATGGTCCATTAAACGAAGGGTCACTGGAGCGTATGTTGACGGGTTTGATGTTATTAAATTAAGGGCTGTGGACAGATTCACCGAAGAACAACAAGACATAATAAGAGAGACAATAGCGGCTCTTTTCGGTCTAGAGATTATCGAATTAACTTCGAACTCCGTTACAATTCAATGCCTATTGGCGAAGAGATTGCCTATTGAAAGCACAATGCAAAGAGTCCATAACATAATAAAATCAATGTTCAGTGAGACAGTAATAGCCCTTAGGGAAAGAAACCCCGAAGCAGTCAAAGGTGTGATCAAGAGGACTGAGGATGTTAGGAGGCTTACTTTGGTTTTACACCGGCTCCTTCGAAGCGTATTATTATTCCCAATTGAACGAACACCAGAAATGAAACCGATAGACAGCGTTGACTTTCTCAGAGTGATTGACAAAATCGCAGAGGTCTCTAGAAGCATTAAAAAAATTGGTGAAAGCGTTGCTATGTGGGAACCATCATTTCCTGATTCTATACTAGAACCGTTGCTTGTTCTATGCGCTAAAATTCTGGAGCTATATGATTTCTCCATGCAAGCTTTGATGTTAAAGGATGTGCCGTTGGCAAATCGCATTCTAGACGAGAAACTGGAACCAAAAATAGACGAATTGTGGGAGACTGTCTTGGAGGCGGAGGAGAAAGCAGAGATCTCTGGTCCAACATTCTCTTATACTTTGAGAATCGTAGATAACCTCAAACAAATGTGTGGATATAGCCTGGAAATAGCAGAGATCGCTATTGACCGCGCTGAGGAACTTACTTAGAACAGTGAAACACAATAGGATGAGACACTTGAAAGGTAAAGAAATCGCTTATAGCAAGCTACACACTCGTAACCTACTTCTCTTACACGATCAATACCGATTCATGAACTTACAAATTCTCATTACCTCTGCGCTCACATACAGGAAAGGGAATTCCTTTTAAACCATTTAACTTTACATAATAGCAATCAAGGGGTTTAAATGCTGGATCCTAATCTTGCTAGTTTAATCGGTATAGCGCTCGCCATTCTTGTGCCAATCGTTTCTGCCGCTTTTGCAATTATAATATGTGGAACGTCTATGGCTGCCGTAGGAACTGAAAAACCCGAGCTACTCAGCAAGTTGATCATAACCATAGTTCTAGGCGAAGCTTTGGCAATTTATGGGCTACTCATTGCGTTTATGCTTTTGTCAAAGTTGCCCACGATCACGACAATGGATGCTGGAAACAAAGCTCTTATTTCTGGCGCAATAATAGCAGTTGCTACGGTTGCCGCTGGTGCTGGAATCAGCTATGTTGGATCTTCGCTAGCGGGCGCCACTGCCGAAAAGCCTGAAACGTTTTCATCAAATGTCATTGGAGTGGTTCTATCCGAAGCCCTAGCAATATATGGTCTATTGATAGCATTCATGATTATCGGCCAAATCTAGCGCATGCAACATGGTGAAAGCAAGACTTATGAATAAAACAACAAACTACTACCTCTACTACGAGAGACTTATGAAAATGCGACTTGAAAAGCCCGTAGTGGAAGCCCCCGAATATGAACTCCTTTCGAAGCATTACCCACACCTTGCCAAATCAATCAAATTGAAAAGGGAAATAAAGAGATTAAAGAAAAAAAAGAGGGCCCTCAAAGAGAGGCGCATGAAGCTCCGAATGGAGAAGGAAATACTCGATATAAAAGCGAAGTTAAAGCGAGAAAACATTTTGAAAAAGTTGCATGGCGAAAGCAGACGGGAAGCTGTGTTCCACATACATTTCACAACAAGGAGCATTAACAGGCGTATCCTCTCATTCGCCAAGCGAATCAGGGGAGCTTTAGGGGCAACAGATAGAAATATTCATGAAGTGTTTCTTTCACCGGTTTTTGACCTGAAATCCTTGGATGCGACTGAGAGGAGTTTGGCGGTGAAAGAATGGCTTCACAAGCACCATAAAAAGCCCTCAATGAAGCTTAAAACTTCAGGATGGCTTCGCAAGAAATATCTTATGCTAGAAGCGGAGAAAAACAACAAAGCTGAAAAGAAGAGAGAATCAAACGTCGCCTAGCTGGGAAGTATCAACAGCTTCTTTATTTTACTTGGGGGAACGCCGTCTTCTATTCCTTTCACGATAGCCCTTAGATTCCTAACCTCAAACCATTTTAAATTCAGAAAAGCCAAGATTAACCCGATATTGAAGAACGGAGTGTATCTCTTTAGCATACGCAGATTGGTTTTAAGTAAACTTTTATCAAGAGTTGTTTCTAGTCGAGATAGTGAATGAGAGGCTGCATATTCTCTTTGTATGTCAGTTAACATAGACTGGTAATCTCTGGCAAGTGAAAGCTTAGGTATTGTCGACAATCTCTTGACCAAAGTTTCTATATCAGCTACTTTTATGGTTTCCTCCAACTCTTTTCCCTCAAATACACCAGATATGGGAATGAGATTACGTCTTATCTTGTCTTCGCTAGATCCCATTGCTTTACATCTCAAAATGACCTTGATATTTATAGTAGCAATCTCTATTCCAAGAACGATTTCTGCAATCTTCTTATCTAAACCTTTAAGCTTTTCAGCGGCTCTCCAGAGTTCACCGTAAACATATTTGTCCAAAGCAATCTCGAGCAGAAGCAAAACGCCAGTTTTTTCATATTCTCTTAGCACATCCATAAGCACCAAACCATATTCTAAGTCTAAGAGCAGCCTAACCACATCGTTGACGTTGTTAGAGTTCCCTAAAATTTTTCTGCATCTAGCCTCATCCAGTCTTCCTACAGGCGTAACATATTCTATGGCTTCATCAACGCCTATATTCGCAACCTTCGCTCGAAGTATGGCTTTTATATTACCCACCTCAAGCTTCTTGAGAACTGCATTAAGTAGAAACCTAATGTCTTTTGGAGACCATTCCATAATTTTCTCGTATGATCTTATGAAGTTCTTTAGGAAAGCAGTCTCGAGAGAAAGGGAATTGAGTTTTTCAGCGGGTATAGCCATCATCTCTGGGCGATATTGTGTTTTTGTTAGCATTGATTGAATATAGGTAAGGTTTCTACCAGCTAAGTTAGCCATATCTTCTGGTTTAATGAGTGAGAGTTTGGTAACTAGGACCTTTGGCGATATGCGTTTATACTTCCATACCTTCATTCTTGTCGTAAGCTCCCTACTCCATTGAGGAGTTCCGTTTCACACGATGTTTTGCACCATGAAATTCGCATACAAGAGACCGCCGGATCGATGCTTAGTTTAGTTTTGTGGCACGCTCTTTTCTTTTTCTCTGGAGCACTCTCACTCTGATAGCATCTTGTCGCTCTGTTTCTTCAAGAATTAATTCGATATATCTTATTGCGGCGTCAAGTTCAGGTAAAATTCTGTACTCGAGTCTGTTTATTTGCCGTTTTTTGATAGATATGACCTCGAGAATCTCTCTGATTGAGGCTTCTGTCTCTGCAAGTCTAATGATTAGGTTTAGTGCGCTCCTAATCTTTAAGGCTGATTCGTCTAGGCTCGCTGGAGAATCTAATATGCTGAATCGAGGCTCCGAAGTTCTAGCGGTTCCTTCGGTAAGGTCAAATGAAGGAAACGAAATTCCAAGAACACCTTTTTTTGTGCCTGTTGTTATGTCGAAATCGATTGGTTGGGCAACTAGTGAAAGTTCTTCGATCTTTTTTGATCCTGTGATCATTTTGGCTTCAATAAACAAGTCGTAGGCTTCTTTTTGAGTTTGATATATTTGATCTCGCATGGAAGGTATTTGCTTCAGAAAATCGAAAAGAGTTACTATCAAGGCTTCCAAGTCTTTCTTCAAAATGTCGATGATTCCTTCAGCCAATGCCCTACGACGCCTAAGTCTCAAAAGTTCTAAGCGTGTTGGATGTATGCCCACGAGTTCAACTGACAAGGCTGCTACCAGCGTTTCTAAGTCTAAGTTTGGGATGGTACTTCTTGATGATGCCCGGGTCAATTCTTGCGAACTCGGATTCAGGAAGTATCGATAAAAGTTCCCAGCCGAGATTTAGAGTCGTCTCTATGTCTCGATCTTCATTCATGCCTTGGCTTATGAATTCTCTTTCAAACCTATCTGCGAATTGAAGGTAGAGTCTATCCACGCTTGTTAACGCTGCCTCGCCTGAGACCAAGGCTGTCTTTCGGAGAACTTTCCCCTCAGCGTAGGCGTAGTAAAGCTGATCCGATAATTGTTTGTGGTCTTCCCTCGTTTTTTCCGGACCGATTCCCTTATCCATTAGTCGAGATAGGGATGGCAAAGGATCTATGGGTGGGTATAAGCCCGTCTTGTGCATCTTTCTGTCGAGAATGATCTGCCCCTCTGTAATATATCCGGTTAGATCTGGAATTGGATGGGTCACGTCATCATCTGGCATTGTTAGAATAGGCAGTAGCGTTATGGATCCCTTCTCCCCGTGAACCTTCCCAGCCCTCTCGTATATGCTAGCCAAGTCTGTGTACATATATCCGGGATAACCACGTCTGCCTGGAATTTCTACTCGAGCAGCGGAGATTTCACGCAACGCCTCGCAGTAATTCGTCATATCGATGAGGATTGCAAGCACCTGCATGTCTTGTTCGAATGCGAGGTACTCTGCAGTGGTAAGCGCCAATCTTGGAGTCAGGATCCGTTCAATAGCGGGATCCTCTGCCAGATTGACAAACATTACTACTCGGCTAAGTACCCCCATCCTCATGAAGTCTTCTTTAAAGAATCTGGCTTCGTCCGCAGTTATCCCCATAGCGGCGAAGACGATAGTGAAGGCTTCTTCTTCGTCCCTAACTTGCGCTTGTCTAACGATCTGAGATGCTATTAGCTTATGCGGTAAACCTGTTCCAGAGAAAAGCGGAAGCTTTTGACCGCGCACCAAGGGATTCATGCCATCAATTACCGAAAATCCAGTCTGAACGAAGTCGGTTGGATGCGCTCGCGAATATGGATTGATGGGGGCGCCATGAATTTCCCAGTAGTCTTCTGGAGTTACATTTGGACCACCATCTGCGGGCTTGCCAACTCCGGTGAATACTCGTCCAAGCATATCCATCGAGACCGGCAGCTTGATGGCTTCACCAGTAAAGCGAACCGCTGTTGTCGTAACATCGAGGCCAGAGGTACCTTCAAACACTTGAATGATTGTTACTCCCTCGCTAATGTCTATAACCTGTCCTGTCCTTTCCTCACCGCTAGGAGTAAGCACCTCCACGAGTTCTCCGTAGCCGACACCACCTACATCTTCTAGGAAGAGCAGGGGACCGGATATCTCTCTAATTGTGAAAAATCTCCGACCAGTCTCAGCCAAAGTACTCACTTCAACCCACGTTCTTTTGCATCTCGACGAGTTGGTCAAATTGTTCGTTTATCTTCTTGTTGATTTCCAAGCTCATCTCATCAAATCCTTCATGGCGAATAATCTTCATTCTGGCTAGGTCTTCTTTTACACCAAGGGAAAGCACCTGAACCAACGGCACTCCCAAGTCTACCGCCTCCTTCGCTCTTTCATAAAACTTCAATATCAAACGAAGCATGTGGTAGGTCTTGCTAATCGGACAATACATGTCAACTGGATGAAATGCACTCTGTAGGAGAAAGTACTCTTTTACCATTTTTGCCGCTTCAAAAACGCAGCGCTGTTTGTCGCCTAGAATTTCTGCTCCAACCAAGGAGACTATTTCCCTTAACTCTTCCTCCTCCTTTAGTAAGGACATGGCCTCTTCGCGAAGTCTTGGCCAATCTGAACCAATATTCTCGTACCATCCTTCCAGCGGATGCATGTACTCCGAATAACTCATGAACCAGTTGATAGCTGGAAAGTGACGACGATGAGCTAAAGCGAAGTCAAGCGCCCAGAATACCCTGGTTAGCCTCAGGGTGCCCCCCGTCACTGGTTCCGAAAAGTCACCACCCGGAGGTGAAACAGCACCTAGTGCCGTTATAGATCCATATCTTTCCTCACTGCCTATGGTCTTCACTCGCCCCGCCCTTGCATAAAATTCGGCTAATCTGGACGAGAGGTAGGCTGGATAACCTTCTTCGCCAGGCATCTCTTCCAATCGACCCGAGATCTCACGAAGGGCTTCAGCCCACCTTGACGTAGAGTCCGCCATCAAAGCAACGTCGTAACCCATGTCTCTATAATACTCAGCGAGCGTTACCGCAGCATGGATGCTTGCCTCTCTGGCTGCTATCGGCATGTCCGAAGTATTGGCTATGATAATCGTTCTGTCCATGAGTGGCCGACCAGAACGAAAGTCCTTTAAATTCGGAAACCTCTCAATGGCATCAGCCATTTCGTTTCCACGCTCACCGCAACCGACAAGAATGACGATATCCGCATCGGCCCATTGTGCAAGTGTCCGTAACAAAACGGTCTTTCCAGTCCCAAATCCGCCAGGTATCGTCGCTGTTCCGCCCTTCGCTAGGGGGAAGTAAGCATCAATTATTCGTTGACCAGTCAGTAGAGGAACGTCTGAGGGTAAAACCATCTTGTAGGGGCGGGGGCGCCGCACAGGCCAAGTATGCATTAGATGCAGCTTCTCTGAGCCTCCCTCTGTTTGAACCTCGGCTATCGGATCTGCTACCGTGTATTCGCCTTCAGAAACTATTCTCTCTACGATCCCGCTGACCCAAGGCGGAACGAGAATTCTGTGTTTAACTAGCGAAGTTTCCTCTACTATTCCGATGGAATCTCCGCCAACGATCCGCGCTCCCTTCTTTACTTTAGGTCGAAAATACCATTTTTTCTTTTGGTCTAGTGCCGGAGGAATCACCCCCCTGCGAATGCGCGGTCCGATTAATTCTTCAATAACAGGGAGAGGGCGCTGAATTCCATCATATATTTGTCCAATCAAGCCTGGGCCAAGATTTACAGATAGGGGTTTACCAGTTCCTACAACCTTTTCTCCGGGTTTCATCCCTGCGGTCTCCTCGTAGGCCTGTATCGCTGCCATTTCGCCTTCAAGGCGGATGATTTCTCCGATCACTCCGGCTTCTCCAACTCTCACGAGTTCGTACATCCGCGAACCAGCCATTCCCTTAGCAAGAAGGAATGGACCTGCAACGCGAAAGATTGTGCCGCCTCTTGACAAGGCAAATCGCCACTAGAGCCTAGGATCGATTTACTCAAAAGCTTATCGCAACTTAACCTCGATCCCTGCTTTGCGTTTGATGAGCTCAACTATGAGATCAGTTTTCATCGTTATTGGGCCTCTCGCATCACGAATCGGAATAATTAATGGGTACTTATGCTCCGTGATTTTCTCTATTGCAGCGTGAATTTGATCAACTATACGCTCCGTTACAAGAATGATCACGAAATCAGTTTGCTCCGAAAGTTCGCGAATGCGTCTTTCAGCCTCTTCAGCACTCTCCACAGAATAGACATCCCTCAATCCAGCTAGTTTGAAGCATGTCACAGTGTTTTTGTCCGCTATCAGGGCAATTCTAGTCATAAACCAGCACCTCTCCGAAGATGGAGAGAGACCTAGTGACTCAAGATTATAGCTAAAGAATCCATTAATAAGATTATTTGAACACAATTTCCAACAAGATTATGGCTAAAGAATCCATTAGAAGGGTTATTACCGCAAGAATCAATAAAAGCCTCTCAACTCTATGAATTAGACTCAAATCTTGCAGTGTTAGGATGCTATCTAGACTTGTATAATAAGAATCCATGAATTCAAGCTCTCGATTAATATCGTCTACCGCATCGTCAACAATTATCTTTGCTTCTTCAGTAAGTTCGACCTGTGGGATTATGCCTTCCTTCATGTCTGACATTAACTCCTTTTCACCCCATAGAAGTCGGTGAAGATTAGAGACCACCTTTTTTAACTTGAAAACGGAGTGTGTAATAGCCTTACTCCCTGGTTTTTCCAGAGCTTCCTCTTCCATTCTGTCGATCAGTTCTCGAAAAGCCACCATAGACTTTGAATTTTGAGTTGTCATCTCATGGAACAATCTACTGACAACGAAAGACGACGCATTACCATACCGGCAAACTTTGGAAAGGCAATCCCGAAAAGTGCCCAGGGTATTATCAATGGGTTCAAACGAATGTTCACTTCTTACGGTTATAAGAAAGTTCTCTTTTGCAAAAACGTAAAGAGGGTATGTTTCCAGCGTATCCTCAAGCACAATCAACGGAATGGAAAGCAGAACATGCCCATTGACTTTTTTGTAATGCGAGAAAATTTGGCGCGTCCTAATTGCATCCAGAATTTCAGCCTCGTTTAGCAACTCGGAGATTACCTTCAGTTCTTGATCGTCGGGATTCATGCAGTCTATCCAAAGCCAGTTAGCCTCTTCACCGAGTTTTTGCAATTCGTTTACGGAACCAGCGTCTCTTGCCCGCAACTCATTAGTCTTTGTAAGCATATATGTCCATATCATTCTGCATCCATTCCACCTACAATGGATAGAAAACTCGTTGCAGCTGAAAATTTAGCATGGATTCTCGTTGTCTAACACTTCAAAAAACCCAATGACAACAAAGGTTCCTATAAATCTTCTGTTCATAGCGTATTTACAGAAAGAAATCGAATAGAGAGGAGAGGCTGCGAGAACCAAGGCAACCTCACTCTTCGAGATGTATGCATAGCTGTCGCAAGCTGCTAAGCTTCGTCGATGAATTTGCTGGGTTTAGGTATTTCCGGAGACAATCCTCGTCTCTTGCGTATTTCATCTATAACTGTCGATGCAATGTTTTCAGGAACTTTTTCCCAATGGTCAAACTGGGTTTGCCAAAAGGCGTGCCCTGAGGTTGTGGACCTCATTTCGGCGGATAGACCAAAGGTTTCAGCAACTGGAATGAAGCCCTTAATCATTGTCACTGGTCCCTTCTGTTCTGAAGCCACTATTCTGCCTCTTTTGCGAGTTATGAGGCCTGTTACCTCTCCAACCCATTGCTGGGGAACTGAAACACCTATTTTATATACGGGTTCAAGAAGGATGGGGTTTGCTGTTAGAAATGAACCGAGAAAACCTCTCCTCGTTGCTGGCATGATCTGCGCTGGCCCACGGTGCACAGGGTCTTCATGCAACTTGACATCCATAAGCTTTACTTTTACTCCTCGCATCGGTTCTTCGCAGAGTGGACCGTTTTGAGCAGCCCACCTGAAACCTGCGATGACCATCTCTCTCGCTTCTCGAAGAAATTGAATGCCCTTTGTCATGTCAACTAGAATGTTTTTATGTTCTTCAAGCGTCCAAACGTTTCTTGCTTCTTTGGTTGGCCAGCCAGCTTCTTTATGTAACACGGTGCCTATTCGTTTTCGTCCCATTACTTCCATGATATCTCCTTTTTCAATCATTTCAATAACTTTCTCTTCTAGGGGTTCTACCTGTATCCAGAATTTGTTGTGTTTGTTGGGGCTCTTTGCCATTGCCACCACGCCTTGCCCAGCAATGCTTTCCCTGTAAACGACGATGGGACGAGAAGTGGTGACTTCTAGTCCTCCTCCGTATTCTTTGAGAAATTTAACAGCGATTTCAAGGTGAAGCTCACCCATTCCACTGAGGAGATATTCACCAGTTTCCTTGTTTATGGTAGTTACCAGGTTGGGATCATCGATTGCCAAGCGTTGCATTATGTCCACAAGACGCGGTAGATCCCTTGGATGTTTGGGTTCTATGGCGATGGTGATAACTGGTTCAGAGACGTATTTTATAAGTTCAAAAGGGATCATTGAGTCTTTGTGTGGGAGATCGACAAGGGTTTCACCGGCTCTGGCAAGATCTAAACCTAGAAGCGCCGATATGTTTCCAGCGACTATGCGACTCACAACTTCTCTGAAAGCACCCATATACATAGAGACCTGTTGAACCCGATAATCCTTCTTGGCTCCCACCAAGTAAATCCGATCCCCCTCTTGAATGGATCCTGAAAAAGTGCGTCCCGTGGCGACAAGGCCTGCGTGGGGATCCATCTGGACGGATGTTAAACATATCACAGTGGGGCCGTTCTCATCGCAGTTAAGCATAGCTTGTCCTATCTCAGAGTCCAGTTCACCTTTCCAGATTTTGGGAACTCTGTATTTTTGGGCTTCTACGGGGTTTGGGAGGTTTTTGACGACCATGCTCAATATAGCGTCGTGGAGTGGAATAGTCTTTTGAAGTTCTTGCCAACGTTCTTTTCGATACGCTTCTACAACATCGCTGAATTTCATTCCTTTCTGCTGTGCGAGGTCAACAGTGAAACCCCATCTATGAAGAGCGGAGCCAAAGGCAACTGTTCCCTTGGCGGGATCAACTCTCCATTTTTCTTTATGTTCCTGTTCTCCATACAGGTCGATGAGGTTGTTGAAGTCCCGGATTATTCGGGCAAGCTTGCTCTGCACTTGGTCTGAGCTGAGTTTTAGTTCTCTGATTAGACGGTCGACTTTGTTGATGAAGAGAACGGGTCTAACTCTTTCACCTAAAGCTTGTCTTGTCACGGTTTCTGTTTGAACCATTACTTCTTCAACTGCGTCTATGACTACGACGGCTCCGTCGATGGCTCTTAGGGCGCGTGTTACCTTGCCTGTGAAGTCTACGTGCCCAGGGGTGTCTATGAGATTGACAACATATGATGTGCCCCCTATTTCGTAGAGGAGGGATATGTTGGCTGTTTTTATGGTGATTCCTCTTTTCTGCTCCTCCTCAAGATAGTCTAGGGCTCTTGCTTCGCCCGCTATTTTTGGTGATAGGAGACCGGCTTCTGCTAGTAGGGAATCCGTCATGGTTGTTTTTCCGTGATCTATGTGGGCGATTATGCCTATGTCTCGGATCTCCTGCTTTTTGGTCATGAGTTTGACAATTTCGCTTGTTTGTCTGAACTTGGGCACTTTCTGACTCCTCGGTTATGGTGAACTAGCATGCTAGTTGAAAAGCTAACCTATTAACCTTACGATGTATCGCCAAACATTTCAGTATTGTCTATTCAACTTCTTTACAGCCTTTCAAATAATACCCTGAGACTTTGTGAACTTAAAACCCATTAATTTTACACATAAAGGTTTAAGACTGATGTTTCTTCCAAAATTCTATAAGTTCCTCTACAACATCGTTAGGATTTATGCAGCGCCCGTTTTTCGTAATCAAAATCTTTTCAACATAGAGAAGTTTCGGGTAGGTATCTGGTGAAATCCAGATCGTCGTCATTCTCATTTTTCCTATCATTCTACTCTATGTTCCATCTCATTGTCCAAAGTTTTTTGAAAAAGATTGTGAAGCCAGAATTTCTATTCAAAATCAGTTTTCGAAATCGATCATGAGGCTTGCGATTGCATGAGTGGCGACGCGTTAAAAACATGATTATTATAGTAAAGCATAATCTTAATAGGGAGGCTTCAATATCAAACCAAGAACTGGAAGGAAGAAGAGTGCATCACCGCCAAACAAATTAATTGTTAAAGCTCCAGCCACAACCGCTAATCTAGGTCCAGGCTTCGACGTTTTCGGCATGGCGCTAGAGCAACCAACCGACAAGGTTACGATAAAACCAATTTCCAAAGACATCAAAATCAAAGTAACCGGCCTAGCTGCAGATACCATCCCCACAAATCCTGAGAAAAACACGGCAGGTGTTGTTGCCAAACACATCTTGCAAGAATTTTCATTAAAAACCGGGCTCCTTATCAAACTTGATAAAGGAATTTTGCCCAGCGTCGGTTTAGGCAGCAGTGCTGCCTCAGCGGCAGCAGTTGCCTTCGGATTGAACCACCTATTTAATCTTAAACTCGATAACAAACAATTGATTCAGCTGGCTGCCAAGGGTGAAATAGCTTCAGCTGGCTTCGAACATGCTGACAACGTTTCCGCCACAATCTGTGGTGGCTTTACCATAATCAAGTCCTACAATCCTATAGAAGTCCTTCATCTAGAAACCCCGCCTAATTTGAGAATATGCGTAGCTATTCCAGAAGTAACAACTTCACCTAAAAAAACTGAAAAAGCCCGTTCCGTTTTACCCAAGACAATTCCAATGAAAAAAATTGTACACAACATAGGACATGCTTCAACTATGGCTGCGGGTTTCGCTTTGGGCGATGTAGATCTTATTGGAAATTCCATGTCTGACGCTATTGTCGAACCATCTCGGTCTTTTATGATTCCAGCTTATTTAAAAATTAAAGAAAGAGCCTTGAAAGCTGGTGCCTGTGGAGTAGCCATCAGTGGTGCTGGACCCGCCATGATAGCTATAGTAAACAGCAATAAAACCAACGCGTTTAGAGTTGCTGAAGCAATGAAAGAAGGATTTAAATCTGCTGGCGTAAGTGCTAAGACTCTCTGCACAAAATCTGGAAAAGGAGTTTCAATATTTGAGGTGAAGCAATGATATTTCAAAAGTGTATTGCCTGTGGAGAAAAATACGACGCAGACGAGATTATTTATTCATGCAAGAGATGCGGGGATATCCTAGACGTCAAGTACGATTATGACCTCATAGAAGCGAAAATAAAAAAAAGTAATTGGCAAAATCTACCCCTATCAGTATGGCGATACAGAGACTTCATGCCCATTCGAGATCCATCAAAAATTGTTTCGTTAGACGAGGGTGGAACTGGGCTCCATTCATGCCAATGTCTAGGTAACACGTTGGGAGTCAAGCACCTTTACGTGAAAAATGAAGGCGAAAACCCAACAGGATCATTCAAGGATAGAGGTATGACCGTTGGAGTAACAAAGGCTCTGGAACTCAACATCAAAACCGTCATCTGCGCCTCCACCGGGAACACCTCTGCTTCCTTAGCCGCCTACGCTGCGAAAGCTGGACTTCAATGCATAATTCTGATACCTTCTGGCAAAATTGCTTATGGAAAACTGGCTCAAGCCATGATTTACGGAGCAAGAGTTGTGCAGATTCGAGGAAATTTCGACAATGCTTTAAAAATGGTCTTAGAGCTATCGGGAAAGCATAGGGAAGTTTACCTCCTTAACTCCATCAATCCCTACAGGTTAGAGGGCCAAAAATCCTTAGCCTTCGAAATCTGTGATCAACTGAAAAGAGAATCTCCAGACAGGGTGATATTGCCGGTAGGCAACGCTGGAAACATAAGCGCCATATGGAAGGGATTCACGGAATTCCACAAACTTGGTCTAATAGAAAAACTTCCTAAAATGACTGGAATTCAAGCTGAAGGTGCTGCGCCTATAGCCCAAGCTATAAAAGACGGAAAAGACGAAATCGTGCCCTTGGAGAACCCTGAAACCGTTGCAACCGCCATCCGAATCGGCGCCCCTGTTAGCTGGAAAAAAGCCTTAAGGGCGATAAGAGAATCTGACGGCACAGCGGAGACTGTGACTGACGAAGAAATTTTGGAAGCCCAAAAGATGCTTGCTAGATCTGAAGGCTTATTCGTGGAACCAGCAAGCGCCTCTTCTATTGCTGGCCTAAAGAAGCTGTTGGAAGTGGGAAAAATCGGTAAAGACGAGATTGTTGTTTGTGTGACCACGGGTCATGGACTTAAAGACCCAGACATCGCAATAAAAATAAGTGAAAAACCTTCTGAAGTTAACGCCGAAATAGAATCAATTGAGAAGCTCCTAGGGCTTACACGAACCATATCTGTACCCGTCGTTTCTAGGTGATTCGCCATGAGAATAATCTTAATAGGATTTGGAGTTGTTGGTCAAAGCTTCGCCCGGATACTTGTAAGTCGAGAAGCAGAACTTGTCAAAAATTATGGTTTTCATCCAAGGATTGTGGCCATGATAGACCGGGGAGGCGCCGCCATAAATCCAAGGGGACTAGACCTAAAGAAAATGTTAGCATTGAAGGCTAAAACGGGTACAGTTGCAGCCAATAGCGAATATGGGCGCCCAGCCTCATCAGCGTTGGATATAATGGAGTCTGTTGAAGCTGAGGCGATAGTTGAAGTAACGCCCACCAACATTAAAGACGGAGAACCTGGTTTATCCCACATAAAAACAGCATTTAGAACTGGAAAAAACGTTGTCACTACAAACAAGGGACCCCTTGCATTAGCCCTACCAGCCTTAACCGAGTTAGCTGAATACAACAAAGTCTACCTAAGATTCAGCGGAACCGTTGGCGCAGGAACTCCAGTTTTAGCATTAGCTAAAGAATGTCTCTTGGGCGATAGAATAGTCTCAATTAGAGGGATATTGAACGGAACGACAAACTATATTCTGACAGAGATGGATGAAAAAATCATTACATTCCAGGAAGCTCTAGAGAAAGCCCAAAATCTTGGATACGCTGAAACTGATCCTTCAATAGACGTTGACGGAATAGATGCGGCTTGCAAATTAGTTATCATGGCGAATTGGATTATGAACAAGAAGGTTACCTTAAAGGACGTGGATGTTCAAGGCATCCGTAACGTTACACCGCGAGTCCTAGAGGAAGCCGCGAAGAGAAACTGCACAATCAAACTCATAGGATCAATCAATAACAATCTAAAAGTCAAGCCTACAGAGATCTCTAGGCGTGATCCCTTGTCTGTGGGAGGAGTCCTCAACGCGGTAACATTTGTGTCAGAGTTTGCTGGGGAAGAAACAATTATAGGGCGTGGGGCAGGTGGAATGGAAACCGCTAGTGCCATATTAAGGGACCTATTGGATATAAAACAAAATTTAGCAACTAAACTAGTAGCTTGACGTGTAGGAGGATGAACGATTTGAAGAGTATAGTTATGAAGTTTGGAGGCACATCTGTGGCAAGTGGCAAAAACATTCGACATGTTGCCAACTTAATTTCTAACTACATTAACCAAGACTATCGTGTCGTTGTTGTGATTTCAGCTTTAGAAGGAGTTACAGATAAACTGGTTGAAGCGGTGGAACAAGCAAAAAAGAGAAACCACGACTACATTCCTAAGTTTAAACAAATTATCCTCAGAGATCATCTAAACATTGCTCAAAAAGCCATAGAGAACAAAACCGTCCGCGACGATGTGAAAAAAACCCTTAAAAAAACAACTGAAGAGCTTGAGAAAATTCTGACAGGAATTATTTATGTTGGTGAACTCACTCCAAAATCAAAAGACCATGTTCTTTCCTTCGGAGAAAGATTGTCAACACCTATCGTCGCAGGAGCCCTGCAAGACTTGGAATTAAGGGCTAAACACTACACTGGAAGAGACATAGGGATCGTCACCGACTCCAACTTTGGAGAAGCCAACCCACTAATGAACGTAACAAAACTCCAAGTTAAACAGAAAATTGCTCCATTACTGGAAAAAGGAATTGTCCCTGTGGTAACAGGCTACATAGCCGCAACTCAGGACGACATAACTACAACCCTTGGCAGAGGAGGGTCCGACTACACCGCTACAATCATAGGAGCCGCATTGGCTGCAGACGAAGTTTGGATATGGACAGATGTAGATGGGCTAATGACGTCCGACCCAAAATTTGTTCCCTCGGCAAAAATGTTGTCTGAACTCTCCTTTCAAGAAGCCATAGAGATGACCATCTTCGGAGCCAAGGCTATGCATCCGCGAGCGTTGGAACCAGCCGTGGAAGAGAATATACCTGTAAGAATAAGAAACGTCTTCAACCCAGAAAATCCGGGAACCCTCATAGTGAAAGAGAAGAAAATTAAACGTGGAGATGCTGTGAAGGCCATAGCTTTGGTCAAGGATTTGGCGCTGGTCAATGTCAGCGGAGCGGGCATGGTCGGCGCTCCAGGGACGGCTGCAAAGGTTTTTGATGTCCTTGGGAAAGACAACATCAACGTTTTGATGATTTCGCAGAGCGTCTCAGAAGCAAACATTTCGTTCGTGATTCAGAGAAGCTTTTTAGAGAGGGCAGTTATCACCTTGGAGATAGCTCTTTTAGGTAGGGGTTTGATTCGTGAAGTGACAGCAGAAGACGATGTTTGTGTGGTTGCCGTTGTGGGCGCTGGCATGAAGGGCACACCAGGAGTGGCCTCTAAGATTTTCACAGCTGTTGCTCGAAAAGGAATAAACGTTCGCATGATCGCCCAAGGTTCCTCTGAACTAAACATCTCCTTTGTAGTTAAAGAAACAGATGGAGAAGAGGCTGTTCGAGCAATTCATAAGGAATTCAAATTAAACAGAATTTAGTTGTAGACTTTGCGCGCAAGCGGCGCTCAGCTATCCATGCTACTGCGTCTATGCTTTCTCGTCCTTTTTTATCGTGAATATTCAAGTTTTACATGCATACGCAAAACTAACTTCAGCGTCGCTCCATGTCATCATCACTTAAGCTCAGAGTCGTATCCTTCATCATACAATAGCAACTCTAACTTGACATTTTAAAAGTCTTACTCTTGGCTTTGCCACGAAAGTTTTGAGGAAGCAAATAAACATCGCGCGCGCAATTGTCTTTGCGAAAAGGTAAACTTTTTTATCTTACAATGAGTAGGACAGTGAGTAACAGGTTTGCCATCACGCCCGAACCAACAAATTTGGTCTGTGGTAAAATCTATCATAAAATTGTTGGGGGAAAAAGGGGAGTAAAATGACCAGACATCGGGCTATGACTAAAAAGACCAAGAAGAA
>JABAOH010005713.1_pt1 | contig 20624 bp, 22 predicted proteins | sample 7062181 | NCBI WGS metagenome assembly JABAOH01 (sample SAMN14538630, study PRJNA623070) | marine sediment metagenome | biome: marine biome [ENVO:00000428]; feature: marine pelagic biome [ENVO:01000023]; material: deep marine sediment [ENVO:00002113]; isolation source: pool of 5 deep marine... | reverse complement strand
TCGGCGAGCCTGTTTTCATCCACCCAGCAAGCTGGGTGGTATTCAACAGGCTTTTTTTATAATTTGGCTCGTTCCTCCCGATCAACGGATGCCTCCTCACGTTTTCTAAGAGCCAGATAGACTTTGACGGCGCCCTCATTAACCCCGAAATATTTGGCGATGCGTTCAGCGGTTTTCCCGGAATTTGTGGGGGAAGAATCTTCTTCCACAGGTTTTCGTTTCTTAGATTCTCTCGCTTCCTCAAACCATCCCCACTTTTCAGCTATATTCACAGCCGTGACGGCCCGATAATATCCCCATAAATTCCTCCGCTGGAAGTTAACGGTAACAATGTAATCCTCGATCTCTTCCCGGGATCTTGTTCCCAAAATCGGATTTGATCTCATAGGGAATATCTTGAGGCGCATCGGGATTATTCTTGACGGTTCTATGTCTTTGATACCCGTCGATGATCGTCATATCCGGTAAGACTTCGATTGGCTTTAAGACTCCCGTCCTTTTGATGCTCTCGATCATCCCCTCGGCATCCTCACCCCCGATTTTAGGCATGAGATGAAGCCACCTTTCGTTGATTTTGAAGTCGTCAGGTTTAGCTGTTGGATAAACCCTTTCTCGATCAACTGATTCCTTACAATACCCTAATGGTAATCTCTCATTCTCTTGTCCCATTGGTCTGTCCTCCAATTAGTTTTTCTCTTCCCTTTCCTTAATTTGGTGGGGATTCCGCACTTGTCGTAAAGTCCTTCGGCCTTACTCCTTCTTTTCTTGCAGTCTAAATGTATGATGTGAAATTTCTGAGACTGATGCTCTTCTTGGCATTCTCAAACTATGAAAATTTTGCATAGTCAGTTATTTTCTTAATGTATTATGGATCAGTCATACATTAAGAAAAATCCGCTATTATGGGGGATTTCCGGGGATTTTAAGAATTCCCAAGCAAGTTGGCACGGTTTTGGCGAATAATAATTTGCCATAAAAGGCTGAGCTGCACGGTTTAAAGAACCCACGGCAATTACCAAACCAGGGGACCGAGCGGCAATAGAAAAGGCGGGAGCCGAGAATGCCTAGCTCCCCATCGATGGTTTAAATACCAGGTGGGGAGCTTTTTTTATTGCCCACAGAGAGGGTCGCAACCAAATGCCAAGGATCAGAAGAGAAGTATCATCTTGACAGGGACTCAAAGTCCACATAATTTCTCTCACATAGGAAGAAAGAAAGGGGTAATCACATGAGAAGAAAAAAAGGATACAAGGCCCCCGAGGGTCTCGTAAAACAGAGAAAATCCAAGAACTGGTATATCAAGACCAGGGGTGGGGGGCGGCTCATATACAAGTCCACAAGAACCTCGGATCTCCGACGGGCGGAGCTTATCCTGGCGAAGGTGAAGGTAGCCCTGCTCTCATTGGATTCCCAGGTGCGGGAAATCACCGGCAAATCGATTCCCTTCGGACAGCTGATGTCAAGATATGTAAGAGAAGTCTCGGCTTCAAAAAGGTCCTCTGAATCGGACATAATCAGAAGCAAACCTCTTCTGGAGTATTTCAAGGACCAGAGGATCGATACGATTACAATACAGGACATCTACCGCTATCAGGACTGGAGAAGGAACACCGCAACTCCTCGAACAGGAAAGCCCATCTCAGGAGCCACAGTTAACCGGGAAATTGCCCTCCTCCGCCATGCATTAAGGAAAGCCATGCGCTGGGGCTATCTTGAACAAAACCCAGCGGTAGGCATTGAGGGCTTCTCTGAATCCAAGAGAGAGCGATACATCACGGATGAGGAATTTGAGGCGATAAAGAGAGTGGCAAAATCCCACGATTTCTCAAGACATCTTGCGGATATCATGGATGTCTTGTACCACACGGCCCAGAGATCGGGGAGGATTCTCTCCCTCAAGTGGAAGCAGATCAACTTCAAGGAACGGACCATAACCTTTGAACAGGTGTCAAAGACTAGGAGGGTTCCCCATGTTATCTGGATCAACGACCCCCTGTTTGCCCTCCTTTCGAGAATGAGGAGGGTTAGAAGAAGCCTGGTTCCCTGGGTTTTCCACAAACAAGACGCAACCCCATATAAATCAATCAACAAGGGATGGAACACTGCTTGCAAGAAGGCAGGGGTGAAGGATGCCAGAATCCACGACATTCGGCATAAGACTATAACGGATATGGTAAGAGCAGGTTTCTCCTTAGAATTTGTTGGAAGGGTGGCGGGTCATTCAACCCCTTCAACTACGCATCGGTATGCTCACCTTTCAGTGGACGCCACGAAAGAAGCCCTGGATTCCCTCGGGAAAAACATGGCAAAATAGACCGCAAACTGGATTTATAGTTAGAGTTTGGTTAGAGTTTGGTTAGACCTCAAAAATTCACGATTTTGGAACTTTCACAGGGGTCATCAAAGGTCTTGACTTTCAAGGGGAAATTTCTTATTGTTTACGTCGGAAGTGGATTGGTCCTGGTGGGCCTCCTGGACTTCAAATCCAGTGGCGGGCGCTAAAAACGTCCGCGGTGGGTTCGATTCCCATGCACTTCCGCCAAAATGACTCCAAGATCTCCCACCCGGGAGACCTACCCGTGTAGTTTTTAGAAGAGAGAGGGGGAATATATGTTTGGCATTGGAATGCCCGAGTTGCTCGTTATCTTGGTCATCGTCCTCGTCATATTCGGGGCCGGCAAACTGCCACAGATTGGAGAGGGAATTGGAAAGGGAATACGCAACTTCAAAAAGGCGACCAAGGGCCCCGATGAGATCGATGTAACACCTGAAAAGGACGATGAGAAGACCAAAAGTGATGATTAGACGATCTATAGTGGTTCGATAGACACCACCTCCGAATGACCTCATTTTTTACCTCTCACCCTCTGTGTAATCAACCTTGCACGTATGAACGCCTTCATCATGGAAAATATCGCTTTTATTGGAATCGGCTCAAACGTTGGGGACAAGGTAAAGAATTGTAGGCAAGCAATCACCGAAATAAACCAATGCAAGCATAACCGTCTCATGGCGCAATCCGCCCTCTATAAGACGGAACCCATCGGCTACACCCAACAGGAGTGGTTTGTCAATTGTGTTATCCAGATCGAAACGAACCTTGCGGTTTATCAGCTCTTCAATGTCCTGGAGGATATCGAGATATCCATGGGACGCGAAAGGATTCACAAATGGGGTCCTCGCATCATCGATCTGGATATCCTCTTCTTCAATGACGAGATCATCCAATGTGAGGGATTGACGATACCCCATCCCGAGGTACAAAATCGTGCATTCGTCCTGATTCCGTTACGTGAGATTGCCGGGGACTATATCCACCCTTTCTTGAAAAAATCCATAGCCCAATTAATAGCCGATTTGGGAAATGAACAGGGAATCGAAAAACTGAAAACACCCCCGTCTTTCTTCCTCAGGGACCAAACGCAATGAGAGTAATCATTTTTTTGGGCTTACTGATTCTCCTCTACTACTTGGTCAAGGGATGGATATCTCCCTCCAAGGCGAGACAGATGGACCGCGGTGAACGGGAATGGGAATTGGAAAGCGAGATGGTGAAGGACCCCCACTGTCAAACCTACATTCCCAAAAACTCCGCTATTGGTACCCGTATTGATGGAAGGGAATACTACTTTTGTAGCAGGCAATGCGTGAAAAAGTTCAAAGAGGAGATGGGGGAAAATCCAGAAGACGACGAGGGAAAATGATTTTTTCCTCGATACCGCCACCATTCCCTTAACGGTTCTCGAACACCTGGTAAAACATCCGAAAAAATGGGGAGGTAATCTCCCCCTTATCACTCCTCAATGGCGATCTGTTTTGGTCCCTCTTTTTTTGGCAACTTCAACGTTAGTATTCCATTCTTATAGCCCCCCTGTATTCCCCCGGGATCAACGTAATCGGGAAGGGTGAAGGAACGGCTGAAGGGACCATAAGGTCTTTCGACGAGATGGTACTGTTCCAGCCTGGCTTCTCTGCTCAATGACCTCTCCCCGTTGATGGTCAGGATACCCTCATGTACGTCCACGGACAGGTCATCCACATCGATCTCAGGGAGCTCGACGTGGATGACAATCTCATCCTTGGTCTCGTAGATATCTACTGAAGGCGTCCACGTGCTCCTGGGCAGCACGTCTTCCCTTCGCGTCCGACCGAACGTCACGTCGCAGAGCCTGTTCATCCTCTCCTGGATTTCCATCAAATCCTTCAGAGGATCCCATCTCATAAATGCCATATCCATTACCTCCTCGACTCCTTTTTCCCCAGACCCCATGGAGTCATTCCAAGGGGTACCCCTTCATGCCCTGCAATCCGGGCATACATCGAGGAAATCCTTGGGAAGTTTAGCCCTTTCCTTGATGTACTCAAGTTGCAACCATGGGGCGAAACTCTGACTACATGTTTTGCATTTCTTCATCGGTAGGGTTCTCTCCCACCTCACGATGGTCCGTTCCTCCTCCGTCTCCTCCATCTTAATACAATCGACAGGACAAACATAGACACAGGCCCCACAAGCTATGCAAGCCTTGGGATCCCTGAAAGGAGGTCCCATCTCCCTCTTGTGCCCGCGACTGAAGAAGCTGATGGCATTGGCACCGACCACTTCCCGACATACCCTTTCACACAACCCGCAGAGAATGCACTCCTCTTGGCGCAACTCGAACCTCGGCTTCTCGATTCCCATCTGGAATGCCAACTCCCGGAGGGCTTCCCTGTCCGGGCACCTGGCCAGCAGGAGTTCCACGACCATCCTCCTTGCCCTCCGCACCCTCTCCGTATCGGTGAAAACCTGGATCCCCTTCATGACCGGATACGTGCAGGAAGCCGTCATTCTCCTTCTGCCCCCGAGCTCCACCTCTACCAGGCAAAGCCGGCAAGCCCCATAGGATGCCACCTCATCGTGGTAGCACAGGTGTGGAATCTCGAAACCATTTTCCAATGCAACGGGCAGCACGTTAATTCCCTCCTCGGCTTCAACCGTCACCCCATCAATGGTAAATTCAATCATCGTCTCCCACTCCTCTCCGCCTTCCACCGGAATATTATTGGACCTTTACCGCATCGAATTTACACACCTCAAAGCACATGCCACATGTGGTGCACTTCTCCTGGTCTATCGTGTGAGGAACCTTCTTTGCCCCCGAAATGGCGCCGCTTGGGCAGGCCTTCCGGCAACGGCCACAAGCCGTGCACAGTTCGGGTTCTATGGTGTACTGGATCAGCGCCTTACATACCCCAGCCGGACACCGTTTCTCCTCGATGTGGGCCTCATATTCATCCCTGAAGTACTGGATAGTGCTCAGAACGGGGTTCGGCGCCGTGCCACCAAGGGCACAGAGAGAGGCCTCAGCAACTACCCATCCCAATTCCTCCAAGAGTTCAACATCCCCCTGCTTTCCCTTTCCCTCCGTGATGTCCTTCAGCACCTCGTACATCCGTTGAGTCCCTTCACGGCAGGAGGTACACTTTCCACAGGATTCATCCCTGAGGAAGTTGATGAAGTACTTAGCCACATCCACCATGCAAGTGTTCTCGTCCATGACGATCATTCCCCCTGAACCCATCATGGACCCCACCTCGGTCAACCTATCGAAATCCACGGGAAGGTCTAATAACGACTCCGGGATGCATCCACCCGAGGGCCCCCCCGTCTGAACGGCTTTGAACTTCTTCCCCCCGGGGATCCCGCCGCCGATGTCGTACACGATCTCCCTCAGGGTAATCCCCATGGGAACCTCCACCAACCCCGTATTGTTAACCTTCCCCACCAGGGAGAAGATCTTGGTCCCCTTGCTCCCTTCCGTTCCGATCTGGGCATACCACTGGTCCCCCTTATCGATGATGACGGGAACATTGGCCCAGGTTTCCACGTTATTCAAGTTGGTGGGCTTCTCATAGAGACCACTTATAACCGTATGAATATGTTTCGCCCTTGGCTCGCCCGCTTGTCCCTCCACGGAGGCCATCAGTGCTGTTGATTCCCCGCAGACAAAGGCACCCCCTCCCCTGTTGATCTTTACCGAGAAATCGAAACCCGACCCGAGGATATCCTCCCCAAGCAACCCGTATTCCCCGGCCTGCTGTAAGGCGACCCCGAGATTCTGGACGGCCAGGGGATATTCCTTCCTCACGTACACATATCCCTCGTTACATCCTATGGCGTAGGCCCCGATAATCATCCCCTCCAAAACGCTGTGAGGATTCCCTTCAAGAAGGCTTCTATCCATATAGGCCCCAGGGTCCCCTTCATCAGCGTTGCAGATCACGTACTTGGGTTCCCCAGGGGCCTCCCGGCAATTCTCCCACTTGAGGCCGGTGGGAAATCCTCCACCCCCACGCCCCCGGAGACCCGACCTTTTCACCGACTCGATGATCTCCTCCGGGGACATATCGAAGAGAGCCTTGATCAGTGCCCCATATCCCCCTATTGCGATATAGTCTTCGATGGATGTCGGGTCGATCATGCCGTTCTTCCCGAAGATGATCCTCTCTTGGAGCTTATAGAAGGGAACCTCATCCTCATGGATGATTTTTTCATCCGTGACAGGGTTGACGTAGAGGAGCCGATCAATGACATTGCCCTTGTCGATGGTTTCCGATAGAATCTCCGGCACATCATCCACCTGGACGTTTTGGTAGAAGAGCTTCTGGGGATTAATCACCAAGAGGGGACCCCTCTCACAGAAGCCGTGGCAGCCCGTTACCTTGATCTCCACATCCCTCCGAAGCTTCCTCCGCTTCAGTTCCTCCTTTAAGGCGGACACGATTTCCCCACAGCCATAGGCACCACAACCGGTCCCGGCACAGATGGTTATTCTGCGTTTATTTGGATCTCTTTCTCTTTGAAGCTCCCGCCTTAGCTTTTCCAGATCTTCTGGGCTTCTTAGTCTTTCCCTCATCTCTTTCACCTTTCGGCAGTTTCTTATATTCTCCCAAAACGGGCTCTATTTTCATTGTACTCATGTGGCCATGGTAGTGCCCATCGATAACAACCAGGGGGCCAGTGGCACAGGCACCGAGGCAATTGACCGTCTCCAGGCTGAACATCAGGTCTTCGGTCGTTCCCCCGGATTCGATGCCCAAATCCGTCTCCAGCTTATCCAGTATCCTTGGGGCACCTCGGACGTGACATGCCGTCCCCATGCAACAACTGACCATATAACGGCCGCGGGGCGTAAGGCTAAATGCCCGATAAAAGGTGGCCAAACGGTAGACCCGGGTAACGGGAATCTCCAAATTCTTCGCGATGTGCTCCACGACTTCCTTTGCTAGGTAATGATCCCTGTCCTGGATGTCCTGGAGAATGGGCAAAATGGCCGATTCCTCATACCCGTACTGTTTCAGGACCTTATCTACTTCCTTCAGCTCCATCATTCTCCTCCGCTCATCCGCGCTCTCTCCTTGAGTTTCTCATATTCCCGCACAACCCTTTGCTGAATTGTCTGGATCATATCCTTGGTCAGGTGTCGGAACCTTCCCTGGAGGCGGAAATACTCCTCCACCGGTCGGAGCTTGGGTGGGTCTATGTTCAACTTGTACTTCCCGTCGATCACCTCATAGAGGGGGAAGATTCCCGTCTCCACCGCCAACCTCCCAAGTCGGATGCTGAGGTCCGACGCTGATCTCCACCCCGTCGGGCAAACCGCCAAGACATGAATGTAGGCCGATCCAGGGGCACGAGCTCCCCTTTTCACCTTCTCCATCAAATCGAAGGGATAACTGGGACATGCCGTCGCCACATAGGGAATATCGTGGGCCGCTGCGATGGCGGCCATATTCTTCTTCCACGTGGTCTGTCCGAACTTCACCTTCCCTGCTGGGGAAGTTGTCGTTGCGGCCCCCCATGGGGTAGCCGAGGAGCGCTGGATCCCCGTGTTCATGTATGCCTCGTTGTCCGTACAGATATAGAGAAAGTCATGTCCCCTCTCCAGGGCCCCCGAAAGTGCTTGAACCCCAATATCGCTGGTTCCTCCATCCCCTGCCAGGGCCAGGACGAAGATCTTCCTCCGCGCCATCTTTCCCTTTCTCATCAGCGCCTTATAGCCTGCCTCAACCCCGGAGGCAACGGCAGCTGCATTCTCGAAGGCCACGTGTATCCAGGGAACATTCCAGGAGGTATAGGGAAAGGGCGATGATACCACTTCCATACAGCCCGTGGCGCTGACGGTGACCACGTTTTTCCCCAAAGCCTTCCCAATCTGCCTCACCGCCAGGGCTTCGGCACAACCCTGGCATGCCCGATGCCCCTGAGTGAAGTTCTCATTCTTGGGCACTAACTTCGCCGCATAGACATTCATCTTTTCCATTATTCCCTCGCTCCAAAGATCTCATATTCCGTTTCCATTCCCTTTTTAGAAGCCTCTTCCGCCCTCTCCACCATTTCGATGAAATCGAAGGGCGCTACATCTCGACTTGCAAGCCCGGCGATGAAATTCACCACGAGGGGTCGTTTCGGCTCGTTGTAGAGGGCAGACCTCAGCTCACCTGCCACCGGACCCCCGGGTCCCCCGTAGGAGACGGCCCGATCCACAACCACGAGAACCCTCGCATTTGAAGCGGCTTCACGAAATTCCTTGAAGGGAAAGGGCCTCCACAGGCGGATCCTGAGGAGCCCAACGGGACGTCCTTTCTCTCGCATCTGATCAACGGCCCACATGGCCGTCTCGCCGATTCCCCCCATGGTCACCAGCAATACCTCCGCATCCTCAGTTCGATATTCCTCGATGGGATGGTAGTAACGACCCGTTAAATCCCCCCACTCCTGCCAAGCCTTCAGGATCGTTGGCATGGAGCCCCTCAATGCCTCGTCCTGGGCCTTCTTCGTCTCCGTATAGCAGGTTGGGAGAACGATAGCTCCCATGGTTACCGGCTGAACGGGATCCAAGACGACCGAAGGTTGATAGGAAGGTAGGAACTTATCCACGGTCTCCTGTTCCAGCAACTCCACCGGCTCAATAACATGGCTCAGGCTAAACCCGTCCATATTGACGATCACCGGAAGCATAACATCTCTGTCCTCACCTACCCGGAAGCTGATGAGAACGTGATCGAAGACATCCTGCCCATTCTCGGCGAAATACTGAATCCATCCGCAATCCCGAATAGACATAACGTCGCTGTGGTCGTTCCAGATGCTGATGGGGTTTGATAGGGAGCGGTTGGCCAGGACCATGACCACGGGAAGTCTCATGGCCGCCACGCAATATACGATCTCGCTCATGAGGATCAACCCCTGTGAGCTCGTGCAGGTAAAACTCCGCGCACCCGCAGCCTGACTTCCCGAGCAGACGCTCATAGCGGAATGCTCTGATTCAACGGGCACGAACTCAGCATCCAGCTCTCCATTGGCGACGAATTCCGACAGACGTTCAACGATATGGGTCTGGGGCGTGATGGGGTAGGCTGAAATCACGTCGACATCGGCGAGCTTCACCGCCTCGCTCGCCGCAAAGGAAACCTCCAAACCCACTCTCTTTCCCATCTCTATTCCTCCTCATCTTGCATGGTAATGGCTCCGGGCAAGCACTCCCTCGCACAAATCCCGCAGCCCTTACAGTAATCGAGATCTGCCTCCGCATATCCCTCCGCATCAAATCGAATAGCGCAATCCGGGCAGAATATCCAGCAGACCCCGCACTTGATACACCGCTCATGGTCGAAGACTGGTCGCTGAGACCTCCAGTCCCCCGTGTGATAATCCCGAGAACTGCCCGGCTCCGGGATCACGTAACCGCGTTCAAAATCCCTCCATTTGTATTCCAGCTCCTTCTTCACCGTCTCTCATCTCCTCTGTTCTTGGGGTTATACGTTATCCATTTACTACCACCGTTTCCTTAAATGCCCTCTCGTACGCCATGATATTCTTCTCCGCAATGCGGCCGAATCGTTCCTTCAATGGCTCGATGAGGGAATCCCTTTGAATTACATTCGACGCCTTTACGAGAGAGCCGAGCATGGTGGTGTTGGTAATGGCTAACCCCAATACCTCCAGGGCAATCCGCGTAGCGTCCACAGCGGCCAATTTACCCTCGATTTTGAGATCCGCCTTCACCTTCTCCCCGGGAAACTTGGAATCGGTCACCAATATCCCATGGGGAAGTTTCAGCCCGGCGGTGACATCCACGATCCGCAGAATGGAGTAATCCAAAACGACCACAAGGTCCGGCTCATAGATGTTGGCCCTGATTCGGATGGGATCGTCCGAAATCCTGCAATAGGCTACAACGGGGGCCCCTCTCCGCTCAGGCCCAAAACTCGGAAATGCCTGAGCGTATCGACCCTCATTGATGGCTGCATGGGCGAGAAGCTCCGCCGAAGTTACCGCTCCCTGCCCTCCACGTCCATGAAATCTGATCTCGATCATCTCCCCCCCTATTTGTTAAAAAAAGAACAAGCCCTGATAAAATTTTTTCAAAAAATCCAGTTATATTAACTATTTCACCTTATAATTATACCAAAAACCCTCCCCGATTCTCAAACCTCCCGTCGCCCCTCCAAGGCCTTGGCCAAGGTTTCCCCGTCTGTATATTCAATATCCCCCCCCATAGGAATACCATAAGCGATGCGGGTAACCCTTACCCCAAGGGGCCTGATCAATTCAGTCAAGTACAGGGCCGTCGCCCCTCCCTCCACATTAGGATTGGTGGCCATGATTACCTCTTTCACCGTGCCAACCTCCAGCCTCTTCAAGAGTTCTTTGGCCTTGATATCCTCCGGACCGATTCCTTCCAAGGGGGAAAGGGTGCCATGAAGCACGTGATATTTGCCGCGAAAATCCCCCGCCCCTTCGATGGCCATCAGGTCATTGGGTTCCTCAACTACACAGATTACCTCATCGTTTCTCCTGGAATCCCTACAGATCCGGCATGGGTCTCTGTCCGTCAGGTCAAAGCATACCGAGCACAGTTGAATTTTCTCCTTCACGTCGATGATCCCCCGAGCCAGTTCCTGGGCCTCCCTCTTGGGGATTCGAAGAATGTGGAACGCCAACCGAGCTGCGGTCTTGCGCCCGATTCCGGGGAGTTTGGTCAATTCATTGATCAATCGCTCAATGGGTTCGGCGTGGATCGGCATCTCCCCTCGTCCTCCATCCGTTCTCGGGACACCTCAGAATAATCCCGGAATACTGAGGCCCCCCGTCAGCTTCTTCATCTCCTCCGTAACCATTTCCTGAGATTTTCTGATTCCCTCATTTACGGCTGCCAGGACTAAATCTTGGAGCATGTCGAGGTCGTCGGGATCAACCACCTCCCGCTCGATCTTAACGGAGATCACCTCCTGTTTCCCGTTCACCACTACGTTCACCATCCCTCCCCCGGAAGAGGCCTCGATGGTTCTCTGCGCCATTTCCTCTTGGATTTTCGCCAATTGGGCCTGAATCTTCTGTGCCTGTTTTAGCATCCCTCCAAGGCCTTTTGTCATAAACTTCCCCTCCATTCCTATCGGGGAACTAGGACTTAAACCCTGTCCCCGTCTTGATTTTCTCAATGGTTCCGTCAAAGACCTTAACCGCCTCCTGAATGGCAGGATTCTCCATAGCCTCTTTCTTGAGGTGCCTTTCCTTATCCGTTGGCTCCTCATCTTTTCCCTTTTCAGGCTCGGTATCACCCATCCCTCTCGAGAAATCCCTAAAAACCAATTTCAGCTCCTTCTTAAAGAAATCACGACAAACCTCCTCACACTGTTTTCTATTCCCCTCCTCCGACATCTTCTCCAGGTAGAAAGAGCCTTTCTCGAATCCGATTTCGATCTTCTCGTCGTCCAAACGGAGAAGCCGCCCATACCTGAGGAACGACCCCAAGATGGGACTCTGTGCCCTGATATAATCGATCAACTTGGCCCAATTCTCCTCCAAATCGGCCTTCCCAGGATCTTCACTTGCCACTTCGTTGCCGGAGTCCAGATGGATCTCCTCCTCCTGTGTCAACGAGTCAGGAAAAGCGTCAGTTTGGGAATCCACGCCCTCCTTCCCCCCCATCTCACTCATTGTCATATCAGACGAGTAACCCTTCAGGTTCAACTCCAACTTATCGAGCTTGTCCATGATTTCATCCAATGGGACCAATGGCAGCAGGGTAGCCATTTTGACAAGGGCTAACTCCATGATCACCTTTGGAAAGGGCGACCTGGAAATCTCATCTTCCGATTTGAGGAGGATGGTGAATAATCGATGGATTTGTTCGAGGGAGAACTCCTCCGACTGGGCAACCAAATCCTCGATCTCCTTTCCCTGCAGGTCCGTCAACTGCTTGGGGTCTCCGCCGATTTTGACAACCATGAGGTTTCTGAGATGTTCCAGAAGTTCCCGGCAAAACCGGCGAATGTCGTGCCCAAAGGTATAGATGTTATCGACGATATCGAGACATTTTCGGGTATCACCACCGGCAATGGCAGCGGAGATCTCGAACAATATGGCGCTGTCTATAACGCCCAAGACCTCCTTCACGTCCTCATCCTTAATCTCCCTTCCGGCGAAGGAGATGGTCTGATCCAAAAGGCTTTGGGCATCCCTCAAACTCCCCTTCGATTCCCGTGCCATGAGCAGGAGGCCCTTATCGCTCAATTCGACCCCTTCGTGGGAGACTATCTCCTTTAACCTTTGAAAAATCTCCTTCATCGGGATCCTCTTGAAGTCGAACCTTTGACAGCGGGAGAGGATAGTCAGCGGAATTTTATGGGGCTCCGTGGTGGCGAGGATGAAAATAACGCGGGGAGGAGGTTCCTCCAGGGTCTTAAGGAGGGCATTGAATGCCTCGGGGGTCAACATATGGACCTCATCGATGATGAAGATCTTGGACGCGCTCTTAGCCGGGGCATACTTCACGTTTTCCCGGAGTTCCCTGATTTCATTAATCCCCCTGTTGGAAGCTCCGTCTATCTCGAGTACATCCATCGAAGTCCCCGATGATATCTCCCCACAGTTTTCACACCGATTACAGGGAACGGGGTTCGGCCCCTCTTGACAGTTGAGGGCTTTGGCGAGGATGCGAGCCATCGAGGTCTTCCCCACTCCTCTCGCTCCGGCGAACAAAAAGGCATGGGCAATTCGATCGATGGCGATGGCATTCTGGAGCGTCTTCGTAATGTGACGCTGTCCAATCACTTCCTCAAAACTCTGGGGTCTCCACTTCCGAGCCAAAACTAGATAGGACATCAGCGTACCCTCAAACCTTTACCGTGGGAAATATTCCGCCTGCCCATATTCTTATTATTCTTGGAGGACCTATGAGATTCCTGAAAAAGTCGCTCCTCACTCCTCAAAACATCTTTTCGACCATTCTAAGGTTCGCTTCACTAAGAATGGTTACCAGAAAATCCTAATTCGCGCTCGAAGCTTCTTTTTCACGTTTCTCAGGGATCTCTTTATCTCGGGTTGATAAGAAGTTGATAGCCAGGCACCCCTGCGGCACACAAATGATTACTACCGCTGCTTCCTCCCGGACCTGACGGGGTTTGTAACCCTTTGTTGCACAGGACCCGGCTATCAACTCATTGAGACATCCAATTCTTTCTACGGGTCACCTTGCTCAAAGAGAAAATGATGGCGGAGAGAGAGGGATTCGAACCCTCGGTACACCTTTTGGGCGTACACACGATTTCCAGTCGTGCCCCTTAAGCCAACTCGGGCATCTCTCCTTCAATTCGGGCAATGGAGTGCGGACATGGGCCCGATATCTCCCACCCGGCTCCCGCTTGTGTAACGCCTCCCTCTTTCCCCTCAAGGTAGAAAGATGGCGGAGAGGGTGGGATTCGAACCCACGGTCCCGGTTTCCCCAGGACAGCCGATTTCGAGTCGGCCCCGTTATGACCACTTCGGTACCTCTCCAAATTCCCCCACGAATCCCTTCAGCGCCTCTCCCTGAAAAAATTCCGGAGTATTTCCGAACACCTCTGCTCCAGAACCCCTTTCGTTACCTCTACATGGTGATTCAAATGGGGATCGTTCAAGAGGTAAAATCTCGAGCTCACAGCCCCCGTCTTATCCTCTGGAGCACCGTAGACCAGTCTCCCAATCCTCCCCTGGGTAATCGCTCCCACACACATAGGACAGGGTTCAACGGTTACATAAAGGGTGGTTTCGGAAAGCCGATAATTCCCTAACACCTGACCTCCTCTTCGAATAACCAAGATTTCCGAATGGGCGGTGGCATCATTGAGTTGGATACAGCGGTTATGATCCCGCGCGATGATATCCCGACCTCTCGTCAGGACGGCGCCAATGGGAACTTCACCTTCCAATGCCCCCGTATTTGCCTCTTCCAAGGCGGTTTCCATACATTCTTCATCGATGAGCAGGTGTTTGACGATTTTTTCTATCGAGTGCAATTCGGGCCTTGCCATGCTTGTAGCCTTCACGGATGGCTCAATGACTCTCTCTTCCCCTGATCGACCTCCAATGCGATTATAGCATAGGGCCTGAAAGATTCAAGGACAAGTTGCCCAAAAATCCCTGTTCACTAACCACACGTATTCCTTCTGCATCTTCAAATCGGTAAACGGGCTCATAACCAAAGGCAGAGATGCCGCACCGATGGAGAAACGACCCTTCAAGCCCCCATAATTTGACGTAAGCGTTGCGATGAAACTCCCGTTTGCACCGATACTCCATCCCCTGCGGTTCCATAACAGCCATACAACTGATATCAAATCCTCGATGATCACCACGTCTATCTATTCGCCCATCCCCCACATAGCCCTTACCGTTGGAACTACATCCCCTTGTTCCGGCAGTCTCTCTATTTCCTTGTCCGAGATTGTCTCCCTTGACGAATAATCCAACATCTCCCCAACCCTCCCTCGTTTCTTCACACCTGCCCCTGAAAAAATGAGCCAAATACTCAGGTCAGGAGGATACGGGGGGCCATGATAAACCGGGAACGTGGGGATTTCCCTCCCTTCATCTAATATCACTGAATTGAAATTCGGAATGATTACGATATCAGGTGACCTTTCATGGGCAAACGTGCGCACATACCACGGTGCCTGAGGATCATCCCTGTACCAGGCCTCCTTGACATGATCTATCCCTTTGAGGGCACCTATGGTCTTTTCCACTATCGAGGAACTGATATCATCCAGGTAAAAACCACCCGTTCCGCCTGACGAAAGATATAGTACATTCCCAACAATATCGTTATGTCCCGCCTCCTTCAAGGAAGTTATAACGTCCACGCCGACGGGTCTTTCGCTCATACCGTGGTCAGAAGCGATTACAATTAACGTATCCTCAAACCAGCCCATCTCCTTCAGTTTTTCAACCAGCCTCCCTATCTGGGTATCGATAACTTCTACAGAATCCTCAAGTTCAGCTGAATCAATTCCATATACATGCGCCGTTATATTCGTCGAGACCAAACCGATAAAAAAGAGATCGAGCCTCTCATTTTCCAATACCCTCAGGGCACTATCCATGATGAATTCATCGATTAACGATGTGTCCGCCACATCGACGGCAACATGTCTGAAGGCTTTCCCTTCCCAATCGACGCTTCGGGCCTGTTTGCTATCCCTGAGATACGTTGGAAGGGAATGATGCACCCGCTCCTGCCATGAATAGTGGTCGGGACTCACCCCTGCGCCGGTGTAGCCACCCATAACGTCCCTCTTGAATACGGCCTCACGATATGAATAGGCTATGATATCGGCTCGTTTTCCGGCCAGTAAAAGGGCGTGTCGGTCTTTCGTTGAGATGGCACCAACTCTTGCCCTCGGATTTCTTCTCTTCAAAAAGTCACCGAGCGTCGGAGAATCCATGTGTAGGATATCCTTTTCAACGTCGTAGAAATACGTCAGTTCCCCGGATTCTTTTTCATACCATTCATAGCTCGAACATATCCCATGATCCTTAACGGGCAAGCCGGTGGAGAGCGTCGCAAGACCTGGATTCGTGCCGGCAATGCACGTTCCAGCCACGGCATTTCGATAACTTACCCCATTATGAATGAGGGAATCGATATTGGGGGTGGATACTCTCTCCAAATAGTCATACCGCCCCCCATCAATAGCTAAAAAAACGGTATGCTTTGGGGTTTTGTTACGATCCACTATTGGCAATATACCAAGCATAGCTCTCCCCATTTGCAATGGATCATGGGAACTCGTTTCAGAAGGTGTCGCAGCATATCCCTCTTTATACCTCGATACCTCTTATTCAAACCCGTATTCTCCATAGCATAGGACACATTTGCAGTGAATCTTTTCCCTTGGCAGGGAAAGCGGCAAGAGAGGCAGCCGATGAGGTAGTGAGGGTATTTTTCAGACCCGTTGGGTGCAAATTGGGTGTAATGTGCCGGAAAGACAAAAAGCAGTCAGATGAATCAACCTAACTACGTGAAATCAGTGGCGCGCCCAGAAGGATTCGAACCCCCGACCTACGGATTCGTAGTCCCCTGAAAGACAAATTTACTCAGTTTTACGAAGATTCATCTAATTAGATTTTCCCATGCTAGACCAATGGGTTAGCTCTGTCAAGAGTTTTACTGAGTGAGCTATTTGCGCTGTAAGCTTCTCCAGGCTGATTTTGATCGCAAAGGCAACGCCGTGGCCCTCCTGTAACGGTCAATCGAGCCTCAAGAGGAGGCTAATGGGACCTAAGAATCACTGTTTGTGGCATTCCTTCACATTTGGGGCACACCCTTCCTCCAGACCCTTGTTCTTTCACGATGAGGAAATTACATGATCCTTACGCAGCCCGGGACAACCTTGTGTTCCACACCAGGGAGCGCATCCGATACTGCTCACCCAGCTCGATGCTACCCGGAGCCATGGCCAGCATCACCACCAGCGCCATACCTACCCGCACCCGCATCTTCTTCATCCCCCGGATAAAATGATGCTCAAACCCAAAGGATACATCCAAGCGACTGTTGACCCGCTCCACGCCGTGCGCCTGCTGTAGAGCCTGCGCCACTTGTAACTGCCCCGCGGCACCGGTACAAAACGACGACGATCTACATCCAAAGGCACCCGCACAATACGACCATAGGCACTGCGGCAGCACTCCTGCCACTCGGCACAGGCAAACCCATAGGCTGCCGCACGACAGCGATATTTCAAGCCCTTTCGATCCCTCTCAAACCCATAAAACGCCATGGCAATCGTTTCCATCTGGTGTGCACCCTGCTTGATTGCCGCACACAGAACACTAAGCCCCTCTCATCGGTTACGATATTGTCCACCCTATCTGGATACAAGGCACGGGTCTCTTCCCCATCCTTCCAATCCTGACGAATATCAATAATGGGTATGATCCCATACCCATCATAGAGCTCACGATTGTTACCCTCCGAATCGTATCCCTTATCTGCTGCCAGATCATCAGATCGCTCCACAATCCACCCAAGCCGGTCTTTGAGCCCCTTCATCATCGGTAGCAACCGCCTGGTATCTGAAGTAGAAGCCCCAGTCACCTCAAAGGCAAGGGGCAGTTTATAGGTTGCATCCACCACCCAGTGCAGCTTGTACCCAAACCAGCGCTTCACCCGCTCCCACACCGCACCATCGGTACGCTTTCCCCGGTAGGTCTTCACTCCCCAATTCCCCTCGGTACCGCGCCGGCCATCGGCACCCTTGTCACTGGGCTTACCCGCCGAGGGAATGGCCTTGCTGTCTACTGCCAGATGCGTGCCCAGTCCCGGAAGCATCTCCCCCAATCGCTCAAGCAGCTGATCAAAGATGGCCTCAATCTCGGAGGGAAACCGAAATAGATTCTTCAAAAACCGCGTATAGGCACTCTCCGGGGGGACCGCCTCCGCCCCCTTGAGAGGACCAAACCCACATAGCTGAAGAAGCTCCCCATTGCGCAACAACTCCCGCCGCAAGGAGGCCACCGAAGGATGCTGATACACTACCGCCGCCAAGAGCGAATTCCACACCGCCCGCACTGGATAGTCATCACGTCCCTTGCCCCGAAATGCCTCAAGCTCTCTCATCAAGCCCTCATCGGGAATCATCGAAAGCACCATGCGCAAGCGATCCAAATCCGAGCGAGCCTCAATTCCCTTCCGCGAAAATAACCCAACTTGTGGTATACTAGCCATGTGGCGACCTCCGTGTATAAGGGTTTTTTTGCCACCAGCATTCTATCAAAACTACACGGGGATCGCCACTATTTTTTCTGTAATCTCATATACTTATGAACAAAAACCCATGACACTCCACCCTGGGGTGAAATTCAAACCAAAATCCCTTCTCCAAGAGAAAAACAACCTATTTCTGCCCTAATGGTGGGGTAAAAATCTTTTCATCCACCTCGCAAACCCTTCTCCCCCAAGCCTTCGCAATCAGCGCAAATGGCTCTGAGTTAGATGAAGTTTTATTGGCAACTGACACCAGCCAAGGAACATCGGAGTCAATAGGCTACAGGGTGACAATGATACCATCTGGCCTTACAAATTTCGCCTCGCGAGGGTTCCGTAACTGCCCTATTGATTAGCGTCAGAAATCTTGAATCAGTGACGATAAAGAGAATTTCAAGAATTCAGTTAGCCCGGGGCGTACACTGAGGTGAGGTGGGGCTTACACGCGGAAGAAACTCCCTCTCGCCCTGCCCGGGGCGGAGTGGAGCATAACTCTTGGGATATGAGCTCATCCAAAACCCCGAGCTTTGGTCGACACTTTCTTAGAAGAATTATTCCCCCTTCGGGTTCCCCGCCGCTTCCCGGATCGCCCTTGGGCGAATACAGCATTAGGTGTCTGGCAAAGAGAGGCTAGCACGGATAGAAGTTCGTTCGAGGTAAATAGAGGCCTCACGTTTAAGGAAGCCGCTAGCTCGATTGACAACTGAAGGACCAACCCATGTCGCAAACGAAAAAACGAGCTTGACAACAGGCGACCTCATAGAAGGAATCTTGGTTTTAGCATTAGCCTAACTTCTTCCTACCCTAAACACGCTCAACCTTAACATCCATCTCAGTTCGGTCTTTGGAAGAGGCAGCAAACAACTTTTTCGATTCTAGTCGATTTAGAGCGATACTGGCATGATTTTTGCTAGTTATCCTAAATATTGTTCGGAATCAACATTTGCAAGACCCTATTTTTTCTGAATGTTGACTAAATCTGTCACAGAGGACCAACCCTTTGTCGAAAGAACATTTTGAGATAGTAATCTTAGGTATTTTTTACCTTGGAGGACTATAATAAATGAGCTCCAGAATTAGAATCGTTTATTGGATATTGGGGGTCTTATTCCTTTTCCTCACCCTCGCGGAGGCCGGTTTTTTCGCCGATGCAGAAGGGGTGGTCGTAGGAAAGAAGACCTATCGCATCTGGGGCTTGCCCACGGGAAGACGTGTCGTTATAAAATATCAAAAGCCGGTGGAAACGGATTCTGCGAGGCTGATAACTTGCTACTATCGAATCCCGGTGACCTATTCTATTTACAAGAACTTTAAAAAGGGGGACAGACTGGAACATTACAAACTCTCCTTCATCTTTTTCCGAAATGATGAACCGGTTGGCTTTTCGTGGGATACAAGATGGGGCGTTTCTATCCTCACCTTGGTCTTTTTCTTCTTCGTGGCTTACCAATACGGATGGCCCCAACGTATCCGGTATAGCCGATCTACCCGGCGTGGCCGATATATCCGGTATGGGCCATATTCCCAATCTCTCTAAGAGATAGAGGAGTTCTTTCAATCCCTAGCTTTGACGCTCCAGTTTTTACTGGTTTTTTTGAATATAGGAGGTAGGAATGCGAAGAATATGGCTATATTGGCTCCTGATAGTCTTGGTAATTACTTATTTTTCAACGGGGATTGTCAGGGCTGCTGAGTATAAATTTCATGTCATTACTGACACTGGTACTTACAAGGTGTTCAAAGCCCAATGGTGGGAGGTGCAGGAGGAATACAATAGGAGAGTGCCCCAGCATATAGGGCTCATCGTCTCAGGATTCTCAGACCTCAAACGGAAGGAAATATGGTATTCAGAGGATGTACTTAACAGAGCAATTGTGAGAATTCCTGGACTCAGAAGATTATGGAAGCATCCATTGGAGGTGGAACTTGAACACGTATCAAGCCATGGGTGCTTCGTGAGAGCTTTTATCCAGAATAAAGAGGATGTGACAAGGATTAACGTGCCACCAATAATCAATGGGAATGAGGAAAGAATCATACGATGAACGGGCTTCTTCAATAGGGTTCGATAATAGTGTGCCTATAAAAGCCAGAGCCAGAAACGACCTTGGTTTTTTGTTTATTCTAAGATCCACAATCCACAGATTTTACCGGTGCCAAATTCTATTGATTTCCTAGGAGTTATCTTTACCGAATCCATGCCGGTTTCAACAATCCCGCTTCACTATTCAACATCTTCGAGCTTCAAATAACTTTCCCCTCTGTTCCATCTGCGCAATATTTTCATATCAACAGCAAGAAGATGTCAGGATTTGATTGGAATCATCAGCAAAATATCCTGTTTTCCAAACAATTTCAATAGATTATGAATGGGAAAACTATTGGCATAAGATATGCAGGACTCATCGAAGAACTAAACCATCACTTGCTTTACTCATTCATCGTGAATCTCGCGATAGGATTGAAAACCAGTTAACGGAGGGATGACCATGTTTAGAAGCATAAAATTTCTTGCTCCACTAGCGTTCGTTATGGTGTCATGCATTGCCT